>Ga0247810_10000588_pt1 | contig 35188 bp, 24 predicted proteins | sample UWRJL119311C1_FD_179918 | JGI IMG/M metagenome (GOLD analysis project Ga0247810, IMG submission 179918) | Plant litter microbial communities from Arlington Agricultural Research Station in Wisconsin, United States - UWRJ-L119-311C-1 | ecosystem: Environmental > Terrestrial > Plant litter >... | reverse complement strand
CAGCACATGAATATATTGATTGAGAAGTCATGTGCTGGTTTTAACTTCTTTATCTTATCCTTTGTGACTTCTTACACCTTAATTCTTCAATACGCCCACAAATGGAAACCTAAACTAATCTTGCTCCCAATCAGCCTATTAATCAGTTGGCTTTTAACTATAGGTGTTAATGTTGCCCGAATAACCACTGCAATCTTATTCAATGCTCACTTACCTATTAGTTCAGCAAAATCGATAACAATGCACGAAATGCAGGGCACTTTCATTTACCTATTCTTTCTACTCCTCTTTTATAAAATATTGAAACACGCACTTACAAAATATTATATTAAATATGAAAAATTTACTTAATCCGAAGTGGCTATTTGTAGTAAACACCCTTCCAATAATTATTTTGTTTGTCGTCTTCATTGGCCAGTATAATGTGATCAGCACATTGCTTGACCTAGAAACCAAAAACCTATGGAAACTCTTTGCAATCGGAATGAGCTGCCTCCTATTTTGCACCGCTGCTTATGCAACCTGGTGTTTCATCAAGAAACGAAATATATCCATATACTATGCCATAGTTTCACTGCTCCTCAACATTGGTTTTCTTTATATATACCTGCAATACATAGACTTATTTATCCCATTTACAGTTCCACGATGGATGACTTCACCAGAAATAACAATTTACCCAGGCACATTCTTAATGCCAACCTTAGCACACTCCCTATTTTTGCTGGTTGTCATCTCCGTTCCTAAGGGTAAAAAAGTTAACCCATGGTTAAATTTTCTTTACAGTTTAGCTTTCCCACTTTTAGCTTACCTTTTTATTCAAGTCATTTTACCGCTATGGCAAAATGTAGAAAGCAGATATTGGGAGCACGTATTCATCGTTTGCTTTATTGCCGCCTCAACACTATTCCTATTTTTTATGAGCAGGGGCATTTTTGTATTAACCACTTCACATTCAGAAAAACTGAAAAACTACAGTCTCTATTTTAAGATCATCATTTCCATTATACTCCCAATTTTTGGTCTTTTACTTAATAATGGTGCCTTTAGCAAGATGTTTTTTATAGATACATTTATGTTTGGCGACTTTTCTTCCATCTGGTTTTATGCAATCTCGCTCATCAACGGAATCATATTATGCCTTCCCAAATTCGAAAATCACTACTATAGATTATTCCGCTTTTTTGCGTTAATGAGCTGTTTTCCTTACACCTTATACTTCTTTCTAGTATTCCTGCCCTACCTGCCACTTTCGGTAGTAGCAATTATATTGATCGGATTTGGTTTTCTAATGTTGGCACCTTTAATCTTGTTTATTCTACAGGTTAACGATTTATATCATGAATACTCTTTTTTTGCCAAAAGCTACTCCAAAAAAATGCTTACGATTACCCTGATCACCACTTTTTGTATCGTCCCTTCCCTAATTACGATCAATTACCTATGGGATAAAGTGACCTTGAACCAAGCGCTCTCCTATGTTTACGGACAGCAAGTTATACACAGAGATCAGATCAATAACAGCTCACTCCAAAACACTTTAAACACAATAAAAAAGCATAAAGATAGCCGAGCAACTTTTTATGCAGGCAACTTGCCATTCTTAAACAGCTATTACAATTGGCTGGTATTAGATAATTTAACGCTTTCAGAAGCAAAAATAGTAACACTAGAACGCATCTTTTTTGGAGAGTCAAACATTAAGCTGTATCCCCCAACTAACGACACCACAAAAACGGTTAGCATAGCCAACTATCAAGTTGAAAGTAAATATGATACCATACAACATTCATGGACAAGTACCTTAAACCTAGCACTAAAAAATACCGACTCCCTAGCAATGGAAACCTATCAGACCACATTCGAATTACCTACAGGTTGTTGGATCAGCAATTATTATCTAAACATTGGCAAAAGAAAAGAAATGGGGATCCTGGCAGAAAAGAAAGCTGCACTCTGGGTTTTTAACAATATACGAAATGAAAATAGAGACCCGGGAATTTTATATTACTTAACAGGAAACAAAATTGCTTTTAAAGTATTTCCTTTCGCTTCGAAAGAAACTCGCACCACGGGGATAACATTCGTTCATAAAGAACCTACAAAACTAAAAATTGATGGCCATGAAATTCAATTGGGAACCCCTAGTCCAGAACTGCAAACATCTATTCAACAGATCGACAACATCACCTACATCCCTGCAAAAGAAAAAGCTAAGCTTACTCAGGTTCAGCGAAAACCAAAATATCATTTCATAATTGACATCTCTAAAGGTAAACATAGAAATGTAGCTGATTACATTGATCGAATAGAAAGTTATATAGGCGCCAATAAACTAAAATCTTCCGATATTAACTTAAACTTTACCAATTCATTTACAACATCCATTAACTTCACCAACAACTGGAAAAACGACTTAAAAAACCAACAGTTTGAAGGTGGATTTTATCTGGAAGCTGCCATTAGGCAATTATTAATCGATACTTTCCAACATCCTTCTAAAACTTATCCCGTAATAATAGCCGTTACTGACAGCATCGGAAAGGCAGTTATTCAAAAGGATTTTGCCGATTTAGCCATAGCTTATCCCGAAGGAAAAAATTTCTACGAACTGGGGAAATCCGCTAAAATCTGGCTGCATCACTTAGACAGGAACCCGCTTGTAAGAATAAGTCCCATTAAAAGTATCAGCTTACATACACCCGTTTATGCTTGGCCCCATGCAAATAAACCAACTGCTTATTTAACAGCTGATGAAGAAGCTGCCATCATTATAAGTGACCATCAGTCAAAAAAAACAGGCCTAAAGCAAAAATCATGGGCTGCGGCTTTGGTTCAACAAAATAATTGGTTGGCATACCATCTTCAAACCTCACCAAATAATGCAAGATACTTGGAGCTGGTAAAACAAAGTATACAAAACCAGCTCTTATCACCAGTTACCTCATTTATCGTCGTCGAAAATGAAGCACAAAAGAAAGCCCTGCTTAAAAAACAGAAAGAAATTTTATCTGGTAACAAAAACCTGGATCCAGATGAAGATACACAAAGCATGGCTGAACCAAATCTCTTTATTTTACTTGCTTTAATCTCAATTGCATTACTATTTACAAAACATAAAAACATCCTCTTTAAAAACTAATATTCAAATGAAAAATATAAACTTGAAATTTATAAATATAGGCTTGTTAACAGTCGGAGTTGCCATCTTCATTTCCTCATTAACTATTCCTCGGTATGTTGATCAAAGAGCCGCAAATGAACTTCATGAAAATGGTTATGAAATGGATAGAACACTATATTATGAAAAAGAAGAAGCATTGAGTACCAATAAATTATTATTAATGGATTTAGGCAGTGGGATAATCATAGTCTCACTTCTATTACATATATGCCTAAGCAATTATAAGATCAATAAACTTTCTGATTTCAAACAATTACCTATAATTTCGAATAAAAGCATTTTTTTATGGGCCAATTTGGCTTGGTTATTATTGGTTCCGGGTACAATCTGGTACTATTTATTCCGTGAATCACGAGGTGACTACCCTCCGTTTGCAGACAGCATTGGCATACCGCTTTTCATGCAAATCACAGCTTTGCTTTTTATCCTAATTCCCTTAAATCTATTTTTATCCTTAGTGATAGGAAAATCAAAATCAGCAGATAAATTATTTCCTAAACCAAACATTAAAAAATGGCCGTTAGTAGGTTGGGAAGTATTCTTTGGCTTCTTCATGTTATTGAACATGTTATTTCTATCAGTGTTTACAATGGATGGAGACCACATATCCATTCCGGTTAACCTGTTCTTCACTTTCATATTGCTCAATTTACGCGCAAGAAAAATACATCAACCAAAACATCAATTACTTAACGTGAGTTCGATGTAAAATGAAAATTAATGTTGGTTAATGGATCATAGTTGATGGTTCATAGTTTGGATTCATTAGTCAATAGTCAATAGCTGATGGTCAATAGATTAGATATTTAAAAGACGTTCGTGGATTTGAAAAACAAATGTATATATTATACATTTCCAGAGCGAGCAGGTCCATTGGTTCATTTACAGCAATATTATTTAGGCATATTCTAACTCGAACTCACGTTAACTTAACGAGATTTTACAAATAATGAATGTCTTAAATGGGAGTAATGACCATTGTTAAAACCCATGGAGGGAAACGCACTTCCGCTCTTTCCGGACTTTCGGACTATATAAATTCATTTCTGCTTTGTATAAAGCTTTTGAAATTGTAGATTTGAGCAAATTTTTAGCAAATGAATATCCACGAATATCAAGGTAAACAAATTTTAAAGAGTTTTGGCGTTGCCATCCAGGAAGGCATTGTTGCTGATACTGTTGATCAGGCTGTAGAAGCGGCTAAGAAAATGAAAACTGACTATAACTCTGATTGGGTTGTGATTAAAGCACAAATCCACGCAGGTGGTAGAGGTAAAGGCGGCGGTGTAAAATTGGCGAAAAACTTAGACGAGGTTAAGCAAAGGGCTACCGATATCTTGGGTATGCAATTGATTACACCACAAACTGGTGCAGAAGGTAAAAAAGTAAATAAAATCTTAGTTGCTCAGGATGTTTATTATCCAGGTGCATCAGAAACTAAAGAGTTTTATGTAAGTGTACTATTGAACCGTGCCAAAGGAAACAACATTATCATGTACAGTACCGAAGGTGGAATGGATATTGAAGAAGTAGCTGAGCATACCCCTCACTTAATCTTCAAGGAAGAAATTGATCCTAAAGTTGGCCTACAAGGTTTCCAAGCTCGCAAGATCGCATTTAACCTAGGTTTAAGTGGTGGTGCTCATAAAGAAATGGTGAAATTCATAACCGCACTTTATAAAGCATATGATTCAACAGATTCTTCAATGTTCGAAATCAATCCTGTTTTAAAAACAAGTGATGATAAAATCATTGCAGTTGATGCAAAAGTTGACTTAGATGAAAATGCATTATTCCGTCATCCAGATTACGCAGCAATGCGCGATAAACTGGAAGAAGATCCTACAGATGTTGAAGCAAGCGAAAGCAACCTAAACTATGTAAAACTTGATGGTAATGTTGGTTGTATGGTTAACGGTGCTGGTTTAGCAATGGCGACTATGGATATCATCAAAATTGCTGGTGGTGAGCCTGCTAACTTCTTAGACGTTGGTGGTACTGCAAATGCAACAACCGTTAAAGCTGGTTTCAATATCATCTTAAAAGATCCTAACGTAAAAGCAATCTTCATCAATATCTTTGGTGGTATTGTTCGTTGTGATAGAGTTGCACAAGGTGTGATAGATGCTTATAAAGAAATTGGTGACGTACCAGTTCCGATCATCTGCCGTTTACAAGGAACCAATGCAGAAGAAGCTAAAAAACTAATCGATGACTCTGGTTTAAAAGTTTATTCAGCAATCGCTCTAAAAGAAGCTGCTGATTTAGTAACTAAAGTATTGGCATCATAGTAAGTCCTAAAAGGAAATTATAAAAGCTACTTAGCTAAGCATATAAAACCAGTCGAAGATCGACTGGTTTTTTTTATGAAAATAATTGTAACATACCTAACATATCCACCAATTACCAGCTTAAATTAATTATATTTAGTTTTAAGCTCTCGAGGCTGTCATTCTGAAAAGCTCATTATCAAAAAATCATTATATTTCTTAACCCTTACAGCGACCTTATAGCGACCTTATAGCGATATATCTATATTCTTTCTATAATGTAGCTATAGTGTAGGTGTAGTATGGGTATAGTGTGTGTCTTTACTAAGGTGTGCTAACCTTTCAACTTTCCAAGCTTCTCCTAAATGGCAATGTCCTCAAGTTAAGCTTTTTGTAACTTTCGTAAAAAGCAGAACGAATGAGTGGAGTGGGATTTTACTTGATAGATTCTTCGTTCCTCAGAATGACAAAGATTCAAAATGACAAAGTGTTCAGGGGGACAAAGTGTTCGAACAGGTCGTATAATCAAGCGAAACTTTCTAAACAATGACATTGCCCAAATGGATGCCTTTGGCACAACCCTCCTTATAAAAATAAAGGCCAGTCCGATATTATTCGGCTGGCCTTATATGGTTTTAGTTTAGGTTTATTCTATGGCGTATAAATCATCTAATAATAAATGATTAAGCGTTCTATTCAAGTTCAAATGTTAAATGAAAAAGCTCTGGCCATCCAACCAGAGCTTTAATCAAACCAAATATAAATGTACTTTTTTGTATGAACAGGACAAATATAAACATTATTCACACACATTCACTACAAATTGAAACTTTTTTTTATTTTTTTCTTAAAAAAACAATTAAAACAGGTTAATAAATTAAAAATCAGTCTTTTTTACACAAAAAAGTCAATAAAAAAGATGTTAAAAAATTAAAAATTTAATATTAAATCAAAAAAACAATCATTTTATAAAAAATCATATCAAAAAAATCATCATTTTAAAATAAAACAACCTAAAAATAATTTTTTACCCAAAAAATGACGAATTTTCAGGAAAAAACAGATTATCAATCCCTTGTTATAAATCTACTCTAATTGCCATATATTTGCTAAATACAATTATCATAACGTATGAACAATTCAAGCATTCCAAAATCATTGATTCCTGAAAATGATGAAGAAAGAATTCGTAAACTTCACAGTTATGATATTCTAGACACCCCTGCAGATAATGCCTTCGACAAAATCGCCACTCTTGCAGCACAGATTTTCAATACACCAATTGCCCAAGTAACTTTTGTAGACGAAGAAAGGGTCTTTTTCAAAACAAATATCAGCCCACTCGAAGCAACGCAGATAGACAGAAAAGACAGCTTTTGTTCTTTAGCTATCTTGAATGAAGGAGTTACATTATTCGAGAACATACTCGAAGTACCAGAATTGGCCAGCAATCCATTTGTAAAAATGGAGAATGGCATTAGATTTTATGCAGGTGCACCATTAAAAACCACCGAAGGTCTTCAGCTTGGAACAGTCTGCGTTCTGGACCTTCAGCCGAAGGAAGTTACCCCGCAGCAAATTGCGATGCTAGAAACACTTTCATCAATAGTAATGGACGAGCTGGAAAACAGGTTAGCTACACGCAAAGCCATTCGCACCCAAACAGATATGATGAATAGAGTTGTGCATGATTTAAAAAACCCTAATACAACCATCTCACTCTCGGCAGAACTCATTAAAAAGAAAGCTGACGACCCTAAAATTGTAAATGACTTTGCCGATCGAATTAAGAACTCAGCAAATAATGTGCTCAATAGCTTAAATAATCTACTAGATCTTTCTCAAATTGAAAATGGAAGTTTTCGTCTAAGTTTAAAAGAAGTAAATATATTAGAGTTATTAAATACTAGTAAGAAAAACTTCGAGCTATTAGCTGCCCAAAAAGAGCAAAACATCATCATTACATGTAATTGTCCAAGCACAATTCTTGCCGACGCACAGCGGCTGCAGGACGCCTTCAACAACCTATTGAGCAATGCATTAAAGTATGCTCATCCAAATACCTCAATTTTCATCAATGTTCTACAAAAAGACCAACAATTGATTATTGAATTTAAAGATGAAGGACAAGGCCTTACTCCAGAAGATATGGATAAGCTCTTTACAAAGTTTGCCAGATTAAGTGCGGTCCCGACTGGCAAAGAACACTCTAATGGATTAGGACTATCTATTGTTAAAATGTTGGTAGAACTACATCACGGCGACGTATGGGCTGAAAGCGAGGGAAAAGATAAAGGTGCTACTTTCTTTATTTCAATTCCACTCAATTAATTAACCCAAATAAATATAGTTTAGGCATGTAGACTTTGGTCTTTAAGCTAATTTAAAGCTCAAATAAAAAGTCGACCCTTGACCAACATGGTTTTCAAACCAAATCTCACCACCCTGCATAGCAGTAAATTCCTTGCAGAGCAATAAGCCCAAGCCAATTCCTTTTTCCTTATTCGTACCATAGGTTGAAGCGGCATTGAGCTTGAATAAATGCTCTTGCTGATCAATACCAATACCTAATCCATTATCCCTCACCATAATACAACAATGCCCTTCTTTTTCAACCGCTCTAACCTCTACAAGCCCGTCTTTTGGTGTAAACTTAATTGCATTATTCACCAGATTTCTCAATACCAAATGAAACATATTCCGATCTGCCAAAATATGAAGCTCGTCCTCACAATCAAGTTCGAGCGTAACTCCTTTTTTAATTGAAATATTTTTTTCAATTGCCAATCCTTCAATCAAAGCTGCTCCCACAGCTACACTTTCGAATTTTACGTGAGCACCACCCTCTATCTGTGTTTTTGTCCATGACAGCACATTGGTAAGCATTGCCGAAGTATCTCTCGTAATTTGCAGTAATTGTTTTTCAAGATCCAATCTTTCCGCTCCATTTAGATCAACCTCCGTTAGCAGCTCCAAATAGGACTGGATAGAACCCAACGGAGTTCTGATATCATGTGTTACGATAGAAAATAGTTTATCCTTTTCAGCACTCAATCGCTCTAACTCCTTTTTCTGAGCCTCAATTGCCGCATTTTTCTCTAAAACAGAATCCTTCTCTATATCATGGTATTTCCTAATGTAGGTAATGGAAAAATAGGCCAGCGTAATGACTACAAAATAGGTAATTGCAAAATCTATCGCCTTACTCAACCTACTTTCATAAACACTCGGCGCCAACTGTGGATATTGATATTCTACGATCAGCACAACTATAACGGTTAACAGATTCACTGAAATCCAAAACCTGAAGTAAGCTTTTGGTATAATCGAAACTGTTAGTAAAAAAGCCAATGAAAAAAGCAATAGGTTTGGCCCAAAAGTACCCGAATTATAGAAATAGTTTACAACGAACAGTGCATTGCATACAAAACTGAATAATTGGATCCCCAGTGCAGATTTTCTTCTGATCCGAGAAATGAAGAAGAAATATATCGTTAAGGAAAGTGCAACAACACATAAAAGTGCCGGAACCATCAAACCTATCAAAAGGTTAAATGGGACTTCAAAGCACAAGGCCAAAGAAGCAATGATACAAACCGTATTGAAAATTCTTTCCTCTAAAGAAAATGACTTAGGGTCACCAATAATCTTTTCACTACTTAGCTTTTTTCCGAAAACGATCACGAAATGGTTTAATGTTAATAAAGGCTAACAAATTTAATGATATTTATACAATAAAGAAAAAATCAATTTTATCAAACTAACCTTCAACACCACTCGTGTTTTTAGGTTTAAATCCTTATTTTTGACGCCCTTATAAAGCTACTGGAGCATGATCAATAGAGTAAAAATAAAAGACCTGCTGGAGTCTACAGCATTTAATACTGAAGTTAAAGTGATGGGTTGGGTGCGTACTTTTCGCAACAACCAATTTATAGCACTGAATGATGGCTCTTGTATGGGCAATATTCAAATCGTAGTTGATTTTACAAATACGCCAGAGGAGTTGCTGAAAAGAATTACTACCGGAGCAGCACTTTCCATTGAAGGAACATTGGTTGAATCACTTGGAAAAGGCCAAAAAGTAGATATTAAAGCAAGTAATATCGAAATCCTTGGAGACAGTAATGTAGAGGAGTACCCTCTTCAACCAAAAAAACACAGCTTAGAATTCTTAAGAGAGAAAGCACATCTGCGTTTTCGTACCAATACTTTCAATGCTGTTTTTAAAGTTCGTCATGCTTTGGCTTTTGCCATTCATCAATTTTATAACGAGCGTGGTTTTGTATATATGCATACCCCAGTTATTACCGCAAGTGATGCAGAAGGAGCTGGTGAAATGTTTAAGGTAACTACGCTAGATTTTGATAAAACTCCACGTACAGAAGATGGAAAAGTTGATTTTGCAGCAGATTTCTTTGGCCGTGCAACCAATTTAACCGTTTCTGGTCAGCTAGAAGGTGAACTTGCAGCAATGGCATTTGGTCAGATCTATACATTCGGGCCTACCTTCAGAGCTGAAAATTCAAACACCACACGCCATTTGGCCGAGTTTTGGATGATAGAACCTGAAGTGGCCTTCGCCGATTTGGAGAACAACATGCAGCTGGCGGAAGACATGATGAAATACGTGATCAACTATGCTTTGGCAAACTGCAAAGATGAGATTGCGTTTTTAAAAGATCGCTTATTAGAGGAAGAAAAACAGAAGCCTCAACAAGATAGAAGTGATCTGTCGTTAATAGAGAAATTAAACTTTTGTTTAGACAATGAATTTGAACGCCTAACTTACACTGAAGCTATCCAAATTCTAAAACATTCAAAGCCAAATCAGAAAAAGCAGTTTAAATACCTGATTGATGAATGGGGTGCCGATCTACAATCAGAGCACGAACGTTACCTTGTTGAAAAGCATTTCAAAAAACCAGTAATCTTAACCGATTATCCTAAAGACATCAAATCATTCTACATGAGAATGAATGATGATGGAAAAACGGTTGCCGCAATGGATATTTTGTTCCCCGGTATCGGCGAAATGATTGGCGGTTCACAAAGGGAAGAACGTCTTGACAAGTTAACCCAGCGTATGGAAGAAATGAATATTCCACAAGAAGAATTATGGTGGTATTTAGATACACGCAAATTTGGATCTGCTCCACATGCAGGTTTCGGACTAGGTTTTGAAAGGCTCGTTCTTTTTGTAACAGGTATGACAAATATCAGAGATGTAATTGCCTTCCCAAGATTCCCTAAAAGCGCTGAGTTTTAAGGAGAAGTCCAATTTACGATGAATATTATAGTTGGGTTGATGGTTCATGGTTGATGGTTCATGGTTTGGATGTTTAAAACACGTTCATAACATTAGCCATCCTTTTTTATTAATTCTTCAACTCGAATTCACGTTAATTTAAGAAAAGTCGCTTAGCATATTGTTAAGCGACTTTTCTTTGTTATTTTATCTTTATTCTTTGCTCCCCTTCCATCTCAACTCTCCCCTCTCAAATCTCTCTTTAGCTTTGATGCGAGTTTGCAGTCTGATAATCTACCGCTGAAACCCTATAATCTGTTGGCGCAAAACTTTCTGCAGTACTTAAGGCCATTCCTAGTTCATACTGCGAAGGATATGGTGTTTGCGTTAAACTTCCTTCTGGAATATATGGGAATGTTTCCATATAAGACTGCATCACGTTCTGCCCTATTCTACGATTAATATACGCTCTTGTAAGCTGATAAGGATGTCTTAACCCAGCTGCCCCTAACAACTCTACCGCACTTTGTACCGTTAGGCGATGAAAATTAAACACCCTCACTGTTTTATCCTCCACTACCAAACCCTTCATTAAACTTTCATCCTGCGTGGCTACTCCTGTTGGACAGGTATTACTATTACATTCTAACGCCTGGATACAGCCCAAAGCAAACATCATCCCACGGGCAGAATTACATAAATCAGCACCTAAAGCAATGTTTTTAACTAAATCGAAGCCAGAAGATATTTTTCCAGAGGCGATGATTTTAATGTGCTTTTTGAGATTAAAACCACTTAATACATCATAAACAAAAGCTACTCCCTCCCTTAGCGGCATACCTACAGCATTTGAAAATTCTTGTGGTGCGGCTCCGGTTCCTCCTTCTCCCCCATCAACCGTAATAAAGTCTACATAAATTCCGGTTTCAATCATCGCTTTGCAAATCGCAAAAAACTCGCTCCTTCGACCGATACAAAGCTTAAAGCCTACAGGTTTACCTCCAGAAAGGTCTCTTAATTTTTTTACAAAACCCATCATTTCCAAGGGCGTACCAAAGGCCGAGTGTGCAGGCGGAGAATTAACGTCAAAACCTTCCTGTACCAAACGGATCCTAGCAACTTCGGGCGTTACCTTTTTAGCAGGCAACATACCTCCATGCCCTGGTTTAGCGCCCTGCGAAAGCTTAATTTCAATCATTTTAACATTTTCTGTTTTTGATCGTTCTTCAAAAGCTTGATCATTAAAGGTGCCATCAGCATTACGACACCCAAAATATCCAGTACCTATTTGCCAGATTAAATCTCCACCAGGACCATTATGATAATCACTAATTCCACCCTCACCAGTATTATGAGCAAAACTTCCCATTTTGGCACCACCATTTAATGCTAAAATTGCATTCTTACTTAAAGAACCAAAACTCATTGCCGAAATATTATAGATACTTGCAGCATAAGGCTGTTTACAATCTGGACCGCCAACCATCACCCTGGGATTAGGATCTAATTCGTGATGACTAATAGCAGCAATGCTATGACTTAGCCATTCATAGCCATTTTCATAAACATCTAGCTGTGTACCAAATGGAATAGTATCATTTTCTTTCTTGGCGCGCTGATAAATAAGCGACCTATTTAATCTGTTAAAAGGCTTACCGTTGGTATCGCTTTCTACAAAATATTGATAAACTTTCGGTCTCAACTCTTCCATAAAGTATCTTAACCTTCCAAAAACCGGGTAGTTACGTACAATGCTATGCTTTGGCTGATAAAGATCATAAATACCCAATAACACAAACGGTCCAGTAAAAATAAATGACCACCATAAAAATGGATGTAATAACCCTAACATAATGTTCAGGGCTACTAAGAATGCGGCAATGGCAACGAAGGCTTTTCTCATATTTTAACGTTTAGCTTCACAAAGTATTTCCAATAGATCTCTTACAAAAATCAAATGGCTATTAAATGTAATTATAATCTTCTTAGCTAAACAACTGACAGGTTAAATTTGTTATTTTTGAGTATGTTAATTAAGATTTATCCAGAGAACCCAAATCCTAGAGCAATAGATCAGGTAGTCGAAATCCTTAAAAAGGGAGGACTGATCATCTATCCTACCGATACGGTATATGGATTAGGCTGTGATATTACCAACCAAAAGGCGATCGAGAAAATTTGTCGCATCCGTGGCATCAAGCCAGAAAAGGCTAACTTCTCTTTTATCTGTTCTGACCTGCGACATATTTCAGACTACATTAAGCCGATAGACACCACCATTTTTAGGGTACTAAAGAAAGCCTTACCAGGTCCTTTCACTTTTATATTCAATGCCAATAATAATGTTCCAAAACTGCTAAGCTCTAATAAAAAAACAGTTGGGATCAGGGTGCCTGATAATGAAATTGCAAGAGCTATAGTTGCTGCATTGGGCAATCCAATTATCTCAACTTCCATCAAAGATGATGATGAACTTATCGAATATTCAACAGATCCAGAATTGATTTATGAGAAATATCAGGAACTCGTTGATGTTGTAATAGATGGCGGTTATGGAGACAACGAAGCTTCTACGGTAGTAGATTGTACTTCTGGTGATTTTGAAGTTTTAAGGGAAGGCAAAGGAAATATTGAAGAATATTTTTAGAAGCAGAAATAGCATATAATTATTTTATATCGAAATAACCAAAACCAGCTACCTGCATTCAATTAAAAGGCTAATTCTAGCTACACATATTGATATTTTAATTAATTATTTCATCTACCGAATAAAAATTCACTATACGAGGTAAGAAAATCAGAATTTCCAACAAAAAACCATCTAAATTCAACAAAAAATACCTGAAACGTAATTTTCAGAGATCTATTACTTTTATTTATCCACAACAGCATTATTTAACAACAAGTTAACATGCAAAAGTGGAATTAGGGATTACATTTGTTAATGTTTTAATTAATCAATCCCTATATGAAAAAACATTTACTTTTTATTTTATGCTTTTTCATTTCGTCACAGTTACTAGCTCAGGTCTCATTAACATCGCTTAATGCTTCCAAAGCAGAAAACTTTGACGGAATGTCTGCCACTGCAACTACTCCAATTGACGGATGGTACGCAGTTAAGGCGGCTGGCACCAATACTACAGCCATTGGTGCTGCATTACCCCTTGTAGTTTATACTACATCATCCAATGCGGGAGCAGTTTATAATGCGGGCACAGCTTCGGCTACAGACCGGGCCATTGGCAGTTTAGCATCTGGATCATTGGTTCCTAGATTTGGCGCAGGTTTCCTGAACAATACTGGTGCTACCGTTACTTCAATTGACCTTGCTGGTGTGATGGAACAATGGAGATCGGCTTCATCAAATACGGTTAATGAAAAGCTAGTTTTTGAATATAGCTTTAATGCAACGGGCATTGCTGATGCTACCGCTATATGGACAGCTTTGCCAGCAATGGATCTAAATGAAAAATTAATCACTTCAACTACTGCAGCAGGCGTTGATGGTAATTTACCTGCGAACCAAACTTCCATTTCTGGGACAATTGCTTCCATTTCATGGATTAACGGTGCAACACTTTACATCCGTTGGACAGATACTGACGATCTTGGAAGTGATGGGATCTATGCTATAGACGATTTTAGTATCAAACCAAATGGTAGTGGCACTATTTCACCTGTTCTAAGCGTTAATCCAACCTCATTAACTTTTTCAGCTCAAAATATTGGAAGTAATTCAGTTGCTCAAAGCTATGTACTTAGTGGCAGTGATTTATCAGCTGCTACCCTAGTTAACTCTACCATTCCATTTTTTGTTTCAAAGGATAACATTATCTGGACAACAACTATTAGCTACACAGCTGCTGAAGTTGCAACCTCACCTTTGGTATATGTAAGATTTAGCCCTTTAGTTGGCGGAAATCAAACTAGTAATATCGTGAACTCAAGTACTGGAGCAAATGATGTCAATGTTGCCGTTAGCGGAGATGGAATTTCTGGAACGGTAACAGCCAGTAAAACTTCCTTAGACTTTGGCACTGTTAATATTGGCTCAAATGCTCCTTCCCAAACCTATACCATAAGCGGTACAGGCTTAACTACCGATGTTAACGTAACTACCACGGCTCCTTTTTATGTTTCAAAAGATAATGTAACGTTTGGCACTACTGTAACCTATACGGCAGTTGAAGTAATTACAAACCCCACAGTTTATGTACGTTTTAGTCCAACAACTGCTTCAACTTCAACAGAAAATCTCACCAATGCTAGTACAAATGCCAACTCCGCAGTCTTAACACTAATAGGAACGGGTGCTATCCCTCCAGCGGCACCTGTACATGTGGTAATTAGCGAAGTTTACGGTGGAGGTGGAAACTCTGGCGCTACCTTTAAAAATGACTTTATAGAGTTATATAATCCAGCAAATACAGCTGTAGATTTAACAGGATGGAGCGTACAATATACCAGTGCAACTGGAACTGGCGCTTGGCAGGTAACGCCTTTAACCGGGAGTATCCCCGGAAAAGGTTTTTATCTTATACAGGAAATTGCAGGAACAGGCGGAACAGTAAATCTTCCAGCTCCTGACGCAACGGGAACTTTAGCACTTTCTGGCACTACCGGAAAGGTAATTTTAAGTAATTCGACTACTGCATTTACGGGTGCAAATCCTTCAACGGCAGCTGTTATAGACAAAGTTGGTTTTGGGCCAACTGCTACGGGCTTTGAAGTTGCACCAACTCCAGTCATTTCAAATACTACTTCCATTGAACGTAAAGCCAGCATTAATTCTACTGTTGCGACAATGGGAACTGGTGGTAGTGAAGAATTTGAAGGGAATGGACGAGATACCGACAATAATTTAGCAGATTTTATAGTTACCGCACCAAACCCTCAAAACTCAAGTGTTACCGAACCTACGGGTGCAAACCACGTTGTAATTAGTGAAATTTATGGAGGTGGTGGAAATAGTGGAGCATCTTATAAAAATGACTTTATCGAACTTTATAATCCTACCAATGCTACTGTAGATTTAACCGGTTGGAGCGTGCAATATGCAAGTGCAACAGGAACTGGAACATGGCAAGCTACGGTTTTATCTGGATCTATAGCTCCAAAAGGATTTTACCTCATCCAACAAGCGGCCGGCTCTGCTGGTACAGTAGATTTACCTACCCCAGATAAGATCGGAACATTAAATCTATCAGGTACTACCGGAAAAGTATTGTTGAGCAATACATCAACCCTACAATCTGGCGCTAACCCTACCAGTACTTCAATTATAGACAGGGTTGGTTTTGGTGCAGCTAATGGATACGAAGGCTCTGCTCCTGCCATTGCAGCAACCAATACGACTTCTATTGAACGAAAAGCAAGTGCAACATCAACAGCCCTTAGCATGGGAATTGGTGGTAGCGAAGAATTTAATGGAAATGGGTTCGACAGTGACGATAACGCAGCAGACTTCATCAGCAGATTGCCTAACCCTCAAAATTCATCAGTTACAGAACCAGTTTCTTTAAGCGGTCCTTATTTAAGTGCTACACCTACAACCATAACATTTGGCAGTCAGGCAATAAATACAGCTTCTACAGCCAAAACATTTGTATTATCTGGTGGAAATTTAACAAACAATACCGCTGTAACTGCAGCAGCTCCTTTCAGTATTTCAAAAGATAATACTACATTTTCTACTACCTTAAGCTATAGCACAGCCGAAATTGCTGCAAGCCCAACGGTATATGTAAAGTTTACTCCAACAACTATTGGAAATGCAACAGGTAGCATTATCAATGCAAGTGCAGGTGCTACTTCGGTAAATATTGGTTTAACAGGCGCTGGAATCGATCCAAATCAAACTGTGTTTAATTTTGAGAATTGTACAACAGTTGGAAGCGCAGCCTTATCAGATGGTTTTTACCAATATAGCGTGACGGGATTACAGACTTGGGGATGTACCACAACATTTGGCCATGATGCAAGTGATCCGACAGGAAAAGCAAGCATCGGTAATGCACTCCAAATTAATGGATATGCGGGTGGGAATGTACTGAATGAAGATTGGTTAATTTCTCCAGCTTTGAACTTATCGGCAATGAATTATGCTGTGCTGTCTTTTTGGACCAGATCTGCTTTCTCAGGCGATAAACTTCAGTTAAAAGTCTCCACCAATTATACAGGCTCAGGAAATCCAAGTTTGGCAACATGGACAGACATAGATGGCAAATTTCCAGAAACTGCTTCAGATGTTTGGACAAAATCAGCAAATATTGATCTATCAGCCTACAAAGCCACACCTGTTTATATCGCTTTTGTTTACAACTCTACTACTTCATCGGCTAGTAGGTGGACTGTTGATGATTTCGAGGTTACCAACTCCGCAACACCTCCGCCGGTTGATGTAACTACTTCGAGCACTGGTATTAATTTTGGCTTCCAAGCTGCAAATACCACATCAGCCGCAAGCTCGTTCTCTTTTTCTGCTGGTAATTTAACAGGTGATGTTACCTTAAACGCCCCAGCAAACTTTAGTATTTCGAAAACAAGCGGAGGCACCTATACTTCATCTTTAACTTATGCAAAAACAGACATCAACAATAGTTCTCAAACTGTATATGCTAAATTTTCGCCAACAGCAGTGAACACAACCTATTCAGCAAGTGTTGCCATTTCAACAGCTGGATCTACCAATAAATCGGTTTCATTAGCTGGAAATACTTTTGACATTGCCAACACATTGGAAGTTGTAAACTGGAATATCGAATGGTTTGGAAGTCCGGCACAAGACCCCTCAAACGATGTGCTCCAAGCTTCAAATGTAAAAACAGTTGTAAATAACATCAATGCAGATATTTATGGATTTGCAGAAGTTGTAGATACCACCTTATTTAGAAATACGGTTTTACCTGCTGGATACAATGTTATTTTCAGCGAATTTGGCTCTTATGCTGATAATAAACAAGATGCAGATTATCCCTTGGCACAGAAGCTGGCTTTCATGTATCGAACAGATATCGTTAAACCTTTGAGAACTTACGGCGTATTACAAGACACTTATAATCCTGCCGTTGCTTCAACAAGTGTAGATGGCACACCATACAAAAATTGGTCATCAGGCCGCTTTCCTTTTGCAATGGAAGCAGAAATCACCATCAATAGCAAAAAGGAAACCGTAACTTTTATAGAAATCCATGCGAAAGCGAATACCGGAACAACAGCAGACCAAATTGATTCTTACAACCGGAGAAAAGGCGGAAATTTACAGCTCAAAACTTGGATTGACGCAAATCTGGCCAATAAAAAAGTGATTATCCTTGGCGATTTCAATGATGTGCTGGATGCCGATAAAACAATTGCTCCAATGCCTGGAACAGGAACTTCGTATTCAGATTTCACCAATGATGCAGCTAATTATTTCCCAATTACCTTGCCATTGAGCTTAGCAGGAAAACAATCAACCGCGGGCTACAACACGGTAATAGACAACGTGATCATAAATAAAGGTTTAAACATCAACTATGTTCCTGGCACTGCCGAAGTTTTGGATGGCGTAAGAAATCTGGTTACCAACTATAGTTCAACTACAACCGATCATTACCCGATCAAATCAAGGTATTTATTTGGCAATGGCGAACCTACTTTAGCCGCTATCTCCAATGCTACAGTTTGTTATAGCAATACAAATCAAACAGTTGCATTAACAGGAATTTCTGCAGGACCAGAAACCACACAAACTACCACCCTTTCGGTAACTTCAGATAACGCAAACTTATTTGATGTACTAACAGCTACTTCTACTGGTGCAGATAAAGGGACGATCACCTACCACCTAAAAAACAATGTAAGTGGAGTTGCAAATATCACGGTTACGGTAACCGACAATGGCACTACAGACTTTGGTGGCGTTAATACAACTAGCAAGACATTTAAATTAACAGTTAACAGTTTAGCTACTGCAACAATAACCGGAACAACAGCTGTACCAGCTAATGCTACCTCTCCGGCAATTACCTTTACTGGATCAAATGGTATAGCTCCTTATACATTTACCTATAACATTAATGGAGGCACAAATAGAACGGTGACTAGCACTAGTGGAAACAGCGTAACTGTATCGGCACCAACCAATGTTGTGGGTAGCTTTACTTACAATTTGGTAAATGTTGCAGATGCAAACTGCGGTCAGGCACAAACTGGTACTGCAACAATAACGATTAGACCACTGCCTACAGCTACAGTTTCTGGAACTGCGGCAACTTGTCTAAATACCTCAGATCCTATAGTTACTTTTACTGGTGCTATTGGTACTGCTCCTTACACTTTTAATTATACCGTTAATGGAAGTTCGGTTAGAACGATAACTGCTACTACCAATACTGCAACATTAAATGTGCCTACAAACATAGCAGGAACATTTACATACACATTGGTGAGTGTAACTGATGCTTATGCCACACAAGCTCAGAGCGGCTCGGCAGTTGTAACGATCAATGATTTACCTGCAATTAATATTACAAGTAGCACTAATGTTTCTATCTCAAAAGGAACGGCAGTTGTACTTACTGCCAGCGGAGCGATCAATTATGTTTGGACGCCTAGTAGCGATGTAGTGAGTGGACAAGGCAGTGCAAACCTTACTGTAAGACCAAGACAGACCACTTCATATACTGTAACTGGTACAAATGCCAATGGTTGCGTAAGTTCGAAAACCATCACCATTCAAGTTGCTGATGATTATCAAATTAAGCCGATCAATATCTTAACACCTGATGGAGATGGTAAAAACGATAAGTTCATTATTGAAAACATCGATTACTATCCTAACAATACGTTAAAGATATTTGATAGATCAGGAAGGATTGTATACACCAAAAGAGGTTATGCCAATGAATGGGATGGAACTTATAATGGTAGTCCACTCGCAACCGATACCTACTATTATGTAATCGATTTTGGCACAAACATTACCCAATTCAAAGGTCACATCACTATCATTAGAAAATAATTGCAAAGACCATGACAATCAATCTTAAAACATATCAAAAGCTTGGCAATTTGTTATTGCTAAACGTAGCGTTATTGTGCTTTGCTGTAATAGATGTAAAAGCACAGCTTAACCCATTAAATTCACAATATTATTTAAACCAATATCAGGCTAATCCTGCTTATGCTGGGAGCACTGATGGTTTAAATGTAAATCTCAATTACCGCAAACAATGGAGTAATATCCCGGGTTCACCGAGTACACAGAGCATTACTGCTGACTATAAAATGAACAAAGTTGGATTGGGAATCAATGTCTTCAATGAAAAAGCGGGTTCATTACAACGTACAAAAGCTGTGGCAACTTATGCCTATCATTTGCCACTAAACAATGAAACTCAAAAATTAAACTTTGGCGCTTCCATAGGGATCCTGAACGAACGCGTTGATTATAGTAGCGTTAATGGAGATCTTAGCGATTTATCTCTTTCAGCTTTTAATGATAAAGGTTCACAATTTGATGGTGATTTCGGAATAGCTTACACGAGTACCAAATTAAATATCGAAGCTGCAATTCCCAACATCAGAAGCTTTATCAAACAGAATGACGATAACAATGTAGATCGCTCAAGGTTTTATGCAGCTGCCAGTTATAAAATTAATACGGGATTGGGCGTTACAGCCTTAGAAATTGAGCCTAAGGTTGCCTTTAGAAACATACAAGGTTACAAGAGCATTTTTGATGCAGGTGCAAACTTCAATTTTGCCAGCAAACTATTCATTATGGGCATGTACCATAGTACAAAAAGTGCTTCTTTTGGTGCCGGCATGAACTATAAATCTTCATTGGCTATTATGGGATTTTACACTACCGAGACCTCTGCCCTACAAGGGACTGCCAATGGGACTTTCGAAATTAGCCTTAGAGCTACGCTGTTCAAATAACAATCAATTAAGTTTATGACTATCAAAACCGTTCCACATTGGAGCGGTTTTTTTTTGATTAAACCACTTAAATGTCATCACTTTCAAGCAAACTCACTTACAGTCTAAATTTTATCGGGCCTGATTGGATTTATTTATTTAAGATCCCTAAAAGGATTAACTGATTGATTAAAGAATCGATTGCTTTTAGCTATTCATTGAAGATTTTAAACGCTTTTTTTTATATTAGCAAAGCTAAAATTTAACCATTGCCTCTCTCCTATGTCCATCGGATTTACACCAAAACATAATGAAGAAATTCATTTAACAGACCTTACAGCCGAACAATTTTTAACTATTGCAATTGAAACTGCTGAAGAAATAAAATGGCAGCTTAATTTCATCAGTAACAGTGGATTGATTTGTTACACCAATAATGGCGTTTTCAGTTGGAATGCTGAAATCAAGATTTTGATAAGCGACCAAACTGTAACTGTCACCAGCGAATCAACTGGGAACGAGATGATAGACTTTGGTAGGAACAAAAAGATGGTACAGTTATTTTTAGATAAATTTGAGACCATCAAATCAAACTTTAACGCAACAGAACTGGCTGAAAAAGTTGAAAACTTAAAGATAACCTTGGCTAGTAAAGCTGATGAGCCAGACATCTTAAAATTACCACCGCCTACTACGCTAGACCAAATAAAAGGATTTTTTAGTTTATTTATTCCTTCAAAAGAGTTTTTAGTCACACCAATTCTGGTAGATTTAAACATCCTGATTTTTATAGCAATGGTAATTGCTGGGGCAGACGTTTTTAATCCATCTGGAGAAATATTATTGACTTGGGGTGGAAATTACCGGCCACTAACCTTAAATGAAGAATGGTGGAGGTTAATTTCTAACTGTTTCTTACATGGTGGAATTATCCACCTTGTGATGAACATGTTTGCCCTAATCTATATCGGCGTCCTTTTAGAGCCACTAATAGGCAAAACAAAGTTTCTAATCGTTTATCTTTTAACTGGCCTAATTGCAAGTCTCACCAGTATTTGTTGGCATGAATTAACTATAAGCATTGGTGCTTCTGGAGCTATTTTTGGTCTATATGGAGTTTTTCTGGCACTATTAACAACGAACATCATTGAGAAAAGCGATAGAAAAGCTTTATTTGTCAGTATTGGCTTTTTCGTAGCCTATAATTTAGTTTATGGTCTAAAAAGTGGAATTGACAATGCAGCACATATAGGCGGTTTGCTCACTGGTGTGATAATTGGTTTTGCATATATTCCGGCTTTGAAAAGAAAAAACGAACCTGCAATTCAATATATTATCGTTGCTTTTTCATCATTTTTGATTTTGACCTGTGCGATCGTTGTTTATTTAAATTTACCAAACAACAGCATCACAGACCAGGCGGCCATGAATGGAAAACCTATAGACGAAAGTGAAACTGAAAAGGCTAAAAAAGTTGCAGCAGCTTATAGAAATCCAGAATTTGAGAAAATAATGATCGAATTTCATTCGGTGAAAAGCATGGCTTTGGATATTTTTCCTGTTGATACCGCCTTGGTGGTAAGAGAGAAATCACTTTCAGACCTTAAAGACAGAGGTTTATATTACTGGAACCGCAGTTTGGAGATTTTAGCAACTACAGAAGGCATGAAGTTGCCTGAACAGATCTTTTTAAAAAATAAGGCATGGAAAAGCTATTGCGAACATCAAACCAAATGTTACCAATTAATGTACAAAGCAATTGATGAGCATACCAAACGCTATGATAACGAAATTATAGCAGCCATAGCAAAAGGGGAGGAAATGCTTGATGAAATAAAGCATATGTATTAGGATGATGGAATGTGAGATGTGAGACTTGAGATATGAGATGTGAGAGGTGAGATATGGGATATGAGACGAATCGTTCATCTTAATATCAACTTAAGGTTACTGCACAGTCTACATCCAAGCCATTGACCATTAACAGCTCAATACCATTTGATTAAATCTATGATTAACTTCAGCGACATAGCTTATCTCAAAGATGGAAATGAAAGACAACAATTAGCTTTCAAACTCTTAATTGAAAAGAAAGTACTTTCGGGTATTTCGATGTTCGATCCAATTTTGGTTGGTACCATTCCGATCGATATCGACATTGAGCATAGTGATCTGGATATTATTTGTTGTTTTGAAGACAAAAAAGCGTTTTCTGATACATTAATTAAAGTCTTTGGAAACGAACCTCGGTTTACTGTTAAAGATGGTGTAGTTAATGGTGTAGCTAGTATCATTGCCAACTTCTATCTTGAAGTATTTGAAGTTGAAATATTCGGACAACAGGTACCTGTTAAACAGCAGCATGCTTATCGCCATATGTTAATTGAGCATGAAATACTTCAGGCAAAGGGGGAAACATTTAGACTGGAGGTTATTAGATTAAAGCGGGATGGTTATAAAACAGAGCCCGCTTTTGCCCTATTGCTTGGTTTACAAGGCGATCCATATCTGGCCTTACTTGATTACCAGCACTAGGTAATATTTATCTAAATCTTTTCATAAAATCAGCCACACTGCCTTCAAGATTGTTGAGATCCAAATGTTTAACAAATGCACTACCGATAATCGCACCACTTGCATATTCATTTGCCGAATCGAATGTTTGTTTATCTGAAATTCCGAAACCGATCATCAGTGGGTTATTGAGTTTCATATCACGGATCCTAGCAAAATAGGTTCTTGCATTTTCAGAAACGTCTAAGTTTTTCCCTGTTGTTGCTGCAGATGATAAAAGATAGATGAAGGCATTGCTCAATCCATCTATTTTACGGATCCTTGCTTCCGAAGTTTGTGGTGTAACCAAAAAGATATTACTGATCCCATGTTCGATAAAACATTCCTGATATAGTTCTTCGTACTCGTACATTGGCAAATCAGGGATGATGCAACCATCAATACCTACTTCTTGGCACTTTTTGCAGAAATTAGCTACTCCATATTGTAGTACCACATTTACGTAACCCATCAATAAGATTGGAATACTTATCGTTTTACGTAAATCTTTCAACTGATCAAATAGAATTTCTAAAGTCATTCCATTATCCAGGGCTTGCTTACTGCTTGCCTGGATCACTTCGCCATCTGCAACAGGATCAGAATATGGAAAACCAATTTCCATAAAGTCTGCTCCAGAATGCTCTAATGCTGCTGCTATTTTTAAGGTATCTCCCAGATTGGGATATCCTGCGGTATAATAAATTGAAAGAATATCTTTCTTTTTCGTTTTAAATAATTCTTGTAATCTGTTCATTGTTTTTTTGAGATTGAGATGAGAGACGTGAGATGGGAGATGTATTATGGGAGATATGAGATGTTAGATGGGAGATGTTAGACTGGCTGTCTCAAATCTCATGTCTCCTATCTCATCTCTAGTATCTCACATCTATTATCTCCTTTACAAATTAAAATGTTTCATATAGGTTTCCATGTCTTTGTCTCCCCTACCTGATAGGCAAATTATTACGTTTTCATCACCTTTAAATTCCATGTATTCCAAATAAGCTAGGGCGTGTGCACTTTCTATAGCTGGGATTATTCCTTCCAACTGTGTGAGCAATAAACCTGCATCTAAAGATTCTTCATCGGTAATAGAAACGTATTTGCCACGACCAGTTTTAAACAAATGGGCATGTTGAGGGCCAATTCCTGGGTAATCCAATCCAGCAGATACCGAGTGTGGCTCTACTACTTGTCCATCAGGGGTTTGCATCAGAATGCTTCTACTTCCATGTAAAACGCCTTCTTTGCCCAAGTATGTGGTAGCTGCAGACAAACCGCTGTCTATGCCTTTACCTGCGGCTTCAACGGCAATCAATTTTACATTTTCATCGTTAATATAGTGATAGAACATACCTGCAGCATTACTTCCTCCACCAACGCAGGCCATTACATAATCTGGGTTTTCTTTACCTGTTTGTTCCAGAAGCTGCTTTTTGGATTCTTCGGAAATTACCGATTGGAATATTGAAACCATGTCTGGATAAGGATGTGGACCTACTACCGAGCCAATGATATAATGGGTATCTACTGGATTATTGATCCAATCTCTCATGGCTTCATTTGTGGCATCTTTTAATGTTTTGCTGCCTGAAGTTGCGGGAACAACTTTTGCGCCCAGCATTTTCATGCGTGCAACGTTTGGCGCCTGTCGTTTAATATCAACTTCGCCCATGTATACTACACATTCCAGTCCACGTAAGGCACAAACTGTTGCTGTTGCTACGCCATGTTGACCAGCGCCAGTTTCAGCGATTATCCTCTTTTTGCCCAATCGTTCTGCCAATAAAATCTGCCCGATGGTATTGTTGATTTTATGGGCACCAGTATGATTTAAATCTTCTCTTTTTAAGAAAATATTAGCTCCATATTTTTCGGATAAACGTTTGGCGAGATATAATGGGGAAGGCCTCCCTACGTAATCTTTAAGCAGTGCTTTGAACTCCTGTTGAAAATTATCATCGTTGATGATGGATAAGTACTGAAGTCTTAATTCTTCTACATTTGGATATAACATTTCGGGGATATAAGCTCCTCCAAAATCTCCATAATATCCTCTTTCATTTACAAAGTAACTCATATATTTTTCATTTGGGGATAAATTGCTTTCACAAACTCGGCAAGTTTGATTGGGTCTTTTAATCCTGGTTCTATTTCAAATTTGCTATTTAAATCTATTGCATACAGTCTTGGATCATTGATCTGTTTGATCATCGTTACCTGTGCTGGTCCAATTCCACCACTTAAAAAGTAAGGTTTTTCCGAGTGATAATTAGCTAGAAGGTTCCAATCAAATACTTTTCCAGAGCCCCCATGAGCTGGGCTTTGTGTATCGAACAGAAAATAATCAACTGCATGTTCATAAGCTTTTAATTGGTCAAAATCAAAGTCTTCATTTACGCCAAAAGCTTTAATCACTTCTACTCCGGTACTTTTTAAAGCTTCACAATAAGCTACACTTTCCTTACCATGTAATTGTATTGCTTTTAAGTTATATTTAATGAGATAAGATTTTACAACCTCCAACTCTTCATCCACAAAAACGCCTGTAGTTTTGATGGATGCTGGCACGTACTTAATTAACTCGGAAGAAACTTCGCTAATGAACCTTGGCGACTTATGATAAAATATGAAACCCATATAATCGGGCTGCAATTCAGCAATAGCAGCAATATTTGATGCCTGTCTCATTCCGCATATTTTTAACTTCATGTCCATGTTTTTATACAAGTCCTTAATGATTAAATTAAAGGCTGATCAGCTTCGTAAAACTATTTAATGCTTTCTTTTCTATTAATGATTGTTCGGCTTCATAATAGCAATCGGCAAAGGCCAAATCACCTTTGATGGTTTGGATAGCTAAAGCTGCGTTGCACAATACCACGTTATTCTGTGCATCTGAACCTTTTCCATTTAATATATTCGTGAAGATATCAGCGGATGATTCAACGGTATCTCCACCTTGAATTTCTTTTTCATTGATTTCTTCGAAACCTAAATCGCTAATTTTATGCAGGGCTTCCCCTTTTTTATTGAAGGTTTTAAAATCGCAGGTTAAAGAAACTTCATCAAAACCATCAACGGCGTGGATAATCGTATAATTTTTATCTGTTTGCTGATATAAGTAGGCGTATAACCTTGCCAATTCCAAGCTAAAAACACCTACCATCTGATTTTTGGGCTGTGCAGGATTAACCATAGGTCCTAACATGTTAAAAAATGTTTTAACACCTAATTCCTTGCGGATGGGTGCAACTGTTTTCATGGCAGGATTAAATAAGGGGGCATGCAAAAAACAGATCCCCGCTTGGTCCAAGCTACGTTTCAATTGGTCTTCATTATTGGTAAAGGTGTAACCAAGGTACTCCATCACATTAGAAGATCCACATCCTGATGAAACGCCATAATTACCATGTTTAGCAACTTTATAACCTGCTCCGGCTACTATAAAAGATGCCAGTGTAGAGATATTGAAAGTGTCTTTTCCATCACCACCGGTACCACAAAGGTCAACCAATTCGAATGCAGAGAGGTCTACTTTCAAACATAGATCTAACATTGCATCTCTGAAGCCCTGTAGTTCTTCGACAGTAATATTACGCATTCCATAAGCGGTAATGAAAGCGGCAATTTGCGAAGAGTTAAACTCTCCCAGTGCAATTGAGGTTAGAATTCGCTGTGCTTCTTCCCTGCTAAAGGTTTTATTTTCGAAAAGGTGGTTTAGTATTTTCTTCATGGATTTAAAACAAAAAAGGTTGCCTTATTACAGCAACCCTTCAAATATATTTATAAAAATAAGCTCAAAAAAAGGATTACATCACGCTATTGCGTCATGCCACCACCAGTTTTTATTTGCGCTTGTTAAAATCATTCTGTGACAAATATGGAATAGTTTTTTATGAAAAGCAAAATGTTTCTTGAAAAAGTTGTTTTTTTTTGTTAGTCAGGAAGTCCGAAAGTCCGGAAGTCCGTTCCCCTCGATCGGAGTTGAAAGACTAGAACATTGGGTGCAGAGCTATTCTGGAAGTCCGAATCCAGATAGCTATCGGGACCGTTCCTCTCGATCGTACTTGAGAGACTAGATTTTAAAGAAATGCCTAGTATTGGATAGTTGGGATTACACTTTGATATTGATGCAGAGCGATATTTGAATTTTAAGATCAAAAAGCTATTTTAGATAATCAATCTACCACAATGAAAAAAGCGTTATTATTTCTATTCGTCACCTTATGTACGGTTTTGAGTTCTTGTGACAAGACAGAAACATCTGTACAGCAATACACTTACCGAATTAATCATTATGAACAAGCAACTGCTGATCTTGGAAGTCCAAAATTTGCCTTGTTATATCAAGAGCCCGTTGATTTCGGAACGGAAAAGTGGACTCCATTGCCACACAAAATAGCTGGGTTTGAATTTGAGCCAGGTTATATCTATGACATTGATGTATTGGGCAAAAGGATAATTGACCGTACTGGAACAACTGATAACAACTTTAAAGGAGAAACTTACAAGTTAAAAACTATAAACTCCAAAACTGCGGTTGCTAATGATACGCCATTTGAAGTTAACCTGAGGTCGCGCCAAATTAATCTTTATACGGGCACCAATACTACTGATCTTAAAATTCTGAATAAAATAGCTATAGACTGTGGAACACTATGTACACCGCTTGCCTCTGCCATCGCTTCAAACGCAAATGATATTACTGGGAAATTTAAACGAAAAAGTGATGGAAGCTATCTGTTGATTGAGTTACACTAGCGTAATTAAAAGCTTTATGAATACAATTATTTGAATGTGATATGATTGTAAACTAAAACTCTTATTTCGTTTCCCTTAAAAACTGAAAGATATCTTGGTACAATTGGTTGCTTCCCCAAATCATATGACTGATCATTCCGACATGTTTTTTACCTTCAATTACTTTTAGCTTTACTGAAACCTTTTGTTCTTGGAGTATTTTATAAAGTCTTTCTGATTGAATTTGGATCGCCTGATAAGTTTTCGTTCCATAAAAAATCAGGTGTGGGTTTTGGATATTTTTGACGTAAAACAACGGGGATCCTGCTTGCCAAACTTTTGAATTAGCACTAAACGTTCTTAGAAAATCGGTATAGTAGTGGTCTTTTTCTGCTTTAAGTAAATATTCTTCCATATCCAATCCAAAAGGATCGTTTAGTATTAGTCCTTTTATGGGATTTGCGATGCCAATAGCTTTAAAATATTGAGGATCGGCATTGATCAGTTCGGCCAGATGGCCACCAGCTGAGTGTCCCATTAGGAAAATACGATTTGGATTTCCATCATATTGAGCAATGCTGTCCCTTACCCACTTTATGGCCTTTGCACATGCCAATGCCATTTCTTTATAAGTTGCATTTGGAGCCAAAGGGTAATTGATCACTACTGATACGATATTGTTTTTAGCCAAATTTCTGCCTAGCCACCAATAAGTTTCTTTTTTGCCACTACTCCAAGAACCTCCATGAATAAAAACAATTACATCCTGATTTGATGAACCGCCCTTTTTTTGATAAATATTTAGGGTATTGGCCAAATCAGTATCATTTGCGTAATTGATATTTTTAATAGCACGAGTTTGTGCAGCACCAGTATAGATCTGGCCTAAAAAAGCAAATAACATTAAGGATCGTTTAAGATAGTTCATTTGTTCAGTGGTTCATTAGTCTTGGTTGATGGTTCATGGTTGATGGTTCATGGTTTGGGCGGTTAACTGGGCGTTCTTGTATGGTTTGTTCATTGGGTTAATATGTCTTATAGGTCCAGTATAGACCCAGTCTTCATGGTTCATTTGTTCATTAGTCTTGGTTGATGGTTCATGGTTTGGGCGGTTAACTGGGCATTCTTGTATGGTTTGTTCATTGGGTTATTATGTCTTATAGGTCCAGTGTAGCTCCAGTGTAGCTCCAGTGTAGCTCCAGTGTAGCTCCAGTGTAGACCCAGTGTAGACCCAGTCTTCATGGTTCATTTGTTCAATAGTTCAATAGTTCAATAGTTCATTAGCTGTTGGCTATTGACCATAAATAAAAGCACTATTTAATCAACGGATTTTTCTCTTTGGCGAAGAGTTGAAATACCTTTTTATCGGTGAATTTGGGAAAGAGCTTATTCATCCAAACTGCCAGTTTTCCTTGTCCTGTCATTATTAGTGTTCTTTTTTTGGCTGCAATACCATCACAGATGAGTACAGCAACTGCTTCTGCGGTCATCATTTTTCCTTCTTCCATACTGGTTTCACCATGTGCAAGTCCGTCTTTTGCCAATGCAGCAACGCGGATGTTGGAGGTGGTAAACCCAGGGCAGGCAACCATCACATGAACGCCTGTCTTCAACAATTCGGTTCTTAACGACTCCATAAATCCGTTCATTGCGAATTTGGATGAAGAGTATCCTGTTCTACCTGGCAATCCGCGATAACCAGCAATAGAAGATACGCCAATAATACTGCCTTTGGTTTTTAAGATTTCGGGCAAAGCGTGTTTTGTGCAATAAACGGTTCCCCAGAAATTAACATCCATCAGGTTTTTCAGTACGGTTAGGTCTACGTCATTAAATAATGCGCGCATAGAAAGGCCAGCATTATTGATCAAAATATCAATCTTACCAAAGGTGACCCATGCTTGTTTAACCAGTAGTTCACAATCTTCTTCTTTGCTGACATCAGTTTGTACAGCTAGTGCCTTAACTTGGTATCGACGTTCTAAATCTGCAGTAATTTCACAAAGAGTTACATATTGACGGGCACCTAAAACAACATTAGCACCACGTTTGGCAAACTCTTCGGCCAATGCCTTTCCTATACCAGAAGATGCTCCGGTAATGATGACAACTTTTTGCTTAAAATCCATTATTTAATTTGTTCGAAATAAGTTTTACATTCGGTTATTTTGTCGGTATTGATAATATCCGCTCCTAGGTTATGAAGTTCCTGCCAGCAATCTCTAGTATCTGGTGCACCCCAAAAACGAATAGGTTTTTTCAATTGATGGGCTGCTGCTATTACTGCTCGCAACTTAATTTTATCTTCTTCCGGAATTGAGCCACTTCCCGTCCATTTGCTATAAGTTTTAAAGTTATCACTGATCATAGTTACTTTCTTTAAATCTTTTGCTGCATAATTCGCATTTGGTAATCCATCAAAATAGATCCAGCTAGGATACTCATGAAAGGTAGAATCTGGAGGTCTGTTTCCACTGATTACAATTTGAACTGCATTCTTTTTCTTGCTTCGATCAAAATTATCATTATACTTTTCTATTTCACGTTTTAGGATGGGATAAGTTTCTTGCCAAGAAGTTTTAAAATCAATCATTAAACTGAAAGTATAATTCTTGTCGTTGCTTACCCTATTCCCATATACTTTAAATAATGAATCGATTGGATTGAGGTAAAGTTTTGCCAAGGTATTTGACAGATCCATTTCTTTTTTAGCATGGGCAACAATTAATTTACCAGCTTGTTCAAAGACATCAGCTTCTATTTCATCAACCTTTGTGGCATAGGCTAAGTGAAATCGAGTACTTCTTGTATAATCGTTATGAGAATGGATTTTAACTTGTCCGAGAACTGATGAAGTAATTAATAAAAAAAAGAATAGGCCAGTTAATTTTTTCATTTATGTAGCAATTTACCTCATTAAGGAGCCTTCATAAGGAACTCTGGTGATAATTGATCTGCCCAGTGTGATTTCATCGGCATATTCCAATTCTCCGCCGAAAGCGATCCCACGGGCAATGGTTGTGATAGGGATCTGAAAATCTTTAAGTCTTTTATGCAGATAAAAAAGAGTGGTATCTCCCTCCATATTTGCGCTCAGTGCCAGGATAATTTCTTTAACTGGAGAGGTAGCAACGCGTTGTACCAGGCTATCAATAAAGAGATCGCTAGGCCCAATTCCATCCATTGGCGAAATCAGTCCGCCCAAGACGTGATAAACGCCAAAATATTGATTGGTATTTTCTATGGCCATTACATCTCTGGTATCTTCTACCACGCAGATTGTTTCTTTATCACGTTTAACGGCAACGCAGATGCTACAGGTGTGGTGATCAGAAATGTTATGGCAAATATTGCAATGTTTAATCTCTGTTTTTAACCTGATTAGGGTGTTCCCAAAATGCGAGACTTCTTCCTTTTCCTTATTCAATAGGTGCAGTACTAATCTCAAAGCGGTTTTTTGTCCGACGCCAGGCAGTTTTGCAAATTCGTTTACCGCATCTTCAAGCAGTTGAGAAGAAAAATTCATTGTACAAATGTAGGGAAAAAGTCCGGAAGTCGGGAAGTCCGAAAGTCCGGGAGTCCGGGAGTCCGTTCCCCTCGGCAGTGGATGTAGCTTACAAGCTTAAAGCTCAAAGACCAAAGCTTAAAGATACTGGATGCATAAACTTTATGAAAGAGAGTCCGAGAGTCCGAGAGTCCGTTCCCCTCGGCAGTGGATGTAGCTTAAAAGCTTAAAGCTCAAAGACTAAAGCTTAAAGATACTGGATGCATAAACTTTATGAAAGTGAGTCCGAAAGTCCAGGAGTCCGTTCCCATCGGCAGTGGATGTAGCTTACAAGCTCAAAGACTAAAGCTTAAAGACCAAAGCTCAAAGCTTAAAGACTAACGACTAAAGCTTAAAGATACTGGATGCATAAACTTTATGAAAGAGAGTCCGAAAGTCCGGGAGTCCGTTCCCCTCGGCAGTGGATGTAGCTTACAAGCTCAAAGACCAAAGCTTAAAGATACTGGATGCATAAATTTTATGAAAGAGAGTAAGGGAGTCCGAGAGTCCGTTCCCTCGGCAGTGGTTGTAGCTTACAAGCATAAAGCGCCTGCTTCGTGTCTCCAATTTCTAGCCCTCCAAAATCTCTTAATCTGTGGCTATCAATTTAACCGCCGTAATCTGTGCATCTGTGGCAAAAAAACGACCGCATCAAAAACCAATTTCTCTCTTGCATTAACTCAGTAAATTCTTACATTTAACAGCTAAATATAAAATATGAGTCCAGCAATACTTTTATCTTTTTTAATCGGCTACTTTGCTTTGTTGATCATTATCGCATTTGCGACTTCTAAAAAATCATCAGACAATTCGACCTTCTTTTTGGCTAATCGAAATTCTAAATGGTACTTGGTTGCCTTTGGGATGATTGGTACAGCCCTATCTGGTGTAACGTTTATTTCAGTTCCGGGAGAAGTTGGTGCACCTGCAGGAAATCAGTTTCAATATTTCCAATTTGTATTGGGTAACGCTATCGGATTTATCATTATCGCTACCGTATTATTGCCACTTTACTACCGAATGCGACTGACTTCTATCTACAGTTACATCGAACAGCGATTAGGGCATGTGAGTTATAAAACAGCAGCTTTTATCTTTTTGATTAGCCGGACCATTGGATCAGCTTTTAGGTTGTACCTGGTTGTGATTGTTCTACAGCGCTTTATATTTGATGCTTACCATGTACCATTTTGGCTTACCGTATTGATTTCTTTAGGCTTAATCTGGTCTTATACCTTTAAAGGTGGGCTGAAAACAATTATCATTACAGATACCTTACAGACGTTCTTTTTAGTACTATCGGTGTTTCTAACTATTTATTTCATTTGTAACAGTTTAGATCTAAGCATTCCACAAGCATTCGAAACCATTAAAAGTAGTGGTTATTCTAAAATATTCTTTTACGAAGATTTTTTAACTAATGGTTTTCACGTAAGCAAGGCACTATTGGGTGGGATTTTTGTAACCATTGCAATGACTGGTTTAGATCAGGATTTGATGCAGAAGAACTTGAGCATGAAAACAATTGGAGAAGCTCAAAAAAACATGTTCACTTTTACCGGTGTATTTGTCATATTGAATATCTTTTTCTTAAGTGTTGGTGCCCTATTATATGTTTATGCCAGCAGAAATGGAATAGAAATTCCGCTAGATCATGTTACAGGCAAACCTCGTACAGACTTTCTATTTCCTGAAATTGCATTGAATCATTTGACAACAATTCCAGCAATTGTATTTATGCTCGGTTTAACGGCAGCTACATTTGCTACTACAGATAGTGCTTTAACGGCATTAACAACTTCATTTTGTGTAGATTTTCTAGGAATGGACAAAAAAGAAAATATGAACAATAAAAATGCGGTTAAGAACAGACATCTAGTTCATGTTGGATTCTCTATCCTAATGTTTTTAGTCATTATTTTGTTCAATGCTGTTAACGATGAATCTGTGGTAAAAGGCATTTTCAAAGTAGCTTCTTATACTTACGGTCCACTTTTAGGCTTATATACATTTGGACTGTTTGTAAAAAACCGTGGTGTTCACGACAAGCTAGTACCTATTGTTTGTTTATTGTCACCATTGTTGTGCTATTTTTTAAATACATACTCAATAACGTTATTAGGCGGTTATGTATTTAGTGTAGAGCTGATATTGGTAAATGGATTGATTACCTTTGTTGGCTTATTATTGATCAGTAAAAAGACAGATCAACAGACTAAGTTTTAAATTAATACAGAATACAATGACAAGTGAAGAAAAGATCAGGAGTGCTTTTGCAAATAAAGATTGGCAAGAAATAAAGGTAACCGACAGTTGGCAGATTTTTAAAATCATGGCCGAATTTGTTGATGGTTTTGAAAAATTAGCTAAAATTGGACCGTGTGTTAGTATTTTCGGTTCAGCACGTACTGCTGAAACCAATCCATATTATCAGATTGCTGTAGAATGTGGACGATTGTTAACAGAACGCGGTTATGGCGTAATTACAGGCGGTGGTCCAGGGATTATGGAAGCAGGTAACAAGGGTGCACACATGAATGGTGGCAAGTCTGTAGGTTTAAATATTGATTTGCCTTTTGAGCAATTCCACAATAAGTATATTGACCACAATAAATTACTAGAGTTTGATTATTTCTTTATCAGAAAAGTAATGTTCATGAAATATTCTCAGGGCTTTGTAGTTTTACCTGGCGGAATGGGAACAATGGATGAATTATTTGAGGCTATTACCTTGATTCAAACTGGTAAAATAGCACGTTTCCCTATTGTATTGGTAGGAACTGCCTATTGGGGAGGACTGGTAGAATGGATTAAAACCCATATGTTAGAGAAGGAACATAACATCCATGCAGAAGACCTTAATCTATTCAGGTTGGTTGATACGGCAGAAGATGCAGCAGAACATATATTCAGGTTCTACGACAAGTATGTATTGAAACCTAACTTTTAATCTTTACTCATTATCCAGCGATTATTTGCTAGCCGATTAATATCGGCTTTTTTTATGGACTGATTTTTGGCTAAGAAATGTAACTAAAATCCCTATTTACAGTCTATAATTCATAATAATAGAGTTATGGAAAAGCATTTAACGTGGACGAAAGGTTTATTGGGGAATACCTACCAGCTATTTGAGAATGGCCAAATTGTGAATACTTTATTTTTTGACACCTGGAAAAATAAAGCTCGGAGCATGGGAAAAGAAAATAATTTTTTATTTAAAAAGAATAGCTTTTTCGACTCGAACACGCAAATATTAACAGGCAATGGCGAAATAGTTGGCGTCATAAACTTTGATTTATGGCAAACCAAAGCAACGGTAAACCTCACCTCAGGAGAGCAATATGCATGTAACTTTAGCAATTACTGGTTTTCCAAATGGACCATTACCAACTTCAAAGGCAAACAGTTATTTTACTATGCTAATACCACCAGTGGTACCATAACTGCAAATACAGATGATGAACTGATATTGTTGAGTGGATTATTTATTAAAGAACATTACTCAAGAGTATTGGTGTTGTTTATTATTTTCGTTGTGATGTTTACGACTATTATTACTTGATAATTTGAGCGATGCAATCGCTGATTTTAGGCATCCGCGTTACAAACCTACCGTGTACCCACAAGTCAATAATAGTTTCTCAAGTTTGTTTTTGCGAGGAAGACCTGTCCCGATTATTTCCTATCAGGTGGACAGATTTCGCTCAGGTTCGTTTCCGCGAGGAACGAAG
>Ga0247810_10000587_pt1 | contig 35196 bp, 31 predicted proteins | sample UWRJL119311C1_FD_179918 | JGI IMG/M metagenome (GOLD analysis project Ga0247810, IMG submission 179918) | Plant litter microbial communities from Arlington Agricultural Research Station in Wisconsin, United States - UWRJ-L119-311C-1 | ecosystem: Environmental > Terrestrial > Plant litter >... | reverse complement strand
ATTTGGAGCGGGACGGGGGTCATCAAGGAATACATACCCCAGCTTAACGGGTCACGGAATAGTTAGCCATATTTGAAACTCTTTCCCAATACTTTTTATGTTGAAGATCAACCTTACTCACCTGCAATTACATTTTCTTTGGCCACATAGTCAGCATACTATAGATCACGGTTTAATAATCCTCGTTGTAGAGCAAGCCCAGATCCCCAGATTTGCAGAGTTATGTGAGTTTTCACCCGACGATCGGCTGACCTGATGTGTAAAATGACGGGAAAGTTCTTGGGGACAACTCTGTAGAACTTCCACGACAACCAAACAGATGGCAAATATTTACAGCGGTGCAAATCAACCGTCATAGCCTCGCTGGGAAATTGGCAGAGTCAGGACATGCCATAGATGCCGAGGAACTTACTCGGGATCTAAAGCATCCCGAAATGGGTTTTTTAAATCCGGCATGACTACGAATCCTTCTGTTGCGCGACGAATGGATGGCGAAGCAACCGGAGACTCTCCTTGTAACTTTTGCTGAACAATTGACTTGGGCTGTTTGACAGGTTGAGTTTCGACCTCTGCAGACCCTCGAGAGTGCGACGAAGCTAGGGGAATGTCTAATAGTATATGCATCAATGCCAACTAAAATACTAAAATGTAACGCTCAATTGCTTGTCGATCTGTCTGGTCGCCTTGAGTCGCCTTTGGTCACACCTCCCGGTATCGCCTAAAACCTACACACTTTTACTTCAAAATACGTCAAGTTCCAGAACGTTATTAATCGTTGGGAGCCTTTCCCGTCCATGGGTTGCCATCTTTTTCGTTAATACGAGCATAGAGTCTTTTTCGCCTCCAGACTGGCAGTTACTCACGGCACCACCTCGCCTGGCAATTCAACGGCCGTTTTTCATGGGTGGGATCTGCGGAACATAGCTGCAGCACTTCGTAATGTTACATCTTTGAGAAAAATCTACTCGTGGCTTGACAGGGAATAGTAGGTATTGTCGATCTCTAGGCTGCTGTCCTCATATTGTGAGCATCGCAAGATACGTGTAGTATCATAGCCCGATCTTCTATAGGATATATAGACATATCCACTGCCAGACACAGCTCATGTCACGTTTCACAGAGCCTCTGAAGGAGCTAAAGGTGTCAGCGAGAAACTATTGGGTGGTGATTCTACAGGCAAAACTCAAACATCCATTACCGTTCAATTGAGTCATGAGCTTTTGGTTTGGATCAGTGATCTCTAAGTCTAATGTCTTGTACCCTTAATTAGTCTTTTTTGTTTCAATAGACAGAGCTAACATGAGATGTTGGTAATGAGTTGAGTTTTCACATACAGAGAGAATGCAATTAGAAAAGGTGGCATTTGATTTGTTTAGTGTCGCTATATCTCTTCTCCTCTAACGTATTGAGCTTTTCCTTGATATAAATTTTATAAGTTATTACATAAAAGGCCTACAATAAATTATTCTGTTCAGTCCTATCTAGTTATGATATTGTGTCAAATATCACAGATTCCATGAAAGTCACGTTTGTACAGGCACAGGGTGCAAAGTTGTAAGGAAATCCGGCGGATACTTTAAGGGCCTGGCTACTCTCCTCACATTAAAAGTCTCCGGGCTGTAAGATTGATATTTAGAGCCTTATATTATTATTATTCTGTCTTTATCATCCAAGTTATTAAAAATGGTTCATTCGCTACTTTACCATCGCGACCTTTTCATTATGTGTCCGGGTTCCAATGTAACTTCAAAATGTCTCCGAGATTCCCTTCAACTTTTTCTTCTCTCCATCATTAATTATATAAGAACATGAAGAACCTTCTAACTGATCTCAAATTCTCATACCATATCATTCCTCAATTCATAACTAAGATTCACTTGCTTCTCTTTCAAAATGTCGTCCTACAGCTTCCACAATAGCCACGCCAATACCTATGATCGAATGGCGAGTGGTGCCACATTTAATATTGCCCGCGCCTTCCTGCCAACACTTACTGAAAAATTCCCAATCACGAAAAATTCATACGTCCTTGACGATGCTTGTGGAACCGGTATCGTAAGTCTGTTTTCGGGGGGAAAGCATCCTACCTCAGGTCTTCACAGCTGGCAAATCTAAAGACATGCCTGGAGACTAGCGTTAGGATGATTTAAGGGATACCCAACTCTTAGCACTATGTTCACTATGTTTGGATTTAAAGTACTTAGAGTACCAAAGTAACTAACTCTGAGGTTTTCAACATCAGGTAACCTCTCTGATCAAAGCACAAGCTCCATTCGCCAAAATCAAAGCCACGGATATTGCTCCTAATGTGCTAGATATTCTAAAATCCAAGATTTTAGATAATGGCTGGACAGACGTGGAGACTGAAGTACTGGATATGAAGTCGCTGAGCACTATTGCGGACCATACTTTCACTCATGTCATCGCCAACTTTTGTCTCCCTCAACCAAATCCCGATGAACCAAATGGCGCGGAAAAGACTGTGAAGGAGATTTGGAGGGTGACGAAGCCAGGTGGAGTTGCAGTCACTACTACATGGAAAGGTACATGTATTGCTCTTACAATGAAGAGCATTAACTCACATACTATTAACAGAACGAAACTTCTCAATCGCTCTCGATAACACCGCTAAGCGCGCCCATCCACATGATAAACCCTTCTCGTGGTCGCCAGGACCCTGGGATGAACGCGAATGGCTCGTAAACCTCCTTAAAGAGTCTGGCTTTGGGGACAATGTCGAGGTCCACTTGGAGGATGGTAAAATAGAAGCAGGTAGCTTGGAGGAGCTGGCGTCGAACCTGATGCTGTTTAAAGATATATTTTTCAAGGGATATACTGATGAGGAAATCAAAACACTGCCAGCTATTTTGGGGGAGGAACTTAGGAAGCTCGATTCCTTCGAAGAGACCGAAGGTCATGTACAGGTTAAGATGACTGCCTGGGTGGGTACGGCCTGGAAATAGAAGGTCTGGGTCTAGGTAGCCTATTCATCTACTTTCTAATTATATCGCCTCTGATATTCTAGTCCTCAGTTATTGAGACTGTTAGACCTCTCTTCATACTTTGTATTCTAGTTTCCCTCACTGTGACTACTTCATCATCAAAACTTCATCTTGTCCATATCGCACTCAGGTAACGGCTTATCCGTTCAAAGCATCGGTAGTCGCCGTATTCAACGCCGGTACATGTATCATTGAAAGCATATATCGCTTAGTAGAAATTAGGTTTTAGCTTCATTATTCCATGTCCAAAGTCAATAATCTAGAAATGAAACACGATCACCTGTGGGTGCTGACACCTTAGTAGTGAGCTCTTTTTAGAGATCTCCATTGCTTAACATATCTATTCAACGTATCATTATCTCACGTCGCTTATAACAACTAAATAACTTCTTAAATTAACACAGGTTGCCGCTCTTTAGCTTTTTGTTTCATACTGTGAAAATGGATTGAACTTAAGTTTCGTAGTACACATATGGGAGAGTCAAGAACCTATCTAGTCTCGCGAGTGTTGCCGGGATAGCACATACGGATGGAATGATAGGCATAGAGGATACTCGATAAGTCTCATCATAAAACCTAGAGTAGGTATTTGGTGTGGTTCGATCATTCCTGCATAACTTTAGGAGATAGTCTATTGACATTTTACAATTGCTGCCTGGTGTAACTTATCAATTGTTATTTGCATTTCATACTAATTGCTGAACTTCACAGCCACTCGTGGAGATGATACAGGAACGGGGATAACCTAGAGGTGTGTTGGTAAGTGGCGAGTCTGCAAGATGTGCGTTTTGTATATTCCCTAGAGCAAGAACCTGTCCTGCAGTTAAGGAACTAATATTATCTACATAAGAGTCACTAGCCTTCTTTTGTAAAGGAACAACACTCCTCCAGGGAGCTATTCGAACATTCTTATTCTCTTGAGTTTTCTCGACGAGCCTTTGTGGATAGGGTTATTGCCTGCCTAGCCGGTAATGTTGTCAGGATTGGATAGCAGGATTTCGAATGAGTTTCAAAGGTTAGAAGAATAAAAGAGTCCGACAGTAGAACATCTTGAGAGGAATTCTTTTCATAAATTTATGAAAGACACGCACGAAGGTTTACGTCTGGTGTCAGGATATAATAAAGCCTGGGATATGAACCTGAGCGACAGGTGTTTAGAGCAATACATTAAAGAGCTTAAATGTCAATTTACACTCCTTCGTTGATACCAAATTTGCTCGGAACGTTCACGTGCAATCCTTGCCTTAGGTGTATAGAGTATCATGATCCAAGGGAGATATGAAAAGAATTCAGTAGCCGTTCTGTTATTTTTGAAAATTGAAAACAGCTGCTAGACTCGCGACGGAGCGTACCAACAATTGGAAAGTAGTTGCATGAAACTTCCCAATGCAACTAGATCATAAACTCAAGTGTGCTTGTAATCAAGGGGTCCTTGGTATCGCACATAATCACCTCTCGAGAACGGGCCCAATATTTCACCACTGGGTTAGGAAGCTGTCGTGTCTATCCAAGTTTCGCTAGAGTTGGTACTTTGAATGTGCTAGACAATGCTGCTATACCTCTATTAGATGTTGAGAATTCAAATTCCAGGATACCAATTGAGGTCTTCTCGAAACATCCATTGATGATAAAAGTATTGAGAAGTGGTGTCAACCTAGTTAGATGATGAGACGAGCCTTGACAGGATTAAAGAAGTCTCAGGTTCGGATTATTAGCTTTTCCCCAGCAAGTTAGATGCGTTATAGTATCCGTCCTACAATATTGTACACGTTGGCTCAGGCTCTATGATAGATTCAAAAGCATGTGCGTAGTTCTAAGTCATATTCCTTACAGATCTATTCTTGATATGGCCTAGTATAGTGGCCTTACGTCTAATCTAGTCTTGATGGACAATTTCTAAGGAAGACAACTGACATCTGCAGCTTCCTCACCATTCTTTGTAGCTCTTCTGCTTCTGTCTAGTATTCCACCCCAGCTTCCCACTAATGCTATTAATCCAGTCCTCACTTCGTCTCCCTTGAGGCATGACATTGGCGAATGGATATCTGCTTGCACTTATAGTGACGTAGTCCCCAGGTCCCAGTTCGACTCTTTCTCGACCATCAAAGCTAGCCCAGCTGCTGGTTCGTGCATCATAAGGTACACCTAATCTTAAGACTATGGTATCGGGAAGTATGATAGGCCGAAACGATAGTGTATGCGCGCAAATGGCAGTAACCAGTATGACAGGATTTTCTGGGTGGCAGAGGGAGCCACCTGCGGCTAGATTGTATGCCGTAGATCCTGTGGGAGTAGCTACACAGACACCATCTGCTTGGACAGAAGTAAAATGTTCATCGTCGCCGAAGATCTCCACAGACGACATGGCTAGATGCTTGTAAGAACTTGTTCAAAGGCTTTGATGACCACTTACTTGGATTTGGTCCTCGATCCACCACTATATCATTCAGAATTTCATAGGTTCCATCTGGCTTGTGTGTTCTTTCGTCATCTTTTTCCTCTCCAATTAGCTCTTCCACCAGATCTCTGGTCGGACTTGAAACGTCTTCGTCAGCATCGTGATCTCCACCGCGATTGGATATACGAGCTTTCTTCTTTTGACTTCTCATCACAGTTCCCTCAAATCGTAGTCTTAAACTTATTGTAACACCATCTCTGAACGCTTTCGTTAACGTATCAGGAAACTCCTCATAATCGAATTTGGTCAAAAATCCTAAGCTTCCAAGAGCGAAACTAAGGACCGGTGGAACTATTCTTTGGAAGAGCCAGCTGGCATACAGCACAGTTCCATCGCCTCCCAAGCTTACTACGAAATCAAAGGTATGCGGTCTTGCTCGGCACATTTCGTTGGTCCAATATTTCAGTCTCCGATCTTGCTTTTTTGGCTGGATATCGAGCTTCGAGTCTTGAGAATAGAGATGCTCAAGCTCATCAAGTAGACCCTTGGAATCGAATTTCTTATGGTCCTTCAGCTTATCCTCCACGTATACTGTGTATCTGACATTGCGCTCGGGACTCAATAACCATCTAGCGACTTCTCTCGTGTTGCCAATTAGGGTCTCATCATGGGCCTTTGTAAGAAGAAACACAGTCTTGACCTTAAGTTTCATCTTAACACTACCCAGCCGCTTACTCAATTCCCTTACTCCCCATGCCATGTCTGAGAGCTGTTTCTTTGTGAGCAACCGACTGTGTACAGCATTCTGATCTTCGTCGCCGCCAGGAACCTTCCTTAACTCATCAATGGGCGAGCCTGAATCCTGGTGCCTTGCAGAAAGATTATCTTGCCATGATTGCTCATCCAATTGACCTTCAGATTGTTTTCTTACTCCATCCTGCTTAGATTCTGTGGTGCCTTTAACTCCATCGACACTACTTTTGAGAGAGTGATTTGGAATTGCTTCAGAAATCCCGTCAAGGTTGCCACCGATACCGGCTGCCCTTCGCTGCTTCTCTAGTAATGCATGCACATAGCATTCTGTGTTCATAGTCCTCGTGTTGTATTGTGATGGCTTCTCTGCGGTAACAAGGGAGGATTTTCGCCTGTGGTTGTTTTGGGCGTCAAAAACTACCTAGTCAAGTTAGGACTCCTGATAAAAAGTAGTCTAGCAGATGGAGACAATCTACTTCGAGTGCATGTTGGTATTCAGAGTCGCTCGCGCTAGAATGTCCCTGTTGATTTGGTTATTATGCTGGTTGAGCTTTGCTTAATTTGACATAGAATGCCTACATCTTCTAGCGGGCTTAGAGGATCGTCTCCATCATGGCTCTGCCGCCTAGGTAAGGCAATCTTTGGTGCTAAAGCAGCATTCTGCATGTTGAGCAGATATCAATTGTTAAGTGCTTGCAATTGCTGTTCTTGTGGCAGGAAATCTGCTATTCACTGTGTGACGTCGGCCTCGATGAAATTCTGAGCCTTACTTAGTCACACACCTTGGCCATGAAGAAATGATCCTCGCCTATGCACTTTGCTTATTATTAAGACCCCATCCCATTATTCAAGAGGCGGGCAGGAACGCGGTATAGTAGAGTTTTCTCTTTTGAATTCATTAGCTACGTGATCTTGATATAGTCTAATCACTCAGTGCGTACGCTGATGATTAAAGCCATGGTACGAAGCTTTTTGAAATTACCCCACTACTAGTCTGCTTTATCGGTATCGATATCGATAAGGATAAGGTCGCAGCCTCGCTTCAGAGCAAGAGCACATACTGTAGTGTAGTAGTACTTATTAGAGGTTCAGAGTTTCGAAACATGCCATCTGCCATGAACCAACCGAATTGTTTGATCCATGATTTATTAATAGATGACGAGCTGCTACCCAGCTCGCATAGAGTATCGATTCACCGCGTCAACATCTTCATCCAAATTAAAGCTTCACACATGGAGTAAGATGAAGTCCGTACAAAGGCCTGAGCCAAGTGTCCGACAAGCCTAGGCCTACCACGTTGGACACCACCTTTTTTTCGTCCCAGCACCGTCACACCAGCCGCTACGAGAAACGAAATCAAACACCTTCCCATGCAGGCGCCTATAAATTAGCAATACTGTATCGTTGGAAAGGATAGGAGAAGATGCCAGCCACTACAGGTCAGTCTGCCAGCTTGCCAATCTGCCCAGTAACCCCAAACAGTTTCCCTGTCTACGCGACTCAACCGCACCGCACGCAGATTACACTGCAGCGAGTTATATTACTAGTAGCCTTTGTCATTTTCCCATGTTGCCTGCTCGCCTCCCACCAACAGTTGAGCAGCCGTGATCATCCACCGGAACACCATGAATCTGGCCAAGTTCACGCCAGTATTAGCTGCTGTACGGGGCGGGTGTTGGTCTGGGATCAAGTGGTCAAGCCCGTGGATGCTGGTAAGCCTGCACGTATCAGCGCAACTATGAAAGACGGTCAGTGTCATTTTGTTTTGCAGGCTGCAATTCGACGGAGCATGAACGCCTCATATCTGCCGATTCCAGAATCCAAGTCTCAGTATAAGAAACAAGTGACCTCCCAAGACCCTCGCGAGGCCTGCGCACCTATGTGGCTGAGTACTGACCGCCAAAACTTCCAGCACCAGAGATATCCACCATTTCCCACGCACTAACCTACCGGATTCGTATGTTCAATCATCAGTCTGCCAAATATTGCCAGGCCCTCGAGTCTGACCAGGTAGAGGTTGCCACACTGTCTGCTTCGGAATTCTACTGTGTTCCCGCCGGTCTTTCGCTCGGCTGTAGTACCAATACCTGTCTTCGCAAACGAGCGCAAAGAGTCCTCGTCTGCTACGCATGTGGCCCATATGTTGATCATAAAGCTCCAAGGCTCTTCTTCGGCACCGTGAACACGGAGGTTTCGTATGGAAGAAAGGAGTCTAAAATTCGATTTCAGGTCGGCATATTTCTACGGTACCACTCTATCCAAGGCTCCCCAGCTTTCCGTGCTTATGCAAGAATGCATACCTCCGTGCTTTTTGTCCAACGCATCCCCATCGTATCCCGTGTTGGTCAGATCAGCCTTTCAACCTCCAACAGTACCAAGAAGTTCAAGGAGTGGAAATGCCCGGTGCTGTAGAATAAGCTCTACTGTAGGCACATGATCGCATCTTAACCATAAAGAAAACCACACGAAGTAAGCTCGAATTTTATGTTTCACACCTCAAATCATCAACACCTTGTAATGATAACTAACTTAGAGCTGCAACCAAGTGGAATTGTGATAGTGGAAAACAGCTGCTGCTCAAAGAACCTAAAAGGATCTAGCAGTGGTATTATACAGTACCAGAAAGATAGACTCGACCTAAGCGAGGAACAAAGTGCTCATTAGCTGTCCGAGGTAGTCTCGTACTAATTACAAATTCTATGTCGGAACACAGTAGGCACAAATGATCGAGATAGAGGCTATGTGTGTGCGTATCTAGTGTCTGTCATCTGAACTTCGGTCAGTTCTGACTACCCCTCCCTGCTCGCCACTTGAAATGTGATGCCACACGAACTGGGAAGATGGTGGTTGCCAACACAATGAGTTGTCAGTTTGTATTCTACATAGATTCTCTAAAGTGCTGCTCAAGGCTTAGTACTCCAGCAAGTAAAATTATAGGTAGCATTTTTAAGTTTGCCCGGGAGCTCGGGAGCTCATTTACCAGTCAACACTTAGAGTTTGCAGACTTCCAAGCTTAGCCAGGATCACGATTTGGTAGAGGCCACGAGGTGAAACGAGCTATAAATCCAACTTGTCTTTAGTTCTTTTTTCCCACAAGGGCATTTCCAGGAAAACATATTTGTGATTTGGGGTTGCTGAACATCTTTATTAGTGTGAAGGATAGCTTAGGGGTTGTCGAAAGTTTCAAATTTGGGGCTTGTCCGATGCTCTTTATTTTAAAACTGGCTGAAGTGGCCCATGCGTAACAAGGTAATCGCGCCGTGGATGCATATCATCTCCGATCCAATCAGCAGAACGATAATATAGCACTTACCGTTATATCTTTCGACCACCTACAACTATGCTCCGTGATACCCAGTGTCAGTGGTAATGTCAGGATCATATCCGATACCAGGGAAGGTGTCAGACGCATCGACTGTCTTCAAAGTCAGCTTTCCATTGTGGACGATCCATCTACAATGTGGATTACGATTTTTAGCCTAAAGCTGAAAATGATAGTTTCTTCATCAAACGAAACATGGTTTGAGCATAACTTGTGAGTAGTTTGCGCATAACATTTAAGTTCGGATTATGTATTTGGGTTGTTAGCGCCGCATCCTACCCTTCCATGGGAAAAGAGACTTTCAGCCACGAGCAAAGCAAAAATCTTTTTTGCTTTGTCAACTGGTTGTGCCAAGCATATATTGGACTTGCTGTCTTCGGCTAAGGGGCGATCTGATCAGTGAAAACTTCCTTAAGCCCCATATGTACGAACCCAGAAGCTCGGCCGATATGCCCTGTAGCCATCGTATCCTCGCTCGTACGCGTCCATGCATACACCGGTTATCAATCCACATGTTCCTGGTTTACTAGAGGTAAGCGTCAGGTCTATTTGGTTGGAGAATGGGCCGCCGAAGGGAAGAGAGAGCACAACACATAGAAGCGGAAACAGAAACAGGAGCACTTAGGATATCAACCGCCACTTCACCGCAGCCGAACCTGACCACATCTGGTGTTCTCAGGATTCAGATCGACATTTGAATTTGATACCCACGATGACAGGGCTTTGAGACAAGGCTTCTGCGCGGGCCTGTGGAGCACTGGGTGCATGGCAAAGTGGCACCATCAATTGCACCCGTCCCTGGCACAAATAATAATAGCGAAATATCCGCTTGGCTTAAAAGGGATCTATTAACGTGTCGGAAAGGGGTGCGAGTCCTCTTGGAGCCAATAGTTACCTCTGCTATGCTCTTCATCACGAGCTAGTTCGTTTAGCAGCTCCGACTATGAGAACGCCGGGACTGACTTAGACTGACTTAGCGTATCAAGCCCCAAGTTACTTACAGTACCAACAGGCTGGTGTACAACGTATGCTGCATGTAGGTACAGGGATTATTGTGGGGTGGAAGTCGAAGAATAGACGTTTCTGCCGCTCTAGAAAATGCCGTTACGTGCAAGGCCTAGACGAAGGATGAGGCGGGTATATGACATCTCCAATTTTTGCACTGCTTTCTGTACCGTGGTCGTACTGAGTGTTGCTAAGACATGTAAATGTACTGTACCATCGATCCCTTGAGGCAAGAATAGCTCATAGCCACCATCTTACCTGCCGATAGTACTCTGAAAATGCGTACGAGTTATCTGAACAGTGTCTGTGTATGAGTCTTTTACGCTCACACCAGTCCCTAACGGTAAAATAAACCGTAACATACGAGGATATCTGGTCAAAGTGTACGTACCACGTTATTACAGAAGTGGACCGGAAGTATCCTGTAACTACAAGGCGCTACAGTATAAGCTATGATCTTGGCCCCTGTGCGACCGACGTCGTGCGTGCTGGTAAGGATTCAAAGGATCCATGCCATTACCCTCCCGCGCCTCCTTGTTCTTAGTCGATGAACTAATGTATAACCAAGATCACAAATGCTCGTTGAGACATTGTAAGCCCATTGTCCAAGACTCCACGACTATTGATCGGGTGGGTGAGAGGGATGCGAGGAGCTGGGGTAATAATGTCTGCTTTTGGAAGCGCCTGTATAGCTTCTATGCCGTAAGGATCACATAGTTATATATGATACTGCATCTAACCAGTAACCAGTACCATGCATGGTCGTAGGAGTGACACAGCAACAGGTCGGTCGGAAGAAAGATCCATGATTGCTGGCAAGCCTGTCGGGAGAACTCCTGGAGTCATAATTTGTAGTGGTGCCGCCCACTGCGCATCGAGATGATCGTGAAGGTTTTGCAGACAACCAACCGTGATGCTAGCCAGGCGGGGGTGGGAATCCTATAAACCATACCAGTAAGCAAAAGGCTACACCCTTATTAGACAGTTAATAAAGGTAGTTCTTGGGCCGCGAGTACCTGTGCTGAACCGCGTTTCCGCTAACGAGCGAGTCACATTAACAGGCTACACATTGTATGCGCCCCACGAAGAATCCAAAGTAGCTTTGGTAGGCCGGAGCGTACCTCGGATCTGTCTGATGATCGCACGCACTACTTTCCCAGCGTGGTGTTGCGTCGAATAGTGTGACCAGTGATCGTAAAGACGGGGGGAGAAAGATTCAGGCTCTTGGGGCTGCCTGTGTGTGCTTTTTGTCGGCTTCGGAGATGGTTTCGGTGTCAAAAACGACCAAAGCACCTGGTACACTGCACCCCCATCCCGCATATTCACAACAGACTGTATGTACGAGTACTGTTCCAGTATCATATCATTGTCCTCGACGGCAACCAGCCATTGATCCGTTGGCGTGGGGCGTCGGTCATACAGGACCGTAGGGTAGGATTGCCCCTCGAAGATTCCGCCCTCTGTCTGTAATCTTGATCCTTCACCTACTATTTACACTCTCCACCAGCCCTTCGCTGCTCGCTAACTAGCCACCCTGGTTTTAGCTCATATGGAACCGCATTTACCCAATCTCACACCAGTCTACTGTATTAACCAGCATTTCCCAACGACGTCCGGCTTGATCGTCTCACACCAACGTCGGAAAGGCGCCTCCTTGTGCCTCCCTCTCCACCCTTGGAATACGTATGCAGCCGCCATGCCATGCCACGCCCATGAACATTCTGACCTCACACCTAGAAGCGCTGAGTCTGCAAGTTGCAGGCCAGGGGCTTGAGCCACCATTCTGGCTTCCTTTTTGACCGCCCCAAAGAGCGCAGGGCCGAAACCCTTGTTTGGTTTGTGGGATACCTGCGGATGACACAGACGACATGGTCCCGTAACTCTAAAAGTCACTTGCATGGTACAGTAGCCTCCATATTTGTGATTATTGCCGTTAGTTAGCTCTCTTCCAGAAATGTCTACGCTCGTAATAAAGGGAAGTGTCATCTCTTTCGTGGTGTAACTCGTCCCCTTTCTTGATGCTTCTCAGGTCTTGATCAACTACTCTTGAACATCTCCTATCTCCCTCTCATATATACACCTCTGTCTTCTACACCATGACGACTTCGGGATTTGCAGCAACAGGCTGGGAAGGGACCGATATGGGATACTCTACCGTGGAAAGTTTACTCGACGAGGCAGCCTTCAACCTCAGACGTCACTCGAGAGGTTCTGGTGGACAACGGTCAGAGAGAACAGGAGGATCTATGAGAATAGTGAAGCCAAATAGTACAAGCAACAGTCCCAGAGGATCAATAGCGTTGGCAAGGAGAAAGACAGTAATGTACGACAGGAGGAGAATTGCAGCCGACCACACTTCCGGTAATTACACTTCAAACGAGCAACTTCAGCACCCAGCCAATTCAAATCGACCTGTCTCCTGGCACCCTTCTTCTCATATGCAAGCACAACAAATGCACCAATATGCGGACTCTACCTATTTTCACACAAGAAACGAATTCCAACGCTTTGACTTTCCTCCAACTCCAGCTGTATATTCTGGATATTGCTCTCCCTCCTCGACTTTCTCCCCTGTCTCCGTCCCATTCACAGGATACGCACAACCACAATTTCAGTATTCTGAAGTATCTACGTATCCATCAGCTTCGAGTTATACAGCATACCAACAACCAGCAAGCACACAACAAGCTCCGTTTTACATGTCTACTCCTACCGAGATCACAGATTCGCAAATGTATACTCAATCAGATTGGCACAACTTCACTGCGAATGGATTTGACAGGTCAACGGCACCACCTACACCAGAGAACTTCCTCCCAATACAGCACCCTTCACCATCCTTTCCAGAGGAAGATGCAATTCCTTATCACCCACTCTCAGAAGCCTCCGAAGAGGAGGAAGGCGAAATACTTTGCGGCTTGGGCTTATATGATACCCCTGATGTGTTGAAATCTGTCTCATCGGACCCCCAACTAAACAATTATCGGTCATCGGTCATGTCACAATTGCTAGGGTCCGTGTATGGAAAGGAGCCTGTTGGAAAAGGCCTGAAACTAGAAGAGACATGGAACCCACCCACAAGTGACGGCGAAGATGATGATGAAGATGAGGAAGCTGATGGCGATGGCGACATGGATGAAGATGCTACTTTCGATGGGGTACAAAAGATGGCACCTGTTGCAGTGATCGATGCTCGGAAGATGGAAAGTGCTCAGAACTTCCCCCAGAGAACTCAGAGTTTTGAGAACCTGACCTGGTTGTGAGGAAATAAAAAGATGGTTTGAAATTAGCTGGGTATGTAGGTTTAGCATAGCGTTTGGTACAGGTTAGGTAAATACTGGGTTAGCAATTGGGATTGCTCCGAGTCGGCGAACTCGTGGGAGCATAAAGCTATGTATACGTACATGTAACGAATTTAGTTATGTAGTGAGAGGGGGGCCATCCTCGAGTTGAGAATGAGCTCTTCCAAAATACCACATCTTCAAAACATACTTGCCTAATTTCTCACTGTGGCTATCTATATTTAACTCGGATCCTGTGCGAAAGCGGGATTTCCCTATATAATCAAGAGGAATTTAGAATAAGGTTTGCGCTAACGCTAAACGAGCAGACACACAGACCACTTTCCCGCTGAGCCTCAATCCAACGGAGGAACCCCTCAATTTTCCCACGAGGGTCTCCGAAATAAACGTGACATAAAAACTCATCAGTTTGATCCAACATCTCTTTCTCTGAAATCGTTCGCAGAAAGAAAAGAACATAGCCTCAAGCCCAGATCAAGAGAAATGGTACAGTACATCATAACACCGTGGCGTTCCAAGGCCGAACTCCTGGAGGTACGCCAACATTTCTATCCGTCGCCAGGGAGAGCAGACGAGAAAGCCCAAAAGAGGGCGGTGGAAAAAGTTTCGGTGTGGATGCAAAGGGGCAACTGTCCGCATAGCGTGGAGAGCACAGCAATTCTCACCAGTGCGCAGTTGAACGATGTGCCTTGGAATTCAAACTATTGTGTCAGGGCTGCGTATTCGGCAGCTTTCTCTAGGTGAGTCTGAGGGAGATTTGCGCGATATGAGATGCATGAGGAATGTCTGAGTTATCCAAATGCTTTGGATTTTTAAACTAGGGATTTTTGTTGTTGTTGTGTTCGTCGAGCTTGACCTATTTTGCTCGTGGAGATGTAGTCTTTCTCGACCACCAACTAACTAACACACTATCTAAGATTCGTAACCGGTCTTCTAGACTCACATCAAACCCGCAAAACAAAGCAGTCCATGTATTCCCTCGCCAAAACTCTCACGCCGCCCCTTCCTGCAACCTTTGTTGAGCTGCGTCACCAAGCCACTCACGAAGAGCTCCCTTCACTCCCTAAGCTGCGTTCAGCAACCAAAAAAGCCCTGGAGTGGATCTGGGGTTATTACTGGGTTGGACTATCGGACTCAAGTCAGCCTGAGGGGGGGAGGGAGGACAGCTGTTTGGAATTCTTGAGAAGGGCGCTAGGTCGGAATGAGACGGGAGGGCAGCTCAAGGAAGGGATGCAGAGGTGGAGCGAGGAGGAGATTATGGGGGCATTATTAGAGATTGACGGGAGTTCGGATGACGCGGAAGTATTACTGGCGTCGGCGAAGCTGAAAAAGAAGATTTTAGGGGGTGATACGAGATCCGAGTCGAGCTCGAAAGGAGAGGGACAAGCCAAGAGCGTCGAGGAGATGATGGCGGAGCTGGCGAAGATGCAGGAGAACATGGGTGCAAACGAGAGCGAAGAAAGTGAAAACCAGAGTGAGAGTGGAGATTTAGAAAATCCTATAGAGATTGGAGTCCCCAAAGTGAAAGATGACGTGGGAAGCAAAGGATGGCAGCGATGGGAGGGACCTTGGATACCTTCACCCATTGGAACAATATGTTAATATATGATGCATATTTACTGTTTGATAATCGAACGTTCTGTCATTAACGTTCCAGGGAAAAGTACTACAATCCATGTTTCAGTGCTCTAGGATGATCGACAATCTATTATCCTGATGATCTGGAATGTTCCATCATAACTCGGTACAATCATACAGCCCCTGCATTCGTGAGCTATATGGAGAGACATTATTTAAGTTCACGGATTGTTTCGGACTATATGACCTCTTGAGATCAACGATATTTGAGTGGAATTGATGCCTTTAGTTCTCGAGCTATTTAGCACAGCCTTCCACGGATCACTAGTCTGTCTAATATCCAGGCCTGGAAATCTATTCTTGCCTTCAAAACAAATCTGTCAAAGCACCGTGACTTGCGTCACCAACCAGTCTAGCATACTTCGCCAACACGCCTCTATTAACTGCACTTTTAGGAGCCTTCCAGCTCTTTAATCGGTTCGCAATCTCCTCGTCACTTACGTCCATACTCAGCGTATTGTTCTTCGCTGAGATGGTAACGATGTCTCCATCGCGCACTACTGCGATGGGCCCTCCAACTGCAGCTTCGGGAACAACATGACCGACAATGAAGCCATGCGAGGCGCCAGAGTATCTTCCATCTGTCACCAGCGCGACGTTTGTGAGGCCGGCTCCCATGATGGCAGCACTGGACTTCAACTGCTCGGGCATTCCTGGGCCGCCTTTGGGACCCTCATAACGAACGATCAAGACTAGATTTTCCCCGTGTGGAATATCACCCTTATCTAAAGCCTCGTTGAGCTGATATTCTTTATCAAACACTCTAGCTTTGCCTGTGAATACAAGGCCCTCTTTTCCTGTGATCTTGGCAACGGAGCCACCAGGAGATAGATTCCCGCGCAAAATCTGCAGATGCCCAGTCGCCTTGATAGGATTATTCAGAGGGCGTATTATAACTTGATCTTGAGGAAGCGAGGGAAAGGGCTCTATGTTCTGAGCGAGTGTTTTCCCCGTCACGGTAGGAATGTTGCCGTTCATCAGACCTGCTGCTACGAGCAATTTCAAAACAGACGGCGTCCCACCAATGTTGAACAAGTCTTCCATCATATACTTTCCGCTAGGAGCTAGATCTGCTAGGAAAGGTATCTTGTCACTGACTCGCTGAATATCGTCTAAGCTGAGCGGAACCTCTGCAGTGCCTGTACATTTGTTAGTAGATGCTACGTTATATGATAAGAAGTTACCCACCTGCCATTGCTAAAAAGTGCAAAACTCCGTTAGTTGAGCCTCCTAGAGCCATGGTCATAACTAGGGCATTTTCAAAGGATTCCTTTGTCATCAGGTCCCGCGGTCTAATGTTCTTCTCCATACAGATTTTGATTGCTTCAGCAGCCTTTGCACATTCTCTCATCTTTGCAGGGGATTCGGCTGGATTTGAAGATGATCCAGGAAGACACAGACCCATAGCCTCAATAGCAGTGGACATTGTATTCGCTGTATACATTCCTCCACAAGCTCCAGCACCTGGGCACGCGTGTTGCTCAAGATCATCCATAACATCATCTGGCGTTCTACCCTTTTCGCCAGCACCTATCGCAGCCTTCAACTTCCCATAAGTCATGGCGCCGGCAGCTTCATAACATGTAGATATGTTGACATCTTTGTTCAAGAGTTTAGAGAACCCTTTCTTAATTGTACCTCCATAAATCATAATAAATGGACGATTGTGTCGAGCAGCAGCCATAACCACGCCAGGCATATTTTTGTCACAGCCAGGTATTGAAATATTTGCGTCGTGTCTTTGTGCGCAAGTCACCGTCTCTATAGAGTCTGCAATGATCTCACGAGTCTGTAATGAGAACCGCATGCCTGCCCTACATTAGATCAGACGTATAGAAGACCTGTGGACTCTCGTACCTTCTCCACCCATTGTAATGGCATCTGATACGCCTATAGTATTATACTGCCACCCCAACATTCCCTGTTTTTGAACTGCTTCTTTGACCAATTTTCCGAGGTCGTGTACTGAATACAAAACTGAGTGAGAAGAAGGATTAATTGTAGCCAAGGTTTACGTACGGTGCATACTGCAATATGTTTAGTGTCATATTTAGTACATATTAGGAGAGGATTACTGACTTGCAAGGATTTCCTTCCCACCTTGGTATTGTGTTAGAATTTGAGAAAAGCCTGAAGTCTATGTAGAACTATGTGGATTTCTGCTAGAGAGCGATCGGGTGATTGTTTAAACCTACCAGACCGTTGAGATTCCAACTTGAGGAGCAGTTTTCATCATATCTTTATTCGGTACACCTGCTGCATATAACATGGCCTGGTCGTTATTAGTGATTGTGTACTTGAACGGGGATTGATATGAATCGAACTTGAGCGCCTGGAAAGTCATGTCCTCTTGTTAGAATGGCCGACCACCGATTCAAAGCCAATTTCCCATCATAAGTAGTGCCATGCTCCAGAGATGGGAAATCGATATATTTGGGCTTCTCCGGGACATTCTGGTCCATAGGGGTCTCCATGATGCGAATTGATGTTCAGCTGAGTGCTACTGTGGGGGTGGGGTGAAGCTCTAAGTCTTTTGAATATCACGAACAAAAGTACTGTCCAAATAACACTGGGAAGTCAAAGTCGTGTACCGGTTGTTGGAAACAAGTTGGAAACAAAGATAAAGTCACGAAATATAGACGAAAGAGAAGAGGGAATGGAGATATCAGAGACATGAGGAGTAAGTTAAACCGGAACGGTGGGTGCTAGCAGAACTATGTTGATTCTCCCCGCAAGAGCAGAGCAGCGCGGCAACACTTCCACACCATAGCGGCCCCACCATGTCCTCGAGAGAAGGAATCCGAGCCAGTCTCCTTGACTTGATATGCAATCGAAGCTATTCCATTGTGTGCTGTGGACCATGGGGGCTTGTTCGTATCTTCACGCTCGAGAGCTGCCAGGTTCTCCTATTATTGATATCGCAGTTGTCGTTGCAGGAGGATCGCAATTACAATTTGTAGTTGAGCTTCACGAAGAGAGAGCTTGAAGTTCAGGGCAGAACGGAGCAATAGAGCTTCGGTGGATTAGCCATGCTAGAATTGTTTAGAAGGAAAACCAATTGCCCTTGTATTTCTCGGGTCAAACGGCATGGACTTGCAGCTATCGTGCACATGAGGAATAGGAAAGGCAATGGGAAAGATGTATGATGATGATGATGATGGAAGCTCGATAGATTTCGGGGGTCTTGGGAGGGGGAGGGGAAAGGGAATGCAGGCTCAGGGCCATCCCGCAGAGCTGCGGATCCTCCTCAACGGCGGTAGCGGGGTCAACTCTAAATTCGGCCTGGCAAAGCGAAACATCTCAAATCCATTGATTGCAACCATAATAATTCTGCCATGGATTCTCCTTAGAAGTGGGAATTCTCCCGGCTGATACTCTGTCTTGCCCTCTTGAATCTGACTCCCTTTCCATCTCTCCTCTGTAGCACAAATTGAAGTCCCTACCACCAATCGTGTCACCGTCCGTTGATCTATGAGGTATAAAAGGTAGCAAATGAACTGCCAGCATGACGCGCACGTTGCCAGAGCTCGCGGAGGTCATCATTTACGAGAGAACAGCACGCCGAACTTGACTCTCTTCTCTGCTTCCGCACACCTTCCTCGCCAATTTCTAAGCTACTTACCGGTAGACTTTTGCGGGAAAGAGAGCTCTTGCGCCATGCTCACAATCTCACACTGAAAGAAACCATCCCAAGCCTGTGGATCTACGCAGGAACCAACCTTCGTGTCCTAAACCAACAATCCTGTTTGGCGCGCCGGAGAATAGAGCAGACCACTATAGATATTGGAACGCGTCCTTTCCTACTTATAGATACGAGCATCATACAACAGACATGGCCCCCTTCTGGTCTCCCGTATGTCTGCTACCTCCAAAAGAATCCATTGATAAGCTAACCCGAGCTCTACACAGTTAGCAGATAAGGCAGACAAACGAAACCAACAAGACAGATCAGGAGGACCGACGGTCGATATAAATGGTTAGTCTGGAGAGTCTTTGGCAGATGTTAAAATCCTGGTTCGAGGGTTAGGAGACATTGCGATCAGTCAATAAATAAAGGCTGTAGGCTTTTACGAAGCCTACCCAATATCGCTGGCAGCAGCTATTGTCGATGCCTCTCTTGTTTGACACAACAATTGTCTCATCTGCCGTGCAGTCCCAACATCGTTTCGCGCAGCTGCTAACTTTGGGCAATTATAGAGCCCGAAGAAACCGTCGATCCCGGATTATTAAAGAAGCATTCCGAGATAAGGTCCTTTACTACGAGTCGGTTTACATATCCCAAACTTCGAATATTCTACCGCGAACATCCACAGGCGGAGAAGCTACCAAAAATCCCAGCTCCCCTGCCGCTACTGGTATTTTTGCATGGACTCGGAGGCTCTACATATCAATTCCATTCTTTATTAACTAGCTTGGTAAATTTGGCATCATGTCTGTCTATAGATTTACCTGGATGTGGCTTATCGGACTTCGCACCAAAAGATTGGGACGCATACACAACGGAAGCGCTTGTTGAGCTGCTAGGTGAAATTATAAAAGACTATCGAATTGAGAATCAAGGAATTGTCTTGATTGGCCACAGTATGGGTGGTTCACTTGGTGCACTTCTTGCCTCTCAGTAAGTGAAATATAGTCTACGCTCGACACCTCCTCTTTAAAGAAAAGGTGGATTCCATCTTTTCTTCTCTGGATAGAAGGTTTGCCTTTTAAACCCCAGGAAGTACTAATGCAGAACGCAGCACCTCGCCGTACAAGCATGCCATTACTGATCATGTTGTCGGTTTACTGGCCATTTGTCCCAAAGCAGATCCCCCTTCCGAAGATCAAGTTGCAACGTACCGTAAACTCCTTTGGGTACCTAATTCCGTTTTTGATGCTTTCAGATGGTACGACCAAAGAGGTGGTACCAATAGTGCGAGTGTAATTAGATTTGTTGGAACAGACGCAGACGAAGAGACGAAAAAGCTGCAACAACGATTCAATAGTCAAAGCAATTCTGCGTAAGTTCATTTCACATCTTGTTTCGTAGTTTACGGAGTCCGGGGTGCGCATCTCAAGAACACAAAATACTTTGAAAAAGACCTTCAAGACGTTCTCTAGAGTTTACTGATTATTGAAATAGTGTTTTCAGACGCATGGCGTCTGGCACACTGCCAGTATACAAGAAAGGCATTCCAGAAGGCGGCCTGCCCGGTCGGGCTGTATGGGCCGGCCTTCAGTGTCCAGTTTTTCTGGTTGCAGGTGAAGCAGATCATGTCACCAAGCCTGAAGAGCTAGAGAAAATTACAGCTTACCTTGGAAAGTCTCATCCACTTCATAATGAGATCAAAAATGATAGCGAGGCCATCGCCGACTCGGCCGCACCTGTGAGCATGTCAAGCGAGCCAGTAAGTAATATTAGGCATCGGATCCGGTCTAGAGGATCTTTCCTATTCCACAGTGCATGTTTATCTCTAGTGCTTCAAGCAGATATGACAATGCATAAATTATTACTGACTTTAAGCTTCTACAGGTCGTCTCAGCTTCAGAAGTTGAAGCAAGCAATGGAGTGGAAACCCATACTTCGGAGGCCAATCCGGATACAATCGACGATACTGTCGAAAACCCTTCCACTCCGAATGAAGAGCCGGCCACCATTCCTCCGCATCCTCTTAAGCCAAAGAAAGTTCTGAAGACTACAATTCTTCCTGCTCCCGCATCACATGCCCTTCTTTATATGCCATCCACCGTTCGAATTCTCGCTGGGCTGATTTCTGACTTCCTTTGCTCCCAAGTATCACCCCGCCTATCTCTTGGTTGGCAACTCCAATTTCTTAGCACCTCGGGAAAATGGGATGTCAAAAATCTTGCGAAATGGCAAGCTATAAAGCCTGTTTCCGAACCCATCGCGGGAATATTTAGAGCGCTAAAAACGCTACGTGAGGTTGATGAGTCGCATTGTCCTGAGATTTTCGTCCGCGACTGGGGGTCACAGGTTAAAGATATCGTGGACATCAGTCACGAAAGCCCAGTCTATGATCCGCGTGGCTTGGAGAAAGGTGGTGTGCATTATACAAAGTTCCCTACGGTCTCGAAAATTCCACCAACCAGTGAAGAATGCAGCGCCTTCGTAAATCTCATCGATAGATTGAGGAAAGAACAGAAGACGAGAGCAGAGAGCGAGAACTGGGGAGATGAATTTTACATTGGTGTCCATTGCCATTATGGCTTCAACCGCACCGGTTTTTTCGTAGTTTGTTATCTAGTTGAGCGTTGCGGATATTCGGTTCAAGCAGCTATTGATGAGTTTGCGAAGCAACGACCGCCTGGTATTAGACATGCTCATTTTCTTGACCAGCTGTTTGTACGATATTGTGTTGGGCTGAAGAGGGCGGACACGCTTTAGAGGTACGAGTGGTAGGGATGCTCATGTTGTTGGTTCATGCAGTGGAAATAGTAATAAAGGTTCATAAGGTGCTCGGTTCTCGGTTACAAATTCTTAGTTCTGGGTTTGAAGGGAAGTCTACAAGCGATAGAGATTATAATTTCTTCTTTTCTTTTCTTTGCAGTAGGCTGAGAGCTACTTTATCAAATGTTGATGTCTTGACTAAGCGTTGCCTCCTATTTTGACCGAGGCCAGCGTAGCGTGTAAGAAAACAAGAGAACATCTCACGACTGCCTTTTTTTTTCTTTTTTCCCATTGCTTTACGATATCACGGGGCCGGCCTATGACTTCTATCATGACGTGGAGAATCTTGAAGATGCTACTTTAAGTGGTCCATCATAATGCCTTTTGTGATATTCCAGGAGATGCTACCTACTACGTCGATAATTCGACCCCTTCCTTACTTCACCAAGATTGCTGGATAGTGAGTGGGCGGTACAATCTCTTTTAAGGTAGTTTTTTTTTATTGTTCCCGCTCATCTTATTTGGTACGCGGAGGTAAGTTATAATTCTACAACATGCGGATTCTCGGATCCACAATGGTATATCTACAATTTTGCGAACACGGTCCCCACGATACCACCACCTTCAACCAGAGTGCTCTTTTCACGCACCCATGCCGAGAGTCCCCGACGGCCGTTCTCAACACCCACGCCGCTCATCTTCCAGCCTCCCACGCTCATTTCTGCAGGGCTCTCGCCTGGACGGATGGTTAGCAGTGTCACTTTGGTTTGCAGAAGATATTGCTACTTACCCCATGTGTTGATCCAAGTAATGCCGGCTTCTAGTTTGCTTATCACATCATGGCACTGGTCCAGATCCTTCCCGAAGACTCCCGCAGCGAGCCCAAGTTTCGTATCGTTGGCTCTGCCGATAACCTCATCCACGCTGTCGTATTCTAATATGCAGAGAACGGGGCCAAAGATCTCTTCTGTGGTTATCTTCATTCCGTCTGTGCAGTCTGTGAAGATTGTAGGCTGCACCCAGAATCCACTTTCGTATCCTGCTGGTACCTTTGGTTTCGCTACGCCGCCGCATAAGAGTCTGGCTTTGTCGTTTTCGATGCCGTGCTTGATATATCCCAGCACTTTTTCATAGTGTGTTCCCGATACCAAGGGGCCGAAATTGCTGTTTGGATCCATGGGTTCTAACGGGCGGATGTATTCTATCTTTTCCAATATCCGTTTTTCGAAAGCAGCTTTCATGCTCTTGTGAACAAATACCCTCGTCCCGTTCGTGCAGACTTGTCCGGTGGAGAAAAAGTTTGCCATCATGGCTCCATCAACCGCGTTTTCGATATCTGTATCGGGTAATATGATCAATGGACTTTTACCTCCCAGCTCCATCGTAATGTATTTCATTCCTCCCGCAGCCGAAGCAGCAACTTTTTGACCTGTGGATACCTGGCCAGTGAAGCTCACTTTGGCTATTCCAGGATGAGTGGTAAGATATCCGCCGACAGCTCCATCACCATGCACAATGTTGAACACCCCTGGCGGTACACCAGCTTCTGCATATATCTTTGCTAATATTTGGCCATGTAAAGGAGTAACTTCGGAAGGCTTGTAGACCATGCAGTTCCCGGCTGCGAGACAAGGGGCTGATTTCCATAATGCTATCTGAATGGGGTAGTTCCAGGCTCCTATACCTGCGCAAACGCCTAATGCCTCTTTCTTGGTATATATCCAGGCGTCCGGACGCAGTTGTGTAGTGTCCCCATTCAGCCCTCCGCTTGCGATGAGGTTGGCAAAGTATTCCAGAGTGTCTGTGCCAGTTACGATATCCACAGTACTTGTTTCCGAGAATGGCTTGCCTGTATCGTGTGTTTCGGTAGTGGCTATTGAGTCGTTATGGGCGCGGAGGAGAGAAACTGCTTTAAGGAGGATGCGAGAGCGAACTATGGGAGGCGTTTGAGACCACGAAGGAAATGCTTTACGTGCTGAGGCTACTGCAGCATCTATATCAGATTTGGAAGCTGTTTGGATTTCTGCGAGCGGCTTCGATGTTGAGGGGTCGATGGTATGAAAGGTTTTAGAAGAGGTCGCAGACTGGGGCTTGCCATCGTAGAACAGCTGTTGCACGGGGTACTGCATGATGGAAGAGTTTCTGATAAGTACGTATGGGTTGGTTGAGCAATAGGAGACTAATTGTGAAGCATTTCAGCAGATGGGTATTTTGAAGCTAGCAAGGTGGTACTGTAAGTGGTATCGTGGTTAGTGTGGCGATAACAGCTTATCACCCTTCTGCTGTAACGGCTTTCCGGGATTCTCTCAATTGATTTTCACCGTGAAGTCTTGATGAAACCTTATTACTCCTTCTGGCAGTTTAGAGCCTTGTACTACTGAAGGTTGTCTGATTTTCACATTTCCCTGTTTTCCGGCTGTCCTGCTATGCTGTGACCGACTCCTGTCCTGATAATGACGCTGGGAAATGTATCTTCATCCGGGCATTTTTTTGGACCCTGGAAAAAAAAGCTCAGTAGGGCTGAATTGGACCTATCATAGGGTTTCCAGCTTTCCCAGCCGTTTTTCGCTGGGGATAGATAGCTCTGCTGCTGTAGGTCTGAGGTAGTAGTGGAACGAGACGCTGACTGCGCTAGTGAGAGTTCAGACTTCCTCCATCGCGGGCCCCGAAACCCCTCATAATGAACAATCGGCATCCTGCTATCGCTCAGTCTGGGTCGACTGATGCCCATCTCACCGCACAATTGGATGTGCTAAGCTGTATATACTTATCCTTGCTAGCGCTTTTGCTTCAGTAATCGAATACAAACTCGAATTGATTGTCTTGGTTGCGGGTACAGTACCCTGGCCACCTCGTTGCTCCTAATGTTCTAGTGCATTTGATTCTTTTACAGCACGCAATACACGACTCGAACTCGCCCTACTCTTCATTATCCACTAAATACATCCCTGCACGACAGATAGACTGTTCTTCATTATCTCTCACCAACAGCCGGTTTTTAGACATCAGAAAAGCGTCTGATAAAACAAATCAAGAAAAGCTTATCCAAGAATAAGTCACCACCTTAGGATGACTACCGACTTTATCAAATCCTCCCAGAGCGATGCCTTTGACTATGTCATTGTTGGCGGAGGCACAGCTGGCTGTGTAATTGCAAGCAGGCTTTCCGAATACCTACCAGAGAAGAAGATCCTCCTGATTGAAGCTGGACCTAGTGACTTCAATGATGACCGTGTCTTGAAGCTCAAGGATTGGCTTACTTTACTGGGTGGTGAACTAGATTATGACTATGGGACCACCGAGCAACCCAATGGTTTGTCCTGCCACAGAATAATGATATCTATTGATCGGGGAATTAACAATGTCCAGGAAATTCGCACATCAGACATTCTCGTGCTAAAGTCCTTGGTGGTTGCTCCTCTCACAATACCTTGATCTCCTTCCGACCCTTCGAATATGACTGCCAAATATGGGAGAGCTTGGGTTGCAAAGGATGGAACTTCAAGACCATGATGCGGGTAATTGACAACCTACGAAATACCGTCCAGCCGGTACACGCAAGACACCGAAACCAAGTCTGCAAAGATTGGATCAACTCTTGTTCTACTGCACTTGACATCCCAGTCATACATGATTTCAACAAGGAGATTCGCGATACGGGAAGTTTGCAACAAGGCGTAGGCTTTTTCTCGGTATCGTATAATCCAGATGATGGCCGTCGAAGCTCTGCTTCGGTGGCATATATCCATCCTATCCTGCGAGGAGAAGAGAAACGGCCAAATCTCACTATTCTCACCAATGCATGGGTTAGCAAGCTCAACTTGCAATCTGAGACCGTGAAGAGTGTGAATATTACTTTGAAGTCAGGGGAAAAGCTCATAGTTACGCCTAAAACAGAAACCATTCTTTGTGCAGGTGCGGTAGACACTTGTCGACTTCTTTTACTTTCTGGAATTGGCCCAAAGCAACAGCTCGCCGACCTTTCTATTCCAGTGCAACATGATCTCCCAGGTGTAGGCGAGAATCTCATCGACCACCCAGAGTCCATTATTATGTGGGAATTGAACGCTCCAGTCCCTCCTCAAACAACCATGGATTCCGACGCAGGCATTTTCCTCCGACGCGAAATCAAAGATGCGGCAACCACCAACACTGACCCAGCTCTTAACCCTAAAAGAATCCCTGACGGTACCATAGCAGACATCATGATGCACTGTTATCAAATCCCCTTCTGTCTCAACACCGTGCGACTAGGCTACGATGCCCCCTTAAACGCCTTCTGCATGACCCCCAACATCCCTCGCGCCCGTTCTCGCGGCCGTATTTTCCTCACTTCATCAGATCCTACCGTCAAGCCTTCCCTTGATTTCAGGTACTTCACAGATCCCGAAGGTTATGATGCTGCTACTATTGTCGCTGGTCTCCGTGCTGCACGAGAAGTTGCTAAACAGGCTCCTTTCTCTAACTGGCTAGTCCGAGAAGTTGCTCCCGGCCCTCTCGTGCAGACTGATGAAGAACTGTCAGAGTATGGCCGAAAGGTCGCTCATACAGTGTATCACCCTGCTGGAACGACAAAGATGGGCGGAGCAAATGATGATTTGGCCGTTGTAGATCCAGAGCTCAAGATTAGAGGCTTGAAGAAGGTCAGGATTGCAGATGCAGGAGTATTCCCTACGATGCCAAGTATCAATCCTATGTTAACAGTGCTTGCTATCGGAGAGAGGGCTGCAGAAATGATTGCTTATGAGGCTGGGTGGAGAGGTGATGAACGGCCAAGATTGTAAGATTCCGAAATTGGGCTCCGAGGGGAAGTTGGTAAGTGTATGGGAGAGCCATCATTGTCTCCCCGGGGATTGGCATTGCTAAATGGAGTTGGTGGAATGGACACCGTTGCATTTTGGCAACGAAGCAATGTCTTGGTTAGAATAGAATCCAGACACGTTTTTTTGATAGAGGGTATCTCTGTATAGAACATAAATTGGATTCACCTACAATTTGTAAAGAATGTGAAGTGCTTCTTTCTCATTTCCGTCTGGCAGTATGAAACATGTATGTGCTCATATCAGTCCACGTAAAAGAACATTCACCCAGTCCATATGTTGGCTGCCTGAGCTCTGCATCCACCTCAATTCAGCCAAAGTAAAAGTGCTACAAGCTGCGAGATTCGGAGAGTGAATAGTTACTGAAAACAAAGATGATTGACCCTGAGATTCAGAAAGTGGCTGGCAAGAGTTGCAGCGCTGGCTAGTCTATACCTCCACTGTTTTGTCTGTCCTGTACAAGAGACGCTGCCTGAGCATGAACAGAAGAACCGGAAATGCTAGATCTCTCCATATTAGGATTCATTCTCCTAGAAAGATTAGAGATAAGCTCGTGCTGGTATATCAAGCAATAGGTGAACACAGAAGGAGGCTCTTGAGACAGGAAATGGAATGATTACTGGAGTGATTTATAATTAATATCCTACTACATTTGCTTACTAGTCCTCGTGGAAGATCTTGTGTTTCAAGTACATGTCTGCAAATCGCAGTTCAAACGCCGATTTTCCAACTCCCCTCAACCGATACGTATTTCCGCTGATATTGCAATTCAATTCTCAACGCCGTTCATCCCAGAAGTGTTTGTGTAGATCACACGAAACCAACGCTATGCATTACCAATGTGACGTCGTCAATCCAATTGCCCCATTTGTCCTAAATCTAGCTATATCGAATAAATGTTTCAGTACCCGCTGAAACCTCCATAGTTGGAGTTTCGACCTTGCTGAGGTGGAGTGTTGTACATGTTGCTAGAGTATTCAGTATCTTGATAGATTGTATTTCGGCGCTCATCCTCTGGAAGGAGTTCCTTCACCTCCCAGTTGCTTTGCTTGGTGCCGACTGAAAACTCGAGATCTTCTCTGGTGATAGAATCCCAATACTGTGAAAAGATTAGATCCGAAATTCCAGTTTTAAAACCAGAGTTTGAACATACCTTATAGACCATCATGACACCCAATAAGTTGCAAATGGTAGCAAAGAACAAGCCATCCAGGTAGTGTTGCACGGCATTGCATATTGCGGTGCTGAATGCATACAAGACAACCTGGCCAATGGCAAAGAAAAATACACCAAATGCAATATCACCTAATGGCCAGCGATCTTGGAGGGTATTCACAACCAAAATTACTTGCATAACAACATAAATCAAGAGTTCAAGTCCAGAAATCAGGTAGAGCACCACAAACAACCCCATGGTCTTAGTAGGACTCAATCCAGCCCATCCCTTGAAAGTTGCTAGTGACACCAAAAATGTTATGATGAACATAGCAAAGCTGGTACCTCGCAAAAGCCAAACAGAGAGTGTCGTGCCATCCTCATATAGTTGGAAACCAACAAATCCGTTGACGAGCAGACACATTGTCAAGGCCGATGTCAACCCATTTTGCACAGCCGTGAAGTATAGATATGCGCTATTTCCAGGTGGTATGACTCCAGAGTCCAGAATGAGTGAAATGAAAGACAATAACATATATAGATAGAAGAACGATGTTATTTCCTTGCGACCTATTTATAGATCATCAGCATCAATAAACCGTAGAATTTTGGAGAATGATTTGGGAACGTACCAACAGCTGTAAATTTACTTCTCACATGAATGATCATGATGGTGGTCATGACCAAAGCTGCGATATGGCAGAAAGACGCTGCACCCTGAAAGATGATTGTATTTGCCAGCTCAATATTCCGCGCATAACATGTCGCCTCGATACCAAAGGACTCTGTGACTGCAGAGTAGCTCCCGACCACCGAACACAATGGTACCGATGCTTGCTCGCATATTGAATTGAAGTCGCCAAACCCCATCTTGTCTGCGGTAACCTCCTACTTGTATGATGCTATAGCAATGTTGAACGGGGGCAACCCCTAAAGCGACGAAAGCGAAGCGATGCGAATGCGAGATCGATGCCTATTAGATGTTTTACAAACAAAAGCGAATGGGTATGATGAGGTAGTAGCGATCGTAAGAAATTCTTGTAGAGTTTGTAAATGATGTTATTTTGGAAAGGCTTCGTTCGTAACCATGGCAGGAACTTGTACATCGAGGTCTTGGCAATGGTTGGTGGCTCAACCAGAACCCATAAATACGAGGAAAAGTCACGTGAGGGTGAGGCTAAGCTTCGATCACAGATCTAGTGGAGTTTGCCTCAGGTCTAGTAGCTCATCACGCTCGTGTTTGACATCTTGAAAAATTCCCTAATATAATGTAAAACTATGTTTAGACAGGGTGCTGAATTTGTCTTTGCAATATACCGTAATCGTTTCTATTAGTGTTCTAAATATAGACTACATTCATGGGCTTAACGTGATCTCTGAGTGCCCTTGATTGTATACCTGCGTGGATGTGCCTTTTGTAGTGAAGCTTTAACATCAATTTATACGATGCAGATATCAATTCATCCAGTTTTAAAAATGTGAAACCTTGGTCATAAGCAAAAGCGGTATCCGAGGAATTCCAAGTGATACACCAAAGTGCTGTAATTTATGGAGTGAATCAGGCAATTCCACGCTGTAACTTCAATTTACTCATTTAGCTATGCTTCTTGATGGACTGGATCTGGGCTGCAGACAGTCTGAAACATTGGGATTGGGTGGCATTCAAGATTATTTATTATGGATTATGCGGTTTGTATGAATGTCTTTGATCTGGCAGCTGCAGCAGTAGAGCAGAGCAGAGCGGCCTCCCTGCATTATTCAAGACTGTTGACAGCAATATCAGCATAAAATATGTTTAGTATCAACTTGAGTCCGCAGTCTGACAGGAGGACAGCATCTGTTGTTACGATAGGCTGCGTGGAAAGACCTGCACGACCATTGATCGGAAAGATACCACCTTGTGACGTGAAGTTCGACAGACAAATGGTGACAGAGTAGCGTGACTTCCTGACCTAACGATAAGACTTTAGGATGTTTCCGTCTACAATCAGGATGGTGGTCCAGTGTGTAAGGAAGGCTCTCCCGTCTTCTCAAGGGTGTGTTGCACAGCTTTAGCATGGAGTAATTCATGTAATAGATACTGCTTGACATGTTGTGAAGTGACTTGTCCCAGGTTCGAGTTTACTAAGCTTGCATATTAACCGATGAAGAAATGAGCCATAACATGGTCCATGACAGAATGTGAAAACAACTGCCCTGCTTTATTTAGCTTGTGTCGAGTAGTATGGCGGAACAGTCTCCCGGTGGAGGTGAGGATGATTTCCAACCGGTAGTAGGAAATAAGGAGAAATTTAACGTAAATTACTTGATTGAATTGAGCTAGTGATTGGAGGTATTGAATATCTGGCTTGAGTCTACAGAGATTGTGACAATATCAGATTAATAATTCGACGACAGGATTTAAGAAATGCGGGCGTTTACATTCTGCAATATTGACAGGGAGCCGCTGCAGTCATATACCAAGGTTGAGTTTCCTCAGACTAAATTTGAACCCACTACTTTTGACAATCTTTCATTTGGGGATTACCTTAATGGACAGAAATGAGAAGGATTGATGCCCTGTTCGTAGGAATATATGACCTAACCTTTCAGCGGCTACGCCATATCAAAAACGATCCTGTGGTAAAGGTCTTCGCTCGGTGAGAGCCAACTAAGAACCATGTAAGGAGTAACAGCCAGGGGTCCAGTATGTGTCCTGTATGCTGTAATATGTGGACAGCGAAAGCAACCACAACCGACCAGCAAATGACTTGCCGCTCTGAAATGGCATGGAAGAGGATCTCGTGTGTCGGATCTAACGGACATCTTAAGAAGCTGAGGAGCAGAACATGCATGATACGACACTGAATGGACTGCGTACTAGAATATAAGTGAATCTTCCTTACGTGTACAACAGCCACCGAAGATCGCATGAGGCCAGGCAATGTTGAGACAGCTGCTCGGTGAGATTTGTTCCCAGGTGCATTTTTCGCGTAGTGAGTTTTGCCGGATAGTGAAAGTAAGTGCATGAGTGTCCGAGACCACCAGCTTTTTCGCCGCTCAGCCTGGTCCCATTATAGTTATAGCCGTGTTTGTTTGCTTGCCGCACTGCATGTGAACTTGCTCGGGGGCGAGATGAGCTTTCGCCTGGCACCATAGCTACCTTAAGTAACATTGATTCGATGGTTGTTGGTCACGAACAATCTTCGGCCGCGCTCCACCAATAGCAGCCGCGTTACCCTCCCTCCCAGCCAAGGGCAATGAAACGACATAAAAGTACGTAATTAGCAGTCCTATTGAAACAGATACCGTGAAATGTCACAAGTAAGCCCAAATTGTCTCAGACTGATCACAGAATCAAAATATACAAAATGTTCGAGCGACGTCAACTAAATTGTGAACTGAGCATCTGAAAACCTTGGCTTCTCGATCACAGGCTTCACGTTATAATTTTAGGACTGTTCAGTGTAACACTTTAGTTGGACGCTATATGTAAAAAGGCTCGCATACAGCATCTCCATTTATGGAGGTTATGTTTCAATCAGGACTTTGCGTCTAATGAAAGTTACATCCAATTTTTTCTATCATATACCATATTCGTACTTGAAGAGTGGAGGATGCCACGCAGCCGGTGGCTGAGGAAACGCAGCTGAGAAGTTGTGTACGTTTGCCTCAATTGGTCGTGTTTGAGAGGGGCAGCGTGTGTTCCGTGGTTTTTCTCCATGGAGAGTATCAGCATAGGGATGTTATGTCACCAATTACATAGCCTGCTATATATGAGGTTAAGACGCATCTCTGGGATCGAGCTAGGATTAGAGCTTGATGTAGTCACAGGATATTGGTTCTTGGTGGGAGTACTATCATCATCTCTCTCTTCCTTAATGGATTTTTGGCCCGAGCCTGCTGCATAGCTTGCTGTACATTGTGCAATGGAATGAAGACCACTATCTAGCCGATCCTTGTTACCATTAGAAGTCAAGTGTGGCTTTCTTAACGAGCTGGATTTGTTTCAATCCTTCACTTACCTTACTGTACACTCACAGAAGAAGCCAAGCACAGGCAATCAGCAGCTAACAGACACATGAGATTCCAAGAGCTGCATAAGAGGACCGGTACCCTGGCCCCATAGTTGTCGAGCAAATATCAAGATCTTATTTTGATATGTGCTGACAATATTCTATCTGCATCTCAGGTGGCGAATTCCAAGATCCGGCACCACAGGAAACGAATTTTGATATGTTCCGTCGGTACGGGAATAGACTCAAAGTTTAGGCACTTTTGCCACGGTGAAAATGTTATTTGGCAACCACGGACAGTATCCGCCATCAGGAAATCGCATGTGTTGTGCCTTTCCCATAAGATCTAACTTCTCGGAGCGTCCTAAGCTCAGACAAGGATATACCTAAGTTCCTTGGTCTGTTGATGGCCGATCCGGTGAGCTTTTTCAAGGTTGGAAGAATCGTTGGTACAGTAGTACTCAATGTGAAAGCCTATTAGGGAATACACTTCTTCCTTGGTCCACTGAGGCGGCTGCTTCCCCCCCCCCCCTCAGCAACACTAATAAGTAGTGGAGCAATAAGCCTCATATACTCCGCAGATGTCACGGAACAGTGAGCGGGTTTTGAGGTTGATTCCCACCAATATTCCTACCCGTTGAATCCTGAAGGAGTCCATTCAGTTGCCTGGCCGTAAGCAATATATGACTGAGCATGGCAGACAAACCCGTGCATTACCCAATATTACCTCATCTCTCCGACTGCCATAAGAGTGATTATACGACAAATCCTACTCCCCTTTTCAATGATAAATCACGTGCGATCTAGACTCGGAGGAGGAGCCTAGACTTCACCGCCCTCCGGATTATAGCTCGCATGAAGTGCTATATTGGATCGGCAGAAAAGGTTTGTTGGTGTCATGTACGTAGGGACAGTAGTGTCAAATGTTTCTCCCCTTCTCCCACCTTCCCGTCGAACAGTACGAGATGTTTTATTAGAGTTATTCAATATACGAATCCATACTCCACTCAGCCTCGGTGCACCATAGCCGCCACCAGACTTCTGGAGCTGCCTGAGACTAAAGCTAATCAATCAACTACAGCGTCTCGAACATGCATTCAGCTTAAACTCAATCGTGAAGCGGGTCTTAAAGTTACTCCTCTCGCAGGAGGACGTATGTGCTTCTCAGCCGACTGAGCGATCCATACCTGAAAAAATGACCACGCATTTAAATTATTAGCTCCATCCTCTATCAACCCAAGCACTAAAGCCCGGCTTACATGCGACGCCTTTTTGGGGCGTTGGTGATCCTACTCTCACGACTTTCGTCACCACTCGTGTGCTTCGATTTTCATCTTCTGAAAATCAAAGCTTTGCTACGAGCCGGCTAAGTTCGAAAAGCCACTGAAGGGTCGAGATGACAAGTTTCAGCCAATAGCTCCTACTCTGCTATCTTTTCACTCCATTTTGGCCCCCTACACAAGCCCACCCTTTCGTAATTGACTCGATTCATTTCAAATCGATATCGCATTCAATAACCTGCCAGGACCGCTAAGAACGACCTCAGTATTGGCTCCACTGCACGAGAGCACACCCTAGCACCTGCTTACTCTAAGCAACGACGCTCCAACGGCGGGTGGTAAAAGATCATCGTCAATTAAAGTCAACACCATTCCTTGTTACCGTCGTAATCAAAATCATGTACTCAGCCAGGGCACGAAGCGCGGGTGAGAAGCCATTGTGCGAATGCTCGGATCACATCAGGCGGCTTTCGGGTCACCAAACCGTAGATGCATTCCATGATGGATCTGTACTGTAAGGTTCGAAGTTACCTCATGTGTGTGTGCCACATTTACTCAAGTATGGTGTGTCACAATGATCTTGGAGACCGTCAATCTTGACTGACTAGATGATGTTTTCCCCTAGGCTCGTCCAGACGAACGTTTCTAGTTTCCGTAGCCTGGTCATTTTTGTTCATGCTCACCCCTGAATCCGCAAGAGGTTGGTATCCGATCTCCGCACGCAGATTTCATACAGCCTTCCTGGCCAAGAGTATAATGTACCATACATACTTTTACCGAGCCCCTTGGCAGCAAATTTGGAAGAGGAGAGGAGCACAATGCTAACCTAGTCATGAATTTAACAAGCTTGAAGCGGAATTATGTTCGTGATTTCGTAAGACTTCCGCCCATCCTACCTGCAGATGATCTTGGTTTTGATCAGAATCAGATACCACTTCACCCTTCGCAATTTTAGTGGGTGTAGGTTTAGGTGATGCTCCTCAATCCTCTCGGTGCCACCATCCACACCCTTGCTTGACTGGAGGGTCTCAGGTCGTATCCAATCAGACATGGCCTGGACGAGGGATTCCCGACCGCGACACCACTACCGTATGCGAGTTCATGCCTGCATGTTATTTTGTGTGGCCGGCTTCCGGTGATCCAAAGTGCAAAAGAGAAGCAGGCTAGCCTTGTCATGAAAGTTGTGGCTACCTAGGTATAGACTAACTTGCGACTCGTATGGAAACAGAAATGCTGCTCTTGATTGGGTGTTACTCAACTTTCTGCATATGTGTCCGTGTACCAACATTTTATTTCAGGCAACGTAGGGATCCAACAATTGGTTATGACAGTGTGCTCCGGAGCGTTTAACAAGTATTCAGCGTGTTACGGCTCGGGAGAGGATGATAATTGGGCATATACGAAAGATGCTGGTCACCGCTTTCAAGACATTAAAAGAGCAATATAGGAACAATTAAGCCTTACCATGTACAGTACATTTGAAAGCCATAGCAATGGGTGCCTACGTACCACGCTGCAGATAGCAGTAAGTGCTTAAACGGGATCATGACTCCGGATACTCAACCTGACATCGAATCAAACGATCTGCTTAATTCCTGCTACATCTGAAATCTCCGAATATGAATACGGTATAAGTCGCTGCTGAGCTCGCCTATTGTCCCAGACTTTCCCGAGACATGAGAATGGGTACAGATTGATAGTTTGGCTGGCCCAGACACCACGTACAGGACATACTCATTCAGGGTTTGCGAGATGTCTGTTTCGAGCTCGAGACTATTTGAAATTGAGTTTGAGTGTCTTATACAGTTCGAGACCAAGGCTCTTCTCGAAAAGTGTTTATTTTATTTTTATCTTTTTCACAAAAAGTAGTTGATACGATTTGACTAGTAATTCGAAGAATACCGGTAGGCACGGGAACACCAACTACCATCGGTCATCCTCATTCGTGACTTGTCCTCCGATTCCCACTGTTCCACGCAGCTCCACCAAACTGGACGACTGAGCCTGCCCTTAGCCAACCACGCCTCCCGGGATGAACACTGTCCTCGCCCTCCTCACCTCATCCTCTTCACCTTCCGATTCCCTGCCGTTTGCCCAGCTCTGCCGCGTCTGGTTGCTGCTGATACCATACCATACCA
>Ga0247810_10000586_pt1 | contig 35361 bp, 32 predicted proteins | sample UWRJL119311C1_FD_179918 | JGI IMG/M metagenome (GOLD analysis project Ga0247810, IMG submission 179918) | Plant litter microbial communities from Arlington Agricultural Research Station in Wisconsin, United States - UWRJ-L119-311C-1 | ecosystem: Environmental > Terrestrial > Plant litter >... | reverse complement strand
AGCTGTTCTTCGGAGGCGCGCCCTCCAATCCTCCCTACCGTTCCAATTCGCACGATGCTATGCTTCCAAGTCATTCCCACCTCATACGGTGGTCACAATGCCTGCTTTGTCGCCTACAATGACAGCAGGTAACATTGGAACATGGCAGAAGAAACCAGGAGATGCCATCGCTCCTGGAGATGTATTAGTTGAGATCGAGACTGATAAGGCGCAAATGGACTTTGAGTTTCAAGAAGACGGTGTTTTGGCAAAGATACTCAAGGAATCCGGAACCAAGGATGTAGCTGTTGGCAATGTAAGAGTCCAGCTGAATATAAGAAGGGAGGTGCTAATTGCCTACAGCCAATTGCGGTCATGATCGAAGAGGGAGAGGATGCTTCAGCCTTCGAATCATTTACGCTTGAGGATGCTGGGGGAGAGAAGGAAGCTCCAGCACCACCAAAGGAAGAAGCTTCTGAGTCTTCAGAGACTGCCGACACCGGCTCAAAGACGGCACCTCCAAAAGAGTCCACATCCGAACCAGCCCCAGAAGATACATCGAGTGGTGGAAAATTACAATCGGCTATGGATAGAATGACAAATGCTAGCGCCGCAGCTATCAGGTTGGCCATGGATACTGGAGTCAAGATTACTGGCATCAAGGGAACTGGAACTGGTGGCCAAATTACCGAATCCGACGTCAAGAAGGCCTCAGGAAGTGGATCTGCATCAGAGACAGGGTCAACTGGAGGACCAGTATCCTCATACACAGATACCCCCCTGACCTCGATGCGTAAGACTATTGCCAATCGTCTCACCGAATCGTGGAACCAGAACCCACATTACTTTGTTGCTGCCACCGTCTCTGTCAGCAAGCTCTTGAAACTCCGCCAGGCACTAAACGCTTCTGCAGATGGAAAATACAAGCTCTCTCTCAACGATTTCTTGATCAAGGCCTCAGCTATTGCTTGCAAGAAAGTGCCTGCTGTTAACTCTAGCTGGAGAGACGGCTTCATCCGCCAATTCAATAACGTTGATATCAGTGTAAGTTGCCCATTTGAAATATATTGCATTTCTTTAGCTAATTTGAAAGGTTGCCGTTGCTACTCCCGTCGGACTCATGACCCCAATTGTCAAGAATGTAGAGGGCCTTGGTCTCTCATCTATTTCAGCGCAAGTTAAAGACCTTGGCAAGCGCGCACGAGATGGTAAGCTCAAGCCCGACGAATACCAAGGTGGAACCTTCACCATTTCCAACATGGGTATGAATCCAGCCGTCGACCGATTCACTGCCGTCGTCAACCCACCACAAGCAGGTATCCTCGCTGTCGGAACTACCAAGAAGGTTGCTATCGCTGTTGAAACCGAGGAGGGCACGCAACTCGAATGGGATGACCAGATAGTTGTAACTGCATCATTCGATCACAAGGTCGTAGATGGAGCTGTTGGAGGCGAGTGGATCAAGGAGTTCAAGAAGGTGGTCGAGAATCCTCTAGAACTCCTGCTATAAGTGGCGGGAAGTGTATAAGAACAGCGATTCCCCATGTACCCTTGTAATATGACCTTCCTCTAAACAGCATTTGGAAAATAGATTTCATGAAAATATTAATGAATTTCGCTAGTTCCTTACTTAGAATGTTCTTCCTGCGCAAGTGCTTAGGAATACTTGCAAGAAATCAATCACAAACAGTGTTTTGGTTTGTGTAATTAAACCATTGACAATGTCCTACCAAGAAGCGAAAGACGCGAAAGACACGAAAGACGTTAGTTGCGTTATTCATGATGGCTTTCGTATATACTCTAACCTTTTGATTCTGAAGTCAGTATCTGAGGCACTGCAAGGAATATAGAGTCTTTGAAGACAAGATTCTCTAGCTAAATTTCACTTGTCTCCAAAGTCATGGTTATTGTGATTGTAAGCTGTTCTTCTGAAATAGTTCTGCCTTACAGTACTGACAGAGCGCGTAAATTTGATGGATGGTTTTTGAAGGTCGATCTTAAAGTACAGTAGAATATCAACTCCGAGATATTCCTTCATAGCTCCTTCTAAAATTAATTAAGGCCTAACAAACTTCCTCTTTAAACCAGCTGATTGTCCAACCAATAAGACAGAGCAACTTCATAGCCCTTGAGCAGTTGTTGACAACAGACAAGGAGGAGGTGGTGCTCGATTAACGTCAACATTCCCGGAACAGGCAATTAATGCAACCTGCATTCGTGAGTCAACGCTACCCATTTTCTTTTGGGCTGAAGGAGCAGACTCCGTTGGCTTACAGGGTAAAACTCGGTGGTTGGCGATGATGGCCCTCAATTCACGTATAAGTTGCTGAGTGGGGTTTTTGGTTGGCAACGACCAAGAGATTGCAACTGCAAATTGCAGCCTCGGGCGCTTTTATCTATATTAGGTGCCTCTTGCAGAAGGTGCGATAGTAATAAGTTCTATTATTAGGAATTATAGGAGTGGGCGCTCTTGTGTGGGGTGTTTTCTGGTCAAGTGACTATGATATTCAAGTCTTACTATACGTAGTCGACGGCTTACTGCCATTTCTGTGTTCTCCGGTCGTAATATCTTGGATTTAATTAATACTTGCGACTTGCAACAAACCTTTAATATAGAGCTGCATTGTAATTTAAGGTCTTCGGATTCGTTCAGAATATATCTACACCGCACACGTTCTCTATCTTCCAATCAATGCCTTGTTTTCCCCCTCGGAAATGCTGCACTATTAAGTACAAGGAGTAGGTATTTGTCCTTTGCTTCTTACTTCTCACTAAAAGTTTGTCATTAGTACATTTCTTCGTGTGGGGGGACTTTCCCATACCACTTTATTGGACCTGTAGGCGTTGTTATGTTTGACTTCACACGCTATTGATGAGATACATAACCAGTACCCAGATTCGTACTGAAAGTTAACTTGAAATTTTGTCCTAATTCAAATCACTTATGTCGTCATTGTAGTATTTGTTTGATCGCAATTACGTCAAGCGGATTCATCATCTGCTTATTTCAAGTAGCTGGAGATCCACTCCCAGACGAGACCTTGATAGCAACTGTCTTAAAGGTGATTCAGACATGCTACACACCTCCGTATTTCTGGGGCCTAGTTAGAAACCTGCTCTATTGTCGAGGCAATTTGACATACTTCAAAATTTCTGCTCTCAACCTCGATCTCATATTGCTCATAGCCCAGTAGATTCGCATTTGAGTCCCAAGGGGGGCGGTAGCTACCATTAGATGGCTACTCCATGAGGAGTTGAGTTGCAAAGGCAACTAAATATGTTGTAGTCCAACCGCAAATTGAATCTGCATGTTTCCAAAAGCTATAAATCTATATGGAGCATGGCTACGTGATATCACCTACACTTTCCATTCTGATTGAGGCATCCAGCTTTGTCCAGAGATTTTGATCCAGTCAAAATATTTACTTGCCATGACAACATCTGGTCGTTACATAGACTGGAGACAACCAACACCAAGTAAATGGGATCCCCAGAGACTCACTGTGTTACTTGAGGAGCAGTTCCAGGAGACTAAATATGCCGCCATAGTACTAGCTGTGTTTGTTACTCGCTTATCCTATTACAATGATGACTTTGTCTGCACTAATTACACGTCAACAATTTGATAACAATTGACAATGAACTTTCCTGCTATTTCGCTTACTTCTTACACCAACCATGTTCGACTTCAGCTTCATCACATTTTGGGTCCAGTCGTTTTGATGCAGCATGTTCTTGCTGGGTATCTTGATGCTCGAGGTGGAGACTATGGCCTGATTCATTACTACCCAATTCTTGCGCGGAAAGAGAATGATAAAAAAGGTTATGCAAGCTTTCTAAGGATGATAGGACATCTTCGACCTACATACGATACGGTTGATGGTTACCCCTTGTCGTTAATCTGGATTTCCGGGGTTACAAAACATGACCCTCGACAAAGAAATAAGGAGAAATGCATGTTAGACTTTTGCCAATTAAAGCAATAAACACATCACGCAGATGAGAAACCACATTCGTACTTCAGGTCATATGCAGCACTAATACTCGCGGTTACGAGAAGTTCTAAGGCGACGGCAACTATTTAAAGACGTGCATCAGTCAAGGTATTCGTAACTTTCTGATTAATTCCTTGTAGATATGCTTAAATAATCTGCACACAGAACGCTCCCAACGCCGCCCAGTGTGACCTTGTACCTGGCTGCCAAGCCAAAACGCCAGTAAATGCTTCCATCCCAAACCTTTACCGCCTGTTTATTAACATAGGGGAGGCTCCGTTGGCCTGTTCTCTAGCGTAGACGCCTGCAAAGTCCAGTTGGGAAATCATTCCCTGGACAACATCAATCTCGCGGTCTAAATCCCCCCGGTTCACACTCAGTGCCGCTACTTCATCAAATTTTCTCTTCTTGTTGGCATCTGCGATCATTTCGCTCACCATAAACTTTTGTTCCTCCAAGATAATTAGCCGTTCGCGAAGCTCCTTCTCCTCGGATTCTATGGCTGACACCGCGGATGAAGATGATATTATAGATGCACTATCTATATCATTATATTTAATATTTGCCAATGCTGAACGACCGTTTGGTAAGCCATTTGATCCGTGAGGAGAAGCATGTTTTAAGAGCTTGGGGAGTGTTTTGAGAGGTAGCATATGTAGATTCAAAAACGACGCTGCTTGTTGATAAATGGCCGTTTGAAGTTTCTTCTGTGCAGGACTGCTCGTAGGAAGATCACGTATCCGTCTCGCTGCCATGTCATATTTTCCAAATGAATCAATTAGCCTTTTTCGTACTTTAGAAGCTTCAGCAAGTTGGGCTGGTAGAGGCGGTTTCTCAGGGTCTTGAAGCACAAGTAACAAACGGTGGAAGTTAGGAAGTAAGAGTCTGATACCCTTCTCAAACTGGAGTAAGTTCTCGTACGCTCGCTGATCAGGCGGTTTGTGTTGTACCTCAGCCTCAAAGTCCTTCTTAGAAAATACAGTTGATTTACAGTCTCGGCACATTCGTATATCTAGCGTGACTGGCGAAGTAGATTTTTCTGACTGGATGCTTGTAGCTAGGAAATGTTCAGTGTAAGTTTTTCATGTAGATTTGGACAACTCACTAGTAGCAACGTTCAGGCCAATCTCTGATGAGCATCCGGTTCGCGGATCGGCACACACCACTTTTCCGCACAGCCTGCAGTGATGTCGCCGAAATGTCCACTGACCGAATTCTTGTTGGCAGAAGGGACATTTGATAACCTTAGCATCCTCTTCCCATGAGACAACAGACTGCTCCAGTATTTTACGCTGGTTCTTCTGGCTCGGGAGAGATAATATCCCACTATTTGTCCCAGACATATCTTCTGGCGGACTTGCTAACAGTTGTGTTAGTTTGGTTAAGCGCTTCTCCAATCGTGAGATTTCTAAATATGTTTTGTCTACTTTCTTCGCCCTTATTGCAGAGAAGTCTTTCATATGGTCATTTATACGCCCAGTATGGTCGTTGTATCCTTCTCGTGACTTGAAGCATGTTTCGCAAGTTCTGCACCAGAAGCCACGTACAGGTTCGTGTTGTGCTGATCTGGATAGCTTCATCTGGTACATGGTATGGTCCTCGCAGAACAGCCGCCCACACTTCCGACAGTTGACGTTTCCATTAACAGACCCAAGCCTCTTTCCACAAGATGGTTCCGTGCAAAGGTCATTATATCCTGGTCGTTGCCAATGCGTTCTTGTAACAACTTCGTCAGGATCTGGGCGGTGCTCTGGCACGACTGAACGATTACCTGACACCGCTGATTGTGTAGAAAATGGAATTGGAGGTGCATCATTAGACTCAAAGACATCGAGTCCCTTTAACTTCTGATTTAACACTGCTATTGGTTGGAATTTCTTTGCCTTCACTACTTGTTTGTCGAACCAGTTTTTGACCTCGTCCTGTTCGATAGCTGGAAGTTCCTGATGATTATCGTCGAGATGTCTTCGAAACATTAGCTAAGAACATTTTAGGGCCAGGAATAACAGTTTACCTATTCAGTTGTAGCAAAGTCATCTAGTAAGGGGTGTTAGCTAAAGATATGAAATCAAAACAGACAGCTTACCATCTCCTCATTGCAAATGGGGCACACCAGCTTAGAGCTGGCTGCTGTAACAGGTCCTCCATTCTTCAGTGAAACTGCAGCCCTCAAGTCCTGGCTCGCATCTGGTAAGGGACTCGTCGCAAGTCCACTTGAGTCTCTTGAGCTCAGACTCAGGGTGCTCTCCGACGGTGAGATCAGGTCGCTGGTCCTTCTTTGGTGTGCCGGAGGGGCGGGAGGAGCCAGCCCTCTTCCACTCCCCAGTATTCTCCCGCCTCCCAGCTTACGTCCGGACATTTCCACAATATGGTGAATAACCTCAGAGCGCTGGTAGCTCCAGGCTCGTTGTATTTAGTATGGTTCGAACCTTGTGGTAGTGCTTTGGTGGTTGACGCTAAGCGCTGTTATCAGGCCATTCTTGGCGCCCTTATCGCTTTCGGTGGGGTTCAAATATTCTAGAGCGTATTCTCTAAAGTTTCCATTTCTAAGCTCCGTCACTATACTATTTACCATCAGCATGGACGATGACAAGTTTCCAAAGGTCGAGGGAGGAGGCTCTCTCATATTAGCCTGGCAGATCAGAAACAAACGAGTATTGGTAGTTGGGGGAGGCGAAGTAAGTGTGGTCTCTACTTACAAGGCTTTGCCGCTGACAGTAACAGGTAGCTGCGGGACGAATCCTCAATGTCCTCAATGCAGACGCGAAAGTTATACTCGTATCGCCTCGATCTGGCCTTAACCCAGAAGTTGCTTACAGAGTAGAAAAGGGGCAGGTCGAATACCATGATCGCAAATTCGAACCATCGGATCTCGATGACGTTGATATGGTAATGACGGCGGTGGACGATCCTGAAGCTTCTACACAGATATGGAAACTTTGTAAGGAGAGAAGAATTGCAGCAAATATTGCTGATGTCCCGCCCGAGTGCGACTTTTATTTTGGCAGTGTGCATAGAGATGGTCCGTTACAGATTATGGTGAGCACGAATGGGAAAGGTCCAAGGATGGCAAACATTGTGAGAAGATGGATTGCGAGTAATTTACCTGCGAATATGGGGGACGCTATAGTTGGTGTTGGGAAATTGAGGAAACAATTAAGGGGGATTGCCCCCGATATCTCAGAAGGTCCCAAACGGATGGCTTGGTGAATATATAACCAAAATCAAGATCAGTGGCCAATTACTAATATACGTAGGATTATCAAGGTCAGCGATGCTTACAGTCTGCAGGATTTGTGTGAGATGGACGATGACGATAGGGCTTCTTTACTCAGATATTATGCTCCAGACAAGGTTCCTCGATACCAGTGTTTAAAAGCACAACAGGGCGAGTTCAATGCTTTTGATGGTTCGTTCGGGTTCTACGTTGGATAAAATTTATTGTGTATCAATTTCAGAAGATGGAGTCGGCGTTTAACGAGGAGAATGACATCAAAATTGTACAACAACGTTGGAGGCGAGGGCGGGGAAATATTCAGGTGGATAGACCTTGTATCTATATACTCAAAGTTACGCTACCAGATACTATTTAACCTTCTATTCAGTGTTAACGCACTTAGCCATTATACTTCAAAGAAAGGATCTAATACTTGCGGTTCTGACTAGCCATGTCGAAGATCATGAGAAGAGATTCTAACCTAGAAGTATTCAAGTGTTGTTCAGGTATTCTAGATTACCCCTTTTCTACCTCGCTTAGAATTTGGGTGTTAACCTAGCCAAGCCAAGAAGAGTGCATTTCATGTTCCACCTATTGAGACTCGAACTAATCGATAAGAGAACCTTGAGAACCTTAAGATTTTCAGATACATCTTACTTTGAGAGAATAACAATTAGCAAATCCACTCTTGTTTTGTCTCACGCTAATATATCCAAATGAGAAGACAACTAGAGAAACTAGTCATCTTTTTGAATTGTCCAATTTCATGACATGGTACTAAAAGAGGATATAGTCTCAATCTCTTTGTATATCCCAGAAGTTTTCCCCAAGCTCAATTTCCCAGGCAATTTTGTGTGCAAAGGGCATCTTCCGCGGATCTTGGTCAGGCCATGTTTTAAGAATGGCTTTCATTAGCTCCTTGTACACAAGTCGGTATCCTTCGGCAGACAGATGCAAGCCTAAAAAATACTTAGTTCGCGGCTGTATGCCAAATTGCAGTTGAAAGCTTACCATCAGATAGTAAATCAGCGAGTTCAGCGTTCTTCCCTAACTCTTGCATGCCAGGGAGATCTTTATCGCCCTTTTTCCAACCCGCCTTTTCCGCAAATGCTGTCCACACATCTACAATCGTGGCCCCTGTTTCCTTCGCAACTTCCCTAGTTGCAGCTGCATACGCAGCTGCATCTCTTGCCATGGGTATGGTAGGATCATCTGATTCCTGCAACAATTCGAGCAGCATTGTTTCCTCAGGTGGTGGATTGGTCAGTAGAAGGATTTTCGGAGACTGTGCTTTGACAAGAGGATGGTTGATTATTGATTTCAGGTTCGACTTAAATTGCTCAAGAGGAACATACTGCTTCCAAGTGGGATGCTTATTAGAGTCGTTCGCTCCAAACCAGATTGTCTTTCAAATTAGCATAATTACGATTAAAATTTTGCAACATATACGCACCAAAAACTGTACGGAGGCCTGTTCAGCACTAGGAATGACATTCTCCATGGCCTCAAGACCATGAGCTGTATTGTAGCCACTGGAACTTATTGAGTACGAAACTTCAAAAACTATGGGTGCGACTGACCTAAATCCCCTGTTGATGACATCAAGACGTCTTTTATAAGCTATCCCTGATGCTTTAGTATCGATCCCATATGTTGTAATAGAAGTGAGTCGCAGCTACCACTCACCAGACTGAAGCTCTGAACCAAGAGCGAATCCCAGAGCTTGGCTATAGATGCCTTCTGTGAGACTATCCCCTTCACGGTATTAGTTGCCATTCCATTTTCAATGAAGTAAGCATGCATCATACCAAAGAGAATAAATTGACCTAATGGTGCCTAAAATGATTGTTAATCCAAAGTACATGAATAAGTTGACTAGTACTTCCCATCATGTATCGACTGTGAGTAGAGAATTTGATGCGGTTACTATGGTTTGTCTATAATTAATCGTTTCGCGAGTACTTGAGAATGGTTATTACAGAGTCACTTTCTGGATTTCAGTAACCAACAGGAAGGTTAATTCACACGTGACATGGAAATGGTCTACAGTTGTAGTACGTGTGATCAAGCAGGAAGCAGGGATATTTTGAGTCAGCATTTGATTCCTTATTTATGGCCTAGATTGGAACCCCTACCTCATGATGCAGGGCTCGTTAAACTAACCGAATACTTTATCATGTTTGACACCCCACCCACTGGGACTATCTGGGTAAGAAGCAATGTCCTCGAGGATTTCGTATTCAATAACTGAAAGAATAACAACAGTACGATGGCGCTTGATACGGAAGAATGCTCTTCCTGAGTAGTGTTACGTGCGATATTAGGAATAGTACAGAGATCTTGTACTTCAGATTAATCTCGGTTCTCTAGAAGTTATGACAGAGCATTAAAGAAATTTGTGATGTCAGCGCTTCGGCGATTATCTTATTATACATTTGCCATCTTGCGAAGATTCCGTTTCTTATGGTGAGTGTTTCTTTTATTACAGTCCAGCGGATAGACTGTTAGCAATCAGGCTTGTTTCTCATCTCTGTGCTCTTTTGGAAGCTCCGAGTTCTACGGTGCGAAGTCCTACATATTCATACCTGTACATCTTCTTGAAAGTCTTAACCATATCGACAAGTAACCCGCATTAATCGAGAAGGCGAACGGAACTTGGAGACGTCTCCCGAAGTACTGGGCTGAGTATGGGCTTGCTGCGTATTACATGGCTTCAAGAATTGTTAGACGGCAATAAACATTACGTCCAAGGTGCGAGGTACCGATATGCATAACAGAGAAGATATGACAGCTGAAAACTCGACAAATCTTGATCGTGAGATATTAATCACATCATTCGTGTCTAATGATGAAAGCGAATACGATCGCGCATTTAGTGTAAACATTTCTTTAGAGCCTACCTTGCTGATATAAGCAGTTGCAATTTATGAGATATAATATGTTTATGAACGTTTGGTGAGTTAAACTGACGAAACTTTAAGTAGGTTGTGTGAGAGTAATCAAATGTAATCGAAAGTGAGAAGTATCAATCGGATATCTATGTAGATCTTGCGGAAACACAGATAGGTTCCCCCTAGACTTACTGAGTAGTATACCAAGATGTCAATATGTAAATCTGTCGTTCGATCATAGGCATTGGATCTTCTTCAATATGGCTATGTGCACTATCTGAGAGCTATTCGAGTGCGGAGATGTTACATGGACAATACCAAAGGAAGGTTTTGTTGTTGATGTGGTCGCGTGTGTTTTTCTGATAAAAAAAAAAGTGTGTTCCTCAAAAACAAAACTGGTTGGGAGAAATAAACAACAAAAAATTGATGACCTATAGGCGTCTTTCGAGCTAGGTACAGTACAGCTTTATGAAGGTGTAAATACCACCCGGGAATTACATTGTTTCTTTTATTCAACACCCGATAAGCAATGGTAACAGTGACTCGACACATATGCCAGCTGTACTGTTTATATCAGGCATTTATGGTTGTAGAATTATATGGTGGGTCCATTTCCTAATTTGGAAATATGCGAGGAAAAAGGTGAGTTGGGTCGGCTTCCACCTTGCAGGCTCTTTCACTGAGGAGTGACCTAATTTCGTAATATTTGACACAGTTGATCTTCTACATAACTAAAGGAAAAGTGATAAATCCCAATTGATTTTATTAATATATCCAGTGTTCTCATTGAGCTATTCACCTTGTCAATTTCTGATGCAACCAGGTCCTTCCTTCACTCGAAATTACTGAAGGTTAAACTACTTCACGAAGAGCTGTCAAGCATGTTTTTACAAAGAATATCATGATATTAGACGAATGATTCTCATACACTTAGAAATGTAGTCACCGAATGTGATATAAACAAGGTCTTTCATTTCTTTGTACACATCGTTGCATGATCCTACACACTTTATCGGATCTGTGATAATTTTTACAAAAGCTAGGAAATGATGTGGCTTTTCAGTGCGACTCAATGCCGCCATAATCCTCCTCCTTACCGACATCCTGCATAATATTGTCGTTGAATTGCGCAATGGTAAATTGCTAGGAACGTGCATGGATACAATTGCGCGAAATTCGAATGCCAACCACGTAAACTTGGGTGTTCAATCACATCAACTTTCAAATTGTGGATCGTAGTATGTAATTATACATAAGTGACTGGTGTCGGGTCTTGTCAGCTCAAATTTACCTGTATTATTGTACGTCGGCAGAAGAGATTTGACAATAGACTTGAGAACTAAGGCTTGAGCACAATGGTTTACTTGCCTGTGCTCAGAATTCGCATTGTGATAGGTGAACAGACAACGCAGAAAACTCACGCATCAAAGTTCAATTTAAAGGAAACTGTTGGTTTTTTATTTCCTTTTTTTCCCAAGATTTGCTTTCCTTCATTATCTTGAGGCAAGAAGGAGAAGGTTCATGGGCTACACTATAAATATACAGCTGAAATCTGACTTGACAAAATAGGAACATGGAAACCAATGCCCAAGACGCCGGGTAACTTCAGTACAGGTTTTCAAAATAACCAAACAAGAAAGGTAAGATGGCACCAGAAGACAGGAATGGCAAGCTCAATTAAGCTGTTGGTCCACCATAGCAGCTGTGGTCCCAGGGAACAGGTTGACTGAGTACTTTTGTGACCACCCCTTAGCTCTATTCAGCACTAATTAAATTGAGCTCGATAACAAGGGAAAGAAGCTGGATAAACGCAGACCTCTCAACAATAAGTCAAATTAGTTACGACAGAAGGCTGGGTGGAAAGAATGTGTGTGGCAGCCTCGTCAAACAGAGGAAGTTATCTTTGTGGTTTTAAGGGGAGACAAGCCCCATAAAATCAATGTTCGCCAGCCAATAGTTCTACCTTACCCCATCATAGCTACTGTAGCTCCATCTCCTTTCTCCTGTCAAATCTCCACCTCAATTCATACTCTTCCCTCTAATCTGTATACTCGCGAGCTTAGATTTCTACCCTCACTGCACGTGATTCACCAATAACCTTTGTAATCTTGCCTTCACACACTGCTACACTTTTGATAATATCTCGCAATCCAATACATGTCGTGTAATAGATGACCCAAACCCGTCTAGGATGGCAGAACCTATGGATACGGATCCGGTGAGCCTGGAAACCCCGAGGGGAACCAAACGCAAGGCGGATGATTTGTCCGCGATTACGGCACCAAGAAGAATCAGAGTACCGAATGGCCCGATCTACTTTTGGAATAGAACTAATATATATCTAGGCGCTCGATCCAGATGTTGTCAACAAAATCGCCGCTGGAGAAATTATTGTAGCTCCTGTACACGCCTTGAAAGAATTAATCGAAAATGCTGTGGACGCCGGATCTACGTCACTTGAAGTCGTTGTTAAAGATGGCGGGTTAAAACTTTTACAGATTACAGATAATGGCCATGGCATTAGCGTGAGTTTGCTCGAGTAGTCTAATAGGGCCACACCAAGCTAACATGATATAGAAGGAGGATCTTCCCATATTGTGTGAGCGTTTTACCACATCAAAGCTAAAAACCTTTGAAGACTTGACATCTATTGGAACTTACGGTTTTCGTGGGGAAGCCTTGGCTAGCATCAGCCACATAGCTCATCTTCAGGTCACGACTAGGACGAAGGATTCTAATTGTGCATTTAGAGCTTATTATGACAGTGGCCGTTTGGCTCCAGCAAAACCAGGTCAAAGCCCGGATCCAAAGCCCATTGCTGGACGTCAAGGTACACAGATCACTGTAGAGGATCTCTTTTACAACATACCTACACGACGTCGAGCTTTTAGATCAGCCTCTGATGAGTATAACAAAATACTGGAAATGGTTGGAAAGTACGCCGTGCATTGTGAAAGTGTCGCTTTTAGCTGCAAGAAGCACGGAGAATCTGGCACGGGAATTTCTACCCAATCGAATTCTTCCACCGTTGATCGTATTCGCCAGATTCATGGAAGTGCAGTGGCCAACGAGTTGATAGATTTTACATCATCTGATACTCGGTGGGGCTTTAAAGCACAGGGCTGGACAACAAATGCCAATTATCATGTCAAGAGGACGACTTTACTTCTATTTATCAACCATCGTGCAGTTGACTCCACCAACATCAGGAAAGCAATAGAGCATACCTATGCAACATTCTTACCCAAGGGCGGTCATCCGTTCACCTACTTAAGTCTCGATATTGATCCCGAACGCGTTGATGTCAATGTTCACCCTACAAAACGAGAAGTCAATTTCTTGAACGAGGACGAAATAATTGAGACTATTTGCAATGATATCAGACTCAAACTCGCAAAGGTTGATACTAGCCGAACGTTCATGACCCAAACCCTCCTTCCCGGCGCGCGCGTCCCTCTAGCTACCACTATAGATTCAGCCGACCTCATCACAAACAGCGATGGCACGCTCAAAGCAAAGCCGAAGCCGTACGAAAACAACCTCGTCCGTACGGACGCCAAACTCCGTACAATAACTAGCATGCTAACGTCTACTTCTTCTATTGGCGAGGATTCCGAAACTCCAATCGAAAAGCAATCTATAGACGGGGATTACAGCCTGACTGACCGTGAACTCGTTCCCTGCCGTCTCGTATCGGTCAAAGAACTGCGCGCTGAAGTTCGAGATGAAATGCACAATAATCTTACTGAGATATTTGCTAGTCACACCTTCGTTGGGATTGTCGATGAACTACGTCGTCTTGCCGCTATTCAGGGTGGCGTCAAGCTTTATCTCGTAGATTACGGTATGGTAGCCAACGAGTATTTTTACCAGCTCGGGCTTACACACTTTGGTAATTTTGGTGTCATTCGTTTCTCGCCTCCACTCCCCCTTAAGGAGCTTCTCCAGATAGCTGCTGAGCACGAAAAGGCATCCACAGAGAATAGTGCAGAGGATGATTTCGAGGTTGATGAAGTGGTAGAACTCATCTCGAACCAACTAGTTGAGCGCCGAGAAATGCTTCAAGAATATTTCTCCCTGGATATCTCCCCGGAAGGAGAGCTGAACACTATTCCCCTCCTATTGAAAGGTTATACGCCATCCCTAGCAAAGCTTCCACGTTTCTTGCTCCGCCTAGGACCCCATGTAAATTGGAATGATGAGAAAGAGTGTTTCGCTACATTTCTCCGCGAGCTAGCTTCCTATTACGTACCTGAGCAACTGCCACCATCGCCGGGACCAGGAGACGTTGAAGAGGAGCTCGACGAAGAGATCAAATCGAGGCGAGCGGAGGTGAGAAAGGTGGTGGAAGATGTGATGTTTCCGGCATTTAGGGCGAGGCTGATTGCGACCAATGGCTTGATGAAGGGAGGGGTGCTTGAGATCGCCAATTTGAAGGGTTTGTATAGAGTTTTTGAGAGGTGCTAGAGCACTGCATGATATTTTTGCGCGTGTATGAATGAGCGGGCACATCTTCGTATTAGTCGCAATGCGGTTGATCTTGTTATGGACATTTACTCGCGTTTTGGTAGATGAAAACGTGCTTAAGAGGCATAGCCATAAGTACCAGATATTGGGTTGTACTTGCGACAGCGCAGGAAACGGGAGCAACGCAAGACCTAGAAAGTAACAAATATTACACGAGTGGATTGAAAAGTGCTTGCATAATATAGATATAAATTAATGATCTGCTATCATCTATCATTTTGTGTAGCTAGTGGTCCATCTTTGGAAACCTTGACTACGACTATTTTACAGTTTATTGCTTTCAACCATATTCATTCAACTCTTTCCACTGTCCCAATCCGGATTCTGCAAAAATGTCAGCCGCCATTAAGTATATAGGGTACTAGGAAGATCTTACCTTTCTCAGAATTACCAATCCCTCCAAGTTACTGCTCAAGCTAATATATTGCTCATCCTCCAACTCTGCACGTTCGCCATAAGCCAGTAACACAGGTGTACTTTGTGTCTGCCAGCCGGTGATTGTCTTGGGTCTACCTGCCTGTCCTACAACATCAACTGCTTGACCAACCCGGACATTGACGGTTAAAGGCTTCAGATCCTCGTCAAGTGTGACTAAGAAGCGGGGGTGCATGGCGGTAACGAGATAGTAGAGTAGATAGTGAGATTTGTCGGTAACAAATTGCTTGGCATCTATCATAGCAACTAAGACGGCGAGAAGACCGGCTGTAGAAACTCTTGACAGCACTTGTCGATCAGTGTGGAAGGGGTTGATGGATAGTGTTCCTTTGCCCATATGAAGTAAAGCCTGAGCGATTCGGACCATGAATAGAGAGTCTTGATCTCTTGCATAATACGTGGCTAGTTGTCTGAGGAGCTGAGCCAATCTTGCGTTATTAGTTCCAGCACCCAAGAGACCCATTGCGAAGATGGCGTTAATTGCAACGTCGTTATCATTATCGTGACTGTATCGAGACAAAGTGTCATAGACCTTCATTTGAGGATTGCTAGGACTGAGTAAACCCATTGCCAACGGTACTGCTTTCCTGATATTGGCTTCACCATAGTGCATAAGGTGACCAAATTGGCGCAAGACCATCTCTTGGCCAACCTCCTCACCCATAGCCACCAGTCCGAGACCAATAACAGCGTAAGCTTGGAGGAGTTCGTCACCCTTCTTGTCATCTGTCTCTTCGATGTGATCGTTACAGATATGGAGAAGTTCCTGCAACTTCAGAACAGTTCCTGTCCCAGCCCAGGCACATATTTCAGCAAGAACTGAAGTTGGCTTTGACATTGGATGATCGATAGCCTTCAGGGTTTCCAAAATAACATCGACTTCTTCTTGACGCCCAAAGAAAAGTAGTCCAAGACCAAGTGCCATAAATCTTGTCCATTTATCTTTGAGTTGTGATTTGCGCTCGTCATCGAGGAATGTCTGAACTATAGCCTCGCTAATATCTCCATTGGAAGAGCCAACGAATATCAAGCCCAGAGAAAGCGCTGCCATGGCAGATATCTCCATGTCTAGAGAAGTGTCGGTAACAATTGGTAGCAGTAAGTCGAGAAGTGCCTCTCGGTTTGAGCCCGCATATGCCAAACCAAGCCCCATTATCGAAGCAATGCGAACCATAGGGCTCTTATGGTTCAGCTTGTCCTCATCTCCAAGAAGCGCCAAAGCAGGGTCTGAATCAATACGGACACCTGAACTCATAATCCCAATAGCCAACATGGCACCAGCCTGGATAGGATCTTCGGTAGAATAAGTAAACTTGTCAATTTTATCCAGTCCAGTTTCGACATCCCAGAGCATAAGTGTACCAAGAGAAGCAGTGGTAGACATCATGCCCTCCTCCTTCGTCTTCCAAACCCAGCTCTTTTCATCCCCCTCTACCATCATCATTTTATCTTCCCCAAAGCCGGCATTTACAAAGGCGTTGACAAATCCTGCAGATAAGTTATGTCTCGCGGAATCGAGATTCGTAAGTCCGGCGGCACGACTGCTCTCGAGGTGAGACTTGTAAATGTCTTCTGTCGATTTTGGGTCTAGAATGTTCAATTCCTTGGCCAAGGCCTTGAAATGCTCTGGTAGCTTAGTATTGTTCAAGCATTCTGCTATTTCCTGCTCCTCTTCCGTATCCGTTGGTAGGTCCAACACGATTTGTTGTCTTGCAATCAGAAATGCCATCTGCTTTTTAAGGGCTACATCACTAGTTGCTTTGAAATCCTCCTTTATAAGCTCAATGTCGTTAAGACGGATTGCAAGTACAATTGCATGAGCTAGCTGATCATATTGCTTGTAAATGTTGTGTGCAGTTCGGAGAAACTGTTGATCTTCGGGATATGTCAATAGGTTGACCATGCTAACCATGTAAAGGCAAACTCGTGGGAAGGTATCCTTGTCAAGGAATTTAGGAATTTCTTCGATGATCTCCAATTCGCTCATAAGATCCACTGCATCGGCTTCTGCGTTGCTCTTAAGATATAGTGGGACAAGCACGAGTGCCAGGTCGATGAGATCTTGGTAGGGCTCATCTGCTGTCAGCCTCCTTGTATATACCTCCCCGAGTTCCAAAGCCAAATGCCGCGTGTATTCGTGACCCCAGGAACCGATATCCGAAGTTGGTGCCAGTAAGCGATATTTGAGGGTATCCTGCCGGTCCTCGTCAGAGAATGTCATTGCAATCACCGATAACACATCTGCCAGCGAAGTCTTGTTCTCCCCTGCAGGCCATTCTTCGTAAAGCTTTCCCATAGGCGCATAATGTGGTCGGAGGAATTTCAGAGGCTTCGGAACAGCGGTCATAGATGAGGTTGATGTCTTAATGGAGTCCTTGATAGCTTCGAGGGCGGATTTGTAAAGGGTTTCATCGGATTCCTGAACCAGCACATTAGCGTCTCTACATCAGTCTTTCCCAATTCAAAGTATACCGTCAGGCGCTCAACAAGCATATCTAATTCGCTCTTAAGTTGCTGATCTTCTTCGCTGAGCTCCTCTGCACATACTCTATTAGCAAGGCTTGTTGGTAGACACGAATTTGACGTACCTCCAACTACGGCTTCTTCCTTCTTTCCATTCACGATGGGCTTTCCATCTTTATCCTTTTTCACCTCCTCAGGCTTCGTAGGCTCACCATCTACGGCTTTTCCCTTCCCCTTGTCAACAGGCTTTGGCTGTTCGCCATCCTGAGCCATGATGTCTTGTGCGTTGGAGGTGTGGTAGGTAAAACCAAAAGGAACGATATGATGTGACGGTGTGTTCACAAGAATCGAGTTTGATCTCGATTGGAGGTGTCAAAAAGATTGATTGTGGAGGGTGAAATCTACGTCTAGATATATTGACTTATTAACCATCCAGGCAAGCTTCATCCGCGTCCTCTCGTAAACAGCACCAGCTTCTTAGCGCCCGAGAGGTTTATCCGGCCGGCGGCCAGCAGCCGCACCAGCCCGCTTGAGTGTCAGCCTCGTCGAAATTATTTTTGAGTTGGTTGAAAAATTGGAAAACCACAATTTACAGCGACAAACTTGAAAATGAAGCTCGATTCAAAGCACATGCGATACTTGAATGCAGAGGACTGGAAAACACTCACTGCAGTTGAAAGCGGCTCCAGAAACCACGAAGTTGTTCCAACTGCTTTAATCGGGCAAATCTCTGGCCTGCGGGGTCAAGTCCACAGAAGTATATCTGTGTTGGCAAAAATTGGACTTATTGGACGTCTTAAGAATGCTAGTTATGATGGGTATCGGCTCACATATGGAGGGCTCGATTACTTGGCTCTGAATACATACCGAAAACGCAAGGATGTCTACAGTGTAGGAAATCAGATTGGGGTGGGAAAAGAGAGTGATATTCTTGTCGTGGCAGATGAGGAGGGTGTACAAAGGGTCTTGAAAATACACAGACTGGGCCGTATATCATTTCGAACAGTCAAAGCCAATCGGGATTATTTACGGAAACGGCACGCAGGGAACTGGATGTATATGTCGAGATTGGCAGCTCTGAAAGAGTTCACATTCATGACGGCTCTTAGGGAAAATGGATTCCCTGTACCAGAGCCTCTTGCGCAGTCAAGGCATACTATTGTCATGTCCCTCATCGATGCCTTTCCTATGCGTCAGATCTCAGCTGTTCCAGATCCTGCCTCTCTATACGCAGAACTTATATCAATGATTCTGAGACTGGCTCAATACGGCTTGATACATGGAGATTTCAACGAGTTCAACATTTTGATCAAAGAGACAAAGACTGGTGGCACGGGGACAGAAGACGTACCCGAGTCCCTGGTATTGACACCGATTCTCATTGATTTCCCTCAGATGGTATCGGTAGATCACGCGAATGCAGAGTTTTACTTTGATCGTGATGTTAACTGTATAAAGAGATTCTTCGAACGGCGTTTCCATTTCACGAGTGATGAAAAGGGACCTTACTTCAAGGATGCACGAAAATTGATCGGCAAAGACGGAGTAAAAAGACTTGATGTGTCAGTAGAGGCATCAGGTTTCTCACGCAAGATGGCGAAGGAACTTGAGGCATATATGAAAGATGTTGGGGTCGATGGTGATGGAGATCCCAACGCCGCAAGAGGAGATGAAGAAAGCGACGATGATGAGGCGGAGGAGGATGAAGACAACGACAGAGAAGAGGATCTTCCCGTAGACATGCCGGCACCTCCCCAAACCTATGAGGACAGTAACGAGGAGATGGGCACTGACAAATTCGGTAACGAGGTTCCTATATCACAACTCAAAATCAGTGAGAAAACCTGAGAGTCAGATAGCAAAAGAATAAAAAGATACCCATCAAAAGATTATGTTTATGATTCCGAGACTTTGAGGGGATACCTAAATCTCTTATATCAATATACAGTTCTTACCGGCAGAGATGCGACATGCTGCAGCACTTTGCGAACGCTTTTGAGCTATTTGTAATGTTATGGGTTCTAGCTTGCACTCATAGGTAAAACATTGGCAGGCTGTTTGATCTTCACAGCTGCCTCATTTAGAACATGCGACCCACTTTAACTAACCGTATGGAGTAAACTTTATTAAGCTTCGAGCTCCGTAAGTACCTTACCTCCATTTATAAGTCTAACATCGACATCTTTATTTCTTACGGTCATTATTGTATGATAAATTATTCAATTATGAAGCTCATCAACATTCTTTCAGTTGTGGGGTTCGTGGGGGCAAGCCAGTTCCCCCTCCGAGGCTCTCTCATCAACAACGATGAAGCCAACCCCAGTTCCCTGCATTCCAGTGACTTCACTGTCTTAACTCATGAAGCTCATCCAAATCATAAGATTTCATTAAAAGTGCATGAGCCATCCGACGCCGTTTGTGATGGAGCTACCAAAGGCTATTCCGGATATCTCTCAATTGGAGACTGGAAGCACTTTTACTTCTATTACTTCGAGAGCAGAAAAGATGCGCAGAAGGATCCTCTAATTATGTGGATCAACGGAGGTCCTGGTTGTAGTTCTATGATGGGCTTATTCATGGAACTGGGTCCCTGCAGAGTCAACAAGAACGGCAATGGAACCTACCCAAATCCTTCTTCGTGGATTGAAGAAGCTTCTGTTTTCTTCTTAGATCAGCCTCTTGGCGTCGGATTTTCCTATGCGGATAAGGGACACGGAATCAATGCTAATGGAACGTTTGCCGCAAGTGAAGACGTGTGAGAGGAATTCGTCGATCACAAGGATCCGTCGCTGACTTTTCTAGATACGCTTTCATGCAAATTTGGTACAAGACATTCCCCAAATCCAGAGCACTTCCCTTTCATATCGCTGGAGAGAGTTACGGCGGCCACTACATTCCCATTTTTGCGAAACATATCGTAGATGAGAACTCCAAAATGACCAAGGAGAATGAGGTACCTTTGAAAAGTCTCATGATCGGCAATGGGATTTTTGATCCGTTGAGACAGGCTGGTAGTGGCTGGGTGAGTTTGGATCTTCTATGTATTTTTCTGTTTCCAAGACTGGCATTTTTAAACGGTCCTTGATGACTCCAAAAGTGGTGTCAAGAGTCAGAACTAACTCCAAATCTAGGACATTACTTGTACAAATGTCACGGGGGTTGGCCCACTGCTCAATGCGACTGTATGTAATGAGATGAGCAGACACATTGCGCGATGTGAAAATCTCTGGAAAGCAGCCTACGAATATAAAGACAAACTCATAGCAGATGTAGCTGGCGAATTCTGCGATGATAAAATCCAGAGGCCGTATGCTGAAAGTGGACTCAACTATTATGACGTGAGCAAACCTTGTATAGGAGATCTGTGCTATTCCGGTGAGCAACAATCGCCAAACCTGATGGTGGTTCTATCTGTAAAGAATTTACTGATCCTGATTAAATCATAGAGGTTGACGATATCTCTACTTACCTCAACTCTGCTACAGTCCGTGAGCGTCTAGGCATCCCAGCAGATGTCAAGAAGTTTGACTCGTGTTCGAACAAGGTGGGAAATGCCTTCAATAAGGCTGGAGATGGCAATTATCCAACTATCGGTGAGGTTGCTGCACTGCTAGATTCAGGTTTGCGAATTTTGATGTATGTGGTATGTAACAGTCTATTCCACGATTGACTTATTATAAACTCACGTGATAGGGTACCTATGACTGGATCTGCAATTTCGTAGGAAACGAAAGATGGTTAGATGCTCTTGAATGGAATGGTGCATTTGGGTATCGCTATGCGTCTCGATTTGAGCAGCGAGACTGGATGGGAGGTGAAACCTGGGAGTATGAAAACTTGCGCTACGCTCGAGTCAGAGGAGCTGGACATATGGTAAGCGAATTTCATCCTCTGGGTGGCTATGGCCGTTGAACGGAGAACGTCGAACCATAAGAACCTCTAAGTAATGGCATCCTTATTTACAATTACTAATTCAATAAATCACAGGTGCCATACGACAAGCCCGAAGAAGCTCTGCACATGGTTCGAACTTGGCTTAAGGAGGAAAAGCTTTAAATCATCTGTACATAATTTTTCACGCAGTACAAGGATGGTGTATGAAGACTCGTGATAAATCGTAGTGAAAGAGGCAAATCTTTCCAACGTTCCTCATATTTCTAAGTCACAGCTTTATCAAAGCTTCCGTGCTTAAAATTACCTTCCTCATTAAATCATGAATCATTATTATGTGGGATTAGTACGCCTTTCCTTTAAGTGGAGAAGACACTCCCAGTTCGGAATCTAATTTTCCAAGACTTCTTCGTAAGCAGACTTGGCCTGTTATAATACCTTCTATTGACACATTTTGGCTGCTGAGAGGCATATAAGATATACTAAGTTCAATATATTATAGTTTGGGACATTTGAAGATAGAACCAGGAGTGATACCAAGAAGAACAGACAATTTTTAGATAATGGCAGACGAACTTGGCTATACTGTACCATACGTGCGGTGAATATAATATAACAGCACATAGTGTGATTCGTAACCACCAGGGAAGTAGAGCATTAGTCCATGAAACCGAAGTTCGTACCCACGGCAAACATTAATGCAATCTTAATCCTATTGCTAGCTTGTCTGATATGTTAAAAGGTTCTGCTGGGGTAGCCTGTAACTGATCTCAAACACACCACTTCTACAATTCGCGCCATAGAGAGGTTGAAATACTCGACAAATTTTCATCGTTGATCAACCATTTGCACCTGACAAAAGTAGGGAGGAATTTATAATTGCTTGTGCAAAGCCATGAAGTGCCCTACTATCTATTGCTTTAGAATCTCAGTATAGCAGCAAGAAACCAAGGTCTGTATGATTTGGTGCAATAGGCTACAGCATAGTCGAAAGCAGTCTAAACAGCTTGCGAGTTTCAACACAATCAAAAGGAGCCCAGACTTGGACAAAACAGCTCAGAAACCAGACATCTTTTCTTTTGTCATGCAACTTTACATTTAACCAATACTCTAGTGCCAAAATAATTATCACTTAAGTATCTTTCCCTCTGTATTTTTACCTTGCTAATACAAACACCTGTCCAACCTTCTTCTCAGCTCTTGATCTAGTTGGTGGGACGGATATGGCACGAAAATGATCTTCTAATATCAACCTTCATGTATCCTGGCTCGACGCATTGATACACGACGAGACTCAAGCGCGAATGATTGAAGATTTGATGGAATAAGAACATGTGAGTTAGACCTGATCTCTAAGTTCTATTGTTGCTGGAAGCCCTCAGTAACTTTCTGAGAGGCACCTCACTTTATGGAGACTGTTTCTCCATAGTCTTGTTTTCGCTCTTACGCATCACCCGCCTTCCACTTCAGAAAGTTACATTCATATCATTACCCTCCTTAGCCCATCCGTTCCGCCAAGTACCTTGCAACCAGTGACCGCACAACGTCCTACTCCGGACTCCCACTTCCCTTCTTTCCCCTTTATAAACTCCTCTTGCCTATCGTGATTCCCTTCTATCCACCTATGTATACATGTATAGCAGAAAACGTAGCCTGTCTGGCAAGCAGTTGGCGTAGTGATATCATTTTCACAGATAGGGCATTGCCCAGATTCTTTAGGACGGCCCACAGTGAGAATAGGGAGAAGTGAAGACGCCGCTATAGGTGGGTTTGATATCTCTGTGGTTCCATTCTCAGCCTTATCATGCGAGTCTACTTTTGGCGATGCCTTTTCTTGATTGGATCCAGACTTTGTGGCTAAGGAGACTCCAGAAACGACAGGTGGTGGAAGTACTAGCCCCTCCGCCGCCTTCTTTGATAGCTGTCTCGCAAAGTCTGAGGCATGCCACCACTCCAAAAACTTTAAAGCAAAAATGCTTGTTGGTAGTAAAAACTTCAAGCTACCCAGTAATCTCGGCACTAAAGTTCTGGGACTGAGTATTGAAGTGACTCCTAAGTTCCCACCCGGCGATGATACGCTTGGTTCGTCCATTGCGGCAATCGCCCGATAATCCGCCTCACCCAGTCGCCTCATTCGTGTGCCAATCAACCACATGAAAGGGGAGTGGTATTTAGTATTATCGAATAGATAGGCAATATTGAATGCCAACATCGAGAAATAGTAGGCGGCATTTATGCTAGGATATATATTCCTCAGGAACCATCGGTAGTAATGCAAGAATCTCTGCTTCCAAGTCGGATTCGCGGGCATACGTGTATAGTTACCACCAAGCAAAGCTCGTGGTGCATTGATATCGTAACTTTCATCTAGCTTCCTCTTCAGGTACGGCAGACCTACCATAACAGCAAGATTCTTCCATATATCTCTATTTGTAAGTGTGAGAGTTTCGCGGACCAGAGCCGGCGCGCTGATTGAAGCTCTAGGTATCTTGCCCACTGCCAGCGCCTTTTCCCTTTTCAACGCGTAGAAGTTCTCAGTAAAACCACCGCCATGTGTTTTCAAGAAATGCCGCTCCACGAGCAGCATAAGACCCGCATATAGCTCATCGAAGGAGTTCAGAATCGGGAGTAGGTATCGCGGGTGCCGATGTGTCCCTACAACGAGGAGGTATCGCAAGGATGGCGGCAGGAGGGTAGATAGTTGCTGTTCTGAGAGGAGCTCGAATAGAGAGGGCTTATGATCATCAAATGTGCCCTGCAGGGCTGTCATATACTCCATGACTCTACATGGACCTCAAATGTATCTTGTAATAGAGAGGGTCGGTACTGACAATAGCATTTCTCTCGACACAACAAGGCTGATGGTTGAGTGAAGTTGCCGAGGTGTTTTCTAATAACCCGGACCCACTAATTACGATGAATTACGGCGCACGACCCACCATATTTCTAACTAATCAAAGGAATTTCCGTTGAGCCTCAGGTGCCATTCCAGCTATTAACTATGCTAGACGTGACCCAAAGCTGCTCTCGTCACGTAAGATCTGAAGTTTTATTATATCACGCCCGACTAATCCTAAAGGGCACTACTACTGTGAATGACATTGTCAAATACCGTCCTTAAACCCATTCTATTCTCTGACTTGCTTTAATCGAGACTTCGAATTAACAGTCCGTAATGCACAATTACTCTGTTTAGATGTTCGTTTTTCTTATAGCAGAACATACCAAAATGAAAGTCCTTAACCTACACATTTTCTAAAGCTCAACCTGCTAGTAAGTAGTGCTTCAATGCCCATCACAGTAATAACAAGCACCCAGCAAGCACAGTTATGATAGAAAGAAGTCCCAAGTTATCCTGTCCATTGCAAGCAACCCCACAGTATAGTGTCGGAGGTGCTGTAGTATTGGTCTTCGGATTGTTGATGCTGCTGTTTGTGGTGGTGGTACACTGTGAGAAGGGGTCCGAGGTGAAGGTAGTTATCACTTCTGTTACTGTATTAATTTCTATAACGGTCGTTGTCTGAGTTGTTGAAATGTGTTTGGAGGTTACAGGACCAACCGAGATCCCAACCGCAACGCCGCATTGAGCAAACGTCATGCTCTTGAAACGAAACGTGTAAGCTTTCATAATGAAATAAGACGAGATGTTTTTCTAAGGTGCACTTTACATTCGGACAGCATTGCGTATTGCCCGCAGCATCATGCGCACAATAATAGCCGATATCACAAGCTTCTGTAGAAGAAAATCAGAAAGAGGGATGGATGAAAGGCTTCGAGAAATACGACTCACTTCCGCTTCCATCTTTACAACATGCTTGACCTTTGGATGGGTTGAAGCAATGAAGCGTGGAGTCAATCGAAGCACAAGTTTCGAATTCCTTCCCACATGCTTTAGAGCAAGATGTCCCAGAGCCACAGATATTGATGGCTGGGCCGTAACCCCCAGCTCTTGGAAGTAAATTCAAATCACCTCGACTCGATATCAAGTAGCTGCCACCGACTTCAGCATTCGAGGAAGTAAAGCACAGAATTGCAAGGAGAAAGGTGTGAATCATGATTGCTAGTTCTCACTGTGGTGTGAGGCTCTCGATTCTGAAGATAGAAGTAGATAAATACTACCATTTTCGTTTGCGCTCCCAAATTCTGGGTGGCCTGAGATGGCACTGTGTTGCTCTTTTCTCATCATCCTCCGAACGCCATTAAAGTCGTCAGCTGCGGGTGTTGCCGAGCCACCTCTATACCCTTACAAAATTTAAGCCAGAAAACAGCAATTTTGCTAAATCCTTCAGCTCCCTAAGCCACTGTCTCAAAATGTCAGGTCACTGTCTCCAGATTTGGATAAATTAAGCTTAGATAGGTGGATCATATGATGTTACTACCACTCTTTGAGTTTATTGAATAATCTGAAAGCGAGTGGGATGACAGGCAAAGTGCACAAGCCCAGACAGACTTCCTGATTAGCTACACTATCCCCTCTTTCTTTTCATCGTGAATATCTCACCATGCTGTGAAAAATAGCTTTGCTATCTCTTCTCAATTAACAACAATATAAAGTTCAATTAACAACAATATAAAGTTCAGGTAAGTGGATATTGGTGGTATGGACAAACCGTGAACTAACGACTGAGAGCTAGAGATACATACGAAATGGCGCTTCTATGGATACTTCTCGCTAATCAAGTTACCCCAACACTACAGTTCACCCATTATGCAAACGTGACTGCAACAGCTGTAGTCTCTTCGGTTAAGCCGTGCCATCTTTACGGAGATTCGGATTCGTATGGCATCGGTGTCCGCATAAGTTTGTACTTGCAATTCTTTGCTGGACTGCTGGTGCAGATCGCTGACCTCCGGAATGAACTCAAGTCAATAAGGCTAGGCTTTAACGTTGTTGCTACTGCCACAGTGATCAATACTTATATTGGAACTCATCAAGGGAGCTTTGCGTACCTGGAGTGGTACCTTGTTTCGGTACTCGTTATCACGCTTCCATTTTATGTGGCTATACCATTTGGAACAATGCTTTCTACGTTTCTGACAGCAAAGTACTACCTTAAGTCAACGTTGACCTGGCCAAATGAAGGAAATGATCTAGCTACAACTAAGAATCTGAGATCAGGGGAGTTTGTTCAAAACAGAGAGGAGGTTCCACCACACCGAGAAAGTACAGACAATGATAGCGATTCGGAGCTCGTTCAGGAGATGTTGATACCCTGGAAGGAAGATCCACTCGGAATTGGGTAAGGTCTCACTTCTCTTATTATTGTCCTTAAAACTCTGGTACCCCGATTCTACCCCTGCTGGGCATTTCCGGAACTTTTGCTGACTTGCACGCTGTGCTGTACAGATGGTCCTTGTTGTTGTTCAGCTTCTTTTCAGGTACTCAGGTCTGGCTATATTTCTTCGGTTTGTATCGTGGACATCAACCTGAGTGTACTGCAAAAGTGTTTATCTACGCAAATGTCAACATGTACAACCACCACTGGATCACATTCTTGAAGGTAATTGCCGTTTTGGGGGCTACAGGTGTTCCAGCAACTCTCATTACAGCTGTTTTCTTGATAGTTATTGGTATCGTTAGATCTATGGAGGGAAAAGATGATGTGAAAGAAACCAAGACTAAAATGGCAAGTGCTGTGAAAGAAGACCTATTGGTTCATCCGGAAATCCCACCAGAGGTTGCCATTGGCACTATAACAGCAACTACAAGGGTAGAAGATAGTCACCGCCGAAACTTGCACATAGGGATGCTTGGAGGGGAACCAAGAACGGAGGAGGAACGCGAGACGATATTGGTGGAGCTCGCCGAGATTTCAGAGGAAATCAAGACCAAGGACCGCCTGATGTGGCTTGGACGCTTATTCAGTATTTTTCATGGAGTCTTTGGAATAGCAGTCTCCATTGTCGTTATTGAGAGAACGATCGCCATCAATGAGATAGATCTATCCGCATCTCCGGTCTACTCTTCCAGCCAGCTTTCTGCTCTACTGGTAGGCATATTTACTGCTCTACCAGCCGCCTGGAAGAGCATATTAAAACTCATTATAGAAAGAAGTGAGTTCAAAGACAAGGTAATTTCAGCGTATCGTCAGCAACAATTCGAAAGGCGAGAACAAAACATGATACGCATAGAGAAAGAGCGTATACGTGAGAATGAACGTCGCGAGAGAGAACGCCTTCAAGCAGAAAACATAGTCAATCCCACCGAAAATCAGCCAGTCGTCACCTCGCAGAGCCCATGGGCGACACCATTGGCAACCTTCGCAACCCGCATGCCAAGCTGGAGGAGATCGGCACAAGTCAATCCCGAGAGTAGAGCAGAACAAGGTGTGGATGTGACTACTTTGTACAGTCAAGATGGCAGACATGAGTCCTGAATGGTTATCAAAAAGCTCTCATTTCATAGTAAATCCCCCGATTTGTTTGAGAGTATATTTATATTAAAGTTCCTTATTACTAAGTCCAATAGTAACTACAAGAAATGCTCCTAGAATAAAGACTATAGAACTGCATAAAACTCCACAATGGACTATTCATAATTTGATTGATCTAAGGCTATAATTCACCTACTAAAATTAAATCTTAATCATTCTTACTACCAACACGCCACTAGTTGACACTAGAAGGTAGTCTCTTGCCGCCGCAGTTGAGGAGCTTCGCGACTTCTATTTCAGAGCCTTAAAGCAAAGCATCGATAACATCTTGAGATTTGCAAACCAACTTCCTGTGAAGAAACTTGGTCAATATTGCAGTAAAGGGGTCGAAGCTCGGACTTCGACATTGGAACCATAAAGACATTTTAGGCCAAGCAAAGCTGTCGGGAAAAATATTACTAACATATACAATTCAACATCATTGCAGCAACACTTTCTACAGTCAAGCTATATCCTCAAGACCGAGGACAAAACGAACTCCCTTAACTGAGTCTACACGAAAGGTATGACCAGCTTTGATTTCTGGAAAGATCCAAAAGAAATGTGGTAAACCAGGGTAGTTCACCAGGGTATTTTTAACGCTGTGAAAATCATCAAATTAATCACTGCCACGGATGCAATGAAAGAGAGATATGATTCTACTCACCCGAACTTATCTAACTCAATCTTGTAAATGGTACCATCGTCTCTCAATGGGTCAGCTCCACAGGTTGAAATATATACCGGAGGAAGCTCGGACTTCCTAGGATGCAAGGCTGGAAATACATAAGGATCATCTTTCATATTGTCGCATCCATTGATGGCTGTTATGATTATTATTGCTGAACTCGCCCACGAGGAAGTTTTTCACGTACCGTTGAACACGTACATAGCGGCTCGGTCAATAAGTGGACCAGCTGCGTTCTCTACATAAGCCGTATAATTGGGCTTGAAATCTTCAGGCACGAATTCTGGGTGCATGGTAATGGGAGCCAAAGCGACTATACCAGCCATCGCTGGTCGCATGCCTCGCTCAATGAGCTTGAATGCAACTGAGAAAGCAAGCCCTCCTCCGACGGAAGCACCAATGGGGAAGCATTTAGATTTGTCCCCATTAAGTGCCTCGCAATTCTCATAGGCCTAATCTTAAGTCAACTACTGCAACATAGCAGGTTTTAGTAAGTCAAATAAGAAATGCTCACCCAGAGGTATGCCTCAAGTACGTCGTCAATCTGGGCGGGAACAGGATGTTCAGGGGCTAGCCGAAAATCTACTGACACGATAATGCATGGGGTGTGTTCTGCAATGTAGCGGCAATTAACTTGACTTAGATGTTAGCCTTGCTTATTCTAGCACATCATCCAATACACATGATGGAATTTGTTGCTCTCACAATCTTCAAAATCTGCTTTCACACTGCCAGTTACAAACCCACCACCATGAGCACTATTACGGATTTAGAGACTGTTGGAACTTTCTTCTCGATCCAAACTCACTAAATTCCTAGTGGAAGCTTTCTTGTCGAAGTTGCCTCCTTGGGAGTATATATCCGCACTGAGACATTGCCAGATATTTGGCGATCCTCTAGTTTAAACACGTGAGCAACCCTTGGGCAGATCTGACTTGTGATGGAGAAGCCATAAAGCAACATACCAACTTTTAATGTAGGGTCATGAGGGGGAAGCTTTTCTCCGATCGAAGCACATATTGCTTGATAACCCGACCTAATTTCCTCAGCAGTCCCGGTTATTTGAGGACGAAATCCCAGCATCCTCTCATACTCGAGCCATTCTTCGGTTAAGTACATTTTGTGAACAGAGATCTTCTCGCCTACACAAGTTCCGGCAGCTTCAAACCTGTGCTGGAGATTTACTGGAGCGTTTTTGATCCTGAGATATCAAATAACAACATGTTGGCTTTTGAGATACATGGTATAATCGGCTCCACAATTCATGCCACACTGTAAGAAAGGGGTGTCGTAGAATCAGCAAGACCGGAGTATTTCAATACCTTGGCATATGGACACCGAGTAATTGTGCATATTCTGGGTGGTTTGGTTCTATGATTATTGACAAGAGGTGGAATGTGCTACAGGCTACCGAATTTCTTCATTGATTCTTTGCATTTGCGGAGAATGTCTGTTGGAATAGCCAACGATGATTATTAAAAGGGTATATAGATACCGAGAAAAGATTACCCGAAAGCAACTGATGTCAGCTGCAAGACATGTACTATCCGTATAACCATGTATCATATTGCATAATGACGACTGCATAAGCGTAAAGTACGAAAATTTCAGCCAATTAGATAACAATCCGCCAGATAGAACATTTGATTAAGGAAAAGATTCTAATCAACTCTAGATAAGGCTAGGATTAATTTCAACAGTCATTTTTGCGATCAATTAACATCACAGTGTACCGTTAACGATTTATAAAGAACAGGAATGTTAGAAAGGGGCTGGAAATCCTTCTGCATCCTATTTTGGGAGAAAATTGACACATTCCCATTAAGGTTTTCCTTCCTCGTTCCCTTCCAGAGCGCGGTTCAACAATAGACCATCTAGATAGGCTCTGACTTCTACAATCTTCCCCGCCTCCCATCTAGTCGACCAGGAATAGGAATTGTCATAGAGCATACCTAGCTCTCATCTTAGTAATCGATCAAGATTTCACCTGTTTCAATCATATTCTCACCGTTCTTGCATCGCGCTTCGGCAACCATCTCTATCACTGCCCATTCTTCTACGTCACCTCCGATAACACTTTTCACCTTTAATTTCATTGGTCCATCAATAACCGCCCCAATACGACCTGCAGAGTTTGAAAGAAAGTCCGCTTTGGAATTGTATTTCCCGGAGAGAGCATGACTGCCCATCACAGTCCAAGAGACATCGTCAGCTACATGAGCATAAAATGCCGCAGTGTCCAATTAGAAAGTTAGCTTTTCGTCTCTTCTCTTCAACCTCAAGCTCACTTGGCTATGGCCCCTATAGAAACTTCAAGGTGTAGATCTAACGTTTTTCTCAATAGCTTGAAATGATGCTTACCGCCGCGCGTGAGGTTTGCAAATATCTCCGAGATCTGTGACTTCGTCGGGAAGACTTTAGCTTGAGTGTTGGACATTATGAAGTGCCAGTGACGGTTAGCAGGGGCCTTGTCAAAATAGGCTGAGGATCCGAATTCGTCGTGCTGTACCAGGTCTTTGTTGTTGACTTTATGACAAGAGATGTTGGTAGGACCGGAGTATTTTAATTTTCAGGGATATTCCTTACCACCGAGGTATTACCAGAAACTCAAGCACGGGGGAAGGGGCTTACAACGAAAAAATATGCATTATCCTTGCCTTACTGGTTTTTGATTTAGAAGTTTTACCTTCTTTTTCTAGTAGTCTACATTGTTTGTCACCTACACTACAGTTACTCAACTAAAAAACGTTAAGATATGCGGTCCTCAAACAACTTTGATTCGTTTCCACGTCTGCATAGATTTTCCAACCAAAGACAGTTCTTCCATCGCCTACTTCACGTTAATTTACTCACTCCAATATCTGTCAAGATAGTGGAAGATGTATGCCAAAATTAAAGAATATCGAAAAGCCAATGTTAGTAGACGCTAACCCAAGAAAAGAATATCCCATGTGAACAATCCTTCTATATCTAATGACTGTATGTACTTTATTTACCCTGCTTAGAGTTCTTCCATTCATGCCTTTCATGTTTCCCTTCCTAGTTGGCAGGACAGTTCAAAAGAACTCATTTGGCTACCATTACCATTAATCAATCTTACACCTTATTTCCCCAAGTTTCGAGCCATATAAGCATCTCCAGTGGGGAAGCGCTTACATGGCGTCGTCGTAGTAATATTCAGATATAAGTATCTAGCTTGAAAGAAGAAAATATATATATATATATATAAGAGCTGAAATGTGGTCACGTGTATGCCCCATATCTCTTAGGCGCCTGGGGTGGAGACCATACCAAATAGCTTCTCCCGCTTCATGAACAACGACATGATAATGACAAGAGCCCCGGAGGACAATGGCACCGCGTAGACTTTTTTGATTGTCTCTGCGAGCACGTTTACAATCTGTGCCCGAGAAACATCATGGTTGCCTTGGAGAATAGGTGCATTCAAACCAAACAACGCCCCCAGTACCTCATCTTCGTTAGTTGCAGGTAACAAGGCTCGGAGGTGATTCAAAGCTTCATTAAGAAACACGCTATTTGCGATAGAAATTGCAACAGCAGGACCTGCGAGTTGAAAGAAGGTGCAAAAGCCAATTGCAAGGCCTCCCTCTGCGGGCTTTACTTTCATTTGAGCGACGCCAAAAGACATCTGAACTCCAGCTCCAACTCCAATTCCATATATAATTGAGTATCCGTAAACGTTAGGAGCTGGAGTAAATTGGTCGACGGTGTAGAGGCATGCACTGCCTATTGTAAGGAATATCCCCGATAATAAGAACCAGGGCATGTAATAGCCATACTTCCCCACAATCATTCCATTTCCAACACAGACAACGACCATGAAGCTCACAAAAGGCAGAAGATGTACTCCTGAATTGAGGGCCGACTCCTCCACCACGAGCTGATAGAACAATGGTAAGAAGTATATAATCGTAAAGGAGCCGGTCGTAACAGCAGCAGTTGCGAGCCCGAGCATGACCATGATTGGAGAACGTAGAAAGTGGATTGGAAATATCCGGTCCTCTACAGATGTCCCAATGGTCAGGATCTGTTGGGCTAGTAGCATGATGAAGAGAACTCCGGCAACAACAAAGAGGGCAATGGTGCGAGCAGAACTCCATTCGAACACGATACCGCCGAAAGAGATGGCCATCAGCAAACTTGTCAAAGACCCCGCCATGAGGACTGTTCCAATCTTGTCGGTAGGGGCTAGGCGAGCCCTAAAGGTGGTCCCTGGAATAGGGTCTATGGATGGGATGAGGAGCAGGTAGATTGGACCAGCCACAGCGCCTACGACTAGATTCAGATAAAAAGCCCACCGCCAGGCGTTGGCATTGGCAAATGCACCTCCAATAATAGGACCTGTAAGCAACAGTAAGCATATCGTTCTCCCTCTTAAATCTACTTCAATTTAAGCCGCTTAAAGTATTCTTTGTCTGGGCTTTTCTGCATGACTTGAACCAAATCATAAAATTCAATTAAAGCTTACCTAGTACAGTGCCAAGTCCCCAAATCATTCCAACCAAACCAAAGTAGGTAGGCCGTTCTTGTTCGTTGGTAGTAAGTGAGAAGAGAACCATCACACCAACATACATTCCGGAGCCAAAAAGACCACATAAGGTGCGGCCAACGATAAACGCAGAAATGCTTGGAGCACCTCCGCACAGGGCAGAACCAGCTTCGAATACAAGCACGCAAGCGATATAAGTCCACTTTACATCAAAACGGGCATAAAGTTGACTCCTAGAGTGCTATTAGTTTCCACAGTCTTTCTTCTACAGGTCCAGGACAAGCGAGAAGATTCAACAAGTATACATACCAAAAGAGATTAACACTCGCAGCACCCAGCAAGTAGGCCACTGATATCCAGGGCAATCTACTGGCGGAATTGAACTCCTCAATGATTGCAGGCTGGACGTTGGCGGCAATTGTGTTGTCCAGAGCAAAAAGGAAAATGGAAGACAAAATTGCTAGCACTAATAGGAGCCAGCTGAAACCAGTGACTCTCCGAGTATTTGAAGGCGTATCCGTCAGTTCTGATGGATGATTTGCTGCCGGTGCTTCCTCTGATTTTTCGATATCTTTGAATGCCTCCTTGTCGCCAGTAGTGGTACTGGCTTGTAGGGACGGATCACTGCTCACGTTGATGTCGCGGCCGGATTCGTCTGGAGCATTAGTCATTATTGCGGCTACGATTCTGGTAGGTAAGTCGTTTTCGCAGAAATAGTTGTTTCACCCCTGAAGATAGGATCGAGTAGCCCCAGAAAGAATGAACTTGATGTAGTTAGAGCTTGAGGTATAGTATGCAAAAAGAGGAGAGGAGGCGTACTAAGAGAGAGCAGAGCGGAACGGGACGACGCGCAACGAAAGGACCGGATGTTAGCCATGTTATTTCCGGGACCCGAGCATCGGTAGTTTACTCTGTGTTATCAAGAAGGCACACGTGAAACGTCTTACCTGCGTCTTCATGATGTAACATGGCTATCTATTCAGTCAACCACATCGTTATCCGATAGATTGCCAATAAAACGCTTAGATACAGAGTACCTTATCGCTCTCAGAAGCTCAGATTAGACAAGCTTACGCCAATGATTTCCTATTTCAGTTTTTGATTACGCGCTGCTTGCGCCTAAGGTATTGATATAAGCAAAACAATCACGTGTAATATCATTCTCGTGGGGTATCTACAACTCCTACATGGTTGAGCATTAGCCTACCAGACTTTAGCAAGTAGACCGCTCTCGAATTCGACAGCCAGTAAACCCAGCTTATTTCAGGAACATGGGTATGAATAGATTAATCTGACTTTAAAGTAAATTAATCTGACTTAAAAACACGTGATATACTGCCCGAGTGTTTTGCTGTTTCTTTACTCGCAATGTAACGTAAACACACAACCCTCACAGGGATTAGGAAAAGGGAGGCAGATTAGAAGCGTATAGATGGAGCGCAACACAACATCAATTAAAGATCTAGGTGAGGTTGAATGAATTATACCATTGGCAGAATACCTGATCGAAGTTTGATTTGTAATTGAATTGAGAAGATAGCCCAAATTACCAAAAAAGGAAATTCTATGTTGCAGTACATGTTATGCTTAATGCCACATACCTACGGAGGGAATTCCGATTGGACGCTGCATAAAGCAAGGGTTTCAATTCCAGAGCCGCCTCACTGCCACTCCTTCGTATAGAAAACACCAACCAGCTGACAGAGGTATTGCCTCTGCCGATCTTCTTATCACTCTCCATATTAACGAGAGACGCCTTCAAAGTTGGACAATCGCCGAGAGGAAGTAAGATACCCTAAAGAAATATTACGTTTGTCTGCTTAGTCATACTATCGTAAACATGTTAGCATAATACCCGACCCCATGTTGGATTACTATGAAACTCATTACGGAAACATTTGGCTGCTTAGAATCATAATTGTAAAACCTGTGACCATCATTATGCCAAGAAGTCAAAGCTTTCTTTGGAACAACAAATATACTCTTGAAAGCTGACAACACTTAAGTTCTCCGTACGGAGGCAAACTTTTGATGTTTGAGAGGCCGTGAGCTTCGTATGTTGGACGCTGACTGGAACCAATCCCTGGAGCTTGCCGTAGAACTGCATTGCTTCTGCAGATACACGGCGGTCTGGTCATACCGGGGCCTTATTGAATGAAACTCCTTCACCATGTGCTGTATAGATATATTATATCATAATTATAAACGGCGGGCTACGAGTTCATATTTCACTAAACGAGTTATAAACTCCTCTAAACATTCAACACATAATTCTTACTCGCTAACGAGGCTGAAAGTAAAACGTTGGTATTAGTCCTATTTCAGCTCAGTCTCATCATGCAATCACGACCA
>Ga0247810_10000585_pt1 | contig 35442 bp, 33 predicted proteins | sample UWRJL119311C1_FD_179918 | JGI IMG/M metagenome (GOLD analysis project Ga0247810, IMG submission 179918) | Plant litter microbial communities from Arlington Agricultural Research Station in Wisconsin, United States - UWRJ-L119-311C-1 | ecosystem: Environmental > Terrestrial > Plant litter >... | reverse complement strand
GTGGTGAAGGAGGAGGAGCGGTCATCTCCCTCCCCACCATCCACCCGCAACGGAATGGGCGCTGATGTCTCGTTCTCACACGTGTGCTGTCAAAACTCTTTTTTTTTGGTTCTTGCTCTACGCCCGCTGCCAGCTCCTCTGCAGATGAAGAAGAGGGTAGGGGATAGATGCGTTGAATGTATGTATGTGCCTTTCCCCGTGGCGTTCGTACCGCACAGCTTTACGATCGCATCTCTACGAGTTACACCCCCCGGCAACCGGTGATTATTATTTTTTTGGTTGACTTTACACACCTAACCCTCACGCTCACGCACCGCTGAAGAAATCCGGATTTCTCCACGCGGCGTGCAAGTTCGCAGCTCTTTTCCCCCACAAACGCAACGTTGACAAACGATCGGGTAGCGGCGAGGTTCTCGTCGGTACCATGGCTGGCTCCTCACATGCTTTTCTCAAAGCTGCGCACCATGTGCTGCTGGCAGCCTCTGGACGTGCGAAGTGAGATCCTAGGACGATGAAAATGGTATTACCACACTTGCATTCGTGGAAGAAGCTATATACACTGTCTTTGTCTTTGTGGCATTCACTTTGATATTAGTTTTCTCTATCCCGTAATGAGCGAGACGGTCAGAAAGAGATGCCGACCAAAGGACTCTGAAATGGCAGGGTCACATTTGTCGACGACATCTCACTGCGTCAAGAGGTGCTACTGACCCTCTGAAGGACTGTGCCATACGTGATGTTCTATTGTGTAAGAAGGAGGGAGATGTGTAGCATGATGCTGATGAAAGACGACATGAGCTTGCAACGATATTCTTTGTCAGTTCTTGACGAGCAACGGGGTTGAACATCAGCGCCGACGACCATCCACCACAACTAAGTCGTCCAAGACCCGTTTGTTGACGTTGCACAACATGACATACGACACCCAGAAACAGAAAACCTACGAAGGGTCATCACTCCCAGAGGAGAAAGTAGTGCCAAATCCTGATGTGTGGCCCTTTGATTCCCAGCTGTTCTTACCCGCATCCTGTAGGGGAACTATCTTGAACTCCCATTGATCTACCGAATGCTCAGAGTTTGGAGGATGGTCAGCATGGATGAGCAACCAGACCATAAGCCAGCTCACTGGTCTTGGTTTGACATTGTATTAGTCGATGCTTACACCTCCTTCTCCTCATCCGCGGTTTCCCCATCACCCCCCTTGATAACTGACTGGCCAATATGCGAAGAGGTAGCAGAGAGCGCACAAGAGAGAGGGAACTGCTCGTAAGCCCGTGTCGGTCCGCGCCTTCCCCGGTGCAAGTCATAAGTCATCTGTCCATCGCGCCGCAATCCAATTTATATCACTGTCATGTTCATCTTACCGACGATGCGTGATCTTCAAACGTGTCAACTATCATCTCAGCAGCCGCGGGCGGGGAGGGTTATTCCCCGGACTGGCATTGAGGGTGAGATCGTGGGGGTATGACTGTATTCTCATCCCTTATGCAATTGGGTAAGTTTTCCACTCGACACCTATTATGTCCGCTTTGGGCACTTGTACAGAGGGTGAGGTGAGGTTGGGGTTACTCTAGAGGGGTTATATTTGAAACGGAGACACTTAGAGGGAATCATTTTACGAGTGTTGACCATAGCATTGTCGCATCTTACCTCCATGTACGTCTCTATTCTCAACCCAAGTCGAGAATGCCTTACCAGCCTGTGATAGCTCGATGCTTTACTTGCGCGCTTGTTATTCTTCAACGAGTGGGTTTAAACGTGCGTTTGTTGGGATGCAAGCCTCAAGTACCGGTAGATCTATCTGGGTGCGTACCAGGAGGACAAGAAAGGTTGTGCGCGCGTGCATAAGTATCCCAATAGGGTACGTGTATAACAAGTCACCTAAAACAATGTGTTGTGCACGCATAACGGCGGTGAGTCCCTGGTTCCATTGGTGGGGATTTATGAAAATTGTTGACGACGGCGCCTAGAATATGTTACGCTTTTGTTGTTGGTGATGCTATAAATTTCAGGGTCGAGTATTTGCTGACTACCCAACATGTCTTACTGGCAATCTCTTTCATCCATTCATCTGATGCCCTTTTCTATACTTGATCGTTTAATTTAGTTTTATTTATTGAAGCTAAAAAGAACAATATTAATGGAGACAATTCAGCACTACCGAACTGAATTTTTCCCCTAAGGGTGGAGGATCCAGACGTTACTACCGGTATCCCATCCACTCTCACTCACTCTCCCCTCCCATCTGTGCCCACTCTCACATGTGACACTGACCATTCCTCTTTTTCCCCAGCCATTTTTCTATCACAACTCCTCTTCCTCGAAATTCTCGTGTCCCCAGTTAATTGCTCCTCTTTTCTCTATGAAACCTCTTAAGAGTCTAGACTCCCTATGCATCTATCTCCTCCTCTCCACCTCCAAAACCAGTACGCGCAACGAGAAATCCACCTCTTTAGCACATCCTCTCACTCAGCACGGATAATTTTTAGAACTCTCTCTCTCTCTCGCAAGCCTCTACTTTTGCGTTTTCGTCACTGTGCCCCCCCTTACCTAGGTCTTACCACAAATGGCACGTCGTTGGGACGTCGCAACCAAAGAAGTACCTATTTTGGTCAAAACGAAGCATCCTGCATCATTGGGTGGGCAGCCCACGGCGTCCATGAGGGTTTGCCAAAGATAACACTTAGCCTGAATGCTACCCACACGAGCGACCCATCCATCACCTCATCCGTGCTACGAATGTGAGCGGTTTGCGCAAAAGCAGACGTCGGTCAGACTCAGACAATCTAAAAGGGAAGGGCTGTGCCTGGTCCCAATTTTGGAAGGGTTGCGTTCTTTTGCTTCAGCTGGTGAGGTGTGGGGTGAGTGAGGGGGGTGAGGGTAAGAATAGGTAGGTAGGAGGGTAAGCCTTCTCATAAACGTGTCTCCGTGACGCTCGCTATGAAGATTGAATTGTCGTTGGGCCGGCTACGGTCGAGGACGATGCTTGAACCTTGCAGGACCCTGGAACTGACGGGCTTTGACTGACTGATTATCAAATCCAACACTCCTTATTTATTTGTTTATTATTTTCCGTTTAATTCGGGCTTGATTTAATTATTATTTAAAATGGCCCGGCGAAGCCAAGTTGACATATGCAGGGTCGAGCGGTGACATTGCTTGGGGGGTACAGGCTAAACGGATTGCGTGCAACCCCACCATAGGGCTGAGATAGAGTTGACCGCTACACTCTGAAATGCACAGATGATCTGCTGGATTTTTACTCTGTTTCATGCGATGCGAGACCGCGAGCAAATCCTGTGGTCATACCGACTTTTGGAGAGTTAGACAGGAGTTTGTCGGCTCTTTCGCTTAGAGTTCGGTTAGGAAAAAGGGGGGGAAAAAGAAAGTCAGGCGGTGGTGAGAATTCAGGGTATTCACGGACGGCATGTGGAAAGTGCTATATTGAAAAAGAAATTTAGGTTGTGGGTTGCGGGCTGTGGGTTGGCAAAGATGGGGGAGGATAGGATGAGTATTCAGACATTTTCGTACGCGAAAGACCAGCAGGTATGAAGTGGTGCTGCCACTTTGAGGGTCATCAAAGTGGATGCTGGGCCGAGTTGGTGACAGATTAACATGGTCTTCTCGATTGGGATGGTGATCTTCACGCTTTGGTCCAAAATGCTCATCTTCATGCCCATCAAAGATAGCGAAAGGCATGAAGCGCCTCTCGTCACATATGATGTTGAAGTTTGCGGCTGACACGACGGAATTCGATTCCCGAGGCCCTGGGCCGGAATATGTTCGGGGGGGGTTGGACCATCGTGATATCACGAAATGCCCTAAATCAAGGAATATCATCAATATCTTCAGACACGTCATAATCTCGTCGGCTGGGAACTTTTCTCAGCTGGTGCTACACCAATTGAAATATTCAAAAGTGCATTCGCGTTGTCTCCAAACCATTAAATTTGAGACCCCAAGCTGACACTGTCATGTCCTGCATAATGTCTCCCCAATGTGTGCACCCTAAATGTACTCTTTGTGATCAATTTTCTTTCTTTCCCCCAGTATTTCCTCATTGGCCCTGGCTTTTTTGTTTTCCTACAGAGCGTCCCTCCTGTTTCCATTTCGTTCAAAAAAAGCCATGGGCGAGTGCGGCTCACTACAATTGATGAATTCGACAGAAGCATAATCTACGAGCGCAATCGCTGTGCCTTTTCTTTCAGCCCTCAAACTCTCCAAAGAGTAAATCGATAGTTATCTGAATCTACGCCCCGCCTTGACGTTGGCCTGCTCTGAAGTTGTTTGTTTAAAAGTCGCCTTGCCCAAAGGGGGCATCTCTATTGATTTGAGATTGAATATCTGTAAAAATGGCGTTGCATACAGCTATCTTCATAATCACCATGGTCAAAATCAACTTCTGTGGTGCTTCCAATTACCATCATGTGTGTTTTGGATAAGGTTTGAAAATGCGGCTGTTGTGAAAATAGCTCAAACAAGCTAATGCACTAGCCGTCCCAAAGGTGCTCTGGCTTATGTGATAGACGTCTAAATTATAGGAAACCTAAATAGCTTGTTGAAATCTGAGTGATGGAAACTGCATACAATTTATGGGACGTATAACTCATTCCTGATTGATAATTATGGTCGTGGTTCTGGACAGCAGATAAGCATGGGACAACACTTGCAAGCTAACAGTCGTTGACAGATGCACATAATTATACCACTGCAGAGTGATAATTTGTCAAGAATTTGATGTTAGAGAGAATTGATGTGCTGGTTGCCTGTTCATTGCTAAAAATTCGTTGGAATGTTGATAAACCCATTCGTAAGCCATATGAGGATCATCACCAAATCTTTTCCACGTACACAAACTCTAAGACTAGGCACGCTAGTTAATATATTAATGATACAAAAACGGAAATGACACTAGCCTCAACTATCAATTTTTCTAATACTGTACGCGAGTAAGTTAGGATCTCAGTATGGAGAATCACGAATGTTAGCAAATATATCATGTGTATGATTCTTCTAAGGTTCAGCATCGTACGGTTAAGCTACTTAGCGTCCCCAATACACCTCTGCAGATAAGAGAGAGTCAAACTATAGCATTCATGATAGTGATTATTCCCTTGCAGGTTGCATGTGAGCTGAGATCAATATTTTCCCAGTAGTCTTGGTAGCCAAAGAGAACGCTGTGTGTTTCTAAGCTCCAGAGAGCGCTGAAGATCTGTAATGAGGTATTTTGGTTCATCTTTACTCATCTGAAAGTACTTATAAAAAACTACAAAATAGCTAGATTGGATATTTGATGTTTGGGGCTGATATATCGGCAACACAATAAACTAGAATTAATCATGTTTTAAACTTATCCACAATAATATACAAGCCTCGGAGTGATGATGTTTGAAGCCACTGATGGGATGCCATTACGAAAACAAAAGGTCAAGACGTGACAAAGTAGATAGCCAGTTCGCTCCTTAGTCATGTTTGCCAACATGGATCCCCAAGAGTGTTCACTGTTCTTATAAGATAGCTACACGATATATCGTAAATCTTCCAATGTGACTGATGGCCATGGTCAAGGTTGGGTTTCACTTCTGAATGAGTCATCCACGGTCAATTCAACAATAAACATCAAAGAACCACCAGGCCCAAACCAACTCCAGCTAACATATCTGAGCAGAGTCCTAATCATTTAAAATTTCACCCTCTTCCACAAAACGTAAATAAAAACACGCTCTCATGATTTTGTTGAGCTACGCTTACCACAATAGTTGTAGTTGTGACTCTTGTCAAGGTCGTAGTCAGACCGCTGTAAACTCCTAGCAATGCATAGCAAAGATCATATTGCAACATTGCTGCCAATGCTGCTGCAGAGGGCTACGATGGCCTATTTATTGACAAAAAGACTTCCTTGTATTCGCGTTTCGAGGTAAACACACCTGAGCAGCAAAGACCCTGAGCGATCGTACTATTGCCTTTAAAATGAAGTATAGCATTTCTAGATATCCAAACCGGCACCAATTCGGCGCAAATGGGGCCTTTACGAGCGTTTATTCCGTCTCCGGATATTTCACTTCAATTGTCAGCTATTCTAGGAATACTGAGCTTGCGAGCATGTCATTAAAGTCCTAAGCCCAAATGCCAATTGTAGCCCAATTAGCATAAGTACACTTAAAATTCTGTTTCACGAACTGGGTGGCTAGATCAGCCAGAGGATCTGGCAAGATATGCTTCATAAATGAAGGTGGCAGAGAGTCCTATAAACAGCGACTTAATGACAAGGTAGATATGCTGCTTGCTCCTTTTTTTTTATGCAAATTCCTTTTATATGGAAAAAAGAAAGAAAAGGGAAATGAGTTGGAAAAGCAATTTGTTCTTAACATGAATTACAAGTTTGCAAGAACATAACGAGACTTGTGATATTTAATCTCCTACATACACGTAACTGGAGTGTTAAATAAACTAGAATTTCGCTTTGAAAAATGAAACCTTACTAAAGTTAGTCTATTTCTGTCTATTATCTTATTAAAGACTCTTTCTAAGCACCATGATAGCCTTGGGCTTCTCTTGAGGGGCAAGTTCAAATCCTTGCGACAGCATGATGTTAGCTAAGGAAATTTACCCATTGATATATTTTATATGAAGGTAGAATCTGTAGCACATAATAGCATAGGCGAATTTAAAAGTCGTCATATCCTCAGATGTGGAATCTTGAGAAGAATTTTAGATCTTAAGATGCTTCCTCAGTATACTTTAGACGTAATCCTGACGCAGGTGTAGCATACCGTAATAACAAATAGAAGCTTTTCCTAGTGCTTCCTAGCTAGTTTCATAAGAGAGTAGCAATTCTGTTTGATTCTAACATCATTATTTTTATAGGAACTCTAATCAATTCTGGAATCGATGAAATGGATAGACTGGATCATGATATTAAGAGTGGAACAATGATGTTAGTAGCATGAAACAGTATTATAAAAACTTTAAGCATCTACAAAGATGATAATTATTCATACCACGTCGTAGTATTCTTCTAATCTTAGTGTGGAGTAAATACAGTAATTCTGCGACATGTAGTGAACCAAGAGCTATTCTTCAAGGGCAAGCAAATTTAGTGCAAGAGATCAGTTGCCGCTTGTTTATTAAAGAAGATCAGGGCAGGTGAATTCATCGCGCCAAGAGTCGAGCCTAGTCTCCTATGGCACTCGGCTAAAGAAAGGAGGCAGATGATGCCTGAGGCACTGAAAGGAGAAGCTGGTTTAACGAACCTTTAATATCATTTTCTCTAATGTCTCTATATATTACTTCACATTCACTTTCTTGTTATTCTTGCCAAAAAAGCTATTATGTACCACAAATGCGGGTATGAGAACGAATTGTAGCATATATGAAGTAGTAATACACAATTGAACAGCTTTGAAACGTGTCTCAGTGACTATAAGCCTTCACCTTTATTCATCCAATTCTCTAACAATTCCTTATCGAAAGTCATGTGCAATATGGCCATGCCAAATTCGTCAACATCCGCGGGCTCCGCGTTGTCAAAGAGCGTCGCGCAATCGAAGCGCTGCAAGAACGCCACATTCCTTTCCGAACACTGCTTTTCCCATTCGGTGGCGCTCGTGGCATTCCAAAGACCGCTGTGGTTCGTATACATGATGCCGCCAGGGCAGGCCGACCAGCACTGCTGAAGCGCGAAGAAAATGGGAGACATGCTGACGGCGATGAGCCAGGTGCGCCGGATGCTCTCTGACAGAATCCACAAGTACCACTGTTCCTGCAAATAGGTCGAAGGCCTTGGCAGACGACCGACAAGATGTGTGGCAATGGCGTGGGTGTTTGATAAAGAATTTGCGGCAGAGTGAAGGAGCTTGTCAGCCCAGCTATTCTGGACGACCAGGTGGCCTTCGGCGACATGCCGTAAGCGGATATCGCCATCAAAAAGGCCGATGATCTGATACACCATGAGTGCGTGCAATCTAGCTAGCTGCGCGAATAGGTCAAGATCTTGCTCCCCTTCGTCGGTCCACTGCTCCCCGCCAACCAATTTCAAAACAGCCCCGTTCTCCTGAAGTAAGTCGTTCGACCTGTCCTCTATAATTTGGAGGACGATATCTGTGTTTGCGGGTGTCCGGTGGATGTAACTAGCCAGCGTAGCATAGGCGACCTGCACGCACGTCGGGAAGTCCGCACTGTACAGACGGGGATGGATAAAAGGATTACTGCCGGTGGTGACCCAGCGTTCAAACCAAGACTGCAGCACCGCTATGTACTTCTTCATTGTTGCTTTCCCAATTGGCACATCGGCAGAGGTCACCACTCTATGCGATATGCTCCACGTCTCGGGCCCAAGGAACCAGTCTGCCCTGGTCGCCGGGACACTGGGCTCTTCAGTAAGAGATGACGGGGCAGCTAAATCATTGTCACTGAGTGAAATTGTCAGGTCTAACATATGTTCATCTGCATGGGTTAGGTCTGCGGTGCTGGAGGATGTATTGCTCGCAAGATCAGCGAGCAGACCATCTTCTACGCTCGGCACCGAGCCTCTCAATGCATTTGATAGCAATGGACGAGACGAGGAAGCAGCTCTGCTTCTCGATGGCGGGTAGACACAGGACCTGCCTCTAGCCGCGCACCGTACGCACGATGGTAGTTGCCGACCGCACTTCCGCTTCGACTTTGCGCAGGCGTTGCAAGCGTTTGATTCCGCATGGGTTGACATGGTCGAAGAATAAATACTCTTGGGGTCTTTTTTTCGGAAGCAGAACTGGCTCCGCATCTTGTCCAGGGTGGAAGTCGAGGGGAATACTGTAGGCGATAATTTGTCATCAGCTGCGGCGTGTATCCCCACACCCATTGGGCAATCGCCCGCACGCTAACTCGAACAGCGCAGGCTAGTCCGCAATATGATAAAGCACCTCCATTTCGAAGGAACCAATATCAAGGACAAAGAGCCTCTTATTGATAAGACAACAGGCTTTGATAACATAAAGCCATCAGTGGAATCTTTATTGGCCGTGCGATTGGTGGGTGCTTCTACTAATTGATCCACCATGGCCACAATAGTTCGCCGCATTTCCATTGAAGAGAAGGATATCTCTCTCTTCCAAAGAATCGATGGTGTATTCTAAGTTACATCCTGAATGCAATCTTGCTTAGAAGACCACTGCGGACTAGAGCCCGCCAATGAGTAGAAAAGAGGACCAGATCTTATGCGCGGGCTAGCTCTTGGGATTTCACCTGTTGCTGTGAGTTGCTCTCAGTTTATATATAAGAAGATGCCATTTTAGACTTACAATTCACATAATAATTCTGTACTCTGCTTTGCATTCTACAATAAGTTCAAATCACCCAATATGTCCGTGTACGTTATTACTGGGGTGTCGAAGGGAATCGGTGTGAGTCTGCCTTCCGCCTTGATACCTACTACTTTTGCTAATCCAACAACTCAGTTCGAGTTCGTCAAGCAGATCTCGGAAGACCCCAAAAATCTAGTCGTTGGTCTGGTCCGCGATAAGGTTGCGACCGAGAAGAAGGTGGCGGCAGAGCTAGGCGACCGTTTCAATGTCCACATCCTCCACGCAGACCTTACCAGCTACGCCAGCCTGAAGCATGCCGGTACCGACACTTCCAAGATTGTTGGTGAGCGTGGCATCGACTACCTGATCGCCAACGGAGCTTTCCCATCCCAGTTCGATGCCTATGAACCCATTGGCGCATTGTAGGTCAACCTCATTCTGCTTACGGTTCGGGCTGGTCTGCGGCTAACGATATGTGTTTAATAGGGGCGACAGGGTCGAAGAGCTGGAGGATGTTTCATCGAAGCTATTCAAGACCAATGTCGTCGGTAACATCCACCTATTTAATCTTTTCCTCCCTCTTGTCATGAAAGGGAAGGTCAAGAAGGTCATCACCATTTCCAGCGGCCATGCCGACCTCGACTTAATCAACAATTTCGAGATTGAAACAAGTGCTCTGTACTCTGCCTCTAAGGCGGCCATGAACGTCATTGTGGCCAAGTTCAACGCGCAATACAAGAAAGACGGTATTCTCTTCGTGAGTATTAGCCCGGGAGCTGTAGAGGTTGGCCACTTTGTGAATGGTACGTATCATTGTCTTAAAGATTGAAACATTCGGGAGCTTTACTAACGCAGACACACAGCTACTCCAGAACAGATCCAAAGCTTGATGGGATTCATGGGAAAGCTTTCATCATATGCCCCTCACTTCAAGGGCGCAACCCCTGTAGATGAAGCAATCCGAATTGTTAGGTCGACCTGGGAGAGGGCCACCATCGATAGTGGTTATAGTGGTGCATTTATCTCGCATTATGGAAACAAGCAGTGGTTGTAAACTTAGGGCCATAATCAGCTATACTAGATACACTTGTTGATATGACTGTACGCTAGACGTACGTCCACGTACAGTTCACAAGACTAAGCCATATGTCAACAAACCCAATTTAAGATGTACCATGATGTAGTTGATGTAAACAGGCGTACCAAGATTGAACTTGATTTTTATGTAAGTACTCTCAGGCTGCCGGAAATGTGGTAGGGTAAGTGCCGCCATTATTACCACCTGCAGCGCCACCGCCATGCTCAATAGGCAAGGGGAGAGGTGCGTGATCTAAGGCATAGCTAGGCCACCTCATTATTGTGCAATAGCTCCTCACTCTTAAAACTCCGACTTTCGATAGAATGACTCCCAGCGACACTGCCGAAACATGATATTGATCTCTCGTGAAAGCTCGGCATAATTTGACTTTTCAATTCAGTAAGTATTAACCTATAGACACTGTAGGTCATCATGTTTGGCCTGTCCTGCGCAGAATCAATGCTTGCCATAGCTACTCATGCTCTTGCCGTTACCATCTATCAGATTTTGAAAGTCAACTATTCGTTCTTAACCCAAGTGCGCGACAGTATAACTCAGAGAGGGAATCATTGCCGATGAGGTCTCTTGTCAGGCTGAACCCGTCTCTGGTGTTGTACTGCAAACAATGGTATGATGTCTCGTTCCGCAAGGTGAGGCGGCGACGTCGCTGATGGCGGCTGTGCACCAGTCTCGCTACATGTGTCAGTGGACTATCGAGAGATAACCACGACAGCTTATCTCAAAACTAGGTATTAAGCTATGGTTGTGAGGGTGGAGATGATTGTGGTAACTCATTTGCTGCGGGTTCAGACCTGTGCCAATGCGGGAGCTACACGAATGAAAAGGCTGATAAGCGTTGTGAGCTTTTATGTAAGTTATGGTCACGTGAGGAATATGGATGAACAGAAACGATCAGGGCTGTTTTGCACTAATTGGGAAGTATCCGTTGACCTAGCGACGGCCATGAGGACTTTGAGCAAGCACAAGCGAGGCGTGCAGCAAAAATGCTATAGAAGCTAATAACAAAGGTAAACATGGTCGAATGTGGGTTGCGGAAGATGAGATTGGTGTACGATGGATAGAGCATCAGTGGACTGGTGCTCAGCTTGGATCAGTTTTAGGCAGGCTTGTTGTAGAGTAGGTTTGGTCTTCATACCCTTCTGGCGCAGCAATAATAATTTATTGGTCGTTCAGACAGGCAAATAAAGATAGAAACAAGCTCTTCACAAACTAAAATGACAGCGAATTCATAATTCTCTAAGTAAGCGGGCAAGGAGTGTTCGGGAGGGGACAGACAGCACCCCCAATATAAATTAAGAGGAATATACAATCACAGAATCAGAGCTCATTAAACCCAAAGCACCTATATTTTGTCTCGTATCAGGGTGCGTGTCTCGACACAGGGAAGTCGTAACAGTTAAATAATTAAGTTTGAGTAGTTTCACGATGTTATAAAGACACAGAATTATCCATGGGAAAGTTCGTCATTCCAAGACCCGTAGGTTTATCTAGTTTTCCCTTCATCATCAAATCATCACTTATCTCCATGAAAGTTGAACCATTTCTCAGACTCAAATCGCTAATATATACATCAAGAATCGAAAAACCCTCATTGCCATCTCGTTACATAATTTTCCATCTACTCCAGTCTGGCTCTAGCAAATCTAACACTCCTGCGCTTGAATTCACGCTTTGCAAAGCCAATCGCAAGAGTGTCAGAAACGCCTGGTGTGCATTTCGTGCCTGCAGCAACGGGCATGGCGACAGACCAAGTACCAGAAGCGCAGCGTTGGAAGGATGTACCGCCAAGACAGTTATATTGTCCTTCAGTTGTACAGGCACCGGATTGGCTGCCGGTTGACGGTGCAGTGCTTGGAGCTGCTGGAGTTGACGCGGATGGTGGTGATGGAGATGAGCCGGAGCCAGATCCAGATCCAGATCCGTTAGTTGGAGAAGGAGTGGATGGAGCCTCGGAGGATGGTGACGGTGTGCCCGAGGCGATTGGAGCAGCTGTAGCTGTAGCTGTGGCCTCAGGAAAACCTACGTTGCTTGAACCGGCTCCTGATGAGGGGACAGATGATGGGGCAGTTGGTGGTGCGACAGTAACAAAGACACCACCTGGAAGAGTTGATGCTACCGGGCTGGGCACCGTTGAGGATACAGGTGAAGCTTCAGAACTGCTTTGGGAAGAGGCTGGTAGGCTACCAGATCCAGATCCTGCCCCTGAACCTCCTGAACCTCCTGAATCAGAGCTACCACCATTCCCTTTGACAGCTGCGCAAGTACCGATGATGGTATCAGCCGGTGATCCAGTCTTTCCGGAAACATCTGGTCCTGGGTCGGGAAAGATGGTATCAGTTCCCTCCTTGGTTGTGCATCCATTGTCGAGGTTGGCGACGAAGATGGTAGGACGAGATGAGAAGCCGACGTCCGCACGCTTCGTCTTCTTGACCATCTTAGCTTTGGCAGCTCCAATCGTAACAGATGCGCAGCTCATGTAGAATTCTCGGTTGCCGGAATTGTTCACCCATGTCCATGCAAAAACTGCTGGGCCGGTTGGCGCATCAGCAGGCACAGTGAAGGGGACCTTTTGTCCCGCAACAGGGCAGCCTCCTTGAATAGACTGGATAACTGTGAACTTGCCACCTTTATCGTAACTGAGAGAGGCTTGACAGCTACCGCCGTTATGAACTGCTGAGCCACCTGGGGTGAAGGTCTGCGAAGAACCTGGAGCCCAGGATGCGACTGGGGCACCGCCGGGAGTATCAAGGTCCTCGAGGGTATTCTTGCAAGGGAATTGTGCAGCGGTGATAGGAGCTGTAGGAGTGTAGTCGATCTTGGCCTCTGGGGTATTTTTGTTTTCCTTGATGCGGAGGGCTGGGGGGTCAAGCAGGTACATGTGGCTTTGACCTAGCTGAGCTAGAGCAAGGCCAAGGAGAATGAGATAGTTCTGCATCTTGAGGACTGTTGGTTGTTGGTTGTTGTAGTTGTAGTTTTTGGTGAAAAGGTCGCGTAAAGAAGATATCTGATATGAAAATATACAGATGCAGTGAATGTTCAGGCTGTTATAAAACAAGATAGCGCTGTGTCAAATTGTGTGAACAATGAGTGTGGGTGTTCTGAATGAAGGAATGTGGTTGTTTGTGTCCAGCACAATAACAAAGAGCAACAGAACAGAGATGAATATGCTTGATGGTTGAGAGGATGAAGAATTAAAAGGTGAATAGAAAGCGCGGATACACCAAACCTTTGTACCTGAATTGATTTTTCGCTTCTGTTCCCCCTGAGTGTAGGCGAGCAGACGTCGGCTGCCGGTAGGACAGGCATCTCCCATTCACTCCGTTGTACCTGAGCTACTCATCAACATGATTTGATGAGAAGGAAAAAGCCTGATGCCAAGTTTCACCAACCGTGGTCCATTGATATTCGGTTGGCGCCGTGCGAAGATGCAGCTGCAGCTGAAGCCTCACAATGATTGCTCAACAGCCTCTCGGGACTTAGAGGTGTGCCCTGTCGTCCTCATCCTTGCGTAAAATGCTAGAAACAAATCCAGCCATTCAGCATCGCAAGGCGACTGGTGGCAATCATGCGAAACATTTTTAAATGGCTCTTGAAACATACCGAGAGGGACGAGGACAGGAACGGGTGGCGATCCAGGGGCAACATGTCGTGGGGGAAGTTGTTCCTGACGCTCCTCGACCAATTGTTGTCTTACTCAAAGCCACATCTCGGCAACACCAGATACCTGTATTAACCTTGCCTTTCAACGTCAACGCATGATTGAAGAGGCGAATAGGGGTCGGTGAGATGCCGGTTGGTATTGGACTTTGGTGACTAGAACATCGTGGAAGGTGACTACGAGCGTGAAAGTCGATATCCAGGTTGAAATTACGTGTTGCGTTACTACTCTGAGCCACAAAGCCACGGCATATTAGCAGATGTCAATGGTTCCTTCGAAATGTGATGACCGGGTGCTCCGACCTCCCCACACAAGTTTCAACTGTATCCTTTCTTTTCCACTGTTTTTGCTTGTTCCACGCAGATTTTCATCTTCTCCTTTTTCTTACTGAGGAGTACGTATAAAATGCTGATCTTGGTTCTAGACGATCTCTTACGAAGATTGCATACAACCTACCATGTCAAAAACTTGGTGGAAACCCGAAACAGTAATTCTCAATTCGGAGATCAGTTGTTTACACCGTTGAAGTTATAGCCAACGAAATACTAATATAGCAAGTTTTCCAATCCCTAGAATAAAGTCACAGACTTTACTATGCTTTCTTCCAAATAATAGTACCAGGGAAGTGCCGTTCTTGCTAGCACAATTTGCACAATTAGAGCTGTCGTATTGATCATTATACAAGACATTTTGGCACATTCCTTACACTGCAACTAAATTTCCTCACTCTGCTAGGGTGCGGTGGACAGGTGTGAATTCCCTTCCTATTTCGCCGAGAGACCACCCAACCTCCCCATTAAGGTCCCACAAAAGCACGAACGAACAATCCACCCCTAATCCTATATTGAACCTAACTATACGCACAAACACGGTCATGCAGATCCTATAGAAAATGTGCCGACACTAAGATCGAGCACAGCTTCATTGGATTCTTACCACAACGGGAGATATTAGGCACTGCGTTGACTTATTGATTGACAACCACACCGATGACTCGAACTTTTACATCTTATTATTCTCTCTCTGCCATAGGCTGCAGTACTTTTAAAAAATAACTGGCTCTATACTGAGATGTTTAATACTCACTGTTGCTGTCGCAGTGGGAGCGCGTGTCAGCCAATCGATTGATACCAAGTACTAACCAGTCTAACGCTCTAGACATTTCAACATCTTTCATATTTTTCGGGTTTGAAACTCATACGTGGTCTTGACGCATTCACATCGTTTCTCTGACTAACAAGTTTAGCATCATCACCATTTACCATACCTCACCCCCTTCTGGCAAGGCGAGTCTGTATATATTCACTTAATCACCTAACCTTGACCCTTTCATGTATTGATCGCCCAAAGCAAGCGTTGAAAACTTCCAGGTTACTTCTGACAATGAAAGGAAGATTTAGAGAAAGTCAACACCAGAAGCCACCGTCTGGCATTTGAGGCTCATTCTTGCCGGTAATATTCATCTATTGCTTATTTGGTAGTTAAAGTTAGAATCAGACACACCTGCGGTACCGAATCAATTCAAAAAATCTTCCAAGATCTAACTATACTTGGAAGAAAGGAAAGGTAATCCTAGTTGCTAATTTGAGATCGGAATTGATGCTCGCATTATATTTACGGTAAGGTAAGTCTCATATGATCACGGCTAAGCAATTTAGAATTTACATATCGTACATGAGCTCAACATATATTGGTATCTTTGTTCAACTGCCTATGGTATGCAGAGCTGTATATTTAACATATCTTTAGTGCTTACAACAATCCGCTGAAAGCAAGCACATAATAAACCCCCCAGCTCCCTGCGACCATCGTGCTCAGTAGAAACGGTGGTAAAAACCATCTCGCGATTGCAGGCTGTCTCACACCCGTTCTCCCCTTCGTTTCTTTCCACTCCTGTGCATAAAACCAAGCTATATCATATACCAACACCATTAAGCTAAGCAGAATATACTGAATGACTTGATAACTTCTCCTTTGAACCCTGGCCATGCGATCGATGATTCCATCTAATCGCTCTGCCATCTTTACATTTGAGAACTCGGATTTTACTCGTGATCTACCAGCCTCACCGATGGCCTTGAAATCAGTTGGAGAAAGTTGGTGGAGAACCTTGTCCATCACGGCTGTCCAAGCTGGGACATCATCAGGGGAACACAACCAGCCAGTCTTATTATCGACTACGGTTTCCAGAGGCCCACCTGTATTGGCTGCTAGGACGGGACAACCAACTAGCATTGCCTCGAGAGGAACAATCCCGAAATGCTCGTTTGAGGGGGTGTAGATGAGCAGTTTTGCGGTGTTGAGTAACATGTCTTTAAGTGTATTAGGTACCGAGAGGAGGAATAAGACGTCGACATCGTCCGGCACGTTCAAAGCTGTAACGATCGTTTTCGTGGTTGCGGTCTTCAGACCTAGCGAGTCGGCGAGCTTAACTAGCTCTTGGTGGTAGGTGACGTTTTCCTGTACACGATGGTCGTAGCCACCTGCGAGGACTAGCCTGACACCTTTTCTGCCACCCTTTCCTAGACCTGCATATGCTTTGATCGCGAGTCCGATATTCTTTTTTTTTTCGAAACGATTAATGCTGAGCAATATATCCAAGTCCTTCCACGCAGCTACCACATCATCGGGTAGAGTCTTCTCCTTTATATCAACACATGGATACACAATCTGTAAATTCTTTTCCTTTACCAAATCAGGCCACACCTTGCCTACCACTCCTTTCGTAAAACCAGAATTAACAGCGACCGAATCTGCAAAGCTCATGCTCCATTGTTCGATAAAATCAAAAGGTATGCGATATATGCGTTTGAAGAATGACGCCCGACCCTGTGCAAGAAGGAGATCCGGGAAGTGGCAGTAGAACAGTATTCTGGTTTCAGGGTATAGATAACGCAGTATTGGTAGCCCTGCACTTAATTGATCTACAAAGAAGGCATTTGGCTCGAACCTTTGGATTTCAGAGGTGTAATAGGCCCATATTATTAGGTGTAATTGACGCAAGATGGCACATATAATGGTAAAACGAGAGAAAATTGAAGCTGGGAAGACAGTGTTGCCGCGAACCCGCACATCGAGTGTTCCTACATCTACTATTAGCCATTATCGTTCATTGCAAAATCGCGAGGACTGTACCATCTCGAGCTTCGTCGAAGCAATGCTGCGGATCGCAATAGCTGGTGAATATCACGACCTTGTGGCCACGATTCTGTAAACCGACGGCGGCATCAATAATTAATCTCTCTGCGCCACCAATTCCAAGATCGGGATGGAAGAATGCTATGTTCTTCTTCTTGCCATCGTCTGCCATGTTGGGATATGTCGAAGGCTTTTGATTAAGGATGATTGGTTCAAGTCCTGTTCTTGGGGAGAACACTTCAGCTCAAATCAGAGCCTTGTGCCCCGCAAGGCTGGCCTGAGTGACATGTGAAAGCACAGCCTTGTGTGAGACATTCCATTCGCTTCTCCATCATGTAGATAGAACTTCTATCTTCTTAGCCCAAGTATAATAAGTTTTGTCCCTATAGAGAAAGGAATTCTTGTTGTCGGCCTTCTTTCTTTAATATGTATCACGTTTCGTCGGCTTATCACCGTGTTCCAATAATTCCTGTCTGCATCATCTTATCTTGGTAGCCGAGGCAAGTTACAGCCGTCACATCAGGAGAACTAACTTCATAACTACAACTATTCACCATTGAGCCTGTGCCGAAACCTATTCAGCATTAAATCATCTCGTCTTTTTCTAAAATGGCGACTGCACTTTTTGCCCTTCCGATACCCTCTACAGCCTCAAACTCTCCTCCTTCAGGATCGTTCACCTGTACTTCACCAGCTGAGGGCGTCTATGTCCTAACATTTCTCTCACCTCCCGACAATCGTTTCACCACACCTTTCTGCCAAACCTTCATCCAGGCGCTCGACATACTCGAATTCTCCTACCCTCCAGGTGTAGTCATTACGACCAGTGGAATTCCAAAATTCTACAGCAATGGGCTAGACCTAGAGCATGCCGTAGGAACTAAAGGGTTCTTCTCAGATAGCCTATATGCGCTCTGGAAGCGTCTGATCACGTACTTATTTCAATCTCTCAAATAGACCATCTCTCTAATTAAACAGATATCCAATGCCCACAATAGCTGTTCTAAACGGCCACGCCTTCGCAGGCGGACTAATGGCAGCCATGTACCACGACTACCGAATCTTCAACCCCTCCCGCGGCTTTCTCTGTATCAATGAACTTGAATTTGGGGTCAGTCTACGAGCGCCGATGTCATCTATCTTCCGGCAAAAACTGTCGCCTCAAGTATACCGCTCCTTAGTCCTAGAGGCCAAACGATTTGGAGGTAAGGACGCATTCGAAGCTGGTCTTGTTGATGGTTTAGGAGGAATGGATGAGGCGTTGAAGCTTGTGGAAGACAGGAAGCTGACTCTTATGCCCAAAACGGGGATATATGGGACTATGAAGGCGGAGATGTATCGAGAGACAATTGTATATCTAGGAGACCATGACAGAGAGGATAAATTGACGTTGGAGAGGACGAAGGCCGACGATATAAGGCAGGAGGAAGGCAGAAAGAGGGTTGCTAAATGGGAGCAAAGCACTTCTAAGGCTAAGCTATGAATGTGTAATATCATGCTATTGTATTCCACCCTTCTAGATATATTATATATTATCAACCTGTCATACTTCTCTTGAGATACTGGGTCTCGCTCCTGGTCAGTCACCGGTTTCTCCACACTCCTGTAAATTCATGGCCACGCCGGACCGGAACCGTATAACATTCAAATCATTTCCTCATTCAGTCCGGAGGCATACTCAGCTCCTCTGTCACTCAATCTGCATACCTCAAGATAAATCTCGACTGACCCACGATCCGTCCTCGGTTGTATTAAGGCCGCTATAAATGTAGATCTCTCACTGTGCCACTCTGTAGCACCTCTTTGGCTGTTTGGTTTCTCTTCTATCTCACATTGGTATCACGCTATCTTCTTTAAACAAGTGGCTGAATAGTGGCAAAGTTCGCTTTGTCATCATTTATATACAAATCTTCCTTCATGTTTGGCTAATATTTACAGCGAATGATCGCACTTGTTTCGATATAAAGTCCTCGCCAGGTACTCAGATATATGAAAGCAATTTGGGCAAGAAATAGGTATATGCAATCCCAGAAGGAGGTTCCATGCCATAAATGTAGTTTCCCCACCATGGTCCACCTCCCCACCACAGCTACTGAGAATCAGCAGTTGTTTTTCAAGACTTGGATTTGAGGGGAAGTCAAACTTACAGCTCCAGTCCATACATCACTATTGCTTCCCATGTATGACAACATGTCTGTTACCGCGCTAGCACACTGCGTATTGGCACCACCAGCAAACTCTCCCAAGATACCTTTCTTCCCGTTAGCCTTGAGCCATGCCGTCGCAGCCTGAAGGCGTTCTTTGCCAATTGTAGCAGAGACGCAAGCTTCTGAAGTTCCAGATCCATCAGAGTCGAGATACTGATGCATCTCGTAGATGATTTTGTTTTGTGGATCGGTAAGATCTTTCAGAGAGTCGCCATTGCCAGACGATACCCAAGTCCATGCTCCAGACCAAGAGTTGCCTTCTACAAAAATATATTGCGAGGTGGCACCGGCAGCACGAACGCCGTTAATGCATCCTTGCATCATGTTCTTGACGTCGCTGTTTTGCATGTCATGTGGCTCGTTATTGCAATCGAAAATTACTTTGCTGTTGCCAGCAAAGAGTGCAGCGGTAGTCTTCCACCAAGCTTGAAAACTAGCAGCATCCGTAATTACATTGCCGTAGTAGCGTCCAAAATTGTGAGGATCTACTACAGCGTAGGCACCTTTGGTGTTGGTAATGTAGTTCACGAGATCAACCAGGGGCTTAGAGTAGGTTGTGTTCACTGAGCCGGTCATTTGTGAAGGAATGAGACGTTCCATCATGATGGCGATACGGAATATGTTGAGTCCCTTGCTAGTGAGAGTGTCTATTGTAGAGCTATTGGAAGTGTTAGGAATGGGTTGTAGTTGAACTGTGGCACGCGGAAAACTTGCGTAACAGGCCATGTATAGTCCTTGCCTAGCTGGCCAGGAATAGCTGTGCTTCCAAATTCTGCTCCGGATTCATTGACGCCTATAAAATCGAACTCTGGTTAGATATTATAAACTTTGGTAGGAGTAATTAGATCTAGACCCTTTATAAAAATGCTTTTTACCAAACCATTGGAACTTGCTAACTCTCTTCTTTTTCTCAGTAGAAGGAGCTGCAACAGCCAGCACGGCAGTGCTAGCCGTCAAAAGAAGTGATCCAAACCGCATTATAGGTGCGAGTTATCAATTTTGAACGCAAAAATAAAGAGCAAAGAATATGTTGCGACAATCACAAATCAAAAGGAACCGATATTGAACTGACCAGGAGAAATATGAATGCTTTATATGTAAAAGTTTCCATAACATAGGTATAGCCATGTGTGCTAGTCAAGTATCGACCACTAGAGGCTAACTTTTGATATGAATGACGTGGAGTTTGCGGGTAATAAAGTATATATTAAACCCACCAACAACCTAACTGGGATAGTTTCTGGAAGAACATTTCATGTGTAGTGCCTTCCCCACATATTCAATATATATCTGAAACGATAATGGTTACTGGATGCCGGCAAGCCACTGGGAGTGCCAAGGGAGAGCTTGTTTCTATCTTGAAGTCCATGACGGTTGAACAACTGGAATATTTGACTTCAGTCAATTTGTAATTCGCATAGAAAATATGGTTCAGCGGTCGATGATTCCGAACGCCTGTTATCACTGAGTGTAAAACGTGAAGTTGAAAAGAATAACGGAAGGTGGTCGTCCGTCTGGCTAATAAAAAACTCGGTACCTGACTGCAGACCACCCGCAATTGTGGGGAACACATGGGAAATAAGATCGATTCGAATCGCATGGAGAAATAATTGACCGAAAGAAAACAGTATACCAGGGCCGAAACAGAAGGAGAAGGTCTGCTGATTCAAGTTTGGCTGTGATAGGTTTTCTGTGACCTATGAAAGCCCGCGCATGCTCAGGAGCTCAATCTGGTAAGTATGAGAGCTTTTTCTTTACATAACCGAAATAAGTCCGAAAAAGTTTCGAGCATCTAAATCTGCCCTGCGATATCAATCAGGATGAGTAGCAACTTGTGTTTTTTGCTATGGATTGATGTCAGTGTTTGGAATTGTATCGAGATTTGCACACACTAGAAAGCAGGCAGACATGATAACTTGCCATTGAAACTTGTACATGAGTAATGGGAGGGTTTAGTGAATCTATGTCTGGACTCAAGCTGATCAGGAGTTTTCTTGCTATCAAGTCGACTTCTGAATACTAGTAAAGCCGTGTTAGACTAGAATACAAAGGTTTATTATGTTGAGTTCCAAGCGAGGTCTGGCAGCATTCGCGAGCATGCCAAGGCTGAGACTGTGGGGTCAGCGCTCTTTATCAGACCTCACTGCATCCTCAGCTCTAGCTCTTGCTTCTCTCTTCTCAATTTCTGTCATATATTTTTAAAATTATACAAGCTAGCATGTAGAATAAACCCATTCTCATTATCAACGCTCAACTCGGCTCAGACAGATCACCTTTGAGGCTCATGAATTGCTCATCAAGCATTACTCAGCCTTGGCTCAGCCTTGAACGACACTCCATTAAACAGACGAATTTGGGCGACAATACTCATAGCAGTCATGGCAGCGTTGGACGTTGAGAAGCAAGGGAAATACCCAATCGTTCTCAGTGACGCTCTGCTAGGAAAAGCCTCCAAGGACACTTATACTGGTGTCAGATGTTAGTTCTCCCCTCGATAACTCAAGACTCAGAACTAACATTTGGCAGATAACCACAAGCCGGAGACGTCCGCAGACCCTTCTTCAATCTCATCGAATATCAAGCCCTCCAAATCAGATTCCAACTACGATCTTTCTCTCCAGCATGACTCGGAAGAGTATTCATATCATGGTGCTCGAGCGTCCGGGGATGGCCAGTACGTCCTGATATTTGACCCGGCCAAACAACACTTTGTGCTCCACCGGATCGACTCGACTTTTGATATGAACCTTGTCGACTCGCCATGGGAAGATGCTGCAGCCCTCCAGTCCCAGTACCCTCAATTAGCCGGCTCCACATCAAACTCCTCATCAGACATACCCGAACGCAAGCCCGCCAGGACCACCAAGGCTACACCGACTGCCAAAACCTCGAAAGCACCAGCTGCCAAAGCACCCAAAGCCGCACCACCCCCCAAAGCAGAGCTCAAGCGCAGGAAGCCCGTGCCGGCGAAGAAGAAGGCTCCTGTGCGGGAACCGACGCCAGAGGAGGATTCAGATGATGGTTTGACGATTGAATACCCCGATGCCCCTGCCGCGCAGCAATACCAATACCAGCCGACGCAATCCTTCCAGCGAGATGATAGCGAGGAAGTCAGCGATGAGGATGCCGAAGGTGAAGAATACGAGGAGGAGAGGAACCAAGATGTTGATTACCTGAAGTTGCCTAGCCCAGGTAACAACAATGCCGGCGGCATGAGCGATGAGGATATAGAGTTGGACCTAGAGGCGGAGCTAGAGCAGGCGCTCAAGGAAGAAGGCGGCGGTGATGAGAGCAGTGAGAGTGAAGAAGAATAAATTGCATGCTGGGGGATATATCGGCCGGCGTTGGGAATTTTTATTTTGGGAAAGGATATCAAAGGAGTTTTCTGGTCTGGGACATGCCTTGGAATGGATCTGTATTTGATTTATTTTGAAAGCTCTAAATGAAGGTCGTATGTCTGGAGGTCATCCCATGAAGTATCATATTATCAGATAGATATTCCCTATCCACATTATACTATATATTATTATTCTGTATCGTCGGCTTTGACATTGAGAAGGAACACAGAAAAGAGGAAGAATCGAAAGGGTGTGCAGAGGACTGTTAATCTCTAATTATCGAGTTTCGATATAATATTCTGGATTGATGCCTTATGTACATCTTATGAATATGATCATGATCATCTAGGTATTGGCTCGATAATGCAGAAAACTGGCCAAATACACGGAGGAGCGTAAATCCTCCTCCCATGATAAAAACAGAGGCACCTAGGGAAGAGGTATCACTCTTGGAAAAACATGCGCCACGGCTCAAGGCCTATGACTCCATTAACACCCCGCGCAAGGAAGCCGAACGGCAAATTATTTACCAAACAAGAAAAGACAGTGCGGATCTGACCCATTATGTACGCGCCGACAACTAAGACGCAAAAACGCAAAGCCAATGCATACAGGTTTCCAAATTTCAAGGAAAACACGACAGACCTAGAAGATACTATTGACAATATTGCCACCAATAGTAGCTCCAGCTCCGAAAATTGCAGCGTTTCCGAGCTTTTTGCCAAACTTCTTGCCCATTTCTCCGCCTTTTCCTGGCTTACCCTCCATTGGGTCGTTGGCCATTTGCATAGGAGGAACGGCGCTGCTGAACGTTAGTAATTGTTTCAATAGGAAATTAAATTCTAATGTATAGCATATGGGAATCTCTATCAAGCCATGCAAATAGTGTACGTGTCAAGACATCAAACCTGGTGAGCTTACCTGTTGTATGGATCACTGGGGCCAGGTGGAGGAGGGCCATTCTGCCGGTAGCCTTGATAACCCTGTGCTTGGTGACCGCCAGTGTTTGCCTTTTCATTAGGGTATTGATTGCCCTGTGGTGGGCTGTTGTGAGGTTGAACGTATGTCTTGGGGAATGCGCCTTCGGAATTGGTACGAGCGTTCTTGCCTACCCACCAATCATCATTGACAAGTTTTAGCACGATAATCTCATCTCCAACATTGAAGTTGCAATCTCCTTCGGCACTATAGGCGTAGAGGGCGGTAGCGCGCATAACCTCAGGTTGAGGGGCAGAATAGTTGTTGCGGCTAGGGAGAGTTGGCGTGGGGGCCTTTTGATATGCAGGTGGTGGCTGATTATCCAGGCTCAACTTTTCCATTGATGGTTCAGGAGCAGAAGCACGAGCAGGCTAGAGGAGATTAGCTATACAAACAACTATTTATGGTTGATGTATTACTCACAGGGTTTTTACGAGTGGGGCCAGCGTTGAAAGATGACTCGGCGGGGAGGTTCTTCATGATAGCGTCAAAAGCTTCATCAGAGATAGCTCCATTCTCAGCAAGAGTTTCGAGCTCCTGTAACTCGTCAGTTCTACTGCTTTCTACATTCACAATCATAACATACGTTCTTAATGTTTCGAAGCGAGCGGTTGTTGCTGATGATCTTGTTGCGTTCCTCGGGTGGCATAGAGGTAGACATGATTATATTCTCGTGATAGGCGTATTCGGTATTCTTGCAGTCGGTGCAGTCTTGGTGGTGGGTACAGTTGTAGACCTTGGAATGAACCTTCTCGTCAATGTCCTTGCGTTCAGCTTGTGTAAAGTATAAAGGGGCAGATCGTTGTTGAGGGAGGCGAGCCTTCGAAACCGACAGATGATCTCTAACTATCTAAATAAAACGCCAAGTCAGCATTGTGTGAAACTTTGTAGCATATTCGAATATGGTAATCCAAGATGATTCTTGGCAAGGTCTTGACATAAAAGAGTAATCCTTACCAATTTGTGCTTGCGAGTTGGTGAAGCCGCGCCGTTTGGACTTTCGTCTCTTCGAGAACTGATATGACCACCGTTTGCTTCTTTATAGATACCACTAGAAGTTTGGAGATTTTGCAGACTATATGCTAGATTCTCGCCCTGCTTGCCAATGCTCGGGGGGGTTGTACCACGGAACGGAGAATCGTCCTGGGGGCCGCGGTGGCTTGAACGTAGGCCGGACGGGAGGATGGGTTGGCTAACGCTGCGCGAAAAGGGGCCGTTAGTTGCGCTTTTGACGGAACTCTCGGGAGTATTTCGATTGCTCGCTGTACGTTGTGCAATATGACGGCTGCTAGAGCGAATAGAGGATGTTGCCTGGAGGGGCAATTATGTTAGCTAGGCTCCACGCAAAGAAATTCCCGCCACTTGGAACTTGTTTAAGGGACGAGAGCTGGAAACAACGTACTTGATCACGGTTGAGGTCTTCTAGGAAAGAATCAAGCTCGGTATCGAGAGAAATAAGGGAGTCGTCGTTGGCGGGTGGGGTGGTTGTGGAAGCATACGCATGAGCATCCTTGGCAACGGCTGCGCCGCCACTCGTTAATCCAACCAGTCCGAGCCCGTCGCTGCTCTCAAATAAAGGGGAAGGCGTGTTGACATCAATTTGAATAGCACTTCTCTTCGAAAGCTTCTTCTTAAACCCTAAGTCAACCTGTTCGATCCAATTGTCAGGACATGGTCAATCTGTAGCTGGGATTCTGAAGTTGAAGTTTGGATTGCGTTTTCTGCTCTTACCGCTTCTCGCTCTGGTACGACCTCGCCGGGCTCGCTACCTTCAGTAGATGCGCCGTAGAAATTGAAGCTGGGAGGCTTGCCTCTGACTTCACCATTGTTATACTGGGACATAACCGTGGCGGAATTGTACGTGGACAAGAGATATGAAGCACGTTTCTCCATCGTCGTCATCCCTCTTGCCGGATCACCCAGAACCGACCGCCGATCTGCTCCTCGATGCTTTTCGTGCTCGCAAGCCGGCTGCTCGTCTGCGGTGATATCAAAGTCGTCTCTCAGAGCAGGATTGAAGCCTCCTGATCTTTGTGATCTTCGTAAGGATTTCTTGGTCGATGTAGCAGATGTTTCTTTAGCAAGCTCTCTGAAGTCAATTAGTCTGTTGACTGGTTTATCAGTCAATTGGTCTTTTCTCTGGCCAGAAGAAGCCATCGTTAATGAATAGCTTTAGAGCGGTCAACTTCGGATTATAGTTCTTCCGTTGTTGGAGATGATGAGATGCAGCAGTGGACGCGAGGTTAAGTAGTGTGCTAGGGGGGCTTCGTCTTCCGCGTGTATCTCGAATTCACTACAGCTGGGAGGTACGAGACGCGTCAGGACGGAAGTGAATTTAACTCACACTTGCATACTAGTGTAGAGAGCTCAACATATGAGGGTAGACCAGCTCAACGCACTGTTCAAGTAGATTGGTGGTCTTTGTCTCCTTCATCACAGTATTAAGACATTTCTACACGTTTGAGGATGTGACACATTCAGCTCTCTTGTCCTATTGTTTCTTTCCAAATCACGCTACTCGTCTACATTACTTGCATAGCATATACTTATCTTCGCAATTAGATACCCTCTCTCGAAGTCTCTCAAATTACAGGCTCATATTAATGAAGTGTGTTTTTGATGTGAAGTGAGAGGTAGGTGAAAGAAAGTTCAAAAATACCTAGAAGACGCTTCCAAATTCACCAAAACCAAAGTTAAGCCTAAAATAAAGCGCAAAAGCAACTAGAATTTTCCTTGTCTGACACAGGAATAAAATCTCCATCCTACTTTTAAAGGCCTTGCACAAGGGGACCTAGGACCTTTCTCGCTTAATTCAGGGGCCTACCAAAAACCAACCCATGCCAAGATGCAAACAGGCTACAGATCTAGGAAATACACAAACCTTCTTTGCCTCTTTTTTCTTTCTCGAAAATATTTGGCTAATTCTACGTAAATAATTTTAGGCATTCAAAAAACTCGTGCCTGTCAACTGATGTACACCTTCCCGTGCTTGCAACGTTCTTCTCTGGTCACATGCAAGACCTCATCAGTCTTGGTATTCTTGATTGATAGAGCTTGTATCTTATTGTACAATCTAGTAGTTCCTCTTATGATATTTACATGAACTAAAACTGCACCTTCCAAACTCAACACCGACCTGCCGTCTCCTATGTTCTCAGCAATACTCGCCGAGCCGTATACTCTCGCGGTAGCATAATAAGCCAATCCTACACGGAAATCCTGGCGATAGGAGCAAACTGTCTTCGGACACGGATTACTATGCTCCTTGGATACCAACACACTGGTGCATGAATCTTGTGCGGAAGGTCGTGTATACAAAGTTTAATTCCCGCCACTCTATTGCATCCAAATGTGCATGAGATATGGTGGCGCGATCATTTTTTACGGATGAAGACCCTTGTCATGTATACGATCATGAATTAGCAGGCAGTCTCGTTGGCGTGGTCGCACCAGATTCCTCGCTGCCGCTACTCTTGGTACTGTATCCTGGATCGCTCAACTCATCTTGTTGCACCCTTTGTACCGGAGACCTACTCGACGGCTGTGATGTCATCTCTGTCTTTGATGGCTGCCTGGCGTGAAACCATCCTCCGCGTTCCCATTCTCCGGGCCTGTACAAACAGGAGCTCTGGGTATCGTCTTCGACAATACCCTTCACCAACTCGCTCAAGCGCTTGAAATCTACCGGCTTCAATATCCACCCATCGAAACCTGCAGCAATATATTCCTGTCGATTTCGCTCGACAAGTGATGCGGATACCGCAAAAATGGGAACTCTGCCGTTAACCATCGCGCGGCTTGACAACTGAGCTCTTGAGTGCGACTTTTCGGTGGATCTGATCATCTTTGTAGACGTCATTCCATCGACGATGGGCATTTGCATATCCATCAATACGACATCAAAGAATGCTGATTTTTCTTCATACGCACGCGCGCACTCTTCTCCGTTGATTGTATGAAAGACTTTGTGGCCACTCTTCTCCAGTCTTTTCTTTATAATCCGACTATTGATGGGATCATCTTCTGCCACGAGTACCTGAAGATGTTCTGCATCTAGTTCCCTGAGACTTTCGTCGGATTCTGCCTTTTCTGCTATGGACATTTGCTTTATTGGGGACTCAAGACTGCTCCTGGAAGGTGAGGCTGCTTCTTCTCCAGTGTGCTCCGAGAACTCGTCCGGCATTTTCACAGCTTTTAGTGGAGTTTTCTCCCCTTTAATGGCAACTCCAGCATGTCTCTCCGAGGGAGGCTGAATAGGATCTAAGGCTCCATGTTTCTTCCGTCGATCAAGGTCTCCAGGTCTTTCATGTGGCTGAATGATCCCTGTACCTCTGGCTGAGCTTGAACTGCCATGGGTGGAACGACTATGGCCACCCCGATGTGGTGTGGTATCTTCTAAGTCTCCATCTGTTAGATTTAATGAACTTGATATAGCATCGATCATTCGATCAACGTCGCTCTTGTTACTCTTGTTACTTTTACCGCCACTGGAGTTACTTCTAAAACTTCGCATGCTAGTCATCTCTTCGACACTGCGTCTTCGACCGACTCCTTCATTCCGTATAGAACTGCCTTTTTCAACTAAGGTAACTTCTCCATCCGCTGCTGGCGGTGTTGCGGGATGCCCAGAATGTGACGAGTATGGTGAAGTCTGACCCGTCTTGAGAAACGCAGACCTCTCGTTGGTACCCACGGATTGATTATTGTCATCTGGTAAGAGGAAAGATAGCTGTACCACGAAGCGAGAGCCCTTTCCTTCTTCAGACTTCAGTCGTAACTGCCCGTCCATATTGCGTACTATACGTGCGACTATTGCCAGGCCAAGGCCTACGGTTCCCCCGTTTCCTTCTTTTCCGTCTGTCAATCGAGCCTTTAACTGATCGGTAGACTCAAGGACCTGTTCGTCGTCATCTGTAGTGACTTGCTCCAGACACCTAAAGATGGCATCCAATTTTTCGTTCGACATACCCACCCCCGAATCTTGGACTACGATCTCGACAGTTGCTCTGCCAAAAGTAATATCTTGAAGCCACAACTCCACTCGTACCTAAAGAAATGAATTAGCAAACAGTCCAGCGACACGAAGAAATCTATCCTCCAAGATACGTACATAGCCATCTCCCGTATTTTGCACTGCATTTGCAGTAATATTTGAAATTGCCTGTCGAACTCGCCTTTGATCGCCGTGAACAAATTGGGGCAGCCCGGGGTGTTCGATGATCTCGTAGTTGATTCCTTTACGCTTAGCATCTCCTGTAAAAGGATCTGTAGCTTCACGTATGGTTAGAGGAAGATCAAAAACCTCATCTTTGATCAGTTCTTGCCCTTCCTCTGTCTTAGTCAAGTCGAGCAAGTCATTGATCACGTATATTAAAGACTTGGACGCCGAGTGAGACTTGGACAAGTTGTCGCGGGTTTCCTGGTCTAATGCGCCTTCAAGTGCAATTTCAAGGTAATTGATAATAGCATTGAGCGGGGTGCGCACTTCGTGAGCGGAATTTGCAAGCAGTAGCTTGGTCAGTTGGTTGGTCTGCAGCGCTGCCTCCTTTTGTCTCCAAACCTGAACGTCTTGTTAAAGATGGCACTAGAAAAGTGATGCAGTGACATACCTCAATAAACTTGCCGTAGACAAGGCAAAGTACCGCAGCGGTTTCAACCTGCTCCTCGGTCCATTCTCGGCACTTTCCTACAACTGTCTCACTCCAGGTCTTGAAACTCGTGCGGGGTTCCAAGTAACCTGTAGTTCCTTCTTTGATGAACTTTTCATATGGATTTCCCGCCCATTTCACCTCTCTCACCCCTCCCTTCCTAAAGAAGACTATGAAGTCACTTCCAGAGACAGAGAGGGGAACCAGGAGAAGTCCTGATATTACCAGAAAGCCAGGCTGATACACTAGATCTGGAAAACTTTCTCTAATATCTTGGGATGTGATGACAGAAGTAATCTTGCGCAGGCGCAGGTACTCAAGCATGGCCAAGGCTTCCTGGGTGTGCTCCACCTTACCCATGATCTTTGTCTCGCCGCGTATCGAGAGTAATCCGAAGTCAGCGTCGAATAACTTGAGTAAGTCATCCGAGGACGCGATGATATAGCCAGAAGGATTTGCTTCGGTGGGAACGGTGTTGATCAGCTTGCGTGCCTGTAGCCTGGATGCATAGGAAAGCTTCTCGATGTTTCTAGAGGCCGTATCACCTATTAAACGACACATCTTTCGGATGGGGAAAGATACCCGCAGTCCTTTTGAGCCATAACCGTGGCATGATACCAAACCCCACAAGTCTCCAAAAGCATTAATCGATATACTCATGGAGCTTCTAACAGCCATGTTTTTGAGGTATTTAATATGGATAGGTGACATGGCCCTCAAGTAGGCGAAAGATAGATCAAGAGGAGTTTCGAGGTCTTCGGTAGTTCGACACACCAGCCGAGCTGTTTCCAAATCACGATCGTATAGCTAGGTAGGAAGTTAGAATTAGATATACCGCCGATAGGCTTAGATATTAGGGAAGAACTTGACAGATCATTTACCCTGAGGTCAACGTCATACATTGCGAGGTTATAAGCAGACCTGAAGGGTAAACATCCTGTATAGCTCTCTTGGGAATTTCACGAGGCCAAATGTAAAACTTACCAGCCGCACTTTGTTGACCTTGTAAAGATCTCTAGCTTGTTTGGGAATATCCGAGGCCGGAAAGTTTAGGCCTTTGTAGAGGTCCTTGGTGGCCCGGGGATCTACTAATTCAGTCACAACTCGTCCGTTGAAGGATGAATCGAATTGGTAAATCATAACACGACTGCAAAACGATTAGCACTGGTTTATGGACTCTATCTTATGATGGAGAGTAATTGACGGAAATTATAGCTTTTGCGGCTGGTCCACTTTCGGTAATGTGAACAGCCGGCGAGCATGGAAAATCATGCTTACTGAAAGCCTGTGAGCTCTTTCACAACCCCAACTAAGATTTTCAGAAATGTTTCTAGGTTCGTGGCAGCAGCTAGTTGTTCTTGCACTTGTGACATGATATTAAAAACTTCCATCGCAGCAGCTTCTCCTTTCCTCTTCCGGGCACTCCTCAAGACTCGCAGTGGTTTATTCACCGGGTGGGTGCTCTCAAGGTACTCGTCGGCGGTTGGTATGCTATGCAAAGTATCCTCAGGTGGTTCCGGCGTTTCTTCATTTGGGGGTACTAGCGGGTGTAGTATATCATCATCGAGCTCGAATTCTAGGATGATCAAATCGGGGTTGGCAGGGTTTATATGCATAGCACACCAAAGCTTTTGACCTCGTTTGGTGCCGTGTACGGCCTTGGGTGATCTGATCATAATTGTGAACACTTCGGGACCATTTGCAGCAGGGTCCGCGTCTTCGTCTCTAATAAAATCGACGTGATCAAGAAGGTTTTCCTGCTGCTCATCCGACAGTATGTCACAGAAGTTGTCCAGTTGAAAGAGTTGCTGGGGCGTGTATCCAATCATACGATAGGAATTCTCGCTCACAACGCGCACCAGTAGTTGTCCCTCTTCCTTCTCCTCCAAGGCTAAAAGCATACCGAAACCTTGAATCGCACCCGGAATATGGATCGGCTCATCTTCACATCGTTGTATGGCATCCCCGTCCCGCCCAGTAATTACTGCATGTCCTTCTGCCGTGACGATATGCTTGAATCTCACCGTGACATGCCCATTGATACTACCTACTTCGGAAGGAGTATGCGTGCCATGTGAACGCATCGAGTTGTCTACATAACTTGACTCCGTCCTGGCATTGGAGTGGTCTGAGCTCGCATCACTGAAGAGACGCATACGACTGCCTCCTCCATACCGGCCAGATTCATTGGTCCCCGTAGAGTGATGGTCCCTTTTCACCCGCGAAGAGGTGTTCGCCGGTGAATCATGCGGCGGCTGCGCGTGAAGAAGCCTTTTCGCGGAAGTGTCCCCAACCGTTTCCGAGGGTGGAGCTTTGGCATCCTTCCGACTACCAGCAATCGAGTCCAGCGATGGGAAATAATCTTGGCGCGGGCTCGCAGGTTTGGTGGAGTGTGGAGTTTGTGCTTGTGAAGTATCTACACTTACCACGCTGCGGATGGGAAACACGCGGTCTGTCTGCGACCTCGGGCTCCCAATCTGCTTCTCGGAACTCTGGCTCCACGACGATGAAGCATCTGGTTGTGCTGGTGGCACATCTGGTTTCTCGGGGTCATCCGACGATTTCAAGTGCGGCTTCGGCGCTGGCAGAGTGGCAGATATGGTGCCTCCCAGCGGAGTGGTCTCTCCCTCATCCTCATTTATAGGTTGCTCCGGTACAGACTCTTCGATGCGTTGGGGCGCAGGAACATTTTCGGGTGCGGGCTGTGACCCCATCGCTGGCGTAGCACCTTCAGCGGAAGGGGGAATTTGTAGATTCGACCGACGTGTGAATGTTGCTCTCTCCCGCTCATGAACCAGGAGCTGTGAGATGTCTGGCAGGAAGGTAGACGTGGTCAGGTATGGTGCGTGAGATATACATGGGGGCTACACAGTCGCATGTGTCGAGGCGGAAACGGACGCACTTTTGAGGATCGGCGGGGAATTTGGCGCAGCAGTCGGACGGAGGAGGTGTTGAAACCGCGAAGGGTGAGGTTATTCGGAAATGTGCAAAGGATCGTCGCAACAAATAAGGAGTGTAATGGAATAAAGGATATTGGCGAAAAGGTACAGCAGTGGCAAAATATACACTACCTTGTGGAAGTGGTAGTGGTAGTGGTAGTTGTGGAGGTTTGTGGTAATGTAGGAGGAAAAGCGCAGGGATGGAATAAGGGGGGGGAGGTGAATGGTTGGTCGGTTTTGGCTGCTTGACTTTTACAGTTTTTGGGTTATGGGGGCGGATGGGCATTTGGGTATGGGCGGATGGGTATTGGCGATTGCCATGTCCAAGTCCTGCACGATTCCCGGTAGATCAGGGTGGAGGAGCGAGGAAAGTGATCTCATCTGTGCCAGATGCAGCATACAGCTCACAATATACGGGAATATACGGCACATGCACGGTAAAATACGAGTATAATGGTAAAACCTGCTCGTCCCTATAAACCAGTAAATCTGTCAACCTGTAAACCTGTAAACTTGTAAACCGAGAGCAGCATCACGCACTCTTCTCCTTGTATTTACTCGGTAATATTTACTGACTAATAAATACTTACAGGACTAATAATTACCGACTTCTAGGAATTCCAAGACGCTCTAATCCCGCTTCCGTAACACTATCTCTCACCACCACCACCACCACCACCCCCGATCTACTGTACAGTAGTAGTGTCTAGGCCCCAACGAAATAGCTGGAAGTTTCTAACTAATTTCCCACCCTCTCCCCACCCCTCGTTCTTGTCTTGTCGCCCAATATCATCATATATCTCCTATCGTGACGGTTAATGACATCGTCTATCCTTGGGCAGGACCCTGGATTTCTGCACCCTGCCTCCGATACCAGACAGTCGTGGCCAGGGTGTCGCTGGGGCTGCGAGCATCATTTCTGATGTCATTCGGCATTAAAGTACGTTGAGGGATGTTCTGTGGCGTGTGGCTGATCTGGTGGTCGTGCGCACTTTTATCGTCCCTGGAAAAAACCAGATCACATCCCCCGCTACTGTACTGCACTGTACTGTACTGTACTGTGCTGTACCCTGAAGTGAGTGATTCGTGATTGGAAACGTGCACCTCCCTACGTACGTCCCAAGTGGGGAGCGTACGACTCAAGCTCTGCATATCAGACGTCGATAGTTCGCGACTAACCCAAATGTCAATTAGAAAACACAAATCTTGCTTCGATTTGGCACGAATACGAAACCCGACTTGCTTTCCAACATGGCGCCCGGGTACAGGATTGCGCTGATACAGCTATACCCCAAGGTGAGCTGTTACGCAGCGTTCGTTGCAGATCGCAAAGTCTCTTGACTCAACCAGACAGACGCCTTGCCAGGAGAAACCTGCACAATTATGTCATATTCACACATGAAACAAACGGCCGTCAAAGTTGATCGGTCCAGTCCGGTGTCATTCGCCTGGCACATATTCATCCGTTTGACGACGAGATGAGACGAAAAGGGGCATACTCGCTTAAAAGATGCGATTTCATATGCCATAATTACCAACCTGCCATATGTCGTGAAGTTAGATGCCTTGCAGCTTAACTTCGAGACAGCACGTTAGCTAGAGTTGGCTATCATGCGAAAGTCTATCGTACAACAAGTGCAAAATTAGTAACGTTACTCCGAAGGCTGATGATGTCTCTGATAACACGATGCCATCAGGCTAGACTGGCTATTCCATACAGTTCGAGATCCCATGATTTCACAAATCTATAGGGCCAAAAACCAGCCTCCGCTAACTCCTTTGTCTAGCCTCTCGCAACTGAGGAAAATCATGCAAGAGCAGTCTCCTTTATCCGCTCCGCCGCCTCTCAAGGATGCCACTTAGCAGTCCTCCCGGAATACCATCTCACCAACTGGCTTCCCAGCTCGCCCCAGTTCCACCAGACCTGCGCCCTCTCCCAAACCTATCTCTCCGCCTACCAATCCCTAGCCAAGGAACTCTCCATCTGCGTCGTGCCCGGCACCATCATCGAAGCCCACGGCACCGAGCTCCACAATGTCGCCTACTTCATCTCCAACGACGGCAGCGTCCTCGGGCGCTACCAGAAGAAGAACCTCTGGCATCCCGAGCGACCCCATCTCACCTCCTCGCGCGACAGCCCGCACGTCGCCTTTGAGACGCCGCTCGGCAAGGTCGGCCTGCTCATCTGCTGGGACCTAGCCTTCCCCGAAGCATTCCGCGCCCTCGTCTCGCAGGGCGCCAAAACAATCATCATCCCCACCTTCTGGAACCTCGACGACTGCACCGAGGCTGGCCTGCGGTGGAACCCGCGATCCGAAGCCCTCTTCCTGGAAAGCACGCTCACGGCGCGGTGTTTCGAGAATACCTGCGCCGTGGTGTTTGTCAACGCCGGCGCGCCCGTTGCGAAGGCTACGACGGGGAACTATGCCGGGTTAAGCCAGGTGGCGGTGCCGTTCCAGGTAGGTTGATATTCTTTTTCTCTTTTTTTTTCCTTTTCATGGTGAATAAGTCCATTTATCCGCCGTGGGACTGGGATTGACTGGGAATTGAGGTTTGGATATGACGAGGAGATAACCATGCTGATGTTCAAAACGTGAACAGGGCGCCCTAGGGAAAATGGGAACGCAAGAGGGAATGAGCGTGGTCGAGCTGGATATGCAGATCCTGGACGATGCCGAGGAGAACTACAAGGTCAGGGCTGATATGGCGAGCGAGGGATGGCATTACGGATATTCCACCAGACGACCAGAGCAGGAGGAAAAGAAGGCCGAAAAGAGTAAGCTCTAGTAGGGCACAGGTCATGCCATGGTACCAACCAACTGAGTTAATATCCACGAATGAAATTTTTGATCGGAAAACGTGCCGAGGGGCAAGACATGAAACAAAAATAAGGCGAGTTTTTTGAATCAGATGTAGGTTTTAGCACCCATAGGAAAGCTTGCTGATACTTCTTCCATGGGGCCGGGATTCTATATATATATATATACCTTTCCATAGCTACTTTACAAAAGCTGGCTTTTTTTTTATAAAAAAAAAAAAAACATACATGTCGACAAAACCCGAGAGCTGTTACGCACTATTTTCAGCAATGATAATGCTGCTACTAACACCATGAGAACACGCAAATCTCCCAAGGCTCATCCCATAGAGATC
>Ga0247810_10000583_pt1 | contig 35761 bp, 36 predicted proteins | sample UWRJL119311C1_FD_179918 | JGI IMG/M metagenome (GOLD analysis project Ga0247810, IMG submission 179918) | Plant litter microbial communities from Arlington Agricultural Research Station in Wisconsin, United States - UWRJ-L119-311C-1 | ecosystem: Environmental > Terrestrial > Plant litter >... | reverse complement strand
GCGCTAACTCAATTTTTCGGAAAGTGAAAGAATTTGATATTGTTGACCAGTTCGATACCGAGAAAAGAGAATACGACAGAAGTCTTTTTCTCACTATTGTATGCGTTCTCAGCTTTATAGGAAGCTGGGTCACCGTGCTCTTCTATGCGCTTTACATCAACAAGGTGAGCGGGATCGAACGTTCCGTTTACCTGATCGATGAAGTGGGAATGGTGGAATACACGCTGATGAAGATCAGTATTGTAACAGCGCTGGTGAGCTTTACGGGCGCATTGATCATGTGGCGCATGCGAAAAATCGGTCTCTTCATCTACGCGATCGGACAGCTGGTTCCTGCCGTGATGATGAGCTACATAACCATTGTTCTGAAACCGATAGAATCGCCGGAGTCCTACATCATGCTGGCATTTGCCGGTATTCAGGTTATTTTCATCGGACTTTACATGTTCAGCTGGAAATACATGCGCTGGTAATGAGCAAGGCTGCTGAAAAATGCATAGCTTTGGCCTCCAATTAAACTAAAATGAACGATATACTTGACTCTGGCCGCAGCGCAAACGACTTCCGGCCCTCAACGGTTCCTAATGCAACAGCTGTGCTCGTGCTGGGAATCTGCTCCATCGTGGGTTGCTTCGCCTGGGGAATTCCAGGATTGATCTGCGGAATAATCGCCATGTCCCTTCACAGGAAAGACAAAGCGGTTTACCTCACGAACCCGGAGAAATACGAAAATTCATTCAGTACGTCGAAATCCGGAAATACCTGCGCACTGATAGGAGTGATCCTTTCAGCAGTGATGTTCCTGATCCTGGTTGTTTATTTCATCCTGGTTGCTTCGGTGTTCTCCTCTGTTGCACATTACAACAGCTTCTGATACTTCATCTTTAATCCTTAATCCTTCTCAAAATTTACTGCTTATGAACAACGATATACTCGACACTGCACAGAATTCAGCCAGGAATACAAACGATTTCCGCCCTTCAACCGTACCGAACGCCACGGCGGTTCTCGTATTGGGGATCTGTTCCATCGTAGGATGCTTCGCCTGGGGAATTCCCGGATTGATCTGTGGAATAATCGCCATGTCCCTCCACAAGAAAGACAAAGCGCTCTACCTCACGAACCCGGAGAAATACGAAAACTCTTTCAATACTTCGAAATCGGGAAATACCTGCGCTACCGTAGGTACTATCCTTTCAGGTGTCGGAGTTCTTCTGTTTATTATCTACATCGTATTCATCGTTTCGATGGTGGGGTCTGCTACCCGTTTCTGATAACTTCGGCTCAAGAACAGGTAGGACTTAGCTTTGAGAAGATGCACTTTTATGATCTGACTTGTACTATCATAAGTTTGAACCTTGTCTTTTGTTCCTTTTGTGATTAAATCATCACACTAACAGGTAATTACATTCCCCGGTTTTGTCGATCGTCATTGCCGTGCCGAATTTTTAATTAGCTTTGCGCACTATTTTTATATTATGGAAGACTTACTGGACACTGGTAAAAACTCGAACGACTTCAGACCATCTACTGTTCCAAATGCGACAGGAGTATTGGTTTTAGGGATCATTTCAATCGTAGGATGTATTTTCTACGGTATTCCCGGACTTATTTGCGGAATCATCGCCCTTGTGATGCACAAGAAAGATAAAGCGCTGTATCTTACAAACCCTGAGAAATACGAAGCTTCTTTCAAAAATTCCAAAGCAGGTTACATCTGCGCTGTAATCGGACTGAGCTTATCTGCTTTGTACCTGCTGCTCATCATCATTTTCGTTATAGCCGGAGTTAGCGGTATGCTGAATCTCTGATCACAAGCTGTCATTCGATTCGTTTGCCTTACTGCGAGATCCACAGGCTGGATTTTGCAGTAGGTGTAACGTTAGTTATAACTTTAACCCGGGCATTAAGCCTTTTCTGGCCTATCTGGTTCGGTAATCCACTTTTTAATGCTTCGCTGCTCCTGGAAAGAAACACTTGGAATTGATTGTCCGTCCTGTGGAGCACAACGTTCTTTCCTAGAGCTCATACACGGACATGTTCTGGAAAGTCTCCGTCTTTTTCCGGCGCTGCTTCCTTTAATAGCCGTTGTTATTATCACCATCATTCACCTGATCCGCCCCTTCAAAAAAGGTCCCGACTGGATCGTAAAGCTTTTCCTGCTCTCGGCCGGATTAATGCTCGCCAGCTGGATCTGGAAGATGATTGCCTGATCGTAGTGATTCTTGAAAACCTGTCGGCCTGAATATGCATGAACAAATCCGGATTAGCGGTGAAAACCAAATTTCCATTAATGAGCAATTGAAGTAAACAGGGACTTTCATGAGGTCGGAACGCTGTCACGAGCTTTTGAATAGAGATACCTTAGGTCAAAGCTATAGTATCCTTATAGATACCTTATATAAATGTTAAAAAAAATCACGCCTGCAATCACTTTTCCACTTTGAAATCCCAATGCTGCTTTTGGTGGCAAATCGACGGAATCTGATAGCTAATCCTTATTTTTGCGCAAAATAACCGAAACATGAAAACCTTTACACTGATAGCATTCCTCGCCGGATTTACGCTGGTAGTTGGTCAGGATGTTGTTCCTACACTTCCGCTCGACTCGCTGCTCAAGCAAAATCCGTGGAGATTTAAAGCCATTACAGGGATCAACGGAAGCCAGACAGCATTTGTGAACTGGGCTGCAGGTGGACGCAACAATATCTCTTTACTCGGATTCATCGATGCTTCTGCCAAGTACAAAAAAGGCGATCACAAATGGGATACCGATTTCAAATACGCGCTCGGAGGCTTGCTTTACACCGATTCAACGGGAAAGAAACAGGGATTGCAGAAAACAGACGACCGGATTGACCTGGCTACGTCTTATGGGTACGAATTCCAGAAAAAATGGTTTTATACGGCTACAGCAGGTTTTAAAACACAAACCCTCGATGGTTTTTCTTACCCGAACGATTCCGTAAGGATCTCCACATTTCTTGCTCCGGCTTACGTGAGCTTCTCGCTCGGTATCGAATACGCGCCGTCTCCTGCATTTTCAGTCTACCTGTCACCACTTGCCGCTAAGATCACCATCGTAAATGACGAAGTGCTTGCCAACGCCGGCGCTTTTGGAGTTACACCGGCTACTTTCGATGAAAACGGCTTTATTCTGACAGAAGGAAAAAGAGTGCGCTACGAATTCGGATCGTATTTCCGGATGAAATTCGAGAAAGCAATAGCAAAGAACATCGAAATGAAGACGCGTGTGGAGCTTTTCTCAAATTACCTTGACAATCCGCAGAATATTGATGTAAACGCCGAAAACATCTTCAACTTCAAAATAAACGACTGGTTTTCAGCATCGCTGCAATGGAATCTGCAGTATGACGACGATATCCAGATCCTCGACAGGAAGGGAAATACAGGTCCGCGAACACAGTTTAAATCTGTTTTGGGCCTCGGGATCTCTTATACCATCATCGACTAAGCAAATAAAGGTTATTTTCGTGTAAACTAAATGTCGAACTTTTTCTCAGATATCTCATTGTGGTGGCTATTGCCTGCAGGACTTGTTTCGGCGGGAATAGCCTGGTTCTATTATAAGAAGGCCGCAAAGAATCAGGACTGGACGACAAAGCAACGCCGCATCCTTCTTTCGCTTCTTGCCGCCGGCCTGTTCCTGTTATGCCTGCTGCTCATCGGTCTTTTGTGGGAATCTGTTAGTTACCGGAAAGAAAAGCCGCTGTTTATCACTTTGGTAGACAACAGCAGCTCCATGACCAATTACAGCGACAGTGCAAAAGTGAAAAGCCGGATCACCGCTTTTCAGAATGAGCTAAAGGAAAAGTTCGGAGATCGTTTCGATCTGCTCGCTTTGAGTGTCGGAGAGGTTACAGCGTCTCTGAACGGCATGCGCTTCAATGAGAAACAGACCGATCTTGCAGACGGGTTCGAGCACATTCGAGAATTGTACTTCAACCGCAATATCGGTGGGATCGTGCTGATCTCGGATGGAAATTTCAACCGCGGCACGCATCCGATGTACAGCGCAGAGCGTATCGAGCTTACGCCGGTATTTACACTTGGAGTGGGGGATACGATCACCCGGAGAGACCAGGCTATCAGAAGTGTGAACACGAATGAAGTTGCTTTTCTGAACAACCAGTTTCCCATAGAAACAACCATCGATTTCAACCGGATGCCAGCGGGGCCCGCAAAAGTTTCATTGGTTCACCAGGGAAAAACGATCGCTACGCAAACGGTCAACTGCTCCAATTCCATATTCGATCAGCAGCAGGTTGTCTTCAATGTCGATGCAAAATCCAAAGGTTTTCAGCGTTATACCATCGTGCTCGAAAGAAAGAACGGGGAATTTACTTATGATAACAACCAGCAATCCTGTTACATAGAGATCGTTGATAATAAGAATACGATCTGTCTGCTTTCCAGCGCGCCGCATCCGGATCTTGCGGCAATTCGCAGTATCCTGGAAGAAGACCAGCAATCGAAAGTGGAAACGGCCCTGACTACCGGCTACAACCTTCCGAAAGAGCGCCCGAATCTTGTCATCTGGTACGAGAACGGAACAAAGCCAAATCTGCTGCTGTTCAACAGTATCAAAGAACAGAAAATTCCCATCCTGTTAATCGTTGGTCCTACAACGCCGGCAAGCGTGATCCGTTCCTACGATATCGGGCTCGGTGTTCCAGCCGGGAATCAGCAGGACGATGTTCAGGCAAGTGTTTCCTCCGGGTTTGCAGCATTTTCATTTACCACCACATTCACCGATGCTTTACAGTATTATCCGCCGCTGAGAACGAAATTCGGCAATTATTCCCTTCCCGGAAATGCGGAGATCATGCTCACTCAGCGTATCGGGAACATCACGAAAAAAGATCCGCTCTTCTTTATCACACAACGCAAAGATTCTAAAGTAGGAGTTTTGCTGGGAGAAGGCATCTGGCGCTGGAAAATGAAAGAATTCAGCCAGCGGCACAGTACGGAAGGTTTCCGGGAATTTATTCAGAAAACCGTTCAGTATTTAGTCGTAAGACAGAACAATGAGCCTTTGCGCGTCACACTTCCCAAGCGTTTTACCGTTGCCGAAGATGTGGAAGTGAAAGCGGAATTCTACAATGAAGCAATGGAGCTCATTACCACTCCGGGTATCGTTTTAAACCTGACTTCATCGACAGGAAAGAAGACGAAGCTGGATTTCTCTCCGATGACGAATTTCTACAAGGTCAATGCCGGTCAGTTATCTCCGGGAACCTATACCTGGACGGTGACCGCAACACATAACGGGAAGAAGCATCAGAAATCGGGCGATTTTGTGGTCGAAGATATTTCCCTGGAACAGGCCGACACCAAAGCCGATTTTGGAGTTCTGAATCAGCTTGCGGCACAATCCGATGGTTTGTTCAAGCCATTGAGCAGATCAGGTGAATTGCTGAAAGCGCTCGAAGCGAGAAGTGATATTGCAACACTTCAGTTCGCCGATTCGGGCTATACCGCCCTGATAGACTGGAAGTGGCTCTTTGTACTGGTGATCCTGATTTTTGGAACGGAATGGTTCCTGAGAAGGTGGTGGGGGACTTATTAGGCTTCAGCCTTTGTGGCGAGTCTTATGCTTACTATTTGTTTTTATCAGAACCATACTGAATAGCCGGCTCAGCTGCAACATTCCTGTTATTTCTTCATTCGTGTCTATTTCCTGATACTTTTTCACCGAAGCTTTCAGCACATAAGGACGATTAAAGGCATCCTGGCGAACCCTGAAGATCTCTGCCAGCTTGCGGATCGTTTTAACGGAAAAATATACTAGTACTTTCAATAATTCGCAATTAGCGAACTTTATTTTTATACTTGAATATCGGATAATTGTTAAATTTTGAGTTCTTTCTAACCATCATGAAATAAAGAGAAAAGCTATGCGTTTTAAAAGAAATGTTCTTTACAGCCTATGGTAAAAAAATACACAACGGAATCGCAGCCGAAAGAGGGTACACTGGTTACTCCATCGGCGGCGCTGGTTCAACACTTGCTGAACTACAGCAAGTCTTTGGAATCAAAGAAGCTTAAACATCAGAAAGTACTGGTGAATTTGAATTAAAACAAGAAAGCCCTGACAATCGTCAGGGCTTTTCTTTTATACTGTCCACTGGTTGGCGGATGTTCTTGAAATCTACCAGATACGGGCAACTTTCTTTGTTTCATTACGCATTTTGTCGCCTTCTTTTATGTCGAAAGCAGCAAAGAACTCCGGGCAATTCATCAAAGGTCCGTTCACGCGGTACATGCCCGGTGAGTGAGAGTCATTGGCGATGCGGTTTTTCATTTCGGCTTCCGTGTAGTTGATCTTCCAAAGCTGAGCGTAAGAAATAAAGAAACGCTGAGCAGGCGTGTAACCGTCACGAACTTCGCCGGATTTGAATTCCGGAGTGCGTGTATAAGCGTAATAAGCCATTGTCAATCCGCCAAGGTCTGCAATATTTTCTCCCATTGTCAGATCCGGGTTAACACAGTTCCCTTCAATAGGGCAGAAGCCGGAGAATGTTTCTCCCAATGTTTTTGTGCGCTCTTCGAATAATTTACGGTCACCCTCCGACCACCAGTTGGTAAAGCTTCCGTCTGCGGCGAATTTGGAGCCCATATCATCGAATCCGTGAGTGAATTCGTGACCGATCACCATTCCGATGCGTCCGTAGTTCACAGCGTCTTCTGCATTTACATCAAAGAAAGGCGGCTGCATAATTCCCGCTGGAAAAGCGATCTCATTTAACAGCGGATGATAATAAGCATTCACCATGTGAGCAGGCATTCCCCATTCTTTTTTGTCAACTGGTTTGTAAAGCTTTGCCATGTCGCGCTGGATCTCGAACCGGGCACAGTTGTCGATGTTCGCAACGTAATCGGCAGGTGAGATGTCCAGTTTCGAAAAGTCTTTCCATTCTTCCGGGTAACCGAGCTTTCTTCCAATCGCGTTCAGTTTAACAAGTGCTTCTTTTTTGGTTTCCTGCGACATCCATTCCAAACCTTTGATACGGTCGGTAAAGCTTGCCAGCAGGTTGTCGACCATCGTATTAACGCGGGCCTGTGCTTCGGCGGAATAAGATGTTTCAACAAATGCCTTTCCAAGCAATTCTCCGAGCATCATACCTGTCAGCTCGTCGATAGCACGTTCATTAGCCGGTTTCATTTCTTTTTTACCGCTGAGAACTCCCTGGTAAAACCTGAATTTTGTATCGACCCATTTCTGATCGAGTGATCCTGCGTAATGATTCAGGGTTTTAAAGCTCAGGTAAGTCGTCCAGTTTTCCATTGGCAATTCTCCGAGTAATTCATTTACCTGTCGCAGGAATGCGGGCTGACCAACGATAATGGTATCGAACGACTGACTACCAACGTTCTTCAGGTAACTTTCGAAATCGAAGCTCGGAAATAGTTTCTTTGCGTCGGAGAAGCTCATTTTATTGTAAGTTTTCTCCGGCTCACGCATTTCAGCAGGGGCCATCATAGAGTCAGCAAGACGTTTCTCGAATTCGAAGACCATTTTCGCTTTGACATCTGCTTTTTCTTTGGTTTCGCCTGCAAGCACAAAGATATCGCTGACGTAGATCATGTAAGCATCGCGCTCCTTTTGCTTGCCTTCCTGGAAATAATAATCCTTGTTAGGAAGTCCGAGGCCGCCCTGACTAATGTATGCGGCGTTCTTTTCCACGTTTTTCAGATCCTGCCCGATACCGAAACCAAACAGCGAATTGATACCGACTTTATGTTGTTCGGCTATAACCGTAGAAAGCTCCTCCCGCGATCTTGTTTTTTCAAGGGCAAAATACCTGGCTTTTATCGGGGAAAATCCAGCTTCATTCCGCTGTTTCATATCCGTGAAAGAATGGAAATAATCGCCAAGCAGCTGCTTATCGGAACCTTTTGGAGCCTGCGCGCTTTCAGCATTTTTAAGGATGTCTGTGAGCACTTTTTTATTTCGCTGGTCGAGCTCATTGAAGCTTCCCCAACGCGATTCTGAAGCCGGAACCGGATTTTTCACCAGCCAGGTTCCATTGGCGAACTTAAAGAAATCATCCTGCGGACGAACGGACTTGTCCATATAAGCCTGGTCGATGGTTGAAAGCTTCTTGTTTCCGGAAGGCTGTTTTACCGACGCATCAGTAGAGGCAGTTGTTACAGTTTTGGGGTTACAGGCAACTGTCAGTAGGAAAGCGCCACCGAAAACGATTGGAGTAATTTTCATTCTTAAGGGATTAAAAGCATTTCAACGTGAGGAATTTCATCCTCAAAATATTCTTTTCCGGTAGACACAAACCCGGATTTATTGTAAAAAGACTCCAGGTGTTTCTGAGCCGAAATACGGATAGGATTCACGCCGAATTCTTCGAAAGCGAACTTCACACAGCGTTCCATGAGCTCCATTCCTACACCGGATCCGCGAAACTCATTGTTCAGAACCACGCGTCCGATAGCGACTTCTTCATACACAAGTCCCGGAGGAAGGATTCTCGCAGTTGCAATAACATCGCCTTTACCATCTCTTAATAAAAGATGATAAGCCTTTTTGTCTTTTCCGTCGAGGTCGAGATACGTACAATTCTGTTCCACAACAAAGGCTTTCAGCCGAAGTGCGATCAGGTCGTGAAACTCATTCAGTGTTAGTTCTTTGTAAGGTTTAAACTGCCAGTCTAAGTGCATAGTATATTAATTATAAATGATCGGATTTAAAATTGAAAAGTCTTTGAATTTATCCTCTTTTACATTTCAATTTTCAATTGGTTTATGTTTGAATAACGCCAACGTTGTAAGGTTTTTCAGCCTTTTTGTGACTGGCCATCGAAATTCCTATCGAAAGGAACTCCCGTGTTTTTGCCGGATCGATAATTGCATCCAGCCAGATGCGCGAAGCAGCATAATAAGGTGAGATCTGCTCGTCGTAACGTGCTTTGATCGTATCGAACAATTCTTTCTCGCGCTCCGGAGTGATTTCTTCACCTCTTGATTTCAGGGAAGCAACTTCGATCTGCAACAATGTTTTGGCAGCAGCGGCTCCGCTCATCACGGCAACTTCTGCTGTTGGCCAGCCAACTATCAGTCGGGGATCATACGCTTTTCCGCACATGGCATAGTTTCCTGCGCCGTAGGAGTTACCTACAACCACTGTGAATTTCGGAACAACCGAATTGGCCATTGCATTCACCATTTTTGCACCGTCTTTAATGATCCCGGCATGCTCCGATTTCGAGCCGACCATGAATCCCGATACGTCCTGGAAGAAAACCAGCGGAATATTCTTCTGGTTGCAGTTCATAATGAAACGTGCCGATTTATCAGCCGAATCGTTGTAGATCACACCACCAAATTGCATTTCGCCTTTGGCATTTTTGCTGAGCTCGCGCTGATTAGCAACAATTCCGACGCTCCAGCCATCGATGCGGGCGTAACAGCAAACGATCGTTTTACCATAATCTCCCTTGTATTCCACGATACTTCCTTCATCCACGATGGAATCGAGAATATCAAAAACATTGTAAGACTTGTGTCGCTCCGCTGGCAGAATACCGTAAACCCGCTTCAATTCATGCTTTGGCTGAACAGGTTCAATTCTATCGAAACCAGCATTTTCTGGCTGACCAATTCTTCCGATCATGGAACGGATCGTTTCGAGGCACTCGGTATCGTTGGCAACTTTGTAATCGCACACTCCCGAGATCTCCGTATGGGTTGTTGCTCCGCCCAGCGTTTCGTTGTCGATGGTTTCACCGATAGCCGCTTTCACCAGGTAAGATCCTGCAAGGAAAATAGTTCCGGTTTTATCAACGATGAGCGATTCGTCCGACATGATAGGAAGGTAAGCACCACCGGCAACACAGCTTCCCATAACGGCGGCGATCTGAACGATTCCCATCGAGCTCATGATCGCGTTGTTGCGGAAGATGCGCCCGAAATGCTCTTTATCGGGAAAGATCTCATCCTGTAAAGGAAGGTAAACACCGGCTGAATCCACGAGGTAGATGATCGGCAGGCGGTTTTCCATAGCGATCTCCTGTGCACGGAGATTTTTCTTTGCTGTAATAGGGAACCAGGCTCCGGCTTTTACAGTTGCGTCGTTCGCAACCACAATGCACTGTTTTCCGGAAACAAAGCCGATCACAACGACAACTCCGGCAGAGGGGCAGCCACCGTGTTCTTCGTACATGCCCATTCCTGCGAATGCGGCGACCTCAAAACGCGGAGCTTCGGGGTCGAGCAGCGTATCAATGCGCTCGCGTGCGGTCATTTTTCCTTTTTCGTGCAAAGCGGCCACTCTTTTTGGTCCGCCACCCTGCATTACTTTCGATAATTCGGCCTCCATCCGCGATATTTTCAGCCGCATCTGGTCGTCGTTTATGTTGAATTCCAATTCTTTTGGATCGATAGCCATGAGATTTAAATTAATAGCGTTCCAAATATACACAATTCACTGTAGATACCTTTCTGCAAGGTGTGCTTAAAGCAACCCGAAAAGATCTAATTTTACAGCAAATGCAAGATACTTACAAACACAAGGGAATGCGCAAGCAGCTCATCGATGAGCTTCGCGCCAAAGGAATTACCGATCAGAGCGTACTTGCGGCTTTCGACGCCGTTCCAAGGCATTATTTCCTGGACCTCGTTTTCGAACAGCAGGCTTATTCCAATACGGCTTTCCAGATCGGCGCCGGACAAACGATCTCTCATCCTTATACGGTTGCTTTCCAGACAAGTCTGCTGGAATGGAAAAAAGGGGAGAAGGTGCTCGAAATTGGTACGGGATCCGGTTTTCAGACCTGCATTCTCTGCTCGATGGGCGTAAAAGTGTTCTCAATTGAACGGCAAAAAGAACTGTATCTGAAAGCCAAGAAGATCATTGACCATTTCGGATTTACTCCGAAGCTGTTTTTTGGTGATGGCTACGAAGGCAAGGAATCGTATGCTCCGTTCGATAAGATCCTCGTTACCTGCGGCGCGCCTGATGTTCCCCGGAAACTGCTCGATCAGCTGAAAGTCGGAGGAATGCTCGTTATCCCGGTCGGAAATATGGACAAACAGCAAATGCTCCGGATCACAAAGATCTCGGATACCGAATACCACGAAGAGCTGTTCGGGGAATTCAGCTTTGTACCGATGCTGGAGAAAACCGTTCGCTAATGACTTAAGCTTATGAGAAAATTACTGCTGCTAACTGCACTTCTTACCGGATTTGGTGCAGCTTCACAAACCGATCAGTCGTTCAGCGTGAATATCGAAGGACAGATTGCCGTTTCAACCGACGGGAAAGGCGTCTTTATCAATGCGGGCGGACCGGCACTCAAATTCAGCTTTGAGAAGTTTGCGTTTTCCGTAAACATGATGCCTTCTCTGCGTTTCCAGGATGAAGCTCACAAACCGCTGGTAACTCCTATTCTTGGCTGCGGACCGCAATTCTACTTCTTAAAGGAACGCCGGTTTGTGCTCAGCTTTCCGTGCTATTATTACACTTCTTCACAGGTATGGACATTTACCGCCGGAGTAGGATATGTACTGACGAAAAAGATCGCTAAGAAGAAAACCGGAGAATAAGCAACCGCAAAAAGCGTTATTTTTATACAAATCCGCTTATGAAATACCTGGTGCTCATTTTAATGGCTTTACCTCTTGGTTCAAATGCTCAACTGCCACTTAGGACGGAAAGTGTTCCTGTTTATTCCATTCAATCGAAGATCGATCTTGAACGAATTACTTTATCAATTAAAAAGCCAATGCAGCCTGTATTCAGCTGGAGTGATTCTTACTACCAGTTGTTGCTGAGAGAAAACGAGCTGTATGAATGGAGAAAGCTGATGATGCAATCGCCGTGTATGGCTATTTCACGCAAGCCTAGAATTGTGCAAGGCCCCATCGGAAAGATTTACAAACCTGTTGCAAATTACCGTTTCCGAAGAGCTTTCAGCTTAAAATAACTGTATGCTTTTCAATGAAGAAAAGTTAAACTATCGATCTTCAGCAAAAGATTTTGTGAGAGAATGATCAATTGCCGGGGAAGTTGGAACCAGATCCTAAATAATTGTGTAATTTACAAGCTGTTAAAGATGAAATTATTGACATGGTTTGTATTTTTGAGCGCGAGTTTTGCGTCTCAGGGCCAACGCGTTGCCGTTGACTTCAATACTGCTTTGGATAATGGTTTCGTTACATTGGTCTATTGTCACATCGTGAAACCAGGCTGGTATGTAAAAGGCGGTTTCTCCACTGGAAATTACGGCCGCAGCGAGCACATTGAGGATGTTTCCGAAGTTCAGAAAGGAGCAGCGGTGGTTTCCCCTTATACTTCGATCAACACTGCTAATCCCGGAATGAAGCTGTTTGGGTACAATTCCCGCAGAAGAGGCTCCGCAATAGAACTTGGAATAGGTAAATTCTTTGAGCTGGGCCCCATTCACACTATCCGGTTTGATATCCAGCTGAAAGGCTACCGGATCACTGAAGATATTTTTGCCGGTTACGTAATGGAAGCTCCCGGAACTGTTCAGCGCGGATTGCGCGTCGGTTACAAGCGAAGCGGCTTGTCGTTCGGCCCTGAGATCTTTCACGCCATACGCTTAACAGGCCGCCTTACGTTCTATTACGGCGTAAAGATTCCTTATTTCCTTCCTTTACGCACGGTGGGCTACCATCCATGGAAGATCAAAAGCCCCTCGACGGGTATTCAGCCGAATCTTGCTATCGGATTAAGCTATGCCATTTCGCGGAAAACGAAAGAAGATTAAAGCTCTTTGAGTGAGGAAATGTGTTCCTTTAAGTCGGTATCGGCAGCCATTTTTTCCTTGATCTCGCTCAGTGTTTCCGGGCTCATTACAGCTTCGCGACTGATGATATCGACACCTTCCGGGGTGAACAGTGTTTTGGAAAAATAGATCACAGCCCACTGGTGATCCTCATCGATGAGCTTTACTTCCCACTTGCTCTTAGCGATTCGAAGCAATCCTTTTCCTTTCCACGTAAACGCGTTCGGGTTGTCTTTGTCCTGGAAATCGTGCCCTTTAATGCTTTTGGATTTTCCTTTTTTGATATAAGTCACTTCGTCGAAAAGAACAGTTTTCGTGTTGCGCTCCTCGATCGTATAGTTGAATGCCGGGTTCGTGTTGTCGCCTTTCAGCCACATCGGAAAATTCGTGCTCACCACGAACCACGTTCCCGCAAGGATCTGAAGCATAGTTGAAGCAATAAGTTCCATATCTGAATGAATTAATCAGCTAAATGTATGTTTGAAATCGTTTGAGCCATTAAAATTATTGACTTTTAACGCTTGTGGGGGAATAGGGAAAATGTAGTAGGGTTTATTTCGCATTCCCTAGTTCCCCGTTGCTATTCCCTGATTCCATTACCTCTTAAGCTTGTTTAACTTAAAAAACGGTAATCTTAGGTGGCTTTCTCTTTTCTGCGACTTGTTTATTGATATTTTGCACAAGAGAACAGGCTTATGAAAGAATTACAGTTAAATCAGGTAATCAGGATCAAAGGTGAAGCTTCGCCGGTTGTGGCAACTGCAATTCACGATGGACATTTCCTGAGGCCGGAAATCATTAGCAATTCAGGATTAACGGAAGAAGAGCGTCTTCGGGAAGAAGATCCGTTCACCGCACAGTTTATCAGCTATTTCCCTGCAACGATCGTCGGATTGAGAAGCCGCTTCGAATTTGACCTGAACCGTTCTCCCGAAAAAGCCATTTACAGAATTCCGGAAGATGCCTGGGGACTGAATGTCTGGAAAACACCTTTGTCCGACCAGCAGCTGGCTGAGAGCAAAGTCATGTACGATCTTGCCTTCAATGAGATGCGGCCTTTCTTCCAGGCTTGTATAGACGAGTTCGGATCAGTTGTCGTTTTCGATTGTCATTCCTACAATCACCGGCGCGACGGAGCAGAAGGTCCCATTGCTGATCCGCAGGGAAATCCGGATGTGAACCTGGGAACAGCTAATCTGAACCGGACGATCTGGCTGCCGGTCATCGAAGCAATTACTCAGCAATTCTCGGCACATCATCTTGACGGAAAACCGCTCGATGTGAGGGAGAACATCAAATTCAAAGGCGGTTATTTCTCCCAATGGCTTTACAGTGAGTTCGGCGATAAGGTGTGTGCTGTTGCCATCGAGTTCAAAAAGATCTTCATGGATGAATGGACAGGAATACTACACGAGCAACATCACCGTGAATTAACCGAGCTGCTCACCGGATTGATTCCCACAGTAGAAAAGATCCGGGAAGAAATCACTGCAAAACACTGAACATGGATGCCGGAGAAACCATAGCGAAGAAGATCATCAGCGATCTGAAAAAAGGAAAAAGCAGTTTCATTGAGACCGGCAAAGGACTGGTCGTGCACATTGAAAAAGCGCTTCCCTATATATGCGTTTACCGTTATCCGTCTGAAGGCCCGGATTATTTCCGGCACATTCTCGATCGCACGGAATCCTCGTACATTATGATCGCTGAAAATAAGTCTGCAGAACTGGAAAGCATCATTCGCGAGCTGTCGGAGTTCTTATCCGATATGTTCGGGGCCTTTCTGATCGTGGAGATTTGGGTAGCAACTGTTTACGATACATCAAAGCCTGAGATCACCATTCTTGGTCCGCATGCGAAAATGCCCGCTGCCATCGATTCCCTGAAAGAAGAGCTGGCATTGATCAGCAAACCGGGAAATGAGATTCGCATTGAAGTCGACGAAGAAGGAGCGGTCGCACCGGAAGGAATGGAGCCAATAGCGATCCGCAGCGAGCTGAAGAAAAACGAATGCCTGCTGCTGGGCGTTGAAATCCAGCCATTTTATATCAACCCGGAAAGCAAAACGCCTTATCCGTCTTTTACGAGATTTGTAAGAACACACCTGGGGCGTGGACTGAAGAAAGCCTTTTTCGAATTCGTTCGCGTTCAGACTTCCTATAAAGTGACCAATTTCCAGATGCTGGGAACGTCCAGGCTAACAGAGAATGTTCACATGGTCGACGATCAGCTGGCGGAGATCTCCTCGCAATTCAAGTTCCTGTTCCTGGTATCTCCCATCAACAGCGAAAAAGCGTGGGAACAGTTCAAGGAAAATGAGTTCAAAAAAACGCCCGTTTTCCATTACCGGTTACTGCCGCTGGATCCTGAGCTCGCCAAGCGAAGATTGTACAATATCCAGATCGAAAAGATCGAAGATCCGACGCTGGCATTCATTTTCAGGGATAAGCGCGATGAGCTGGATAAAATGATCTCCATGCTCGCACAACGCGATACCCCGGATTTTATTCAGAGCAGTATACAGCTTTTCGGCTCGGTCGACAGGGATCTTTACGATATTGCCAATGCAATTCTTACGATCGTAAAGCCGCACCATGAACAGGAAACAGAAGTCGAGCACGTCAATGCGGAGTTCTTTGCGAAAAGAGCAGAAGAAGAGTTCGCGTTCTTCCGGAAAAGTTACCCGGGAATCCAGCTGAAAACAGAGATCAGCTCTTCAGTTGATAGCTTGATGGTGGGAACCGATACGCTTTACATCTCGAAGAATTACACCATTCCCAAAAACAGGGTGGAAGGCCTCATTCAGCACGAAGTAGGCACGCACATGCTGACTTACATCAATGGAAAAGCTCAGCCACTGAAACAATTGAGCCAGGGAGTTCCCGGTTACGAAGAGCTGCAGGAAGGACTGGCCGTTCTGGCCGAGTACCTCGCCGGAGAATTCACCAACGACCGTATGCGCGTGCTTGCAGCGAGAGTGGTAGCAGTGAAACACCTGGTAGAAGGCTATTCGTTCCTGGAAACCTTCAACCTGTTGTATCAGCAGCACCAGATGAATGCAAAAACCGCTTTTGGCATCACAACACGTGTTTACCGGGGCGGTGGACTCACAAAAGACGCGGTTTACCTGCGCGGACTGATCTCCCTGATCAATCACATCGTAAAAGGTCAGAAGATCGAATCGCTGCTGATCGGGAAGATCCGGGAAGATTACATTTCTATTGTGGAAGAATTAATCTACCGGAAAGTCCTCAATCCCATGCCTTTGCTGCCGCGTTATCTAACGGAAGGTGAAGGCGTAAAAAAACTGGCACAGATCAAAGACGGCTTTGACGTGTTCAACTTAATTCAAAACAGGCTATTATGAAAATAGGAATCGTTGTAAACAATGTTATGACCGAAAAGCCAGGCTACACTTCGACCTTGCTTGGTCACCAGATGCACCTTATGGGACACGAAGTTTACCTTATCGGAGTTTCCGACCTCGGTTACCGTCCGGATGGTGTGATGTTTGCCGACGCGGTTCACCTCAAAAAAGGAAAGCCGGTAAAAGAAATGGCGGCTTATCTGTCCAATCTTCAGGGGAAAGAAGCCGTAAGATCGAAAGTCACGGCCGAAGAGCTTGATGTGCTGATGCTGCGAAACGATCCTTCGGGCGAAGGCCGCGATCGGGGCTGGGCAAAGATCGCAGGTATCAACTTCGGACAGTTTGCCATTAATTCGGGCTGCCTGGTTCTGAACGATCCGTTTGCGCTGTCGAATGCTCAGAACAAGCTGTATTTCCAGCATTATCCGGAAGAAGTAAGACCGAAAACACTGATTACCCGTTCAACAGCCGATATCAAAGCATTCTTTCTGGAAAACGACGAGCAGATCATTTTAAAGCCGATCCAGGGTTCCGGCGGACATGGAGTGTTCATGCTGAATAAGAACAATACGCAGAACATGAACCAGATCATCGAAAGCTTGCTGGAAGAGGGATACGTTATTGCACAGGAATTTCTGCCCGAAGCCACCAAAGGCGATATCCGAATGATGGTCATGAACGGGAAGCCGCTGGAGATCGACGGTAAATACGCCGCTTTCAAACGCGTTTCCAAAGCGGGAGATATACGCAACAACCTCAGTGCCGGCGGACATTTCGAAAAGGTAAAGATCACCGATCACATGCTTCACCTGGCAAGTCTCTGCGCACCGAAGCTTATCCAGGACGGAATGTTCCTCGTAGGACTCGATATCGCAGGAGATAAGCTGATGGAAATAAACGTGTTCAGTCCCGGAGGGATCAATGTTTCCAACGAGCTGAACAAAGTGAACTATGCAGTAAACGTCATCGAATCAATCGAAGACAAAGTAAGGCAGATGAAAGCCTTCGGCAACAAGTTTACCAATGCTTTTTATGCTACAATTTAGTAAGAGATTCATGAAACCATTTCAGTCAGTAACGTTACTTTAGAAATTGGAAGGGAGCTTAAACCTCCCCCTTTGGAGGGGGATTGAGAGGGAGGATATGTTGACAAAATAAAACAGAAGCGTGGCTGACCCATGTTTGAGCTCAGCCATGGGGGATTCCTATTAGAGGAATAACTGGAAACAAAAAGCCCCGACATACCGTCAGGGCTCCCATTATGCTTCTGATTATCCTTAATGCTCCAGCGAAGCTAAATAGCGTTCCGCATCCAGTGCTGCCATACAACCTGTTCCGGCTGCTGTGATCGCCTGGCGGTAATTTTTATCCGCTGCATCTCCTGCAACAAATACTCCCGGTACGTTTGTGAAAGACGTTCCCGGCTTTTCATATTTGATGTAACCAACCTCGTCCAGGTTGATGTAGTCTTTGAAAACGTCCGTGTTCGGTTTGTGACCGATCGCAACGAAGAAACCGGTACAAGGGATCGTGTGCTCGATACCTGTTACGTTGTTCTTAACACGCGCTCCAGTAACTCCAAGATCGTTTCCTTCGACCTCAACTGTCTGAGTGTCGAATAAGATCTCAATGTTCGGCGTGTTTTGAACCCGTTCGGCCATGATCTTCGAAGCGCGGAATTTATCCGTACGCACGAGCATCGTTACTTTCGTACATAATTTTGAGAGGTAATGCGCTTCTTCGCAGGCAGAATCTCCTGCTCCGACGATCACTACTTCCTGTCCGCGGTAAAAGAAACCGTCACACACAGCGCAGGCAGAAACGCCGCCGCCGCTCAGTAAGTACTTCTGCTCGGATGGCAATCCAAGGTATTTGGCCGAAGCTCCTGTGGAAATGATCACCGTTTCCGCGTGGATCTCGTGACCATCTTCTGTCCAGCATTTGTGAATAGGTCCTGTAAAATCTACTTTAGTGATAAACCCGGCGCGAACGTCTGTTTCAAAACGCTTTGCCTGGGCTTCCAGCTGGACCATCATTTCAGGTCCTGTAACGCCTTCGGGATATCCCGGAAAATTCTCTACTTCGTTGGTGGTCGTAAGTTGTCCGCCAGGCTGAAGCCCAACATACATAACCGGTTTCATTTCAGCGCGTGCAGCGTAGATCGCAGCTGTGTATCCCGCCGGCCCGGAGCCAATGATCAGGCATTTTATTTTTTCTGCACTCATGTGTTCTGTCTGTGTTTATAGGAGAACAAAAATAGTGATTTGTCCGCATAGTGTGATGTCTTTCACAGAACAGTTTTAAACAGTAGGAATGCAAGAAACCGATAGTCATTACCGCAGAGAAATGCTACACAGGGCTTGACGGATCTTAAACAGGATCTGAGGAATGATATACAAAGCTTGAGGAATTCTATTAGAGGTGTAAGGAAAGTTCCACAAGGTCTGGGGAATTCTATTCAAGGTCTGAGAAAAGTTATATAAGGTCTGAGGAATTCTATAAAAGGTCTGAAGAATTCTATTTAAGGTCTGATGAAAACTATATTAGGTCTGAGGAATTTTATATAAGATCTGAGAAAAGTTACACAGGAATGCAGGTGAAACAGTTCAGAGCGCATGAAGCATCGCTATGATTTAGTTCAGCTCAGTTATGAATTATGCATTACTGAATAGTCATCAGTCATTACACATTCCAACCCATTTCATAAAATAAACGTTCTGAACAATGAATAAAAATCACTGTTTAATTCACTCAAAACAAATTGTCATGAGTACAACCACTGAGAAGGGCTTCGGCCAAAGGATCCGCAAAGCGCAGGATCTCCTGATCTACCTGAACGGATTTCCCGTTTACAATCCTCCGAGAACAGAGGAATCACTATCCGAAATAACCATCCTGATCAATGATATCAGCTCATTAAATGATGCAGAAGCATTACGGATGCAGGACTACCGGCTTGCTGTAGATAACCGCCAGGGGGCTTTTCGCGATAAGCCTGATTCTATTGAAAAGCTGCTCACCCAGATTTCCGGTGTGGTAACTGCGCAGTTCGGAAAAACAGCGAAACAAACGCAGCTCATAGTAGGTGTCATCAGGAATATGCGCTAGACCACACTCACTAAACCGAAAATTCTGGAGGAGCTGGAAACCAAATCGATTAGCCAGTCCGAAAAGTCTTATGGTTCGCTCACGAAAGCTTTTTCCGGGCTGATAAAAATGCTCACACAGTTACCAGGCTATAATCCTTCCAATGGTGCGTTGGTTATAGGAAGCTTGCAGCAGAAGCTAAGCGACGTCCGGCAGCTTAATGACGAAGTGATCACTAAAATGAAAGATCTGAAATCGGTCAAAACCGCGCGTCGTGAAAAGTACGAAGAGCTGCACGAACGAATAGGCCGTATCAAATCCTACATCAAAGGACATTACGGAACAAGCTCACCGGAATACAAAGCCGTCATGTCGCTTAAAATGTAAGAGGTAATAACCACTAAGACACGATGAACACAAGGATTCGATTAAACTCCTGTAAGTAATTTTATGAAAGCTCTTTGTGCCGTGGTGTCTTTGTGGTTTATCCAATCCTCCCCAAAACCCTGTAGTTCTATGTTTCCTATGTCTCTATGTGGTCAATAATCACTTCCTGCAAGTGTAAACAAAAGCAGGAGGGAAGTTCGCCGGTGTAAAGGAAATATTCAGGGAAGGAAAAAAGCTCTTGATGGCTTTCTTGGCGTTCAGGGAATACTGGAACTGGATATACAAACCGTTCTGTTTCAGAATGCGGTGGCTCTCCGAAAGGATCTTGTTCTTCAACACGGAAGGGAAATTGGCCAGTGGAAGCGAAGACAAAACAACGTCTGCCTGGGAAAGGCCCTTTGCTGCCAGGTGCTCGCCAATGTTTTCAGCGGAATCGTGGATGATGTGAACGCGCGGATCGGTGAATTCCTTTTTCAAAGCAGCATAGAAGGCATCGTTGAGCTCAAAAACGAACAGTTGACCGTCTTTCGGAAGCTTTTCAAGGATCTTGTGCGTGAAAACACCGTTTCCGGGACCTAATTCCACGAATACTTTCGTGTTCTCAAAATCAACTGACTGCAACATTTTCTTTGCAAGATAGCGCGAGCTGGGGATCATTGATCCCACCATTTTGCGTTCTTTCCAAAATTGCTTTAAAAATGATTTTTTCGACATGAGCAGCTTATGATTTCAGCGCTAATTTACCGTTATTGAAGATACCGTAGACAATTCCGGTCAATTCTTTGCCTAAAAAAGGTGTGTTTCGCGTACCGGTCTGGATCTCAGATTCGCTGAATATCCACTTTTCAGAAGGGGAAAAGAAAGTCAGATCCGCGATGGAACCTTCTTCAATCGGATGATTCTCAATACTCAGTATTTTCTTCGGATTGACGGTCAGCGCAGGAAGCAGTTTTTCAACCGTACATTCCTTCGCGGTCATCAGCTCGCCGAAAAGCGTTTGCAGCGTAATATTACCGAAAGCTGCGTGGTCGAATTCAACTTCTGTTTCTTCTTCGTCGTTCGGGCGGTGGTCGGAAACGATGCAATCGATAGCTCCGGATTCGATTCCCTTCCACAAAGCTTTGCGATCGTCCTCCGTACGAAGTGGCGGCATCAGCTTAAAGTTAGCATCGAAGTCAAGAACGGCAGTTTCATTGAAAATCAGGTGCTGAGCATGAACGTCGGCTGTGATGTCCAGGCCGGTCGATTTGGCTTGTTGGATCAGCTCTACTGCTGCTGCGGAAGAAACCCCGGTAACGTGCAGGCGGCCTCCGGTGTATTCCAGCAAACGGATATTGCGCTCCAGCTGGATGATCTCTCCGATCGCAGGATCTGCTTTCAGACCTGTTTTGGTGGAAGCTTCGCCTTCGTTTACCATCCCGTGCCCGGAAATGGAAGCGTCTCTCGAAAAGCCCACAACTGTTCCGCCGAAATCGCGCGAGTAAAGCAAAGCTCTGTACATCATTCCGCCGGAAACCGGGTGAAGATCGTCGGTAAACAAGCGGACACCGTTCTGGAACATATCATACATTTCAGCAAGGTGCTCGCCCTCATTTTTTCGCGTAATGCAGCCCATCGGGTGAAGTGTCGTAACACTTTGCTCAGACCGGCGAAGCAAATACTCGACAGCTGTTTTACCGTCTGTAACGGGCTTAGTGGTCGGAAGACTTGCCAGGTGAGTAAAACCTCCGTAAGCAGCGGCGTCAAGTCCCGATTCAACGGTCGACTTATGTTCCTCTCCCGGATCGCACAAATGAGCTTTCAGATCGGCCCAGCCCTGTGAAACGTGCAGGTCTTTCGATTCGATCACCTGGTCTGCTTCAGCTGTAAGCGCTGTTCCTATCGTTGATATTTTCCCGTTTTCGATCAGTAAATCAACGGTTTTCCCGTTGTGAGACGAGGAAGGATCAAGGATTTTCGCATTGCGAAGCAGTACTCTCATGACTATCTGAACTTAGTTTTTCCAAAAATAAATAATTGCCATCTCCGAAAGCAGGAAAAGCAGGGCCAGCACGACGCACCATTTCCAGTAGGTGAGTGGCTGATCCAGCTGCAGGAACGAAGCTCCCGACCAGCCCGCGGCATTGCTGATGGATTGTGTCTTGATACCCGATGCTTCAAACAGATCGGTTATCTCTGACTCCGAAAGGGAAGCTATTTTCGATTCTTTCCGGTTGTAATTGATAGAAAGAAATCCAAGCTTCTGATCGGGTGTTTCAATGCTGTAATTGCCGGATTCAAGCTGGCGAACGGCTTCCAGTCCCTGGATGGAAATGAAATTCGACTCGCGCTTTTTGAAAACGGTCGGGATAAAGTCGATCGGATCCTTTTTCAGGTGAAGCGCCTGTTCGGTATTGGTTTGTTGTGCTACCGGGTAGCTTCCGTCTTCTCCGATCGTGAGGTAGTAAGGTGCTTGTCGCTGACTGAGCTCACCCACGCGAAGCAATATGGTCGAGAATAGCTGGTTGCTCGTAAAAGAGCTGAAATCCGGGTTCAGTGATGTTGCCGAAAGGTAAACCGAAGCGTTGCCGGTTCCTTTTACGAAGAAGGAATTCCCGTTACGGAAAGAAAGCAGGTCAATACTCTGTGTTCCGGAGCCCGATTGCAAACGATAAGATTGTTTCACAGCCGGGAGGTTCAGCTCTTCGGGTTTGCGCTCGAAAACACCATCGAAGAAAGCATCTTTTGTATTGAGCTTGCGAACAGTTAATCCGGACGACTGGACCTGTGTCAGCGAAGGCATTTTCAGTTTGGAAAGCAAGGCGTTCCATCCGCTGGTTCCTGCATTCGAGCCGGGAAAAAGCAGTAATGTGCCGCCGTCATCTGCGAAATCGGAAAGGATCTCAGCCATAACGGAAGAAACCTGGTTGGCCCCGTTCACAACTACCAGGTCTTTGTTTTTGCAAAGCGAGACAGAAAGCTGGTTCTGGGCCACTGTTGTGGTCTGGTAATAATCGTCGAGGCTGTAAACGATCCCGATGTTCGTTACGGCACTTTCCCCGTCAATGATGAGCACTTCGCTTTTCTCTCTTACTTCATAAGAAAAGAAATAGCTGTCGTCCATATTCATCTGGCGGTCGTTCACATTCACCGATCCACGGATCTTGCCGGTCTGGTTGTTGAAATAGCTCAGCTCAACCGTATCCGATCCGTTGGAAGGAATATCGGCAAATACATCGCGGTTCACAGATCCGATCTTAATGTTGACATCGACAGTAGTCACAGCTGTTTCGCCTTCGTTCCGCAGCCGTACGTATAAAGTCTGCTTGGCGCCTTTCTTCTGAACGGGAGAAGCAAACCAAAGTGAGTCCACATAAAGGTTTCCGTTATTCACCGGTTCCAGCACAACAGGGTAGAAGAGTGTTTTCCAATCCTTGAATTTCCCCGGGTTTCCAAACGTAGATTTTTGAAAGTCAGATAGCCAGATCAACTGACTTGAAGCGATGTTCAGCTGATTCTCTTCGTTTTCGGTCATCCATTGTTCCCACCAGCGCAATACATCGCCTGATTTTCGAACCAGCGATGTCGGCCTGATCTTCTCCAGCTTTTCCAGGAACTGCACTTTTGTAAGCGATTGTTTCTCTGAACCGCTCAGCTCATTGGTGAGCAGAACGAACTGTGCTGTTCGGGGCGCGTCATTGGCGATCGATTTGGCAAGCTCCCGCGACTGGGAGATCAGCTCGCCTGTTTCTCCGATGCGCGTCATGGAAAAAGAATTGTCGACGTAAATACCGATCACATTCACACCTGATTTCGAAGCTTCGTTCTTCAGTGGAATATAGGGTTGTGCGAAAGCAAAAACGAGGAAAATAAAAGCAAGAGCGCGGGCCGTGAAAATAAGCCAGTATTTAAGCTTCCGGGTGTTTTTCTGATTTTGCTCGACCGATTTCAGGAAGGTAAGGCTGGAAAACAGGACCGTTTTGTAGCGCTTAAAATGAAAAAGGTGAATAAGAAGCGGGATCAGGACAACCGCAAGGGCAAATAAAAACTCAGGATTAACCCACTTCATGGCACCAAAGATAAGATGATTTTGGATTGTTGATGTGGAATTTCGGATTATTGCGGTCTGAATTTAAATTTTTGAGCTGATTTTTTAATTTGCGAAACTTCCATTTGATCTTTTTGAGTAACTTAAATAAGATGAAAGAAAATCTGATTAAAGAAAAATCGTTTGAATTCGCCTTGATGGCAATCGATTTATACAAACTACTGTTGAAAAAGAATGAATATATGCTTTCCAAACAATTTTTAAGAAGTGCAACTTGTATAGGGGCGAATGTGGAGGAAACACTTGCTGGTTGCAGCAGACGTGACTTCGCTGCAAAAATGAGCATTTCGTCTAAAGAAGCGCGGGAAACATTTTATTGGATAAGGCTGATAGAAGCCGGAAATTTCGTAGAATATGATTTCGAGCCTATTAAAGAGGAGTCTGAAAGACTCATAAGGATACTAACTTCCATTCTTAAAACAACTCAGTCATCTTTAAAGTGATTCATTCAATCCAAAATCAATAATCCAAAACCTTTTAAAATCCCTCAAAAGCTCCCAGCCCGAAAAGCGCAAAGTCGTACTTGCACGGATCTTCCGCATCCATTCTTACCAGGTGTTCCTGTATTTCTGCAACGGCTTTCCAGTCATTCTGAGTCCGGGTGAGCAATCCGAGCTTGCGGGCTACGTTTCCCGTATGAACGTCGAGTGGTAAATGTAACTCAGAGGGCGAAATGGTTTTCCAGATCCCGAAATCAACGCCTTTTTTGTCGTTGCGAACCATCCAGCGAAGGTACATGTTCAGTCTTTTGGAAGAAGAGCCTTTCAGCGGATTGGCTATGTGCTTCTGTGTCCTGTCGGGAAATCCTTCAGCCGTGAATGCGTTTCGGAAATTGACGATCCGTCCCATAGCGCCGGTATGCTCTTCGTGATGCGAAAATGCTTGCTCCAGTCCGCCGTTTTGGTAGATCTGCTGCAGGTTTTTAAAGAAAACGTCCAGGTCTGCCGCATTGAATGTACGGTGAACGAACGGGGAATCGAATCCTTTGTAATCCATTACGAAAGCATGCGGGTCCTGCTCCATAATGGCAAGAATGCGCTCTCCGCTGGTTATAATGGATTTCCTGTTTCCCCAGGCAATGGTCGACATCAGGAAACCGACGATCTCGATGTCTTCTTTCTTTTCAAAACGATGAGCAAGCTGAATAGGGTCCGTTTCAATGAAAAGCGCCGGATTGTTGTAATGATCTGCCTTGAAATCAAGGAATTCCTTCAGTTCTTCGAAGGACATTTTCCGGTCAAACTCCTTTTTAATCAAAATCAAACATTAAAAATTAAGCATCCAAAATCACCTCACCAAAAAACCATCCGACATCACAAGCGTACGGTCTGCCATTTCTGCCAGTTGATTATTGTGAGTAACGATCACGAATGTCTGTCCGAATTCTTTTCTGAGGTCGAAGAACAGCTCGTGCAATTCCGTAGCGTTTTTCGAATCGAGATTCCCGGAAGGCTCATCTGCGAAAATAACCTGCGGATTGTTCATTAACGCCCGCGCCACGGCAACCCGCTGCTGCTCACCACCCGAAAGTGCGGAAGGCTGGTGGTTAAAGCGCTGAGATAATCCCAGTCGTTCCAGCAATTCCATACCGCGCTTTTTTGATTCGACGGCCGATTGACCGAAGATCAGTGCGGGCATGATCACATTTTCCAGGGCTGTAAACTCGGGAAGCAGCTGGTGAAACTGGAAGACGAAACCGATCTTCTGGTTCCTGAAACGTGCCAGCTCATTGGAGGACAAGCCGAAAGGCTCAATTCCGTCAAGGGACACCGAACCGCTGTCAGGCCGGTCCAATGTCCCTAAAAGTTGCAAAAGCGTTGTTTTTCCTGCGCCGGAAGAACCGACTATCGAAACGATCTCGCCTTTATTGATCTCCAGGTCGATTCCTTTCAGAACGTCCAGCTGACCGTATTTCTTTGTTAAACCTGTTGCTTTCAGCATTTATTTGTCCAGTTTCAGGGTGTGCCCCATTTTGTCGCGTTTGGTATCGAGGTACTTTGCATTGTGTACATTTCTGCCCACTTCGATAGCTACTGTATCAACGATCTCCAGTCCGTAACCGATCAGTCCGGAACGTTTTTTAGGATTGTTGGACATCAGCCGCATTTTTTTGACTCCAAGATCGTGAAGGATCTGTGCGCCGATCCCATATTCACGCTGGTCGCTTTCGAAACCGAGCTGGATATTGGCATCGACCGTATCGTAACCTTCTTCCTGCAGCTTGTAAGCTTTTAATTTGTTAAGCAAGCCAATTCCCCGGCCTTCCTGGTTCATATAAACGATCACTCCTTTTCCTTCTGCTTCGATCATTTTCATGGCGTGTTCGAGCTGAGGACCGCAATCGCAGCGGCAGGATCCGAAGATGTCACCGGTAATGCAGGAAGAATGAACGCGCACCAGTACGGGCTCGTCTTTTTCCCAGGTTCCTTTTACCAATGCCAGGTGTTCCTGTTTGGTCGAATTTACGGAATAGGCTATAAGCTGAAAGTCTCCCACCTTCGTAGGCATTTCAACTTTGACCTCTCGTGTGATCAAAGATTCGTGTTTCATGCGATAAGCAATTAAGTCTGCAATGGATACTATTTTGAGTTGGAATTTTTCTGCAATTACCAGGAGCTCGGGAAGACGGGCCATTGTTCCATCCTCGTTGAGAATTTCTACAATAACACCGGCCGGCTCGAAACCTGCTAATCGTGATAAGTCTGTTGCTGCTTCTGTATGTCCGGCACGACGTAGAACGCCTTCTTTTTTCGCACGAAGCGGGAAAATATGCCCTGGTTTTCCTAGTTCTTCCGGTTTGGTTTCCGGGTTGATGAGTGCCAATACCGTTTTTGAGCGGTCGCTGGCGGAGATCCCTGTTGTTGTTCCGTGCCCGATCAGGTCGATGGAAACGGTAAAAGGTGTTTCAAATGTTGCTGAGTTCTGCTGGACCATCAGTTGAAGGTCTAATTCGTCACAACGGTCCTCGAGCAAAGGAGCGCAGATAAGTCCGCGACCGTGTGTTGCCATAAAATTGATGACTTCAGGTGTTGCGTTGCGTGCTGCGGTTAAAAAATCGCCTTCGTTCTCACGGTCTTCGTCATCAACTACGATGATTACTTTTCCTGCTTGGATATCAGCGATTGCCTCTTCGATTGTATTTAATTTACCTGACATTGCGTTTGTGTTTTCGTGACACAAAGTTAACCCTAATGGGGGATTATTGTTCGCTAATCCCGAATCTTTTCGAAGGGAAATGTCATGCGGTTGGGATCATTAGGCTCGTTGTCTATCCAGACGGTCATTTTGGTTCCTTTCGGCTCAACGTAGATCAGTCTTTTGGGAAAATCGTTTTTCGGATTGACAAATACAACCGTATCTTCTCCGGGATCCTGGCAAACAAAATCGAGTGTTTTTTTCTCCATTTTGACCCGGTAGATCAGCTGATCTTTGTCGTTGTAGAAAAGTGTCAGATGTTCTGTTCTTTGCTTGCCGTCCCACGACCAGACTGTGCTGCCTGTGTAATGATTTCCGGATTTTTTCCAGGTTTCCTTAATGGCTATGCCGTCGAAAGAGGATTTCCAGCAACCGGCCATCCAGTGAGGAATTTGTTTATTCTCAGAACAGGCGGCAAGTAAGAATGTTAAACCGATAATCCATCCGTATCTCTCAAAATGGTAATCAGTCGGTCGTTTTGGAATTGCCATGAGTAGTGTTGTTTGACGAAATCCTGTCCGTTGTTACGTATTGAAGTAAATATAGATTTATCTGTTAAAAAAAGTTTGATATTTTCGACGAACTCATCCGAATTCTCTGCTAACAGGATATTTTCCCTGTTTGTCGCTCCTAATGCATTGTTAGCCAAGCTTGTTGTGATGCACGGAAGGCCCGATGCCATTGCTTCCAGCAGCTTGTTCTGAAGTCCTGTTCCAATAAACATGGGCGCTACAAAAACGGAAGACTGGGCATAACTTTCTTTTATATCTTCCACCCATCCGGTTACATGAACAGACTGGGATTCAAGTGCTTTTACCTTCGGGTGGGGATTGGCCCCGGACAGCATCAGCGACAAGTTGAAGCCTTGTTTTTTAAGCTTGGGAAGAATTTCCTTCACCAGGTAAACAGCAGCTTCTATGTTGGGAGGATAGGAAAAATTACCGGTAAACAACAGATCGTATTTTTTTGGTGTTTCCGGAATGGTGAAAAATGTTTTGTCTACACCATTCGGGATCACTTCAATCTCATTTCTCTTCGGGTGAAGAATGAATTGCCTGTCCTGGCTGGAAATGATCACTTTGTGCTCGAAATAGTCGAAGAGAGCGCGTTCATAAGCTGAAAGCCGCCGATGCTCCATACGGTAAAACCAGCGTTTGTACCATGGCTCGGTTAGTATCCGGCGCTCCATTCCTTTGGACAGCGCGTCCATGTAGTCGAGTGTTTTCGGGCAATTGTGGTAATCTTTTACGTATTCGGCCATCCGGATGAGCTGACAGAAAATAAGATCGGGCTTGATCGTTTGCAGTAACTGCTGAATCTTCCGGTAGTGGCGGTATCTGAAAAAATAAGCGGCCTGGAACGGTCTTTTGGAGAAGAATGCCAGGAAAGCCTGCAGCAAGAGTCCGGTTTTACCCAGCGGGAACAGGTGGATCTCTTTGCAGTAACGCATTACTTCATTGTAATGTTTGTCGCTGATCGGGGCTTCTGTCGTACAGCATAAGACGATTGAAAAAGCTTCGGAAAGTTGTTTTAACTGGCTGAATGCGCGCAATTTATCTCCTTTTTCCAATGGATATGGAAAACGGGAAAGAAGGACGAATAATGTTGGTCTATTTTCCAAGAGATGTCAGCATTTGGGCTTTCACGGCTGTAAAACTATGGTAATTATCCATATAAGCCTTCCCTTTTTCGCCGTATTCTCTGCGAATTGTTTCTGAGAGTGAAAATTCTGAGAGCGCAGCTACCCACTCAGCGTCTGAATCTGCGATCTTTACAGGTGAATCATGCAGTCGGATTCCACTTGCACCTTTAGTTGAGCTGATACAGGGAACACCTGCTGCCATCGCTTCCAGTAATTTTATCCGTACTCCGGATCCCGATACGATCGGAGTGGCTAACGTTCCGTGATCTCTCATAAAAGCCGCCGCATCTTTAACGAATCCGTGAAGCTGAAGAACCGGAGAAGGAGTTAATTCCAGCTCTTCTGGAAAGGAACCGGCGATGTGAAGTACAGGAGCGTTGGGAAGTTTTGGCCAGATATCACCGATTAATCTCTGTACAGCCAGCCTGTTCGGTTCCCAGTTCAATGCGCCCAGGTGAAAGAAATCAGGATTGGTGTAATCGGGTAGAGAAGCGGCTGTTCTCACTGCAACCGGAATATATGTTATAGGTGTCGTAACTCCTGATTTCTTAAGCTGTGAAGCATCTTCTTCCGTTAAGGTCCAGATCAGATCGACGTTATTCAGACTGGCAATTTCTTCCTTTTTCAGGCTTTTTGCCAGTTTTTTAAGGTACCATTTCTTAGGAAACGAAGCTTCTGAAGCCTGCTGTTCCCATAACTGATGCTCTACATTATGAGTACGAACAACAATCCTGGCTGTGGATACGGAGCGGATCAATGCCAGGTAAGGTGTCAGGAACAGGCTTTCCAGCACGATCAGGTCGGGTTTATTGACTTTGAGGTACTGCTGTAACAGGTCAGCAAATTCGCTGGACCAGAAACGGGAAAGGTTGTAGTTTTTGCCGGTCAGTAGTCCTTTCAAAGCACCGATAGCCGAAATCTCCGTAGAGACCATCGATTGTTTCTCTTCCAGTCCGAAGCGGGTATTTTTCGGGTAAAGATCCCGGCTGGCAGGATGCTTATGCGTTTCGATGTAAATATGGCCGATCTGATCCGACAGTTCCGAAAGTGCTTTCAGATTGGCCGCGATGGCAACACAGCCGCCATCTACAAGCGGATAAACCGGTTTACTGGATAAATGGAGAATGTTCATCTTCTGCGGCCGAAAGAAAGGATCAGGCGCCACAGCTTTCGGTCGAAAACTCCGAGATCATTGGCTGCGCTGGTCATCAGGAGCATAGCTACGGGCGTCAGAATAACGCTTGGCATCCACATTCCCAGGAAAGGACTGAGCTGGTGATTGTTGGCAAGACTTTCCCCGGCACTGCTCAGAATGAAATAAACCATGAAGAGCAGGGCCGCGATAACAACCGGAGCACCGAATCCGCCTTTTTTAACGATTGCTCCGAGCGGAGCCCCGATAAAGAACAGAACGATAATGGTTGCTGTGAGCGAGATCTTCTTGTGGAATTCGATGGAAAACTTCCCCGTATTGTCGTCGAGCGATTTCATGAAGGTTTTTTGCCCGTCGAGATCCTGGTTCTTATCCCTCAGCCTTACAACTGCCAGGTTCATGGCGGCGATCCGTTCGGAAGGCTTCAGCGAATCAATGGTAATGGCATGAGACGGGATCTTTTCGGGTTTGATCTGAAGTCCGGCGTGATCAGGTTGTCCCGGATTTTTTTTGAACTGGAGGCTTTGAAAATACGGGTGGTGATTTCTCATGCTCAGTGTGAAATTCACCTGGGTAAGGTCGGCCTGTTTCTGAAGCGAGTCTTTCGCAGAGCTGATCTGGAACACGTTCAGCATCTCGTATTCGTCTTTGAACATGTCTTCTTCGGAACGGTTGAGCTGGAAGCCGGTCAGGTCCATCTTGTAAGTGGCTATGGCAAATGCGGTTCTTCTGCTTGGACGGAAACCTCCGGTTCCGTGATGAACGGTGCCGTCCGACTGAAAGATCGGGGAGTTTGCCTGCATCTCCTCGGAGATCTTTCCATTGGTAAGCTTAAAGAAGAGGAATTTTCCGTTGGCGCTTTTGAATATGTTCCCGGATTCTGCCTTGATGGTCTTGATGATCTTCGGGTCCGTGTAATCGTGAATGGTGATTCCGGTGAATGAATCTTCGGTTCCTTTTTCCACTTTAATCGCGTATCCGTCGAGCTCATTGGAATAAGATCCCGGGGTAAGAAGCGCTGCAACTTTCGTTTCCTGGATGTCGAAAATGAGCGAGTGCCATTTCAGATTGGCCACCGGGATCACGTAATTGGCAAAATAAAAGGTAGCCATTGCAATGATCAACACCATTGCGGTCAAGGGTCTCATGATCCGGTAAAGGGAAAGCCCGGAAGCTTTTAAGGCGGTAAGCTCGTTGTTCTCTGCCAGATTCCCGAAAGTCATAATGGAGCTGAGAAGCATCGCCAGAGGTAAAGCGAGTGGAATAAGACTGGCTGAAATGTAGAAAAGCAATTCAAGTATCACAGAGACACCCAGTCCTTTTCCCATGAAATCGTCGATGTATTTCCAGAAGAACTGCATGATCAGCATGAACATGGAGATCAGGAATGTCACCACGAACGGCCCGGCAAAGGAACGGATACTAAAAACTGTCAGTCTTTTCACTAACTATTGAGATATACCTGCAAATTTAGCTTAAAACTTGGAATTAGCTCTATCGCATTCAAACGTAATCGTTATAAGAAAATTCATGTACTAGTTGGCGGATATGTATCCTGCGCTTTAGTAATCAAGTTCTACTTTTCGAATGAATTCCCGCCCTTTAGCAGACTTCAATGATTTTTCCCTTTTCATAGCAGTTGTCTTCTCGTTATAGAATTCTACATGAACTACTTTCCATGGTCTTAAGCGAGAGGTAAACCTTTTTTACCGAAATGATTGTGAGATTGAAAGCGATTGATAAAATCGGAAGAATAGCCGATGTAGATCTTATTATGATCTTTGGAATAGAGAGCGTATACAACGAATTCATTCATAGAAAGTGGGTTCTATAAACAAAAAAAGGAAGTCCTGGGACTTCCTTTTTGTAGCGAGTCCGTCAACTGACGGATGAACTCCGGTCCGCCAACTGGCGGATATGAATCCTGCGCGTTAGTAATCAAGTACTACTTTCCGGATGAATTCCCGCCCTTTAGCAGACTTCAATGATTTTTCCCTTTTCATGGCAGTTGTCTTCTCGTTATAGAATTCTACATGAACGACTTTCCATGGTCTGAAGCGAGAGGTAAATCCTTTTTTACCGAAATGATTGTGAGATTGAAAGCGATTGATAAGATCGGAAGAATAGCCGATATAGATCTTATTATGATCTTTGGAATAGAGAGCGTGTACAACGAATTCATTCATAGAAAGTGGGTTCTATAAACAAAAAAAGGAAGTCTTGGGACTTCCTTTTGTAGCGAGACGGAGAGTTGAACTCCGGACCTCAGGGTTATGAATCCTGCGCTCTAACCAACTGAGCTATCTCGCCATTATATTCTTATTTCAATTCATTAGGAGTTGAACTCCGGTCCGCCCGTTGGCGGATATGAACCTGCTCCTGAACACTAAAGAATTATCTCATCATAATGTCCTTTCGCAGCCTGCCTTTCGGCTAGACGGGTGCAAAGATAGACATCTTTTTCATTCGTGCAAGACTATGAACGGTCTTCTTCGTATAAAATCTTTGTGCTGTGTTTCAGAGTTCTGAAAATCAAAGTTATCAGCAATGCGCCAATCGTCCAGTAAACATAATTCATTGAAGTCGGTACCTTTTCAGTTAAGAACCATTCACGCAGGTAAGCTACGTAGATGAAACCCAGGGCCGTTGCTGTAACACCTGCGTATTCTCTGCGCATGATCGTTTTCATTGAAAATGGAATATTTCCTTTCTGGTAGTGCTTCATACTTGGCCAGAAAGCAGGAACTCCCATCGACCACTTTACATACGAATCGCCAAACTTGCGCTCGAGGAAACGCTCTTCTGCGAACATAATACGCTCGTAGTAGATCCAGAACAGCAGGCTCACCGTTACAATGAACCAGATATTGAAAGTAAAGCACACAATTCCTATCCACATGAAATAATTGCCAAGGTATAAAGGGTGGCGAACAGTGGAATAGATGCCTTTTGTATTCAATGCTTCGGCAACCTGCTCCTGCGTGTTGCGCCCGGAAGTGTTCTTATTGCTGGTTCCGATAGCGATGGAACGAACAACCAATCCTAAAAGAGACATCGCAATGGCAACCCCGGTAAGGATATAATACCATTCATCACTTTTCATAATACAGGAGACATCCGTAAAGTAAATTGCGGGTACTGCAAGTATGAATAAAACTACTGGAATTTGCCCCCGAAACCGGAACAATGTATTTCCATTTTTTTCAAAAGAATGTACTAATGCCATGAAAAGAAATGTGTATATTGCGTGTTTTGAATAATTCTTGCGAAGTTAACATTATTAAAACTACTATGACAAAAAAGGAAAAATTCGAGCTGGAGTATGTGCTTAAAACATCTCCGAAAGTGCTCGACAAACTGCTCATTACACCTGATGGACTGAGCGAATGGTTTGCCGATGATGTCATTGTAAAAGACGAAGTCTATACGTTTCATTGGGATGGAAGCGAAGAACAGGCCCGATTGATCTCTAAAAAAACAGGAGAAGGAATCAAGTGGCAATGGGTTCACGATGAAGAGGATGAACCGGATGCTTTTTTCGAAATGAAATACACGATCGACCCGATCACCAAAGCAGTTATCTTCAATATCACCGACTTTGCAGAAGCTTCCGAAAGAGAGCAGGTGAAGCGTTTGTGGGAATCACAGGTGCTCGATCTGCGACGCGTTCTTGGAGCCTGATTGTTGTTTTTCCACGGAAATAGCCTAATGATACTGAGAAGCTTATACACAGCCATTTTACTGATCTTCTGTTTTTCTTCCTGTGGAGAAAATACGGGTACTTCAGCGCCTGTTCCTGCTGGATCTGCCAATGATATGCATGAAAAAACAGGGAACCCAAACGATACTATTCCTGCAAAAAAATCACTTCATAACAACATTCCGACGCATTAAGCGATTTTTATTCTTCCACGGGCTTGTTGGCCTTGATCAGGCTGAGTATCACCATCAGTGCACCAAAGATCAGCAGCCAGGTGATCCGCGCCTGTAAACGGTCATAAACATTGGCAAGTGCGGCGGTTACAAATGCATTGAATACAACCCCGGCAAGACAAACCAGCAGAAGATCGCGGATTTTTTGTCGGACCGGTCGGTAGCTGAGACCCGCCAGTATGATCAGTGTACTGATCAGCAAGGTACGCTGGTTGTGAATGTTGATGCTGAGATCTTCCATTCCTGTCTGGTTCTGTTTGGCTGTCAGGTACTGCTGGAGATCGCCTTCAAAGTTGGAAGAGATCTCATTTCCCGGAACACCGTGAATGTCGCCGTAATCGCGCAATCCCGACCCAACGCGGTTTTCCAGCAATTGGGCCATCGTTGCCCTGAAAGCTTCTTTGATATACATATTCCGGTACTTCGGAATGGTTAGCACGTCGTGAACGATGACGCCACAGCGTTCGTTTATTTTTTCCCAGTCCTGGTGCATCTGCTGCTTCTGGAACGGCCATTCGGAATACCAGAGAAAACCCATCGGACTGTCCATGACGGTATCTTTGTAATCGCAGAACGGAATGTCCTTCTTTCCGCAATTGTCCTGCAGGTAAGTGTTCAGGATATTCCCGTCGCAGAATTTGGCAACCAGGAAAACATTGGATGAAAAGCTGAACTTGAATTTCCCCCTGTCGGCGTAATTGTAGAGCATTACGAACAGGATGGATGTTCCGAAAATGGCCATTAGTGCAATGTAGCGGTAAAGAATGCCGCGATCTGTTTTGAAAGCCTTTCGTATCCTTACGATCAGCAGAAAGGAGGCCGTAAGAAAAAAGATCAGGATGAAGGAATAATGGAAGATCGCAAAAAAGGCAATCAGAAATCCGTAAATAATCCTGTTCTTCCAGGTTTTTGTGTCGTAATAGAAGAGGAAGATGGTCAGAACAACGATGCCGGCAAAGAAATCAGGCATTACCTGCCCTGCATACCACGGAAGACTGGAAATAGCCGACAAAAACAGCAGGATAATAAAGTGGGGCAGACGCGGGTGTTTGAAAAAAAGCTTCACCACCCGGAAAGTAACCCAGTAGGCTATTAGTCCCTGCCCGATAACCACTGTCCAGGTTGTTGCCTGCCAGCTCATAATGCGAATGAACAAGCCGTACCCGATTGGCCGGTCAACAGGCGGGATCAGCTGCACCGAAGACCGGAGATAGGTTTCTGTATCCGAATAAACAAGGGGATATCCGTTGTAAATCGCGGGCCATATGATCAGCAGCGTGCCCAGCAGGGCGAATCCGATCAGTGTGGCATACTTGAATACAGGCTGGATGTTCATGAGCGCGTTTAATGCTTAGTTCAGTAATAAAAGCTCGTTTTCAACCATTTCTGTCAGCTCTTTCACATTTTCTTTTGAAAAATCGAACTTGAGTCCTGCAGTTGCATAAATCGCCGGAATCGATCGGGTATACCCGAGGGCCAGTGCTTTCTTGTAGTTGGAAAGGGCAGAGGCACCGTCTTTTTTATAGTTCCTCCACACTCCCAGGGCTCCTAGTTGTGCAATTCCGTATTCGATGTAATAGAACGGAACTTCAAACAGGTGGAGCTGCCTGTGCCAGCTGGATTCTTTAACGGATTCGTAACCTTCGTAATCGATCATTCCGGTTCCGAATCGTTTACCAAGGGCCAGCCAGGCCGAAGTTCTTTCCGAAACGGTGTGCTCCGGGTTGGTATAGATCCAGTGCTGGAAAGCGTCGATCGTAGCAATCCACGGAAGTACTTTCAGGATGGATTCCAGCTGTTCTTTTTTCGCCCGGTTCAATTCGTCTTCGTTGCTGTAAAAGCGCGACCATTCTTCCATGGTAATGAGCTCCATGGACATAGATGCCAGCTCGGCCACTTCGGAAGGAAGGGATTTGAAGCCGGTAAGCTCCAGATCGCGGCTCAGGAAGGAATGAACAGCATGACCGCCTTCGTGAACCATGGTTACCAAATCACGCTGCGCCCCCGCAGCATTCATGAAAATGAAAGGAATGCCGCTTTCATAGAGCGGATAATTGTAACCGCCCGGAGATTTCCCGTGCTTGGAATCGAGGTCGAGATAGCCCTGCTCGTCCATGGTTGTGAG
>Ga0247810_10000582_pt1 | contig 35768 bp, 32 predicted proteins | sample UWRJL119311C1_FD_179918 | JGI IMG/M metagenome (GOLD analysis project Ga0247810, IMG submission 179918) | Plant litter microbial communities from Arlington Agricultural Research Station in Wisconsin, United States - UWRJ-L119-311C-1 | ecosystem: Environmental > Terrestrial > Plant litter >... | reverse complement strand
TAAGGCTTCACCTTTAATTTTATCCCATTGACCAGCGTTCTGACTATTTCTTTCTGTGTTTGTCAAGCCATCAAGAACTGTATTTGTGTGATATATGAAAGTATAATGTGATAGCCAGTCAGCATCTCTTGTTGTTCCAAATGCATTAGGATTGTCCCACAAATAAACACTTCTTTCAACATCGTTTTTAGATGCCAATACTGCATCATCATAATAAAAATCATTGCTGCTAATCTCCCCCCATTTGGCATCTTGCTGTGATTCTTCCTGTTTTTCAAGAAGTGCCTGAAAATCTCTTAGTGTAGTGGGAACAGCCAGACTTTTACGCGGCTTCTCATCCAAAAAATCTTTGCATCCTCCAAAAGTTATCATTATTGAGATTAATGTATATATGTATTTTTTCATATCTTCTTTATTTAAAATGTAGTTCTTAGACCGATTGAGATGCTTCTACTAGGTGGAATTGTGCTCTGAGGATAGCTTGGATCAATTCCTGATTTATTTGCACGCCATAATATCCCAATGTTGTTTATGTTAAAATAAATATTTAAGGTTTTGAAAGGTAGCCCTGCTAGTGAATTTTTATCCCACTGGTAATCAACATTTACATATTGTAATCTGATATGATCTCCTTTTTCAACAGTCTGTTCAGAAGAAGTATAAATTGATTCTCTACTGCTAACTATCGGGTATACAAATGATGGAATATTTGTAATCAATTCGTCCCCAGCCTTTTGCCAGCGCAAAAGATAGTCTGAATTTGTTTCTCTTGGAGTAGTCAGCATAAGTGCATAGTTTATGCTTTCTCTTCTAAAATAATATCCAAACTTATACATGATCCTTGCGGTCAGGGAAAAATTCTTATAGCTAAAGGTATTCCCTAGAGCACCGTAAATTGTTGGTATAGCAGAACCAGAATAGATCAATTCATCAAAATTCTTTGAATTTGCAATTCCGCGCCAGTCTTGACTTAGACTACCATTTAGATAGCCTACAGGATTTCCATTAGCGGGATCAAGCCCTCCCCATTTGTAAGAGTACATTGAATACAGTGGTTTGCCGACAATACGGTTGAAATTAGGCATAGTCCCAGTTACTAAGGTCGCAGCAGTAAAAGATGTTGGTAAGTAATATTTTGAAACTTTATCCTTATAGAACGTTAAAATAAAGTTGCTTTGCCATTTGAACTTCCTGTCAATATTCAAGGAGGTTATGTCAATGTCTAGTCCATGTCCTTTTAGAGACGCCACATTTTTAGTAATTGAGGTTCCTGCACCTGTTGTGTAATCAAGTTCCGAAGGCCCATATAGGTCAGTCGCATTTTTAAGATAAAAATCAACACTGCCATATACCCTTTCTCCTCTCAACTTAAAGTCCATTGCAAGATTCAACATTCTTACTTTTTCCCATCTTAATTCAGGATTGGCATATTGAGATATACCTGCCTGTTCTGCATTTGTATAGTCAGTGGGAATACTATAAATAATTGTAGTTACTGCACTTTTCGAAGGATCAACATTTCCACTGTAACCGTATGTTGTCCGTAGCTTAAGATCGGGAAGAGGCTCAAAGTTATAGAACCTTTCATTACTCACATTCCAGCTTCCCCCCGCTGACCAAAGCAAGTTCCATTTATCATTTGTATTTAAGCCAAACAGATTTGACGCATCTTTTCTTGCACTTAATGTGACAGTATATCGTTTGTCATAAGTATATCCAGCATTGGCAAATGTGGAAAGGAAACGATTATCCCCATCAACAAAAGTATCATTTGATGGAATCAATGATTTGGCGCTAGTTACGATATTTGGATATGTATTTAACGCATCATGTTTAATATAGCTGTTAAGCGTAGGATCGTATCCATAACGCCTTAAAGAGTAGCCATCAGAAATCCTTTCCCGAAGTTCCATTCCTGCAAGTCCATAAATTTCGTGTTTATCCCACGTCTGAGATATATTTAGTTGAGCTCTTACATTATGAACGTTTAACTTATTTTCGTTGATATCAAGAATTCCTCCAAGAGGAACTATGAACTTTGTAGATTGATTAGGAACTAGTTGGGCATATTGATTTATCAAATTCCTTGTAAAATAGCTGTTCTGATCATATAAGATATTTTGGTCATTTATTTGTTTTTCGTACTGGTAACGTATCTCAAAACCAAGCCACTTCAGAGGGTTATAGTTAAGTCCAGCATTTAATATTGAGCTATTCAGTTGCATCTTATCCGATTGATATTTGCCTTCACCCAAAGGGTAGTATTTCCAATCTAGTAATTTACCGTTTCCGAGGGTGTCTAAATAAGTCGTTCTGTAAGCTCTGGTTATACCTAATGCACTACCATTTTCATCCGCAAGTCTTGCATAAGGCTCAATTTCGTTATCAAGACCTTGCCTTCCACTAGTGGATTTGCTCTGCGTATACGATAGTCCGATATTCATTGTCAGGTTTTTCAAGAGTTTATATGAATTCCTAAAATTCAGATTTAGTCTATTGTAACCTGCGCCAAGCTCGCTTAGGTTATTGTCGTATCCAGCATTAAAATACCAGGTAGAATTTGTCGTACCCCCATTTAGGTTTAATGCATACTGCTGCCTAACGCCCGACTTATAGGCATATTTCTGATATTGTTGCTTTAAATCATTTCTCGCCAATTCCGAAAGCATTGCATTTGCCTGCTCTTGGCTAATTCGCTTATTCTTCTCTTGCAACAAAATTTCATAAACAGGAGAAAATAAAGGTCTGTTTCTATTTGAAGTATCTGCTAGTTTGTAATTTAATGAGAACTTATATCTTTCAAATTCGATATACTCTGAAGAAGAAAGCTTTCTTTGGTATGACAGATTTGATTCCTTATCAATTGAAACGTTGCTATTGAAATCAATCATTAGAGGTTGATTTAGCTTTCCTTTTTTGGTGGTTATGACAATAACACCATTTCCGGCTCTTGCACCCCATATACTTGCGGCTGCTGCGTCTTTAAGGATGGTGATATTTTCGATATCATTTGGGTTGATATTAAATAAGTCTCCTTCATATGGAAAATTATCGACAATAATTAAAGCACCAGATGGGCCTGAAATTGTGCTTTGGCCTCTTATAGAAATATTGTTTTTTGCGGACAGCGTCAGTCGGTCTACACTAATACCATTAGCTATTGCTTCAAGTCGGCTTAATAAATCAGTGCTAACCTGCTCGTTTAGTTTTTTACTATTAATATTTGTAAAGGCACCTGTAGATCGCTCCCGTGGAATATTCTGATAACCAGTTGATATTATTACTTCATTCAGTTCCTTGGTCTCCTTTTCAAGGATTATCGATAAATTTAAATACTGGGATGCAACTAGAGCCCGCTGTTGGGTTTTGTACCCTGTAAAACTTATTGTAATACTTGTATTTAATGACTTAGTTTCGATAGTGAAATATCCGACGCTGTCAGTTTGGGTTCTTGTCCCATCTGCTGATTTAACATTTACATTTGCAATTGGTAATTTATCCTCATCAGTCACAGTTCCGGTAATCTTCTTTTGGGCGGCGGAAGTAAATCCAATTAAAATAAATACAAATAAAAGTGACTTAGATTTAATCATGGCTTGAATTATTACTGTTTTTGGAAAGGATAAATACATTAGTGATCTCGGTTGTATTATCGAGATGTAGCCCAAAAACTTGGAGTTGTGCTTCTAACGAGTCAATGTTTGGCGATCTTAGGTCAAGGTTGATATCAATGTTATGCTTAAAACTAGTAGCATCAATAATCAAAGGAGCATCTGGAATAATATCGTTGAGGCGATTAATTAAAGTGGTAATTGAACAATTCGTGATTTGTAGGCTATTTCCAATTTTTTTATTAGTTGATTTTCCTCCTTTGGTTAAAAGCATATCTATACTTTTACCGATAACCAAATTAAGACACTTAATTTTCTGTCTTTCTAATCTCCCATAATAACCACTTACATTATTTAGATTGGTAAGCGCATCGGCATATAATGATTCTGACTTATCAAGAGGCCCAATATATTGGTAAGTGAATAGCATTTCATTGAAAGATGGATCACTGGAATTTAAGTCAAAAAAGATCCGTTTGTTTGCGGAACCTATTGTTCCATTCGCTCTCATTAACTTTACTGCTATGCCTTCGTAAATTTGTTTGATAGAACAGTTGCTATAAAACAAATCTTTTTGTTTACCACTATAACTGTTGCCAAAACCAGAGATCAGACCAGAAACTCTGCCTTCAACGAGAATCGAATAATATTTAATCTTTACATCATTAGGCAAAGAATTTCCCATAAAAAGTGGCATACTTATGTCGATATCCATCTTTTCTTGCCAATCTGGCCTATTTCCCTTCAATATCTTTTTTATGTTTCCAGCATTTATAACGTCTGCTGACGCTTGTGAAAGGAATCTTCCATCCATTGATATCCATATATAATGTGGTAAGCTTTGGTGTGGGAAAATTTTGTTAATTATGCTATCGCTTACAACTGAAAGTAAATTTAGAGGCTTTAAAGTCGGATTTGTCTTTAAAAAGCCAAGAACCTTATCTGGCGATTCAGATGTAATAGGAATGATTGTTAGGTTATCCTTAAATGATACCTTTAATGGGTTTATATGTGCCATTGATGATATGCATGAACTGCACCACGTTGCCCAAAAGTCAAGAATGATAAGTTTTCCCCTGTATTCGTTTAGTGTGATTGTTTTCTTTCCTTCAGGATGATTAACAACCTGCATGGGCATGTTCCAAACAACTTCGGGAATAGTATCACCAATTTTTAATGTATTTATGTTGGGTATCTGGCTCTGTGCCTCAACCTTTAAAAAAAGGCAAAGCATGGCCATTACGATGTATATCGTTGATTTTTTCATTGTTGGTTAGTTTAATTGATTATTTAATGTATGGGATGATTTGTGCCCAAATCAGCTAAACCGGAGGCTTGATAATGTTTTCATAAAGGGCTAAGTAGAATCGGTGTTGCTTAAAATTAAGATAATTGAGAAATCTCGCTAATACATTAATAATTAGCCCATTTAAATGGAAAACAAAAGGAAATATGTAGATGTGTTCTATATGGTCAAGGTCTAAGTAAGTATTCATATTCATCCGTACATATTGTTTTTAATTCGATTATGCAACGAATAGGAAAGCCTATAAATGGGCAGGGCTAAATCGTTACCCGTCCCTGCCATGGTAGAAATAACGAAAGAAGCACCATACCCATTCATAGGCATGGCCTTCACACATCCTGTACTCTCGTTTTTTGGCAGGGACGATATAGGAAAAGTGTTGACCTTTAAAATTTTTGGAAAATATGGCTAAGGAGGCTTTCTAAGCAGAAACCGTTGGAAATAATTAACTTCATTCATTTACATAATAAATTATGAAGCCTCTTTGATTGCGAATCCAGTAATAAAAAGGGCGGACTTCACAGCTTTTACAACGGGCACCGCCAGGAGCCCACTAAATTCAATTAAGAATTTAGGTTGACCATAAAAGACTTAAGTGAAGCCCACCCTTTCTATTTGTACCACGAAGATACAACTATTTAGGTATGGGCTATTCACTCATCATCTTGTGGTCAAACTGGCGGTTTCGTTACAAGAGACTTCGTATATAACTTTAAACAATACTTGACAATGGTCAATTAATACTTTAAACTTCGTCTAATGTAACTATAAAAGAACAAAACAACAACTTTAATATTTAAAACGTTCTTATTAAAATCATTTTTGTATTTATTTTCAGTTTCTCTTGGAAAGATAAGCCATTTTGAATTTCAATCTTAAGACTATGGCAGAATGGAGTGACGTTAACGCTGAAAAAATTGAACCTGCATTTGCAGCCATTCGATCTTTATTTTTAGACGGGACTATAAATAGAATGTATAAGCTAATAGACTTTAATCCAACCAAGGTTGCCAGGCTTTTAAGCATGAGCTACAAAACATATCATGAAAAATTAGAAGAGCCTTGGAAGTTTTCTACTTACCATATTCTCATTCTCGCTAGAATAACTGGATTAGATCCAGAAGTAATAAACAAAATTATACAGGAAGAAGCACATTCTATATTGGATAAAGGAATTAAAGACTATAGGGAGAAAGAACGAAAATTAAAGGAAGCAAAGACTAATAGAAAAGGACCGTAGTGAAAAGATTTATTTCTGAATTGTGATAAAGTGATCATGTGGCAAATCCAATTTCTGTAATTTTATATCCTAATTTTATGAAAAATGATAGAGAAATACAGATCAGAACTACTAAGTTTCTATGAAAAAAAAAAGCATTAGGCGAACTTTCACCAAACCTAATGCATCCAACCTGCGCCAACATTCGAAACGAATTAAGATCACAATTTAACGGTCGGTGCGATATATTTGATAAAAGAAATCTAAGAGAAATTCTTGACACCCCTTTTGAAACCGAACTCTCCGACTTAGCAATCAAAAGATGTGACACTGAGAAATTTAAGCCCCTATGCAACTTTTTGCAAAAGGGACTTAATACCCGTGAAAAAAACATGGAGCTTCTTGCCTGGCTGATTGACTTCCGGCCTCGGCCATTTTCCAATTACTGGCGCCAATCCAATAGCAAAGTAGATGTACTTTCCGGGCTTTCAATTACTGAAACTGGAATTGTTGAAGGTAATAACCAAAAGGCTCAAAATAATTCTGAGTTTAACTTGCATTCAGATAAAGGTGATTATATATCAAACCGTAATATTTTAAATGAATCACCTTCCTGGGGAAATCCTGATACGGAAGTCTTGCCCAATTCTACCTTTTCTGCAAATACAATCCAGAAACAAAAGGAGGTTTTATTAGAATACCCTTCAGGAGTAAAGCTATATGTGGATGCCTCGGATCTAAACCTGATTGCAAAATTAGTCAAGCTATAACATTATGAGTTCATTGATTTAAAAAGAGCGGAAACGCTGTTGCCTATCCGCTCTTATAAATGAAAAAGATTTCTGAAGTATTAGTTGATCCTAGATTGGTACACAAAGTGACCATTCAAATTGGACATCCTTAAATGTTCGGTCCTTATAAGTTCGTAAATCAAATTTTTCAGGTGTAATACTGACCACGCACTTGATCGATATTTATAGGCTGTCCAAACACACTGATATATTTCAAATGGAGATCGCTTTGTATTAAAATAACCCTTTTCAAAAAGCTTAGTTAATTCAATTGTAATAAACATAACTTGCTCACCTTCCTCATCCGAAAGATGAAAAACTGGCTCTATTAATTTCAATGGTTTGCTCTCTCCGTCTTCAAGCCAACGGTGGTTAAAAATATATTCAATTTTATCCCCATATTCGTATCTGGTGACTCTGACCATGCGTTTTTCATGTGAAATATCATGCAAACCATCTTTTTTATCAAACGATATTCCCCCATTAAATTTCCTTTTTAGGGTAAGGCTTAATAAATCCATGTCGATTAGATCTAGTTTTATTGTGTTTGTCATCTCTTCATAATCATTGATAAAGTATGGCGTTCGTCCCATTAGAAATGCCAATTCTTCCCTCGTTAGGGAGTTACTTATCCTTTTTTTTATAAATAGGACTCTTTCAATAAAATCGTGCAGGTCTATGTATCCGCTATAACTTTTCGTTCGTAAGCAGATCGTAGGTTTAACTTCTAATTCGTTCATAAAATTTCCGGTTTGACATCGTTAAACACTATATTTTATTTTGCCATCTTTCAGATCAGTTATACGTTGAAGGCAGACTTTATTGGCATTATCAATGATTACCGATACTTTGCCGAATATTAAGGACACGTCTTGCTTTGTTACTATAAAACCATCACTATACCGTGCATCTCCATATCCTTTTAGTATTATGCTCATTAGCCGTAAATCTTCTGGTGTGCTTTTATTTGGTACAACAAACGATGAAACGGGTAAGGCAAGATCGATAAGCTTTATTAGTCTGCGTAAGTTATTGCTGTTTGTTCTATAGCCAGTTAAAACCCTAATCATGGCAGAATAACAGTGTTGCAACCCTTGATGTAACATAAAAACGGCCAATTCGTTATTTTCTTCAGCAATAAAGAAATTTGCTCCTTTTATAAAATCTGTGGCTAATTGGTGCCACTTATGCCAGAGCTTTTCTCGTTTTGTTATGCGGTTTCTAATAGGTGCCCCTTCACCTGGAGGAACAAATGGCTCTTCGTTTCTATCATATAAAATGATGCCCTTTTTATATACAGATTTAAAAAAAGTGCTACCATTTTGCAATGCGGTGTTGAATTCGTCCATCCGATGGATAAGAATAATCACCGAAGCGATGGGTTTTAATTGCTCTTCTAAGCGTTGCTGAATTAATACATCGTTACACCTCTCCAACTGGGAGGGTATCAATAGAAGAAAGTAGCTGTTTAAGAGATTAGGACTTACATTAGTGTCATCAACATACGCAAAGCAACTTTCTTTTTGAATTTTGTTTATTTCGCTTCCTATGGAAATGATTTTTTCGAATGAATATTGCTCTGCGATTATGGTCGTTATCTCTTTAAGCTGGTTCTCAGCTTCAGTCGGTTTAGGTGCTATTGGGATGTTTTTTAGTTTTTGTTTTTTCATTTCACTTTTGTATAAAGTTTTCTCTTTTTGATCTGACATCGATTATAGCATCATGTTCACTAATATTTTCAATAAGCGCCCTATGCCAATCCATGTAAAATCCTACTAACATGAAGTATCTCAGTTCTTCGTTTTCTTCTTTTCTTAACTTTAATTTCAGAGGCTTAAATTTCTTTATAAATTCTTTTTGAATCCTTTGCGCAGGTAGTAGCCTTTCACTAAACAGAGAACAATACGTCACTAAGAAATTTGTGGCTATAAATCTTGTGGGGCTGCTTCCTAAGCCGGCACCACTTTTTGGGTCGTTTGTTAAATCAACTATCGGCAAGACAGGGCTATCACTTCCTTCGCTTAAATACCTTCCAGTACCGCACAAGTATGGTAGCGAAACGTTATTCATGAAAGCCTCGATAGCTTCCTGTGGTCTGATATACAGTAGATCACAGGCCAATTCAAATTCTGGGAATCCTGAAGTATTAATTATCATCACCTACAATTTTAAAATCCAGCGCCAATTGCTTCCTTAAATCTTGTCTTAACTTTATTATTGCGGGACAGCAATTTTTAATTACTTTCCTTAATAAGGCTTCGGTTTCTGGCTGCTCTAATCCTTGGTTAAGAATCTTTGCTGATTCTTGCTTAAATTCCTTTTTTAGAAACTTCACTATCTTCTTGTCAATAACCTTTGGATCTTGAGTTTTCGTACTACAAAGAATAAGCTCTAAATCCTCACCTGATGGATCATCGGGATGGTTACTTAAATGTTTTGGCAATGAAATCCTATTCACATAATCCTGAAGTACATCAACTGTGTTTAAGGAAAACACCATACATATCAATTCAAAATCATATGATATTTTGATATTAATTTGAGTCTCCATCTTTGGCTTTCATAATTGTGTGATACCATTGTTTAATTATACTTTCATATTCGGCGCATTCAGAGCCCTTTTTTGCCCTTCCAAGTTTTAGTATTTCCTTTATAGGATTTACGTGAAGCTGTGAATAAACGGCCACTTTCAACCCTTGCTTGCTAATGCAGGATTTCTGAAACTTTTTGAAAATGTGCATGGCTTGAGCATCTACCCCTTTGTGTTCATTGAAAAGTTGATTGTAAACTTTAATATGATCTGCATAAGTCTGCAGAGCTTCATCAAATGATATATTCATCAGTTGACAGATATTCACAAAGTCTTCTGTGAGATTCAGTTTAATGGATAAAGGGATAATGCCCTGGGGGATGTTGATACGGTTTTCTTGCATAATGAAATCTGGTTTTAGTTGGCAAACCAACAAATCCTGTTAAATGATAAATAATTATTTTACCATATATAATATTCAAAGCGCCGAATTAATTATTTGAGGGATTCAAATAATTTATTTAGAATAGCCGTATCTTAGCTATAGAAGAAAAAGTAAATTTGCAAAATGGAAACCACTGAGAACACCAAAAAAGTCCACATAGGACAAAATATCAAGCGTATAAGAGAGATAAAAGGAATCAAACAAGAAACCTTTGCATTAGAGCTGGGGGAAGAGTGGAACCAAAGCAAAGTTTCCCTGTTGGAAGCAAGGGAAAGTATCGAGGCAGACCTATTAAAACAGGTAGCAAAAATTTTAAACGTTACCCCCGAAATGATTGAAAAATACGATGAAAAATCTGTAAATAATTTCTTCTCCAATACCTTTAATGATTCTAGTACTGGAAATGTTGGCAGTAACTTATATTACTGCAATTTCAACCCGCTTGATAAAGTAATAGAATTATATGAACGCTTGCTTTCTAGCGAAGCAGCTAACCGAAATACCACAAAATAAATCCTCAATCTACAGCTGAGGTTAATACGTTTTTAATTGTTTATTAGCAAAGATTGTATTCGAATCTGTAAGCAAATCAATTATTTAAGTTTTTAGTTATAATTTGTAACTTTGACTCCGAGAGCGTTAATGTTCGGGGGTATATCTTTGGATTACCTCCGTCATTTGCTTGAATATTGTCCCTTTACTTTCATTTATGTCAAACGCTACGTCACTACCTTTTGAAATATGTACAAAAGTAATTTCCGAAGTAGAAGTTGGTGAAGTAGTGGCCAATCTCGGCAAAATCCTGGAAATCGAAGAGGCTCCCCAAGCCTATTGTTTAGTTATAGAAAGACTCGGCGAAAAACAGGTAATAAAATTTGAAAAGCATACTTTATTGATTTTGATAAGTAATGAAAATGTTATCCATATGAATATGGAAGGAGAAATATAGGGGATGCACTATTAAATTTAATTTTTCGTTTCTCTTTTTGTATTATGGTATATCAATCAAATGCAGATTACGATCTCCAGCTATATTCCAATTATATCTTCCACAAGATGTGCACTTCAGGCCAGATCTTACGATTTTTGATCTCGTACTTTTTATTATTTTGTCTGCTTTAATGCTGACACTTTTAACTTATGTCTTGCAAAAGCTACTTGATGAAGAAATTAAACTTATTGAACAACAATACGAGGCCGATTTAATATAGTACAACGGTATTTAATAGGTGTGGTGGTATTTTAAATATTCCCGTATCGGAGTTAAAAATAGGGATATATTGGTTTAAAAGTGACACTTGTCATGGCCATAAACTACAGCAACGCCCACCAACTATTTAAAGTTCCTTCCTCCGTGAAAAGCTGCTTTGGCCGCTTCTGTAACTTGCGCCCGCTTATCTTGCACGGAGTAAGGCGCAGTCTTTTCATCACCCCTTGCCAATGTCAACACGGGCAGATCATCAACTTCCCGCTGCACCAGCTTACCCAGCATTTTAGTAAAATCAAAACACTTGCTTACGATCACATGCACTACCTGGCCTTCTCGCTGTAATCGCCCTTCCACCATCAGCAACTTGGAATGTAGAATCTCCTTCCGGTAGGTTTCAAACAGCTTTTCAAATACCACCAAGTTAGAGTAGCCCGTTTCATCCTCAATGGTAATAAAACACACACCGCCTGCAGTTCCTGGTCTTTGCCTAACCAATACAAGCCCTGCGACTTTGACTAGTTGTCCATTGCTCGAATCGTTATTGATGGTGTGGCAAGATCGAATATTTAGCATATCTAACTGCGAACGGACAAAACTGACTGGGTGTGCTTTTAAAGAAAGTCCAACGGTATTATAATCCTGTACGACATGCTCGCCCTTACTCATTAACGGCAGCTCCACCTGTGTTTCGAGAACACTTTCGGAAGCCTGCCCCTTGAATAACTCTACCGGCATATCCTGTAAAGCAGAAACTTCCCATAATGCCTTCCGCCGATCCATCCCCATTGAGCGAAATGCATCCGCGTCGGCTAACTTTTCCAAAGCGCCCAAGGAAACACCCGCATCCCGCAAAGCCGTAATGCTTCTGTAACCATCCCCACGGGCATTCACCAAAATATCCATTTCATCCTCCCGAATTCCCTTGATCTCCCGAAAACCCAAACGAAGAGCAAAATATTTACCTGATTTCTCTTCGAGCTTGTTATCCCATTGAGAATGGTTCACATCCACCTCTCGAACCTGCACGGTGTGTTTCTGCGCATCAATGACAATTTGCGCTGGCTGGTAAAACCCCATGGGCATACTGTTTAAAAGCGCTGCCGCAAAAACATCAGGGTAATAATGTTTCAACCAACAGGAAACATAAACTAGTAAAGCAAAACTAGCGGCATGACTTTCCGGGAACCCGTAACTTCCAAATCCTTCCAACTGTTTAAAGATCCTTTTTGCAAATTCAACAGTATAACCTTTAGCAACCATACCCTGAATCAGTTTTTCTTCCCATTGGTTTACCATCCCCTTAAATTTAAAAGTGGCCATACTCCGACGTAAGCCATCGGCCTCAGCAGGGGTAAATCCAGCGGCAACAATTGCAATTTTCATCGCCTGTTCCTGGAACAACGGCACACCCAATGTCCTTCCCAAGATGTTCTCCAGTTCCTTTGAAGGATAAACCACCGGCTCTTCCCCGTTGCGTCTGCGTAAATAAGGATGAACCATATCTCCCTGGATCGGCCCCGGCCGCACAATCGCTACTTCGATCACCAGATCATAAAACTCTCTGGGCTTTAACCTCGGCAACATGGACATCTGCGCCCGGCTTTCAATCTGGAATACCCCAAGCGTATCTGCTAAACAGATCATATCATAGACATCAGGATCATCCTGTGGAATATTGGCCAAGGTAAACTGCTTGCCATAATGATCCCGGCATAAATCAAATGCCTTGCGGATACATGTCAGCATCCCTAAAGCCAACACATCAACCTTTAAAAAACCCAGGGCGTCAATATCATCTTTGTTCCATTCGATATTCGTACGGTCTGCCATCCGCGCATTTAAGATCGGGCACAGATCGGTTAACTTACCTTGAGTCACCACAAAGCCACCAGTATGCTGTCCCAACTGACGTGGAAACCCCATCATCTGCCCGGTCAGTTCAAGCGTCTTTTTCAAATGCGGATCATTAGGGTCCAAACCGGATTCCGTCACCCGCTTCCCCTCAAACCATTCATCAGTATATTCCCAAAGAGAACCCGAAAGTCTGTTAATGGTATCTACTGATAACCCCATCGCTTTACCCACGTCCCTGATCGCACCCTTCTGATGCTGCTGGGTAACCGTAGCAACAATAGCCGCCCGGTCGCGCCCGTATTTATTATAAATGTATTGGATGATTTCTTCCCGGCGTTCATGCTCAAAATCCACATCAATATCAGGCGGCTCATTCCTGGCCGGGGAAATAAAGCGTTCAAAGAGCAGATCAAATTTCATTGGGTTTACCGAAGTGATTCCCAGCACAAAACATATCGCTGAATTGGCCGCTGAACCACGACCCTGGCAAAGAATCCCTCTTGACCTGGCTTCTCTCACAATGTCCTCTACAAACAGAAAGTAATTGGCATAGTCCATCTGCTTGACAAAAGCCATCTCATGGTTAATCATGTTCACCACCTTTTCCGGCACGACCTCACCATAAAACTCATGAGCCCCTTTCCAAGTCAAATGTTCCAGCTCCTCCATCGGACTGCGCCCGCTTGGGTTAATCTCTTCAGGATACACATACTTCAATTCATCTAAGGAGAAATGACAAGTCTCGGAAATCACCTGCGTATTTTCAATAGCCTCAGGATATTTTCGGAATAGCCGCTCCATCTCTGCAACTTCTTTCATATAGCGCTCAGCATTCTGGTGCAATAGAAAGCCCGCGTCCTGGATCGTGCATTTCTCGCGGACACATGTTAATATATCCTGCAACTCCCTTCGCGATGGATCATGATAATGTACATCATTGGTCGCCACAACCGGAATCCTGTAAAAATCAGAAAGCTGCTTGGTGCGGAAAATCAGCTTGTCATCGTTGCCTAAATAGGATCTTGTGGCCGTTAAGTATAGTTGCGCGCCCAGTGCATCCCGGTACTGCGCCACCGCAGCAATAAAACTTGGATCATATTCAAACCTGCGGTTCAGAACTCCAGGCATGACCACCGTAAAAATCATTCCCTTACTATGGGCATACACATCATCACGAGATATGTGACAAGAACCTTTTTCTGCACGCATATTGCCTAAAGTCAACAGCGCGGACAACCGTCCATAAGCTTCTTTGTCCGTGGGATAAGCTAGCAAACTTGGGCCATCCAGTAAGTCCAACCTGCAAGCGGGGATCAGCTTCACATTCTTTTCGCGGCAGGCCGCATGCGCCCGGACAATCCCAGCCAGTGTATTTCGGTCAGTGATCGCAATCTTTTTATACCCGTAAGCCTCCGCTTGGGTCACCAGTTCATGAGCATGGGAAGCCCCGCGCAAAAAACTGAAATTGGAAGTCACCTGTAATTCACTATAGCCCATAACCCCAAATTTTAAGCAAAAAATCCATGAATAAACCACTGGTATTTCTGTTCACCACCATAATGCCCCGAGCGGAACAGCCAGTAACGACCACCCTGATCGTCTTCCACTTGGTAATAATCCCGGTGTTCACCGGTATCCAGCCACCATTCCCTTTCAATGCGCTCAGGCCCATCGGCCTTAATGACCTGGTGTCGCACCCCTTTATAAATAAAAAATTTTGGTGGGTGATCGGGAATCAGCGCCATCACCTCAATCGGATCAGGTCGTTTCAACAGTTCAGTAGGGCGGGGTTTTTCAACCCGCCAATTCGATGCAGGTTTTTCCGTTACTGACCTGGCCCGCAAAACTGCCCGCTCCGGCCAGTAACGTTTAGCAGGTAAATATCTATGAATCACTTCTGAGCCCACCTTTCCCGCAACTCGGTCTAATAAGCGGATCAAACTCTGGTCATCCAGTCCTGGCTTTGCCGTCCACATTTGCTCCTGCGGAACTTCCACATCATCCACCTTTGGCGCATCCAGCACAAAGAGCTCAATGCCTAAGGCCGGGCGGATCTGGTCAATCTTCAACTGGAAAAGCTTAAACAAATGACTGATGCTATGCGTGGCGCCACTAGTGCCTATAGTCACCTGTACTACTTTCCCATCAATCCGATAACCTGTCAGAACACCTGTACGCAGGCCTTTGCCCTCGGATTGCATACGCTTACACAGACTTTCCAGCATTTTAGTAATGGCAATCTCGATTCCTGTTCGGGTTTTGATCGACTCTAGACACGTCAAGCGTTCCTGGAAAGGTACAGGAACCTGCAAAGGAATGAGTATCTCATCTTCTGTCCCTAATGCTTGCGCCAAACGTAACAAGAAATCTTCCCCGAAACGCCTGCGCAATACAGACCTGGGCATAGAGATAAAACTCTTAATATGATAAAAGCCAAGTTTACGGAGCTTAGCCAGTACCGGCTGCTCCAAACGCAAAGCCTCCGGCACCAGACCAAGCAAAGCCTCTGGATGGCCTCCAATTGGTATCAGCGGCGTAACTTTACCAAAACGGGAGATCGCCCAGGCAGCGCCCGGCGTGTCAGCGATAGCTACCCGAACGGTATATCCCTTATCTTTTAGCCTTGAAACAATCTCTTTCAAATATTCGCGCTCCCCACCCCAAAGGTGTGTGCAACCCGAAACGTCCAGCAACAAGCCCTCCATCCCAAATTCATCAATAGACACAATAGGGGAATACCTGACGCACCATTCACCCAGACCACGAAGCAAATTCCGAGGGCGGCTTGGCTTGTCATCCAGCACTTCCAGTCCTGGACAAATCGCCTTCGCGTCCGCTGCCCGCATCCCTAGCTCAACACCAGACATAGCAGCAAGTGGGCTCACCGCATTAATCATCATGCGCCCATGATCGGGCGCAGCAAAAACAAATGGCACATCAGCTAACTCTGGGCGGCGGATAAGCTGCCAGTCAGCCAGCAGCTGGCGGAACCATATGGAAACAAAACGCCTTTGCATAACCCTTATCCAATTTGCCTGTCCTCCCTTTCAGACCAAACAGAACCATCGTCTGCTTTACTAACATTCTCAACTTCTTCAAAACACTCACCAGCCCATTCCATCACCCAACTTCCCGGATTCCCGTTACGAACTTTTAGCAAATCCACCCGCCAACGTGGGAAACCTAGACCCGGCATGCCTTCTTCATTCTCGGTAAGCATGGGACTGATCTTCCACCTTGCCGTAGCAACAGTACTTGCCGCTTTACTGGCATCTTTTCGCAGGATAAAACCAGTTACCCCACTTTCCTCAACAGCCAGTTGCAACCGACGTGATTCTATCAAACTTAAATTATTCAACTCAGCAACCACGGCCGCCAAGCCTTCACACTTCAGCGCTTCCTCGGTAATCCAGAGTACGTCCTTTTCTGTCTTCACATCCATAAAAATGATCCGCTCGGCTTCTACATTGAATGTACTTAACGAAGCAGGAAATAATCGGCGCGAAGTACTCACCCACACACAAGCTGCCCCATCCTGCATCAGGATGGCCAACAGTCCTGCAATAAAACCATCACTTGCCGCAGCATCTTCCGGCAGCACGGTGATAAATTCATGGATGGCACGTTTGGGAAATACGCCACCAGGAAAAGCCTGTTCAATTTCCCCAAGCCCAACACGCTCGGCCTTACCCGTAGCCTGCGGCTTGAAGCCCTGCCACAGGAGGATATCCTGTTGCAGCTTGAGAAATATTTCCTTTTTCGTATCCATAATTTTCCCTATAAATGATAGCATTTTAATTAGCTGCTCAAATACACAACAAACATAAAGCTAAAAATGTTAGTAAAATATGAAATGTTGAAAATTAACTGATTTTTGTTAATAATCAGGCCTCACTAAATCCAAACACCATTTGCAATACTAATATTTTTAGTTATCTAGCAAATATATTATCTTTGTCTCATGAACCTCTTTGCAGAAACCGAACTGTTTGACGGCGGCATTAAGAAGTATACCGACTTCAACTTGCCGGATACCGAATTGCGATTATGGCAGCATTTTTTCGCAAAGCGGGAAGCAGATAATTACTACAATACGCTACTGAAGGAATCCCCCTGGCAGCAGCGCTCAAGGAAGATGTACGACAAGGTAATTGCCGATCCCCGGCTGACCGCATATTACGGTGGAGAAAACGGTAATGCCTGGACACCGCTCTTATTGGAAATTAAAGAGACCATGGAACAGATCACTGAAATTAACTTTGATCGCGTACTGTTAAATCTCTACCGGGACGGCAAAGATTCGGTGGCCTGGCATAGTGATACCCTACCAACAGACGGCAAGCACCATCACATCGCTTCGGTAACCTTTGGCGATACCAGGATTTTTAAAGTTCGGCATAAATTCGATAAAGAGATCAGGCAGTTGGACATTCCCTTAACCCATGGAAGTTTGCTGTTAATGGGAGAGACTATGCAGGAATATTATGAGCATCACGTCCCCAAAACTACCAGAGCCATTGGTCCTCGAATTAACCTTACTTTCCGAATCTCAGAATCATCACAATCAGTCTATTTGCCGATGCAATACTCGTAATTAAGGATTGCTAGTAGGCCTTAAAACCCCTGCTTTATAGGCCCTTTAAGAACAAGTTAGTCAGTTTGGATATGTTTTCTCGGCAATAGTTCCTTGACCTCAAAGCCAGGTTTATCATTTGAGACAACTGCTGTACCACCTAAAAATTCTGAATTATAGTAAAACCTGTGCTTAGAAAGTCCGTCTAATATAAACCTCAAAATCATTTGGCGTTCCAAAACCGTTACACTATTCTCAAACATATCAATCGTAGGCATCCAGTCGTAAAGATATCTGCAATCATCAAATACGAACAGATCCTGAAACATTGGCGTCTGTTGTGCCTGATATACCCATCTTTTAGAGGCTTCGATATTATAATGATATGGAACCGACAGCTGTCTTACCAGCACATCTTTGATCTGATGAAAAAGAAATACATCGCAAAAGACATGCAGTGACTCCCAATCCCAATTTTCGGATATTTTGTTTAACGCATCACTATAATATTTTTCTGCTTCGTCGTTTTCATCCATAAGAAAATCCATTTTTTTTAACTTGTCCAACAGCGTTTCTGCATTTGAATCTGTTGACAATAGTTTAACAAATTTTTCAAGGAATGGTGGAAAGTCATTATCTATTATCGCCTCAATATCCTGATCGGGGTCGTCGGTCAGGTCTGCGTCGCTGTACCCATCCTTAAAGGGCAGAAGGTTTGATAATCCAGAAATTATAGGGTGATTATCAGGAAATTCGACCAGAGACATATTGTAATCCTCGGGTAGATTAACATTAGCTGACGGCTGATTAAAAAATAATTTCCAGGCAAAGCTTTTCGTAAACCTTTGCACGGGCACAATATAAGCTCCAAGATCCATTATAACCCGGGTCACAAATTGGCTATAAATATTAAAAGGATTTTCCTTCCCCAGCTCTAGAACATCTTCCGGGGTGTTCCCGAATACGCTTTGAGTCTCCGACCAGTCGCCGCCAAGATCCTCGAAACTCTCGGTAAATCGCTTGGGATAAAGATAATTAACGCCTAGTTTTATGGTGTTAAGCCATTGTTCTGGATTAAGTTGAGGATTTGGGTAGGCAAAATTGGTAATCAGGGCCCCTGGGCTATTAAGAGCTTGTTTCTCAAAAATTGCAGTAACAACAGGAATTGTCTGAATGCTAGTGATGGTCGCGCAGAAATCCAGATAAATGATGTCAAACCTTATAGGGGAGTACTGCAGGAAGTTTTGGATTTTTCCTTTGTGAATTTTGATATACGGAAACTCCGACTCAAGGGCTGCCATGACGGCTGCTGTATAAATCTGGTTCTCCGACTCGAAAGCCCAAACATTCTCTGGCAATATGCCAAGATTGTTTAGCACTCGTATGTCGTTTTCCGGATTTGGCCCAGAGAAATATGCAACCTTTAATTCCCCGACATTTTTTGTCCTATTGTTAAGCTCAAAATAGTTCTCCCATTTTAGCAATGTGTCCTCACTTAATAAGGAGGCAAAATGCTTATCCTGGCCGGTTCCTTTTTCCATCAAAAAATCCTTAACCCTCCTCACATAGGTTTTGTCAATTAGAGTTGCCGGAGCCTCGGTATCTGTTAACGCCTTTATAGCGCTCTTCAAGGTCTCTTCACGAACTGTGTTTTTCTGTTCTTCATTATAGGCCATAAACAAAATTATTCAAATTTGAATACAATCAAAACTAATATAGAATTATGTGAATTGCACTTAAACTTGAAAAAACGCTTCCAAGGAAAGTCTTCTCAATGAGCTAGGCTGCAGCATTTTACCGGTTTTATTAGTATCTTGCTAAACAAAATTAACGCTATGACAAACTTTAAAGTCGCCATCAACCAAAAGACAAGCTCCCATTTATTATATGAACAGGCGATCCATACCGACGGGCTAGATAACAGGAATGGATATGACCCGGCTTTCCTGGGCATCAAACTTGATTTGCCTTTACTGAGTGTCGCACAAAAGCAAGATTTAGCCGAAGTGATTTCAAACGTAGGGCCAAATGGCTCAAATTTCCTAGATTACACACATTTCAGCATAGCCTATAATAAGGCAAAAAAGCTGCCTTTTTTTACAGCGGTAAACATTTATGGCAAAACCAATATCCTTGGAATGGTACATGAAGAACGGGAAAGTGATTCATGGGATAAAGATGATCGCATCAAGATTGGCCAAGACGATTTTCAATATGGCAGCAAAGATTATCGAAAAACCGGTTTGGCAAAAGGACATATGGTTCGGTACTACGACCCCGCATGGGGAACAGAAGAGATAACAAAAATTGCCATTGGTGACACTTTCCACTACACCAACTGTTGCCCTCAAATTCCTTATTTTAATGGAGTAGTTTGGAATTACCTGGAAGATTATTGTATTGCCAGAAGCATTTTTCAAGATAATAAGGTCACTCTATTTGCAGGGCCAATCTTTAATAAAGCTAAGGTGATCAATGGCTTATTGACACCTATGAATTTTTGGAAAATCTTGGTCTATGAAAAGGGAGGGAAACTGAGCGCCCTTGGCTTTATAATGAGCCAAGAACCCTACCTGATGAAGCTGGAAAAACATAAAGTATTTACATTGGAACAGGTGATAAAGGAAGTTCAACCAACCCTGAAAAAGGAAGACATCGAAAGACTCTTTAAAAAAAACGAACTCCTAGCTGCCCAAATAAAAATCAGCCTTATAGAGGAGAAAACTGGAATCAGTTTTGGCCTGAATGAAGTAGATGAATTCAAAGCCAAACCACAGCTAACTGCGACGCCCCTCGTGACTAACTTCTCAAAAAACATAAAGATCCACGAATTCAGGCAACTTATGAATACATTTGAGTGGAACCCATTCCTTGCCGCACTTTAATTGCTGTAAGATACCATCATAAATGTGTCTTGATTGTGACATTCTTCTTAACCTAACTGCAATATATAGCTAATTAATATGAGTTTAGAGCATTACCTAACCGATCCGGTCAATCCAAATGTTTGCGAGCTGTTCAAATCGGGTGCAAGAGACACTTGGGCACGAATATTTTTCTCTCGCAAGACTCCGCGTTTAAAGATTCATGAGACATCAGTATCACAAAACTTGGTTTACGAAATGAACCTAATCAAGCTCAAATTTCCGACGCTAGATTTTGAGATTTTTGAGTCGACTAACGAAAAGGCCAATGGTGATGATTTGGAGGTAACTGTCCGGCATGCAGATGGGGAATATTACACTTATGCGATTCAGTCCAAGATCATATACCATCGGAGAAGCAAAGGTATAGCCAATTTAAAAGAAGGTTATTACAAACAATTGAAGCATTGGGTGGGAAAAGGCATTGGTAGAAAAAAGCAGGTGGATTTATTGATTGAATATGCCACTAGACACGGATTTATCCCAGTTTACCTGCTTTATAATTACGTGCAGAAAAGTTTTGATCCTGGAATTGAACCTGATCTCTTCGGATGCACGGTAATTGGTGCAAGATACCTAAAGGCCAAGCATACTTCAGCGGATGGTAATCTGGATGATAAAGTAAAATTTTCAGATCTCCATACCGCAAACGCATTTCCTTGGCATGAACTGGTCTGCGTGCTACCTTATCTTTCAAAAAAAGACTGGGAAAAAAGAATGCTTTTTGAACAGCAGACTGCCGTAGATATACAAACAACTACAACATTACAGATAACAGACGAATGGAGACCGCTCGATACTTCTTTCCCTTTGATTGTATCTGACGAGGAAAAAACTGCCGGTAATATTATAATGGAACCCAATTATTCTTTACTAAAAGGTGAACCTGAGGAGATTCTTAGGATATTTCTCCCTAAATACAAAATTGTGGTAAACCCACCTAAGCAATCGAAACCTTAATAACTAAGAAACCCGCCAATAATCAAAATCCAATTTTTCCTGGTCTACAAAAGTCATGTCCAAAGCGGGATGATCAGGATATTCAATAGGAGTCGCCTCACCTGCAAAACGATAATCTTTATCAATTGTACAGGCTTCCATCAATTTGGACGGGATTTGGGTTAAAGCGATTTCTGTCAAGCGCTCCTCGCTTGGCTCTTCCATTAACCATTCCCAGGCTAGGTCATCCGTTAATATCGTAGGCATCCTTTTTTTGGAATTGTGTATCTGCTGCATAAGCCCGTTTGCAGCCGTGGTTGCAAAAGCCACAGTTCTAATCACTTTCCCAGCTTCTTTATCAAACCAATCATTATATACACCTGCAAACCAAAAATACTCTTTACCGATCACACCAACCTGGTACGGAATTTTCTCGGTCGCTTTTAATAATTGTCCTTTTTTACCATAAGTAGGTACGTGCATGGATTCCACCAAGCCCGTAGACAATACAAGACAGCGGCGTTGAAGGCCTGCCTCTGCCCACATCGACTTTTTCCCATCTTCTTTCTTGAAGAGATTTTCACCTTTAAAATTCAATGTAGTGTATATAGCCCGGAATTTCTTCGCCTCTTCACGGTCCTTGGCATAGCCTGGAATAAATCCCCATTCAGCCTGCTGAATCTCAAAATCCCGGCGATCATCAGTAGGTACAATGATTGCGCAAGGCGCATAATTGAATCCGTTGTGCACCCCCTTATCTAAAAAATCATAATCCTTAACCGCTTTCTCCAGTTTTTTCAACTGTATAAACTCAGCCTTTGTCACTCTTTGTCCATTGTATTAGCACATACTATTTCTTTTTTGCACGGATGTACTCCGCAATTAATTTTCCTATCTGTTCCGCTTCAGCTTGTCTACCTTGGGGGATCGACGTCCAGAACTTCTGGTCCCTCAGTCCCAATCCAACAGTGATCGCCAATGGTTTCCTATTATCAGTGAAATATGCATGGAAGACCCGCTTCCCCGCCAGCTCATGCTCTGACACCTTTATCCAGCTTCCATCAAATTCAACATCAAACGGCGGCTCCAATTCCCTCATATTTAAAATTAAGAAAAACCGTTTATTTCTCTCCCTTATAACAACCTCAATTTAACTTAGTTTCAGAAGTCAGAACTTGTTAACTTTACATTTTTTTTGTATGATTACGGGAAACCGTAAAAATTAATATTTAGTCTTTACGATATTTGAAAATATAAAAAAACTGCCCTTAGTTTTATTAAATATGGAAAAATTACAGAGCTTAAAGATAGAACTTACAGGGACTGATGCCTCAGTTTTACGTCGTGTCCTTAAATTGACAATTGAAGAGCTTGACAAATACACACAAGGCTCTGATACGAAACTTGCACGCAGACTGGAAATTATTTTGGAAAAAAATGAACCGCTATCAGACCTTTTAGAACTCGCAGGGTCGGACGTTGTAGATATGCGTAACGGACTTTATTGTGCCATGAAATTGCTTGATGATAAAAAAACCGATGAGGATACGAAACTTGCTGACCAAATTGAAATTATCTTTGATAAGGTTGAGATGATATCAGAATAGAACTTACCTTGATGTAAAGCGCCTAACTCATTGATTACAAATTTGAATTTTCCCTAAACTGATCACAAAAATCGGTGGTCTACATCCTAATCCTAAGGAATCGCCTGGTCAAGCCGTCCGAAATATCCAGACTTGGTCATCATTAGTGGCTCCTTTACCGCATTTGGAGATTTAAAAGGTAGGACTTGCGAAGTTAACTTTATAGAGTTGGCTAATGAATATCATTATAATTTGCTTACTGAAATTCGGAAATTCTATTGCCAGGAAAAGTTCATAAAAATGGCGGGATAATGAAGCGTGTTACGCCTTATTCAGTACTTTTAGCATAGGTAGTTGAAAATAGCTACTTTTGATGCATGACCTCTAAAGATATTGAAGCTAATCTCGAAAAACTTGTAGCTAATCTTAATAATGAAGAATTTATTTTTGATTTACTGTTGGCTTATGGAATTTCGAAAACATCTGTTAACAGGTTAAAGAAAGGAGACTTCAATTTTTCTAAAATTTCAGGAGAGGTTTTGTATAAGAATAAATTGTTTTTTGCCTATGCAGAATATGACTTACATTTAAAAGTTGACGAGTTTTCTACCAATGAGCGGATACTTAAGCAACATCCTAGATTTGTTATTGTAACAGATTATAAGACTCTTGTTGCAAAAGATTTAAAAAGAAAATTAAACAGAGATTTCCCACTCGAGGATCTACCAAAATATTTTGATTTTTTCCTGCCACTAACTGGTGCAGAAGTCTATAAATCACCTAATGATGTCAAAGCGGATAGGGATGCTGCCTATAAAATGGCACAGCTTTATGATATTTTAGTCCAAGATAACGAAGGGTATAAGGATGATAGTCATAAACTAAACATCTTCCTTTCGAGACTATTATTCTGCTTTTTTGCAGAGGACACAGGTATATTTGAGAAACAAAGCATTTTTACTGAGACGTTATCGCAACATACAAGCTCTGATGGAAAAGACGTTGACGAGTTTTTGGATTCATTTTTTCAGCGTTTAAATACTGAAAATGGCTCATTCCCAGATTATCTGCAAAATCAATTTCCATATGTAAATGGAGGCTTATTTAGAGATAATATAACATCACCCAAATTCTCCTCAAAAGCTAGAGCTTTGCTTTTAAGTTGTGGGGATTTAGATTGGAGCGAGATTAATCCTGATATCTTTGGTTCAATGATACAGGCTGTAGCCGACCCTGAAGAGCGAAGCGATTTAGGGATGCATTATACGTCGGTTCCAAATATTAAGAAATTAATCAAGCCACTTTTTTTAGACATATTAAAAGAAGAATTCGAGAAAAATAGTAATAATGCAAAGGCTTTAGATAAATTATTAGTCAGGCTGTCAAAAATCAAATTCTTTGATCCAGCATGCGGAAGCGGTAATTTCCTGATTATAGCCTATAAAGAAATTAGGCTTTTAGAAATAGAGATAATTAAGCAAATAATCTCTTTGAACCATCAGCCAGCTTCTATCTATGATGAAAGTCAATCCCAGAGTCTCCCAGATGAAATACCTGCAAAGAAGGCCAAAATGAACTTTACTAGTTTACAAACTAAGATATGGTTTACAGAAATCTCTCTTTGTCAATTCTATGGAATAGAGATAAAAGATTTTGCACATGAAATGGCAATACTTTCTCTGTGGCTAGCAGAACATCAAATGAATAAAGTTTTTGATGAAATGCTCGAAGGGTACGGGCAAAGCAAGCCAATACTTCCATTGAAAGAAGCTGGAAATATTACCTGTGCAAATTCAGCCAGAATTGATTGGGAAATAGTTTGTCCCCGTACAAAAAGTGATGAGGTTTATGTTCTAGGTAACCCACCCTATTTGGGCTCAAGATACCAACAAAAATCTCATAGAGAGGACATTGAATTGAATTTAAGAACTACAAATTCAAGTAAAAAACTGGATTACATATCGATATGGTTTTACAAGGGCAAAAACTATATCTCTAACCATAATGCAAAGTTAGGGTTTGTTAGCACTAACTCTATTTGTCAGGGAGAGCAGGTGTCGTATTTATGGCCATCATTACTTGATGGAAACATAGAAATTGCGTTTGCTCATCAGTCTTTTAAATGGATCAATAATGCCAAAGGTAATGCGGGTGTAACGGTTATAAATATTGGCTTAAGAAACAAAAGTAATTTACCAAAATACCTGTATTCTGATAACATCAGAAAAGAAGTTAAAAATATTAATGCATATCTTTCAGACGCCAGCGATATTTATATTGATATAAGATCTAAACCAATTTCCAAACTTTTACCAATGACGAAGGGAAATGCCGCAATTGATGATGGAAATTTTTTATTCTTCACAGAAGAAGAAGCAATTCTATTTAAAACTAAATATCCAGATCAAGCGTTTTTAGTGCGTAAATTTATTGGTTCTGATGAACTTATAAATGGCAATAGTAGATATTGTCTCTGGCTAAAAGAAGCAACGCAAAGCGACATAGAAAATAACATAGAAATAAGCCGAAGAGTTAAAAATATAAAAACTTTTCGAAGGAAAAGTCCGAAAGAACAAACAAGAAGATATGCCGAAAAACCAGCTTTATTTATGGAGGACAGGCAACCAGTTAACGATTATTTAATGATACCAGTTGTTTCATCAGAAAAAAGGGAATATATTCCAATAGGTTTTTTAAGTAAAGAAGTAATTGCAAATTATTCGTCATTTATTTTACCAAATGCTACGGCCTATGAATTCGGCATTCTTCATTCAAAAATGCACATGGTGTGGGTAGATGCAGTTGGTGGTAAACTAAAAACTGACTATAGATATTCTGCTAAATTGTGCTACAACACTTTTCCATTTCCTGAAATTACCATTAGGCAAAAAGAAAATATAAATCAATATGTTTTTGATATCCTGGATGAACGGGCCAAGTATCCAGAAAAAACGTTAGCATGGTTATATAATGCTGAAACTATGCCTAGCGGATTAAAATCTGTACATACAGCATTAGATGAGGCAATTGAAAGAATTTATAGATTAGCACCCTTTACAACTGATGCTGAGCGACTATCTCATTTGTTCAAGCTCTATGAGGAAATGGCCAAAAAGGATACATTATTTGCAAAAACGAAATCTGTTAAAAAATCCAAAACAAGGTGAGTGAACAAAATATAGATACTACTTATTCAAAACCAATTAACTTAGTACAGGTTAATTATGCGCAAACTGGTCAAAGCAAGCAAATAAATAGCTTAGGCATGCGAGAAATGCAAGCCAAGGCTTTTGAAGCTAGAACTGCTAAATATATTTTATTGAAGGCGCCTCCTGCATCAGGTAAATCTAGAGCTTTAATGTTTCTAGCATTAGATAAATTAAAAAATCAAGGAATAAGAAAAGTTATAGTAGCTGTGCCAGAGCGTTCAATAGGTAGTTCATTTAGTCCTACTCAATTAACCAAATTTGGCTTTTTTGCTGATTGGGATTTGAATCCGAAATACAATTTGTGTACCATTGGTAATGATGGAAGTAAGGTAAAAGCGTTTTTATCTTTTTTAGAAAGTGAAGAAAAAATCCTCATTTGCACACATGCAACACTTCGTTTCGCTTTTGAGGGGATGACAGATACATCTTTAAATGATTGTCTTTTAGCGATAGATGAATTCCATCACGTTTCTGCTGACGGGCAAAACCGCTTAGGAGACGTTCTACGCAAGGTAATGGAAAAATCTACATCTCATATCATTGCTATGACTGGTTCATATTTTAGAGGAGATAGCATTCCTGTTCTCATACCAGAGGATGAAGCGAAATTTACCAAAGTTACATATAATTACTACGAGCAATTAAACGGTTATGAACATTTAAAATCGCTAGGAATTGGGTATCATTTTTATCAAGGTAGGTATTATAAAAAACAAGATGATAGTGGACTATCTGCACTTGAAGAAATACTAGATGAAAATCTAAAAACGATTATCCACATACCAAGTGTAAATTCGGCAGAATCTTCCAAAGAAAAACTAGAAGAAGTTAGTCATATAATTGATTGTATTGGAGAATTAGAATATCAAGATGACGAAACAGGAATCCTTTATGTAAAAAGTAAACGAAGTGGACGTATTTTAAAAATTGCCGATTTGGTAAATGACAATCAAAAAGAACGTGATAAAGCTGTAGCTTATCTAAGGGGAGTTAGTAGTGCTGATGATATAGATATAATTGTTGCTTTAGGGATGGCGAAGGAGGGCTTTGACTGGCCATTCTGTCAGCATGCATTGACCATTGGTTATCGTGGCTCATTAACTGAAATCATTCAGATAATTGGTAGAGCTACAAGAGATAGCAATAACAAAACACATGCACAATTTACAAATTTGATTGCAAAACCAGATGCTGTTGATGATGATGTAAAGCTAGCTGTAAACAATATGTTAAAGGCAATTACTGCATCCTTATTAATGGAGCAAGTATTAGCACCAAACTTTAATTTCAAACCAAAGTATGATGACGATATTAACGATGTGGAAAATGAGGATGACGGAAAGACTATTAAAGTAAGGGGTTTTAAATTACCAACATCCCAAAGGGCAAAGAATATCATAGAAAGTGATTTGAATGACTTAAAAGCAAGAATACTACAAGATGACACGATGCTTAAGGCTATGCCTGGTAATGTAGAACCAGAAGTAATTAATACAATCATAATACCTAAAATAATAAGAGAAATATATCCGGATTTAAGTGCAGAAGATGTTGAGGCAGTTAGGCAGTATGTTGTTGTAGATTCTGTTATAAAAAACAGTACTATTGAAGAGCAGGGAAATAAAAAATTTATTAGAATGGCCGGTAGTTTTGTAGATATTGATGATATCCATATTGATTTAATAGACACAATCAATCCTTTCCAAAAAGCATTTGAAATTTTATCAAAATCAGTAACTACATCCGTTCTGAAAGCTATTCAAGACACAATAAACGTGTCAAAAATTGAAATGACACAAGAGGAAGCTATTATACTGTGGGATAAAATTAAAGAATGGGTCGCTAAAACTGGAGAACAACCAAATATTCAGTCATTCGACCAGAAAGAGCAACGAATGGCCCAGGCTTTGGTCTTTTTAAGAGAAGCAAAAAGAAAGCGAGAACAAAATGGCTAAAACTCTTGATGATATATTTGATGATGATGACTTTGGATTATTAAATCAAAAAGAAAAGTCTGGCAACCTTAAAACTGATGAAGACAGGCTTATTGACTCTTTTGAGGAAATTAATGCATTCTATATGAAGAATAATTGTGAGCCATCTACGGCTAGCATGTCAGAATACAATTTGTCCGCTAGGTTGAAAGGGTTTAGAAGCAATGACAGCAAGAAGAAAATATTAAAACCTTTTGATCGCTTCAATTTACTTGGGGAAGTTGAAATGGTTAAAAAGACCTTAGATGATATCCTAGCGGAGGATGATTTAGGATTGTTAAATCCAGAGGGAGACTTATCAATTTTTGAGTTTAAACATACACCTAAAGTTGAAAAAAGGGCTGATACAGATTTCGTTGCTCAAAGAACAGCTATTCCAAATAAAGATTTTGAGAAATATGAAGCGATGTTTAAGCTTGTACATGAAGATTTAAAGAAAGGCAGGCGTAAATTATTACCCGCTGAAAATGTTTACAAAAATATTCAAGTTGAGCACTTTTATTTATTGGATGGAATGTTACTATATCTGCAATCGGCAATATTAAATGAAGAAGAAATCGGAGGACGCAAAAGGTTAGATGGACGTACGGTAACCATTTTTGAAAATGCCACAATGTCTAATATGCTTTATCGTTCACTAGGGAAAGTAATACAAAAGAATGGGATGGTGATCACTGATACCGATGAAAACGTACAGTATCAATTAAGTAAGAACACCGGCTTATTAGAGGATAAGGATTTGCAAAGTGGATGGATTTATGTTGTAAAATCAAAGTCTAATAGATCTGAAATAGCCAATGTAAAGAACCTGTTTAAAATTGGCTTTTCTACCACTAAAGTGGCCGAAAGAATAAAAAACGCATCGAAACAATCTACTTATCTATACAGTGATGTAGAAATAATTGCGACTTACTCTTGTTACAATTTAAACGTTCAAAGCTTTGAAAAGCTAATTCACCGTTTTTTTGCAGAGAATTGTTTAAATATCGATATTTATGATGCTAATGAGCATAGATTGGTTCCTCGAGAATGGTTTGTTGTACCTTTGCAGGTGATAGATGAAGCTATACTTCTTCTAATAAATGGGACAATAGTAAATTATAAGTTTGATAACGTTAGTCAGGCGATTGTCCTAAAATAATAACTTTATCTTTTATATGGATATTAGACAAGTACAGTTAAAACGGTCGTGCTTATGAATATCTGTGGCATTTTCATAACTATAATGGGAGAGTTGATATCTTATACTTTACAAAAGATTAATTATAAAACAAAATTTTCAATCAAATTTTAAGGCTATTTAAACGCTAAAGCGTTAAAATCTACATCATATGTAAAAGAATATTTAGTACGGAATTGTTTATATATGAGACTGTAAAGTGAACTGTGTCAACTCTAAAAATTTAGAGTTAAAATAAGTAATTTAGTGATACTTAGGACACGATGAAAAATAAAGAACCATTCGATTTTGAGCGCTTCAAAAATGAAGCAATGGAAGGCCTTTATCAAGGCAAGAAGATGGGTGGCACCGATGGTGTTTTCGCCCCAATGTTAAAGCATTTATTGGAATCCATGCTCGAGGGCGAGCTGGATAACCATCTCCAGGAGAGCAAGGCTACTGATGATCCCAACCGTCGTAATGGAAGGACTAAGAAAAATGTCCGCAGTTTGCAGTCTGGAGAATTTGAACTGGAAAGCACGCGGGATCGCAATGGAACATTTGAACCGAAAATTGTCGCTAAACGCCAATTAATCATTACTGAGGAGCTGGAAGACAACGTAATAGCGATGTACGCACGTGGAATGAGTACCCGCAATATTTCTGATTATGTAAAGGAAATGTATGCTATGGATATTTCAGCAACAGAGATATCAAACATCACAGATAGAATTATTCCCGCAATGAATGAATGGCGGAACCGACCATTGGAAGCGGTCTATCCTTTTGTATTTCTGGATTGCATGCATTATAAAGTGCGCGAAAGTGGCGGTGTTGAATCCCGTGCGGTTTATAATATTCTGGGAGTAAATCGAGACGGAAGAAAAGACTTAATAGGTGTGTACTTATCGGAAAATGAAGGTGCCAAATTTTGGCTATCAGTACTCACGGACTTGAAACAGCGTGGTGTGGATGATATCTTGGTCGCCTGCATCGATGGGTTGAAAGGTTTTCCTGAAGCTATCGCTACTGTATTTCCAAAAACTCAGGTTCAGTTATGTATTGTTCACCAGATCCGCACCAGTCTACGTTATGTTCCTGAGAAAGATAAAAAGGCAGTCGTTGCTGATCTTAAGCCTGTTTATAAAGCCGTTAATCAAGAACAAGGGTATGAGAAACTCCTGGAATTTGAAGATAAGTGGGGTAAGAAGTATCCATTATCAGTTAAGAGCTGGTTGGATAATTGGACCAACCTTTCTACATATTTTGAATATTCCGCAGAAATCAGAAAGGTCATTTACACAACCAATGCAATAGAAGGAATGCACCGACAGATCCGTAAAATCACCAAAACAAAGGGTGCTTTCACTTCAGATCAATCACTGTTAAAACTCGTGTATCTAGCCTACAGGGACTTTTCTAAAAAATGGACGATGCCAATGTGGAACTGGGGCTTGACAATGTCGCAACTCCATATTAAATTTGGTGATAGATTAAAAGCCTTCGGCGACTTCTTCCTAGGTGGAGGCTGATCGCCTCCACCTAGGAAGAAGTGGTGTTGACACAGTTCACTTTACACTCCCTTATATATACCAGCCAACAAAGATTTTAATTCATCATACTGGATTCCGTTATTGGTAATGTCAATTTTTCTACTTGGCAGCATAGTATGAAATAATTGATTATTATAAAATTCAATTTTATCTTCATATTGATCTAAGATTTGATCTTTTGTCTCTACAGCTAAAATTGATTTATATAGTGCAGTCAATTCTCCCTCAACTTTATCGAGATGTCTAAAAATAGCGGTACGTTCTAGGTAAGCTCTTTGCTCTATCATATTTTCGGAATAAAATTTTATGCGCTGGATTAATTCTCCCTTATCAAGCATATTGATATTAGATTCAACAATTTCATTGTAGACAAATATTTCACAGTTTCCGTAGCCATTGTTGCTTAGTTCAAATAAATTTTGTGAGGAACGTAATGAAATACAGATGTCTCTAAATGCAATATCTGTATTTGCAACGGTTGAGCTTGGGTCAACTTCAATCTGGCACTCGTTATTGGCTTTAGCTATTTTAAGACGTAGCAATTTTTGCATATTATTTTAATTGAGCTAATTTTTCTTTCAAAAATTCTATAAGTCTTTCTGTATCTCTGATAATATATTTAGAGCTCAAGGTTTCTGCATATAAATAGTCATTACTGCCATGAAGCTCCATTAATAACTGTGCTAAATCTACATTGACATTTAGATAGTTTTCCAATTGAATAACCGCACTGGATATTTTTGACCTCTCCCTATCACGAATTGTTTTATTTTTCCCGTTAGCAGCTAAAAATCCATTTAAATCATCAATTAATGATTCTAAAAACTTAATATGTGTATTTAATTTTTCCATTTAGGTGTATATAAATTTTGCCACTACAAAGGCAGTTTAAGGTTTTCATTAATGTATGAATTTAGGTCAAAAAGTGCTAGTACATGTGATTTGATAGTATCTTTGATCAACAATTTAGTTTCTGGATCATCTACAGGAACACTCCCATGATGCGGTGAATATGCATTGTGACTACCATAACGAATGAAAATCGAATCGCCATATAAGCTTACATTTTCAAAGGTGCTTTCCAATTCCAAGCATTTGTTTATTATTTGCCGTAGGTACACATTAGTAGGAAGATTACTTATTTTGGCCTCTGACCAAAATTGGTTGTCTTTTCCAACCCTGCTGTTAGAATTATCAAAACATTCAATCAACAGATTGTTGATCGATTTCATTAATCCATAAGAATTAATGCCTTGGATTGAAGTTTTATCGATGTATTTTTTTAATCCATCAATATCGTTGTCTAAAAAAATGTAATAATTTATCTGATTTATATATTTTGCTATGCTTAAAATATCGTCGTTCAAATGACTTTGAACTTTTATCTCAACCATTTTATGTTTTTCAAAATTTTTAGAGAATACGATTAGATTTATTTTCAACCATTCTTCTATTTCACTTTTTAGTTTTATAATGTCGTTTATTTGTATGTAATAGCAACTAATGGGACAAGGATAAAACTGGTTCTCAATTGATAAGTATCCCGCTACTAATACAAAACTGTTTAATGGTGCCATATGTCCATTAAAACAAGGACGTAAGGCACTTAATTTTTTGGTTCTTATCGTCGGTCCATAATGCAATAAAAATTCACCTAATATCTTTTCATTCTCAATTGAATATATTTTTGTTGGTTGCATCAGATTTATATTACTAGGGATTTATGGCTTGATAAGTAGAGACAATAGCAGAATACAAAATTAAATCTCTTGATGCTTCTTTAATATTGATAATATTGGTGTGAATGTAAACATGTTTCAATGCATCAAAGACCACCTCTTCTATAGCTTTTGTTCCGATTGACTCTGGTTTGAGAGGTAAATCCATAGGTTCATCGAAAAGTAATTCATAACCAATTAATAAATCAATTAAATTTTCGGGTTTGATATGAGCATGAAGATGTGCAAATAATCGTATTAAGTTTTTATGCAAAACTAAAAAATCATTTAACTGTATCTTCTTGATTTCGGATCTACTTATTTTTTGTGGTTGTATGCGTTCGGGGCCAAGCAACTTTTCGGAAAGTGTACTTGAACAAGCTAAAAGCTTTTTATAAAGTTGCTGTCTTTCAGCAATATCTATATTATCAATTCCGCTAAATATAGTAGTAATGGCCTTGTTGTTATTTTTGATCCAATGAAAATACGTTCCAGATGCAATATCAATTAGCTTTTTTATCATTGTTATATTTGATCAACTTAACAAGCCTATGTGAAAGTTCACAATCTCTATAAATTCACCTGTTATAAAGGTATTCATTTGTGGCTAAGATAGTGCCTAAATATAAGTAAGTCTTTCAAATAATGCGGAATCAGGCGCTAACAAATTGGCGATCATAGAAGGCTAAGTAATACAGTAATTGATTGGAAACTGCTGATGGACGCACTTATATATTTCTATTCAAATTGGAAGATTGATTTTACGGTTTCCCGTAAAAGTGGGGTTAGGGTACTTTGTAAGTTACACAATGCAAACTCAAAAACACAAAAAGGAAAAAAGGTCTCTCACAGAAAAGGTATTAAATACCTATGTGCGGGGGTTTTTAGCAACAGACTTGGGCGCTGCCGAAATGATTAGCGTATTCGATCTGGTAGAACACAATCAGTATGGGCCGTCCAGGTTAATAAGATTAATAGAAGAAGAATGTACTAAAGTATTAACAAACATGAAATGAAGGAAGCAACACATATGCTTGAACACTATCCTATTAAAAGTGACGATATAATCATCTACAGTTTACTAATCCTGGAATAAGCTGTAGAAATTCTGCAGCTTGATTTAATCTACAAAATGCCATCTTATGCTACCTGTATCGTTGTTGCCTTCTTATTTGATCAAATAAAATTACAGCGACATAGTTTGGCGTTCTAATATTCTATTTTTGGAACAAATAAAAAATATGGCAATTTCAGACGTACAACAAAAAGGCAGCTGGTACTACATTATTGATAGTAGTGGTAAAAAAACAGCAACTATAGTTTCTTCATTAGGCGAACTAAAAGGAATTGGAATTGATTTTATAGTACTTGAAAAAGGCAGTTGGTATTACACTTACGATGAAAATGGTAAAAAAATAGGTACTCTTGTCAACTCATCAGGTGAATTTAAAAATGCAGCAGGCAGTACTTTCAATCTGAAAAAAGGTAGCTGGATCTTTACGTTTGATAAATTTTGTAAAAAGACCGGGACAAGAGTTGCTTAAATTAAACTTTTATAAAAAATGGAAGCATCAACGACAATTAAAGCAATGTTAGCGGGTAACAAGATTTTTGTACCGACATACCAAAGAGCCTATTCCTGGGACACTGAATTTGACAAAGCAAATTCACCTAAACAAACTAATGTATTTTTATCTGATTTAGACGATTACAATAAGAGCTTAACAAAATCACCCTACTATTTTGGCCACTTTCTGTTTGAACAGAAGCCAGACAATAGATTTGGCATCATAGATGGCCAGCAGCGTATGACAACAATTGTCATATTTCTTTCCGCATTATTTCGTCGATTAAAACAGTTAAGGCAGTTAAATGAAGTAGAGACGGAAATTTTTGAGGATATTATAAGACGTAATTCTACTTACCGTTTTGAAACGGTAGATTATGATGATCGGCTATTTAAAGGTTACGTAATAGATCAAACGAAAAAGGATAAAACGGGCCTCAAAACAGAATCCGCTAAAAGGATTGTAAAAGCCTTTGATCTTTTCACCTCTCATTTAGAAAATAAGGACGAAGATTATTTATTGAAGATGTTGGAAACAATACAAACGGCTTCCTGCACCACACACCCTGTAAAAAGTGAATCAGAGGGGATTCAAATGTTCATTTTCCAAAATAACAGAGGTAAAAAACCATCTAATTTGGAGATCATTAAAGCTCAATTTATGTTTCACGTTCACCTTTACGGTGGAGAAGAACAGGAAAATTTAATCAAAGAGATTAAAGACCATTTCGAAGAAATTTATAAATCTATATCTTCGATTGAGTATAGGATAAATGAAGATGATGTGTTAGTTTATACTTTACGGGTGCACTTTAACTCTCTCTGGGAAACGAATGCTATCGACAAAATCAACAAATGCCTGGCCGAAACAAATCCAATCCCATTTATCAAGTCATTCACGCACTCACTGGCCGTAAGTTTTGAATATTTAACAACATTCTTCGGAAAAGATGAGAGGGAAAACTTAGAAATTCATTCTCTGGTTACCCTTGGGGGTATTGGAATAGCTATGCCATTTATCATTAAGGCATATAAATTTGGCTTACAGACAAAACAGATAAATCAACTCTGCACTAGATTAGAATCTATGGTTTTACGCCATAGATTGATAGGGACCAGAGCCGATATTACTGCAAGATTGAATGATATTTATCAAAAATTTACCGTGGAAAACCCTGGTCTGCAACCCATAATTGACAGGATTGAATGGATGAAAAACATTGCCCCGGAAAATTGGTGGTGGGCACATTGGAATAACAAAGAGCTTGAACGTACATTAAAGGGAGCTATTAATCATTCTACTGCAAAATATTTGTTGTGGAAATACGAAAATCATTTGGAGGGCAAAGGCAAAAATGGTTATGCACCAACTCGATATGATAAAATTGTTAGCCCGGAATTGGAACATATTGCTCCGCAGACTGAAAATCCGGAGGCGGGTTATGATACGTATGATGATGAGTTTAAGCATCAGTATATTAACTGTCTGGGAAATTATTTATTGTTATCCAAATCACATAACTGTTCAGTGGGTAATAAACCGTTTGAAGAAAAGAAAAACAGTTACAACCATTTAGCCC
>Ga0247810_10000581_pt1 | contig 35849 bp, 23 predicted proteins | sample UWRJL119311C1_FD_179918 | JGI IMG/M metagenome (GOLD analysis project Ga0247810, IMG submission 179918) | Plant litter microbial communities from Arlington Agricultural Research Station in Wisconsin, United States - UWRJ-L119-311C-1 | ecosystem: Environmental > Terrestrial > Plant litter >... | reverse complement strand
CATAGCAGCAGGTAAAGTAGATGACTGCGTACTAAAATAAGCTCCAAATGGACAACCTCTGCTGCATAAATTTCTATATTGACAGCTTCCTCTTCCTAAATGAGGTACTGTCAGGTTTGCTGTACGACCAATAGTTAGAATTCTGGATTTATTATAGTGTTTTTCAATACGTTCTTTTACTGATTTTTCAACGCAATTCATATCCATTGGTGGCAAAAATTGACCATCGGGCAGTAAAGGCCAACCTTCATTTTGACCGCTTATTCCAGCGAATTTTTCTACATAATCATACCAGGGCGCAATATCTTTATAGCGGATTGGCCAGTCATTTCCGTGGCCGTCTTTAATATTTTCTTCAAAATTATGATCACTAAAGCGATAGCTTTGACGTCCCCACATTAAAGATTTTCCACCAACATGAAATCCTCTGTACCAATCAAAACGCTTGTCTTCTGTATAAGGACATTCCAGGTCATTTACCCACCAGCTCTCATTAGCTTGTTGGTATGGATAATCTCTGGTTTGCACCGGATGTGTTCTCTTCTGTTCTTCGGTTATTTGTCCGCAATAAGGTATTTCCCATGGCGCTTTCATTGCCGAATCGTAATCTTTAATGTGTTCTATGTTTTTCCCGCGTTCCAACATGAGGACTTTTAGTCCTTTTTGCGTTAATTCTTTGGCAGCCCATCCGCCACTTATTCCAGAACCTATAACAATTGCGTCATAAGTGTTTTGTTTCTTTAAGTCAGTATTGATATTCACGAATGTCTTTTTAGTAATTAATAAAAGTAAATTGAAAGCACTTTGACTTTATATTGCCCAGGCTTTCTGTCCAGGTGTATAATCTGCATTGCCATCATATCTGCCTGGTATTGGCAAATATTCTCTCGCGATTGTGCAGCCAACTTCTGAAGAAAAATAACCTAATAAGGTCAAATCCCTGGCAATCAAAAAGAAAGATGGTTCCCTGTTGTTGTCGATTGCCTCCTGTTTTAAGTCACTCATGAGTAGATTTTTTTCTTCGTTATTGAGGCGTAAAAATTCTTTATTGAATCTAGTTCTGCATTTTGCCAGCATATCATCAAATCCTTTATTAAAAACTTCCTGAAGATTTGGTGGATAACACTCTTTTATAATTAAAGGTATTAAAGCACCAACACCTGCAGCTTTTGCACCAGGAGAGTTTGGTGTTGTTGGCAAAATAATTTCTGAAAATTCGCCAAAAATTTCTTCATCACTAGCAGTAAAAGAATAAGTGTTCTTTTCGGGATTATAAATAGTAAAACTTTCAAATAAAACCCCCATTGTTGTAGCAGAAATTGCTCCACCCATTAAAAAAGCAATTTTTTTTAGTGCCTCTCTTCTTTCCATTTGTAAAATATTATAAATACTATGTTATTATTGCAGATAATTAAATTATCAATACTTTACAATAATAGTAAAAAAACAGGTGTATTTGTATTTTATACCTTAATTAATTAAGTAAAATTAATATTTCACATTTGATAAAACGTTTTAGTATTTATTTTTAAAAACTTATGGTGTTAATCATTAAGAAGTAAGAAATGTGTAAAATTTTAAGAATGTATTTTATAAAATAAAACAGAATAAAATAAATTTTTATAATTTTATTCTTGTTAAAAATAAATAATTTTCAATATATTATGATTTAATTGAAATTATGCACGCATTCTTACAAGTTTAAAACGGAAGAAAACAAAACATTTACCTTTTTCTCCTTAAGTAATAGATTTGATTAAAAAATGCAAAAAATGCTTCTTTTTAATAATAAACAAGCTTTTTTTTGTAAAAACTTTAGTTGGTAATAGGATTAATATGTTTTTGTTTTAAAGTATTATAATAAATACAAGATAAAAATGTGATAAAGAAATTTTGTTTATCACGTAAAAAATAAAGGAAAGTAAGGATATAAAAAAAGCTCCAGATTTCTGAAGCTTAAAATTATTGGCGGGAAGAATTGAATATTTAAACTAATTTTTAGGAACAATATATGATAATGACTTGTGCGTCTTTATTTTTAATTCAAATAATTTGTTCAAGAAAAGTTTAATTTTATTAAATACAAAATCTCTTTAGTCACAAATTATATTTCTCGTTCAAATTCAAGCGTATAAGTAAAGCTGTCTGCTTTATAATATCCAATGTTCCATTCTAGAGGCCTGTTACCGGGATCAAAAACAAATCTCTTTCGTTTCAATACTGGATCTCCGATTTTTATTTCCAATTTTTCAGCTAAAAAAGCTTCTGCGCTTATAGCACTAATCTCTTCTTTAGACAATTTTACAATAGAATTATAGTCTTGCTCCAATATTTCATATAAAGGACGTGAAAAATCTTCATTACCTGTCAAGCCAATTCTTGGATTAAAATACGATATAAAATATACAAACGGATACTCAGCCTTACCTCTCAGACGCTCTAACTTTAAAATCCTGATGTCTTCTTTTATATCAAAAAATAAACAAAGCTCTTCATTTGGTTTTATCCAGCTTAAATGCAATTCGTAATTTTTTGGTTCTATACCCAAAGCTTTCATTTCCTGAGAAAAACTGAGCCAGTTTTGAGCTTTTGAAATAATAGAAGCTTTTTTTGCAAATGTTCCCACTCCTTTTTTTCGCACTAGCAATCCTTCATAAACCAGTTTATTTATTGACTGTCGTAAAGTACTCCTGGAGATACCTAATTGTTTGGACAAATCCATTTCATTAGGTAATTTAACTCCTTTTTGATAGTCTTCAGAAGTAATTTCTATTCTTAATTGTTCTTCAATCTGAACATGAAGCGGAATAGGACTACTGTGATTTAATGTTATTTTCATACTTATTTATCAAATTCATTAAGAATCATTCATTTCTGTTAAACATTTACAATCAATGTATTTACACCTAAAATAGTAATGTCTATAAGCAATTTAACCGTTTTTTTTTAAATGATGTCGCAAAGTTAATTTATTTTTTTGACAAAAAGTAACTCCATGTTTTGTGGTATGATAACAATTTATTTACTTTGCTTTAATAGTATGTACATACATATATACATACTTAAACTTTGCTTATTATTTTAATTGAAACTTTATGAAAATTTATTATTTAGGAATTGATATAGGAGGGTCACATATATCCGGGGCTTTAGTTAATTCTGAAACAGGTTTACTTGTTGAAGGTTCTTATCAAAAAACGCTATTAGATTCGAATGGACCCTGCGATTCATTTATCAAAGGTTTTCAAAATCTGATTGAAAAAATAATAAACACTAACATCCAAATAAATTTAGATCAAATTGAAGCTGTAGGTATTTCAATGCCAGGGCCTTTTAATTACAAAGAGGGGATTTCAGAGATTAACGGTGTAAAAAAGTACGATTCTTTATTCGGATTAAATGTGAAGCATGAAATCAAAAAGATTGTAAATGATGTTCCTGTTTATTTTTTAAATGATGCCGAAAGTTTTGCAATTGGAGAATATGGTGCCGGAGCCGCAATGCACAGTTCACGAACCATAGTATTAACATTAGGAACCGGTTTTGGAAGTACATTTCTGAGAGATGGTTGTGTTCAGACAGAAGAAAAAAATGGTGTAGCTCCAAACGGCTATTTGTATAATATTCCATTTAAAGATGGAATTGCCGATGATTATTTCTCGACACGATGGTTTGTAAAAAAGTGGAATGAACTAAATCGGGAAAAAGTCCATACCGTAAAAGAGATAACCACTCTGGCAGACAATAACGATCCTGATGCTCTTTACTTATTTGATGAATTTACCGAAAATTTCATCCAGTTTATGACTCCATGGATATCAGATTTCCAACCCGAAAGTCTTGTTTTAGGTGGAGGAATAGCAAAAGCATCTCATCATTTTTTAGAGATGATCACAAAAAAAATACAGGAAATTAATAAAACGAAAATAACTATATGCAGACTATGGGATAAAGCTGCCATTATGGGAGCTGCCTTACATGCAAGTAACTCTCTAAAAGAACAAGATTTGGAACAGAACAAAGAATGGCGTAAAACGCAGCAGTATTTAGCACCTGAAAAAAAAGAAAATAATGAAATTGCATATGATGCCTATCCTTCATTTCCTCTTGGAAAGAACAAAATAAAAGCAGGCAGAGAAGAATTTGCAACATGGATAGAACAGCATAAGATTATTACAATTGATGGGTATGTAGGTGTTTTTTGGAGACATATTGTAGAAAGTTTAGGTGCAGAACTAAAAAAAAGGGGCAAAACGGTAAGATGGTTTCATGTAGATGCCGCAATGAAATCTTCGGATAAATTAGATGAAATGCTGGTACCTTACTTAGGAGGTGACGACCCGCTTTTTGGAAAAATCACGGATAAAAACTTAATAGATTGGTTTGATACTGAAAAACTAAAACTAATCAAACCTGACACTACAGCAGACATAAATATCATACTGGGTTGTGGAGCTTCTTTAGCTAAATGGCAGGGTCCAATTGTTTATTTTGATTTGCCAAAAAATGAGCTACAGTTTAGAGCCCGTGCTGGAATGGTAACTAATCTGGGATCTAAAAATAAAATTGACAATCGTAGAACATACAAGCGTTTTTTCTTTGTTGACTGGGTAGTTTTAAACAAACATAAAAACGACATATTACCTGATATCGACCTTATTGTAGATGAGCAAAGACCAAACAATTATTTGTTCATGACGGGTGATGAACTTCGATCAGGGCTGAGTCAAATGGCAAAAAATGTTTTTAGGCCAAGACCATGGTTCGAGCCTGGAGCCTGGGGAGGAAGCTGGATGAAAGAGCAAATGCAAGGCCTAAACAAAGATGTCGATAATTTAGCATGGTCATTTGAACTTATGGTTCTGGAGAATGGAATTATGTTTGAAAGCGACCAATATTTATTAGAAGTTTCTTTTGATTTTTTAATGTTTAATAATTACAAGGAAGTGCTGGGAGACTGCGCAGAAAAATTTAAGCATGACTTTCCTATTCGATTTGATTTTCTGGATACGTTCGATGGAGGAAATCTTTCAATTCAATGTCATCCAACCCCGGAATACATCAAAGAACACTTCGGAATGCCCTTTACACAAGATGAAACTTATTACATTTTGGACTGCAAGGATGAGCCATTAGTGTATTTAGGATTTCAGGATGGTGTAAAGCCTGAAGAATTTCACGAGGCATTACTACAAAGTCAAAAACAAATAAAAGAATTAGATGTAGATAAATACATTCAAAAATTTACCGCAAAAAAACATGATCTTTTTTTAATACCCAACGGTACCATTCATGCTTCGGGAAGCAATAATCTAGTGCTGGAAATCAGTAGTGCTCCGTATATTTTTACTTTCAAAATGTATGACTGGCTGCGCCTGGACTTAGATGGAAAGCCACGACCGATAAATATTGAACACGGAATGAGAAATGTAAATTTTGAAAGAAAAGGAGATTCTGTTGTTCCGGAATTGATTTCAGTGCCTTATGTCATTAATCAGACAGAAGAGTACAAACTGGAACATCTACCAACACATCCTGAGCACTTTTATGATGTACACCGATACACACTGAACAATAAAATTCAGATTTCCACTAATAACAAATGCCATGTCTGGATGCTTATTGAAGGTACTTCTGTAATTATTGAAACTAAAAACGGAATCAGGCAGCGTTTTAATTATGCCGAAACATTTGTGGTTCCGGCTTCTGCAGAAAGTTATACGATATATAATGAAAACCCCAATAACAAAACCTTATTGATACAGGCTTTTGTAAAATAAGAGAATACACTTTACTAATAAACCAAAATCTAACATTATGAATTTATGAAGAACCACAAAACACCCTTTCCGATTTTTAGGATCTATGGATCCCAAAAATCACGGCTAATTTTATCATTATTTTTAATGATTAATATGACCGTTTTATACGCTCAGAATTCAATTTCAGGTACTGTCAAAGACAGTAAAACACTCGAAACTATAATTGGTGCAACGGTCAGCATTAAAGGTACAAAAACCGCTACAACGACTGATTTTGATGGCGGTTACAAATTAAAAGCTCCTGTAAATTCTGTTATTATAGTAAGCTTTATAGGATACGAAAGTGTCGAAAAAACTGTAAACGGCAACACTCTTGATTTTATTTTAAGAGAAGAACAAAGCTTATTAAAAGAGGTTGTTGTTGTGGGGTACGGAACGCAGAAAAAGGCAAATTTAACTTCTGCAATTGGGAGTGTAAATTCAGACGTTTTTGAAAATAAGCCTGTAGTTAATGCATCAGAGGCATTACAAGGAACCATTGCTGGTTTAGTTATCCAGCAAGGATCAAGTGAGCCGGGCCAAGGAACCAATATTAATATTCGCGGAATTGGCACTTTTCAGTCCGGTACTTATCCCTTAATATTAATTGATGGTTTACAAGGAAGCATTGACAATCTTAATCCTAATGATATTGAAAGCGTGTCAGTGCTAAAAGACGCGTCTTCTGCAGCGGTTTATGGATCAAGAGCAGCCAATGGTGTAATATTAATTACAACCAAAATGGGCAAATCCGGAAAGACCAGAGTATCTTACGATTACATTTATGGAATGCAGCAGCCCACCAACATGCCGAAATACGCAAAAGCCTGGGAATATGCTGAATTAAGAAACGAAGCCCTTATCAATTCCGGACTGCCTGCCAGATTTACGCCTGATCAAATCAAGGATTTCAAAAAAATAGGACAGGGAACGGTTTGGCTGGATGAACTTTATAAAGATAAAGCACCACAAGCTACACAAAATCTTTCGATTGAAGGAGGCGGAGAAAAAACATCTTATCATGTTTCTCTTGGTCATGTTGATCAAAAAAGTTTATTTGAGGGTAACGATGATTTTGGCCTTAAAAGGAATAATGCCAGAATAAACATTCACTCCAAGTTATCTGAAAAATTCAACATAACAGCCAGTGGAGCATACAATGGAACTGTAATCAAAGAGCATGCATACTGGACGAACTGGCTTATAGAACAAGCTACCAGAATACCTGTAATATATCCTGTAAAAGATGAAAACGGGAATTATACTCTTCCAAGCGGGAGTAACTCTAACGGATTGGCCCGTTTAGCAAAAGGAGGTATGAGAACGTATCAAAATGATGGATTAGCAGGAAGCATCGCGGCAGAATGGACTATAATAAAAGATTTAAAACTTAAAGGATTTTTTGGAGCCAACTTAGCGGAAAATAATAATCATGAATTCAGAAAATCTATTGACTATGCACCTTATACAGGAGGAGGAGACAATGAAAGCTCAGTGATGGATCGTTTTGAAAGGGCTTTGCTGCTTAACTCAACACTGACTTTAAATTATAATAAAAAAATAGGCGAAAACCATTCTTTTACAGGCTTACTGGGAATCTCTGAAGAAAGCAGTAACAGGAGATGGTTTCAGGCCAGAAAGATTGGCATTCCCGGTAATGAATTTGGTGTTCTGGGGAATGGAGCAATAACCGATGAAAAAAACACATATGGTAACGCAGAAGAATGGGCAATCCAGTCTTATTTTGGAAGATTAAACTATTCTTATAAGGATCGCTATCTTTTAGAAGCTAATGTAAGGGCAGATGGTTCATCACGATTTTCTTCTGAAAACCGTTGGGGAGTTTTTCCGTCATTTTCCGGAGCATGGCGTATTTCTAAAGAAAACTTCATGAAATCGGCAAATTATATCAGCAATTTAAAAATTCGCGCTTCATGGGGACAAGTTGGTAATCAGGAGATCGGACTCTACAGATATTTGCGAACAGTTTCTATTAATACTCAGGCTTATTCCTTTAACGATAACCTGGCAAATGCTGCTTATTTTAGTGAGGCAAATCAGGATCTTAGTTGGGAAACCAGTCAAATGCTGGATTTTGGAATTGATGCTGGTTTCTTCAATAATAAATTGTCATTGACATTTGATGTATACAGTAAAGATTCTAAGGATGTATTGGTAAACAGCCTTCCTGTTCCAGGTATTTATGGCAGCCAGTCACCAACTCAAAACATTGGTGCAGTAAACAATAAAGGATGGGAATTTACTGTGAATTACTTATTCAACACCGGAAAGGTAAAACATTCGATCAATGCAAATGTTTCTGATAATGTCAATGAAGTGACAGATGATGGAGGAAGAACTCTTATTTCCGGAACAGATGTCGTTACGATTTTAAAAAATGGATTTCCGCTGAACTCTTATTATGGACTAAAAAGTGATGGTATTTTTCAAAATGCAAATGAAGTTGCCAATGGTCCAAAACAAAATTTTAATGCTGCAGGTGCAAAACCCGGAGATTTAAGATATATCGATAGAAACGGAGACGGCGTAATCAAGGAAGAAGATGACCGATTTATTTTAGGAAATCCTTATCCTCGTTATACATATGGACTTACTTATACCGCTAATTGGAATGGACTCGATTTAAGCATCTTCGTACAAGGTGTGGGAAAACGCAGTATGTGGATTCGTGGTGAAGGAGTCGAAGCATTTCATAACAGTAATGAAGGTCCGGTAATGGATTATCATATTGACAGATGGACTCCTGCAAATCCGGATGCCGGATATCCACGTTTAACAATTGGTACTGAATCGGCAAATAACGCTGCCAAATCAGATTTTTGGATACAGGATGCATCTTATTTGCGTTTGAAAAACGTACAATTAGGATATACAATTCCTTCCCGATTTACCGATAAATTAAAAGTGGCTAAGTTCAGAGCCTACATAACAGGTCAAAATCTACTAACATTCACCAAGTTAAAAGCAGGATATGATCCTGAAATCAATTCCAGTGAAGCGTCAAATGGCCGTGTATATCCAGTAACAAAAGTTTTAGCCATTGGGGTTAATGTTAACTTCTAAAGCATTTAGATATGAAAACAAAACATATAATAGTATTATTGATAATGTGTGTATTTTGTGGATGCGAAAATCTCGATACACCACTATTGGATAAAGAATCGGATTTATCGTTTTGGGATAAACCCGAAGATGCCCTTAGCGCCTTAAATAGCTGTTACCCGGATTTATACAATGCTGATCAGTTTATTTTTAACGAATCTCTTTCTGATAATTCATATACTAAAAGTAATAATGGATCATTGGTCAGAGATGTGGCAAATGGCAGTTACGATACTTCGGCGGCTTTGGTTCGCGATGTCTGGAATTCCAGATATGTAGGAATTAAACATTGCAATATTTTATTAGATAACATCGACAAAGTACCGGGCTTAAGCAATGATTTAAAAACAAGATACATTGCCGAGGCAAGAGCAATTCGTGCTTTCCATTATTTTATCTTAATGAATAATTTTGGAGATGTACCTTTAGTTACCAGAGAAATAAGTATCGAAGAGTCTACAAAAATTCCCCGAACTTCTAAAAGTGAAGTATTACAATTTATTTTAGACGAGCTTGATTTTGCTAAAGTCTTACCTAATTCGTATGCTTCCACAGATAAAGGACGTTTTACTAAAGGCGCAGTATTGGCACTAAAAGCCAGGGTTTTACTTTGTGAAAGCCGCTGGCAGGAAGTTGCTAATATTTGTGACGCACTGATAAATAAAGATGAAGCAGGTAATTTAGATTTATTTTCAGGTTCTTATGCTGATTTGTTCAAACCTCAAAATAAAAATAATACTGAAGTCCTTCTGGATGTGCAGTTTATGCCTATAAACAGAGAACAAAACACGCAATATTATTTGATTCCTCCATCATTTGGCGGTTTTGCAGCTATTTCTCCAACGCAGGAATTGGTTGACAGTTATTTGTTATTAAACGGAAAAACGATTACAGACGCAAGTTATAATGAACTAAATCCATATAATAACAGAGATCCTCGTTTAGATGCAACGGTAATAAGAGACGGATCACAATTAGAAAATGCAAATGGCAGTTTTACTACTATCAACACTGCGTTAGGAACTGGCGATGATTCCATAAACAATTCATCAAACAGTACTCCAACAGGATATTATGTTTCAAAATTTTATGACAAAACGGCTCGTAATATGCTGTATTCCGGTTCAAATTTAATACTGATTCGTTATGCGGATGTGCTATTAATGTATGCCGAAGCAAAAGCGGAACTAAATCAATTCAGCCAGACGGAATGGGATTTAACAATTAAAAAATTGCGTACAAGAGCAGGATTTACAAATCCGGCTGCTTTGAATTACCCTACCGTTTCTAGTTCTGAAATGGAAGAAATTATACGTCGTGAACGCCGATCTGAACTTGCAATGGAAGGCTTGCGATTAATGGATTTACGTCGTTGGAAAACAGCCGAAACAGTTCTTAATGATTGGGTTCATGGCATGAAAACTAATGAAGCACCGCTTATTGACAATGGGTATGTACGTGTTGAAAAAAGAATATTCAATGCTAATAAAAATTACCTGTGGCCAGTTCCGCAATCAGAAAGAGATTTAAATAAAAACTTATCCCAAAATCCTAATTGGTAAAATCTAATTTATGAAAAAGATATATACAAGACTTTTTAGTCTTATAGCAATCCTTATTTTGGGAAGCTGTACCGAAAAATACGAATTAGAGACAGGTTTTGATGCGCCGGAATCATTAATAAATCCAACGGCCAACCAGCTTGTAGAGATAGATTTAGAAAATGGAACTCCAACCGTATTTGAGTGGACAAAATCAGAATCCTATTATGGAGGCGTAGTTTTATATGAAGTTCTGTTTGATAAGGAAAACGGGGACTTCACCAATCCCATCTACAAAACAGTTTCGAATGCTGGAGGTGGAGATAATTGGTTATCATTAACACCAAAACAACTTATTGTCCTGGCCAAAAGTGCCAACATAGGTATAGATTCTGAAGGTGCAATAAAGTGGAAAGTTATAGCGTCTCAGGGAGGAGAAAGAAAAGAGACACAGGAAACGCGCATTATTAAACTGAAACGTCCTTCCGGAATAGCTGAAATCCCAGGTGAATTATTTATTTATGGTCAGGGGTTCGAAGCGCAGACTATAAACGCAGCAATGAAATTTAAAAAAATCGATGATGGTGTTTTTGAAATCTTTGCTTCTGTAGCCAATAGCGAGATATTGCTATCCAATTCTCTTTCGGATTCAAAAGTTTACTATAAATTAAATAATGACAATAAGTTAATAGAATCTGAAACTGAATCGGGGACCCCAATTAACGGAACCGGAAAAGTCTACAGGATTGTTGTTGATTTTAATTTACTGACTATTAAAACGACTGAAATTCAATCTATTCAGATGATCAGGACTTGGCAATACAATCTGGGAGATTTAACATACATTGGCAATCACAAATTTGAAGTAAAAAATATTGCGCTTCCATTTTACCATGATTGGGGTTACCCTGAAGAACGTTATCGTTTTTGGGTTACTACAAATGAAGGAAAAGAAATTTGGGGAAGTTATCATAATGACCAGATGAACGGTTCAAATATTCCCGGAATGCCGGCATTTGGAATTCAGCCAGACGGCACCCAGCCGGCTCAATATCATAATGTATATAATCTTGCAGACATTCCAAGTGCGGGTCAAAGCCAGGACTGGATTGGCATGTACAAACTGCCTAAAGATTCTGAAAACAAACGAGCTAATGTAGTTATTGATTTGTCTCCTACAGGAGATTATAAACATTCAGTTATTGTTATTAATTAAAAAAAATAACAGGCTGTTGTCTTAGTAAACAGCCTGTTTTAAAAAACTTATAATATGAAAAATATCCAAAAATTAAGTTTACTGTTAATTTCAATACTTCTTTTTTCCTGTCAGGAGAATGAAGATAATGGGTTAACACATCCTGATCCAACTGATCCCGTTGTTACAATTAGCTATAAAGAAAAAGCAAAACAAACATTTGATTTGATTCAGCAAAATTATAAAATCAATAGTTCAGGCCTTTATCTTGAAAATTTTCCGAAGCAGGTTGGCGACAGACAAAGTTCTTATCTCTGGTCACTTGATGGCCTTTTAGCTGGTGTAAACCAATTAAAAGCTATAGGCTATAAAGATCAGGTATTAAATGATTCCTATACTGCTTTAGAAAAGTATTATGATTCCCAGCGCCTGCCAAGTGCTTACGCTGCATTTCCTGTGCAATACAGTTTAGATGATCGTTTTTACGATGACAATGCCATTATAGCCCTTGAATTAATTGAAGATTTTGAAATCACCAAAAATCAGGCTTCTTTAGACAGGGCTATAAAACAAGTGGATTTTACCAAAACAGGTGAAGACAACAAAGCTGGTGGCGGAATTTATTGGGTGGAACAATACAGAAACAAACCCGAAAGCGATCTTTGCAATAAGGCAGTTTGCGCTACTGCTTTTACAACAACTTACCTTCTGAAACTTTACCAGCATACAAAAAATGAAGAATATTTGCTATTTGCAAAAAGATTGTACAAGTGGCTAAATGACAATACTAAAGATCCTGTTGATAATCTTTTCTGGAACGATATTAGGGTAAGGGATAACTTTGTAAACAAAACCAAATGGACCTATAACTCCGGCGCGATGATTACCAATAATATTTTATTGTACGAAATATCTAAAGATCAGACTTATCTTAATGAAGCCAAGGCAATTGCTTCATCTACTTATCGTATTTTTACAAGAACAGTCGATGGCAAACTCTTTTTTCCGGATCATGATTCCTGGTTTAATGTATGTCTTTTTAGAGGATATCTGGATCTTCTTAAACATGATCCAAATGCGCAGAATTATGTAAACACTTTCATCAACAATGCCGATTATGCATGGGAAAAAGCAAGAAACAGTTATGGATTATTTTATGAAGACTGGTCCGGGATTAAGCAAGGAAGAGATAAATGGCTATTACAACAGGCAGCATTAGTAGAAATTTATGGACGTATTGCAATATTAAAAGGAGAAAAAGAATAATGAAGAAAATAACAGAGGCAATTATAATTGGTATTGTATTTATTGCACAAGCACACAGCCAGCAGAAAATAGAGCCATATAAGGAATATAAAAACAGATCCGAATCATTTTATGATTTGGTATATGGATTATATTATTTGCCAAAGTATAATTTGTTTTCTGAATATTATCCCAATACAAATCAACCCAATATAAATTATTTTAATGATGGAGAGAAAGCGGCAAAAGAAGTATCATTTTTGTGGCCGTTTAGCGGAATGACATCAGCTGTAAACATATTGTACAAAATTGATAAAAAGAAATATAGCTCTTCTCTTAAAAATTTGATTGAAGCTCAAAAGCAATACCGCGATACTATTCGAAAACCTATTGGATATCAGGCATACCCAACCAGACTCGAAAAATCAGATCGTTATTATGATGATAACGGATTAGTAGGAATTGATTATATTGAAGCTTACGCAAATACAAAACAGAAAAGCTATTTAAAAGATGCGAAAGAGGTTTTTGAGTTCATTATAAGCGGATGGAATACTGATCTGGAAGGCGGAGTTACCTGGCTTGAAGGAATCCATGACCAAAAACCTGCGTGTTCCAACGGAAAAGCAACCGTATTGGCTTTAAAAATTTATGAGCAGACAAAAGACAAATATTATTTAGATTGGGGTTTGAAATTTTATAACTGGATGCATTCGCATTTAAAGGCAGAAGAAAATATTTACTGGAATGATATGAAAACCGCTGATCGTTCTGTTTTAAAAACTGCCTGGACTTACAATACCGGTACAATGCTGCAGGCAGCTGTGAGCTTATACAAAATTACAGGGAACAAAATGTATCTCAAAGAAGCACAATCGCTTGCCGAAGGTTCTTATTTGTATTTTGGAAAAAAACAAACCGATGGGCGCATATCAATTTTGGATAATCCATGGTTTACGGTCGTTTTATTTCGTGGCTATCAGGATTTATATGAAGTAGATCAAAACTCAAAATATGTAAATACTATCATCGAAAATATTGATTTCGCATGGACAAATGCCCGGGATGATAAAGGTCTTTTGTACAGTGATTGGAATGCTGAAAAAGACGAATCAAAAACACCAAAATGGCTGCTTAATGAAGCTGCAGTAATCGAACTTTATGCTCGGATTGCATTAATAAAAAAATAAAACACTTAAATTTATTCTATCATGAAAAAGATTTTAAGCCTGCTAATTATAGGTCTAAGTTGTATATTCAATACATCTTATGCACAAAAAGGGCAAAAAAAACTATCCGATTATGTAAATCCAAATATAGGAACAGCTCACAGCCGATGGTTTTTTTATACCCCGGCTGCTGTACCTTTCGGACTGGCAAAATTGGCCCCTTCTACCAATGCGCACTATGGTAATGTGCAAGGTTGGGAAGCTACCGGATACGATGATCGTGACGCCTCTATTGAAGGCTTTGCCTGCTTGCATGAATTTCAGGTTGGAGGAATCGTTCTGGCGCCTTCAGTAGGTAAATTGCAGACTATTCCCGGAACTCTTGAAAATCCGGATGAAGGTTACCGTTCCCGATTTGACAGAAAAGATGAATACGCTACTTCCGGATATTATTCGGTTTTACTAAAAGATTATAAGGTAAAAGCAGAACTTACCGCAACAAAAAGAGTTGGTTTTCAGCGTTACACTTTTCCAAAATCTGCGGAGTCTCATATTATATTTGATATCGGAAACAGACAGGGCGAAAGCGGCGCAGTAAAAGAATCAAAAGTAACAATGACCGATGATGGGCGTATCGAAGGATATGTAATCACCAATCCTGAATATGTAAAAAAATATCAGGCTGGTGCCGAAGTTGCCATGTATTTTTCTGCCGTTCTGGATAAAAAACCGAAAGCTTTTGGAGTATTCAACAAAGAAGAAACCTTAGCATCCAAAAAAGAAATTTCCGGAATTGGATCGGGTTTATATTTAACCTTTGATACAAAAGAAAATGAAACCATTACAGTAAAAGTTGGCTTGTCTTATACTTCAATAGCTAATGCCCGATTAAACTTAAATTCCGAAGCCAAAAACACCAATTTTGATAAGGCAAAAAAAGAAGCACTAGCGACATGGAATGAATATTTAGGAAGAATAACTGTTGAAGGGAAAAATGAAACAGATAAAATTAAATTCTATACCGGTTTATATCATGCTCTTTTAGGAAGAGGATTATATAATGATGTCAATGGAGCTTATCCAATGAATAATGGAGAAATTGGACAAATACCATTAAACAGCAACGGAACTCTTAAGCACAATTGCTACAATACAGATGCAATTTGGGGAGGATTCTGGAATTTAACCCAATTATGGGCTTTGGCTTATCCGGATTATTATGCAGATTGGGTCCAGGGGCAGCTGCTTGTTTATAAAGATGCCGGATGGCTTGGTGACGGACTTGCAAATAGTAAATACGTTTCGGGTGTGGGTACAAATTTCACAGGATTGGCAATCGCTTCTGCTTATAATTCAGGTATTCAAAATTTTGATGTAGCGCTGGGATACGAAGCGGCATTAAAAAATGAAATCACCTGGAAAGACAGAATTGAAGGTGCAGGCAAAATGGATGTGAAGCAATTTATAGAAAATGGCTACTCACCACAAATAGAAGACATCGGTTTTAATACAATTACTGAAGGCTCAGGATTTTCAGCTTCACATACACTAGAATATTCTTATAGTGCTTTTGCAGTGGCACAATTTGCAAAATCATTAGGTAAAACGAAAGATTATGACCAATTGATAAAATTATCTAAAGGCTGGAAGTTATTGTACGATACGGAAACTAAATTTATACGTCCTAAATATGCCAACGGGAAATTTGTCGATAATTTTGATCCTTCACAACCCTGGAGAGGTTTTCAGGAAGGCAATGCGTGGCAATATACTTTTTATGTTCCTCATGATGTAGAAGAATTAGTAGAAACACTTGGTAAAGACACCTTCAATGACCGATTGGAGAATATTTTCGAATCTTCACAAAAAAATGTGTTTGGCGGTGGTACTAAGATTGATGCATTCGCAGGATTATCAGGATTATACAATCATGGAAATCAGCCCAATTTACATATTTCATGGTTATTTAATTTTTCCGGAAAACCTTATTTAACTCAGAAATGGGTGCATGCTATCTGTGATGAATTTTATGGAACTGAAGGAATTCATGGTTATGGTTATGGACAAGACGAAGATCAGGGACAATTAGGGTCGTGGTACGTAATGGCGTCAATTGGTTTATTTGATGTAAAAGGCCTTACCGAGATAAATCCATCTTACCAGATAAGCAGTCCGCTGTTTGATAAAGTAACGATTAAATTACCAAAATCATTGAACAGAAAAGACTTTACCATTCAGGTAACTAATAATTCTAAAAAGAATATTTACCTGCAAGAGGCAAGTTTCAACGATACAGATTTAAAGGACTTGAAAATAAGTCTGGAGGATATTAAAAAAGGAGGACTAATAAAAATGGCTGTAGGTGATAAGCCGGGTCAAAAATGGTCTAATTAATTTTTTCTAACAAAATTTATAAAATAAATCATGCAAAAAGAGCAAAGTAATTTAAAACTTCTGCCCATTCTATTGGGATTTTTTATCATGGGATTTTGCGATTTGGTAGGTATTTCAGTAACCTACGCGCAATCCCAGTTTAATTGGAGCGAGACACAGGCCGGTTTTTTACCTTCTATGGTTTTTTTATGGTTTTTCATATTATCAATTCCGGCAGCAATGGCAATGGATAAATACGGAAGAAAAAATCTGGTTTCAATAGGATTGCTAATTACTTTGATAGCTACTTTTATCCCTATTATTTCTTTTAATGAAACAAGCTGTTATATTACATTTATTTTACTTGGAATAGGAAACACAATTTTGCAAGTATCATTAAATCCGTTGCTTACAAATATTGTCAATGGCAAACAACTAACCAGCTTTATTACCGGAGGGCAATTTATTAAAGCAATATCCTCTTTTGTAGGACCTTTATTAGTTGGTTATTTTTCTCTAAAATATGGTTCCTGGGAGAAGAGCTTTTATGTGTACACTCTAATTACCTTTATTTCACTCATCTGGTTGTTTTTTACAAAGATAGAAGAGGGGGTAACTGAAAAGAAAACTGCCAGCTTTTCTAAAACAATTGGCCTGTTAAAAGATAGAAATATTTTGCTTTCGTTCCTTGGTATTTTGTGTATTGTGGGTCTGGATGTTGGCATGAATACGGTAACTCCAAAATTATTGATTGAAAGAGCTGGTTTAGCTAAGGAAGCTGCTACATATGGTTCAAGCTGGTATTTTGCAGCCCGTACAATTGGTACAGTTTTCGGTATATTCTTATTGAGAAAGTTTTCTGAAAAAGTATTCTTCAAAATCAATATGTCAGTTGTTCTTTTTGCCTTGGTTGCCTTAGTTTTTGCCGAAAACCAATCTCTTATTCTGGCATTGGTATGTATAATTGCTTTTGGATCATCGAGCATCTTTGCTGTAATCTATACATTGGCTATAAAATCAAAACCCTTATTAACTAATGAAATATCCGGATTGATGGTTACCGGAGTGGCTGGAGGAGCTGTATTTCCACCTTTAATGGGATTTGCCACAGATTATATTGGCTCACAGCAAGGTGCTGTAGGGATTATTATTTTGTGTGCCATTTTTCTTCTTTACTGTTCTTTTAACCTAAATAATAGTATAGTACAACAGTAATAATTAGTGTGTTAGGATTTTATTAAAAAAATATTCAATAACAAACAAATAAACTGCTCGAGTCAATCAAATTATGAATTGGCAGGCTTTACAAAATTAGATGTTTTGTCAAATAGTAATATAACTAACTGATATAAAGAAGAGACGATTAGTTTGATCGTCTCTTAATTTTTTTATATAAAAGTCTTAAATGCTTTCCTTGATTTCCTGAGAAAATATAGGGTATTTGCCTCTTAAACTAAACAAATATGAAAATTTAATTAAATGCCTGTCTAAATTCTAATGGGCTTTGATTGGTTTTGGCTTTGAATAATTTGCTAAAGGATTGTGGATGTTCAAAACCTAATTCATAAGCAATTTCGCTAACTGAAAGTTCGGTTGTTGAAAGTTTTTCTTTTGCCTTGAAAATTAACTTTTCGTGAATGTGCTGCTGAGTTGTTAAGCCTGTAAGCTGCTTTAGCATACTTCCCAAGTACTTGGGAGAAATAGTAAGACTATCAGCAATATACAGAACAGACGGTAATCCACTTGAAATTAAATCAGTGTTATCGAAATAATCTTTTAATAAATCTTCTAAACGGTTTAGTAATTTACTGTTTGTTATTTTTCTGGTAATGAATTGTCGTTCATAAAACCGTTGTGAATACGTGAACAGCAATTCTAATTGTGCAATAATTACATCCTGACTAAACTTATCAATATTAGAATGGTATTCATTTTTAATATTATCTACAATACCATTGATCATATTTTCTTCCTTGTCGGAAAGGAATAAAGCTTCGTTTGTTGAATAGCCAAAATATTCATATTGTTTTATTTTTTTGGCAAGTGAAGTATTCCACAAAAAATCAGGGTGAATAAATAACATCCATCCCTCTATATTTTTCGGTATTCCACCTTCTTCTCCACGTAAAATTTGTCCTGGTGATAAAAAAGCCATGATACCTTCATCGAAATCATATTTTTGCTGACCATAAAAAAGATTATCACAACCTCTTTTCATCATAACAACATAAAAGTCAAATAGTACAGTATCTATATTTGCAGCATTTTCCATCCCGGCTAAATCAATTATGCTAATTAGTGGGTGATGTGGTTTTTCAAGTGATGCCAAACGATGCACTTCTGTTATTGTTTTTATTTTATATGGTGTTGTGTTTTTCATTTTACAAAGTTACCTTAAGATTTAAACGGATATTTTAACCAAATCAAAATTAATGGCATGGTAAGAAATGGAATTTCAATCAATGCCATTTTATAATTTCCAGCATGTAACGATAATGCCATTATCAATACAATGGTAAAAGCGTGAAGCATATTGCTAATAAAAAAGGTTTGAGGAAAAAACAGCAATAATCCTATAATGATTGAAAAAACGCCAAAATACGGCATAATAGATTGTTTGATCCCCAATTCTGCCATTAATTTTGCCTGGTCAGTTGTAGTAGGCTGGAATGCATCCCAACCGTGTTTTAGGCTTAAGCCTGCTGATACTAATAAGAGTAGTATTGAAATAATATTCTTTGTCATTTCTTTTGTATTTAAATTTTTATAAAATAGTATTAATTGAAGTTTTAAACAAAATGCATTGCCTATGCTAGTTTTAAACAAGCAAAACTACCTCGCCAATATTTACAATCTTCAATTGATTTATTGCTTTTTTTTCTTCAACTAGTTTTTTTAAAATGGTTGAAGCTTCAGATATGGGCTCGTCTGACAAATCAAAAGTGCCATAATGAAAAGGAATCATCATCTTGGCTTTTGTATCATTAAATGCCTGAATGGCGTGTTCAGGATCTTGATGGTTTGCGGACATGAACCAACGTGGAGAATAGGCACCAGCCCCAATAAGAGCCACGTCAATGTTTGGAAACAATTCGCCTGCTTCCTTAAAATGACTTCCATATCCTGAATCACCACCAAAATAGATCGTTTTTTCTTTGCATTTTATAACAAATGCACCCCATAACCGCTCATTTTCGTCCCCAATAGTACGATTTGACCAATGGCGGGAAGGTAGAAAACTTATCTCAACTTTATCATCAAGATTATATTGTTGATACCATCCAGCTTCCTGTATTTCAGAGTTTTTTACCCAATCGCTTATTAAAGATTTCATTTTTAATCCGGTAAGAAATTTAGCTTTTGGGTTTTGTTTTTGAATTAATTTTAAACTATCCTTATCGCAATGGTCATAATGTGCATGTGATAAAAGTACATAATCAATATTTAGCAGCTTGTCTGTTGAGATTGGAAATTGGGTTAAGCGTTTTTTAAAAGGAATTGTTCCCAACACAGGGTCAATAAGTATCTGTTTTCCACCTAAACGAATAAAAAAAGTGGAATGTCCTAAAAATACAACTACATCCTCATCAGAATTTAGAAATGTATCATCAGTAATCACAGGCATTTTCCAGGTATCGTTTTCTTTGATTTGTTTTTGAGGATTCTTTTGCAACATCCACTTAAAAGCGTTGCTCAGTTTGTTTTTAGCAGGAAACTCAAGATTCATAAAACGACCGTTTTCATCTAATGGATTGCCTTCCCAAAAAGGTAAAATGGTTTTTAATTCACGATTTTTAATTCGGGAAGTTATCATTTGTATTTCAGATTTTGTATCTGCTGCCAATTTACCTATAAATGCAATAGCAGCTAAACTAATTGTTAATTTTATAAATCTTCGTCTATTCATTTTATATGCAACTTATTAAATTGTGAATTTTAAATCCTCTTCCTGGAGCAAAATTTCGAAACCCAAACTTATTTAAATTCAACTTGAGCTAATTTTTGTGATATCTCCCATAATTTTGAAGCAACATTTACATCCACAGCCAATGAAGGTATTTTTGCAATAGCAGGAAAACCACGAGTTTCACTCATTTTGTCTGGTCCATAATACAAACCGCCTTTAGCTTCCGGAGATGTCGCTGCATATAAAGTAGGCAATGCTCCCTGCGCCTGTGGCTGAAACAAAAAAGGAAGAAAAGTTCTTGTTATTCCAGGTATACTCCATTTTCCAGCTCCCGAAATAAGTAAATTAGTTCTTGAAACACCAGGATGAGCAGCTATACTAATAATGCCCCAACCGTGTTTATCACTTTGTCTTTGAAATTCAAGTGCAAACATCAAATTTGCAAGTTTTGACTGGCTGTAAGCTTTCGATGGAGTATAAGAAGATTCAGACTGCAAGTCATCAAAATTGATTATTCCTGCACGATTCGCTATACTTGAAACAGTAACAATACGAGCATTAGTTGATTTACGCAATAAAGGAAGTAGTTGGGCAGTTAATGCAAAGTGGCCTATATGGTTTGTCCCAAACTGCAGCTCAAATCCATCTTTAGTTTCAAGCCGTTTTGGAGGCGTCATTACACCAGCATTATTTATTAAAAGATCGATAGCCTGCCCTCTTGAGTTCATTCTCGAAGCGAAGTTTTTGATTGAAGATAAGTCAGCAAGATCTACCTTTTCAAAACTAACTTTGGCTTTTACGTTTATCTTATGAATCTTAGCAATAGATTTCATGCCTTTTAGTTCGTCACGCCCCATCATTATTACATTCCATCCAGCAGATGATAACGCTAATGCATCTTCGAAGCCGACTCCTTCAGTACTTCCGGTAACTACTGCTAAGCCTTTATCCCTTTTTGGAATATTAACTGTTGTCCAATTTTTCATTTTCGTTTTTATTTATAAGTTTTATCCTGTATTAAGATTATTATTTTTCTGAAATCAATTGTAAATTCAATTTTTATTTTTTCATAATTTTCTATTTTTTTAACAGTACAAAATTGCATAAGATTAAAAAGATAGATTTAGCCTAAATACCTTTTGATGTAGTCGAAAGGATGAAATTGAAATAATGTTGGGAGGTATTTTGATAAACGAAGTTGTGAAAAGAAGAAACAATAGAAATTAGTTGAATGTTTAACTAAAAAAGCCACAGATAAAGTATCTGTGGCTTTTAATTTGTGTCTTAATTGATTGTTTGTTTTTACAAACCGTACAAGCCACCAGCAGCAGTGATTTTTTCTCCATTAATCCAGGTGGAATCATCAGAGGCAAGGAAAAGAGCTACTTTTGCAATATCTTCAGGATAACCAATGCGGCCCAATGGAGTTTTGGCAATGATGCTTTTTTCTAATTCACTACCCGTAATACCTGCAGTTATTGTGCCTTCTGTTTGTACTCCGCCTGGTAAAAGAGAGTTGATGCGGATGTTTTTACCACTAAATTCTTTTGATAAAGAAATAGTAATGGCATCTAATGCCGCTTTTGTAGCCGAATATTCCGACATCATCGCTAAAGGTGTAATACTAACTCCAGAGCTAATGTTGATTATTACACCACCTGTTTTTCCAAAAAATTTGACGGCTTCCTTAATTGTTAAGAGAGGTCCCAATACGTTAATATCAAATAGTTTTCGAAATGAATCTTCGGTTACATCTTCAATAAAAGCTGCTGGATAGATACCTGCATTGTTTACCAAAATATCCAAACCACCAAAAGCATTTTTAGTTTCCTGAAAAAGTCTTACTACATCAGATGATTTTGATACATCACCCTGAATAGCAATTGCTGTTCCTCCATTTTGTGTTATGGATTCTACTATTTTCTCAGCACCCTCTTTATCTGATCCGTAATTTACCACAACTTTTGCACCTTCTGCAGCATAATATGTAGCAATAGAAGCACCTATTCCTTTTGATGCCCCTGTAACAATGGCAACTTTGTTTTCTAATCTGTTCATTTTGTATACTTTTTTAAAGTTTAAGCGGCAAAGCTATCCCTTTCTTATATATTATTGTAACTTTGTAACTAAAAGTAACAGTAACCTTTAAGTAACAAAGTAACTTATGGAAGAAAACCAATGTTTGCAAAACAAGAAAAATATGATGGCTATCCAGGATTCTATGGATGTGTTATATGGAAAATGGAAAATATCGATTATTTCCTCAATCTGTTTTTACAATAAAAGGAGATTCTCGGATATTTTGAATGATGTAGTAGGAATTTCCAACAAAATGTTGAGTAAGGAATTAAAAGAGTTAGAAACCAATAAGGTGATAACACGAACCGTTTTAGACACACATCCTATCACGGTCCAGTATCAGCTTACAGAGCATGGTAAATCTTTACAAACCATCATTAACAACCTGACAGATTGGGGTATAAAACACCGATTGGAAATTATTGGAAGTAGTGAGCTGCTTAATATTAATTGAAAGAGTCCCTGAACTCCATAGGACTCATTTCTACTTTGCTCTTAAATAATTTACTAAAAGACTGTGAATGCTCAAAACCCAATTCGAAAGCAATTTCAGAAACAGAAAGATTTGTTGTTGAAAGTTTTTCCTTTGCTTTTTCAATAAGCTTATTGTGGATGTGTTGCTGTGTATTTTGACCTGTAAGGCTTCGCAGCATATCACTCAGGTAACTGGGGGACAAATTTAATTTTTCAGCAAGAAATTGAACTGATGGTAGGCCCAAGGATAATGATGTTGAGTTGTTGAAATAAGCATCTAATATTTCTTCGAATTTTTGCAATAAATCATTGGCAATTGCCTTTCTTGTAATGAACTGACGTTTGTAAAAACGATTACTATAGTTCAGTAATGTTTCAATTTGTGAAATAATTACATCCTGGCTAAAATCATCTATTCTATTTTGTAACTCTTCATCAATGTTTTGAAAAATTGAAATAATAATTATTTTTTCTTTATCTGAAAGATGCAATGCTTCGTTTACCGAATAAGAAAAGAAACCAAACTGTCTTATTTTTTTTGCTAAAGGGTAAGACAGGAAAAAATCCGGATGAATAATTAAAGTATATCCCGAATGGTCACCATTATTATCATCCTCCGCAACTACCTGGTTTGGAGAAACGAAAAACATTCCGCCTTCATTAAAATCATAATGGCTTTGTCCATATTTTATTTTTCCCTTTAAATTAGCCTTGAATGAAATTTTATAAAAATTAAAAATTCGGGGATTGGGCAAATTACTTGTAACCATTTTTATTTTACTCATATCTACCAAACTTATCAAAGGATGGAATGGCTTTGGTAAACCAAGGATCTCGTGTACCTCGGATAGAGAATCAAACTTATATGGAATGTTATTGTTCATTTTACAAAATTAATCTTTTTAATACTCTTGATTTCAGGATGTTTCTATGATTTTCTATTTCCGTCTCCATAAATTTTAATCTTTGAAAGTTCTGCTTCAATTTGATTGAATTCTACATTAGTCAGTTCTATGTTTGCAGAAAGGAGATTTTCTTTAATTCTTTCCAAATTTCTTGAGCCAGGAATTGGTACTATAAAATCATTTTTATGCAGCATCCAGGCTAAAGAAATTTGTGCAGGTGTAACCTTTTTTGCATTTCCGAATTCATGCAGTAAATCCAACAAAGGTTGATTGGCTTCAATATTATCTTTATCAAAACGATTTATTGTACTTCTTCTGTCTTTCTCAGGATATTCAATTTTGGAATTTACATTTCCGGAAAGAAAACCTGCAGCTAATGGAGAAAAAGCCAGGAATCCTATATTTAATTGTTCACATAATGGAAGAACCTCTTTTTCAACCATTCGTTCCATAATAGAATATTCACTCTCTATTGCTGTCAATGGAGTTATTGCGTGGGACTTCTGAATTTCATAGGCAGTAACTTGAGATAAGCCCCAACCCAATATTTTACCTTCTTTAATAAATTCGCCCATACAATAGGCAACTTCTTCTAGCGGAATATCTTTGTTTACCCTTGCCTGTGTATAAATTTCTATATGGTCGGTATCTAATTTCTTTAAGGAATTCTCCAAGCGGCTTCGCAGTTCCGGCATTAAAAGTTTTGTGGATTTACCTTCCCAATTATCCATTATATAAAACTTTGTTACAATCGATGCCTTGTTGCGTATTCCTTTTAACGCTTCGCCTACCAATTCCTCATTAACGGTATCCATGACATAATACTCAGCAGTATTGAATAATGTACAGCCCATATCATAAGCAGTACGGATTAGATTTATTGCTTCTTTTCTGCTGGGAGTAGTACCGTAACCTCCGCTTAAACCCATACAGCCATAACCAATTGCTGACACTTCTATATCTCGTAATTTCCTTGTTTTCATTTTACTATCGTTTATGATTTGAAATACAAAGGTCAATAGATACTCTTCATTTGATGTAGTCTTTTTGAGGCATTCTGTAGGCAAAATGAGGTTTATCAATCTCAATTACCATAAATGAAGTATAAATAGCAATGTTTATAAGTGTTGATTGCCAATATTGAGGATTTACTTTTGGCTTTGATTTTAAATTGATATTAGTTTTCTATATTGACTTAACAGGACTCGAACCAATTTTGTAGAAAACACATCATGCGTTTAAATTTTTAAAGAAATTAAGGTAAGTATATTGAACCACAAAAAAGCCTGAGAAATCTAGATTTCTCAGGCTTTTGCTTAAACCTTATAGCGGAAGTATTAAAAAATCTAACCATTTCATTGACGATTTTATAAAGTTGCAACAAGAATTTGACTTTTTCTTTTAGATCGAATATAAATTTTACAAACTAATATCTGTTTTATAAGTTGTTTTAAAATCGATATCCAGCACTCAGTCCAAATTTTGCAACGATAGTATGGTCTGTTTTATTTGCATTAAATAATAGACCGCCATAACCAACATTCGCTTCAAAAATAAATCCGCTTTTACTCACCCATTTCCAGCCTCCGCCTGCACCGAGAGCAAAATCAATAACATCGGGATTTTCTGTATATATTGAATGATCTTCTGATGCGTATATTTTTTTACCATCTGTTGAAGTCAGCATTCCAAATCCTTCAACAAACCAGCCTGATGAATATTTTTTACCAAAATATCTTCTGTAGTACGGAGAGATTGAATAATTTAAATCTTTTTCATTCTTTGTGTTGTCAAACACGTAATGAAAAGAAAGCCCTAATGATGAATTATGATTTAAATGTCTTTCGTACCCGACCTGAAAAGATCCAAGTAGAGGAGGAAGTGCATTTAATTTAATTTCATTATTTTTTTGATAAGGATCAGTTTCATTTTGAGCATTGACAGAATAAAAGGTTAACAAAATGATAAGTAGTAGAAAGTTCTTTTTCATAAAAAGTGTTTTGAATTATTTAAATGCAAAATTCACTTAAGAAAAATTACAAAAGGTTTCAAAACCTTAAAAATGTATAAAATGGTACTTATTTGCTGGTATTTTTATATTCATTTGGTGTCTGACCAGTAACTTTTTTAAAGGCCTTATAAAAAGTTGTTTTTGAAGTAAACCCGGATTCTAATCCCATCGCCAGCAAATTATAGTTATCATATTCAGAATTAGTGATCATTTCCTTGACAGCTTCAACCCGATAGTTATTTATGTAATTGGCAAAGTTGTCTCCTGTTATTGTGTTTATAATTTGTGAAACATATCCAGCGCTTATGCCTAATTTTTCAGCGACTTTTTCTCTGTTTAATGTACTGTCAGTATAAATGTGCTGCTCTTTGCAAAGAAGTTCCAGTTTTTGAAAGTAAAGATTATTCGCCGTGATAGACTCTCTATATTCTTCTGATATACTATTTTCTACAATTTGGAGATTGGTATACGAAATTGCTAAATCATTATTTAGAAAATTGTAAACGGCATCTTTGTCTTTTGCCAGTTTGTATTTGTAAATGCCTATATATGCTGTCCAATGAATGATGAATGTTGCAAATAAAGCCAGGGCACTCATAGTAGAAGAAATGTCATAGTCAAGAATTAAGCCGGCCAGAGCAGCAATAAGCCAAACAAATACCAGTAAAAAAACAATTAATAATAACGTAATTATCCATTTTTTTTCTCGTGGATCTTTTAAATGTCTTATCATAAAATAAGAATAAATCGGCAGGAATGGGATGAATGTAACGGCTAAAGCAAGTTGGATCAGACCGAGTATTTGGATGATAGCGATGCCTGGCTCAGGAAAAGTATAAATTCCTGCAACATGATCAAGATCGTTTATGATGTTAAGCACAGCAGAATAGGCAAATGGAATAAAAAACAAATAATTTTTTTGTTTGCTTTTTCGAGTATCATCAGTCCTGTTTTTAATAAATAGGAATAGGAAAGCAGGTATTAGAAACACCCACTCGATGTTGTCTATAAAACGTAGAAGAGGATAGGAGGTGAATACCTGTTGAATATCAAAAACATGAGTCAGTAATTTAATTGAAAGTGTAAATAGTAAATATGCCAGATATTTATTTGAATTACTATTGAATATAGAAGACTTTAAAATGATGAAGCCTAAGACTATTCCCTGAAAAATCGCGATATTTAAAAGTGTGGTATAAATCAAATTTTTAATATAAGAGTTGTTTGGGATATAGAGTAATTACTCATTTTTTTTATAGTTTATTTCATATCAACGGTAAGACGAATTTATATTAATACTGATGACTTTCTTAAGTGATTAAGAAATGATTAACTAAATGACCTGCCCGAAGAGTTCTCATGCAAGCTGTGCAAATGTCTCCTGATTCACGCCCGCAATCTTATCAATCATTATTTTGTAAATCCAGATAAACGAAAAAAGCTTCAGATTTGTCTGAAGCTTTATCTTAGTTTATTTCCAGATCTTTTATCCTGCCATTGAGCAACAATGAATTATTAATCTTTAAATTTTTAATTATGTAATATCTTTCTTCTGAATGATATTCAATTCCTTATTAAAAGAATTTCTATATTTTTTGATGTACTCTGAAGGTTTCATTCCAAACAATTTTACAAACTGTTGACGGAAATAGCGTTGATCTTCTATACCAACCTGAGGGCCAACCTGCGCGATATTAATATTTTCAGTAAGCATAATTACAGCGGCTCTGCGGATTCTGATAGACCTTATAAAAACGTTTACCGTTTGTCCCGAAATTGCTTTAATCTTTTTGTAAAGACTTGAATGACTCATACCCATTGCAGCAGAGAAACTTTTTAGGTTGAATTCACTGTTTTCAATATTGGCTTCGACGATTTCGATGCATTTATCCAGGAATTCTTTGTATTCAAGAGGAACCTTATTTACATTTTCACGAAGTGTTATACTGTCTAAGAAATACTTGCGTAATTGCCCTCTGTTTCGTAGAACAGCATCTACCCGCGCCAGAAGTATATCACTGTCAAAAGGTTTGGTAACATAATCGTCAGCACCTTCGGTAATACTCTGCAAATGAATATCATTGCTGGTTGTAGCAGTAAGTAGTATTACCGGAATATGGCTTGAATCATCATTTTGTTTGATTTTTTTACATAAATCCAAACCGTTCATGCCTTCCATAGAAATATCGCTCAGTACAATATCAGGCATGTGTTTTTCGACAAGTTTCAGTCCTTCGAGTCCGTTTGCTGCCGAATACACAATATAGTTTTTAGTGAAAAGCTGTACCAGATAATGATTCATTTCCGGATTGTCTTCAACAATTAACAATATTTTTTTTGTACTGATTAATGCTTCCTGTATATTTTCAGGATTTGATGGCTGATTGCTGCTTTTAAGTATATTTTGATTATCTGCCGGCATTCCTTCCAGAAGTTCACCAACAAGAGGCGACATTTGCGGTTGATTTTCATTGATGCTCATTTCTGCAAAATGACTTTTTCCTTTTGGAAATGTAATCGTAAACGAAGTACCTTTTCCTATTTCGCTTTTACACGTTATTTCTCCATGATGTTTAGTCACAAAATATTTGGCAACATAAAGACCTATTCCAAATCCATTGCTGGCTTTAGATTGAACTTGCTTGAATTCTTCAAAAATAGTTTCAATATCATTGGCATCAATTCCACTGCCGGTGTCCGATATAATAATAGACACATCAGCAGTATTTTCGATGATTTCTATACTTATTGATCCTTTATTAGGTGTGAATTTGAAAGCATTTGAGATTAAATTAAAAAGCGTAATCTCTATTTTTTCATAATCGCCATATATTTCAACTGGTGCTTCTTCTTCAGTAAACTGATAATTTAAACTTTTAACCGCCGCCATTTGTGTAAAGCTGTCGTAGATTTCACGGCATAAATTGTTTAAATTAATCTTAGAAATTTTAAGTTCATCCAAATCCGTTTCGGCTTTTCTAAACAACAGTAACTGATCTGTTAGACTCAATAATCTTTTAGCATTTTTATAGGCGAGATTCAAGTCGAGATCATTTTCAGAAGATTTTTTTCTGTCAATGGTACTTTTTAGCGGATTTATTATTAAAGAAAGGGGAGTACGCAGTTCATGTGCCATATAAGTAAACATTGAAAACTGTTTTTCAGCATGTTCCTTGTCTTTTTTATGCTCCATACGGGTAAGTTTTATTTCGTAGCGAAGCCTTTCTTTATTTTTATGATAACCTACGTAAGCATAAATTGCACCGGCAGCAGCAATAAGATAAAAGGTATAAGCCCACCAGGTTCTGTACCAGGGCGGAAGTATTTTTACAGTTGCGAGCGTTACTTCATTCGTCCAATTTCCAAAAACATCTGTAGTTTTTACTTTGAAAACATAAGTTCCTTCGGTCAATCTGGAATAATTAGCCCTGTTGTTTTTAGAGTCATAGTTCCAGTCTTTGTCCCATCCTTCGAGAAAATAAGCGGTATTAATTTTTTCGGAATTGACATAATCCAAATAGACAAAATCAAAACTCAAAGCCGATTTTTCATAAGGAAGTTCGGCACCGCTTATCATTTCGAGTTTTTTTTCTGTGATATAAGGACTGTCCAGTTTTAAAGACTGATTGTTTACCAGTAAATCATTTAATAAAAATTTGCCGGTATTTTTTTTGTCTTTTATATTGTCAGGATCAAAAACATTGAATCCGTTTATACCGCCAAAAATAAATTCTCCTGTCGAAAGTTCTGTACCGGAATTCCAGCTAAACTGATTTCCCTGAAGTCCATCTGAAACCCCGAAATTTCTGAAAGTATTATTCTTAGGATTAAATCTTGAAATCCCTTGATACGTACTCATCCATAAATTCCCTTTTTTATCTTCTAAAAGACGAAGTATTGTGTTGCTGGAAAGACCGTTTTGTGTCGTATATTTTTTGAAAGTGCCCGTTTTTCGGTTGAATAAAAGCAGCCCACCTTCAACAGTTCCAATCCAAATATTTTTGTTTAGATCTTCAGTTATACATCTGATGGCATAATCAGAATGATATGTTTTTACTTTTTTTGTTTTTGGTTCTATTTCAAAAAAGGAATTAAAAGTTCCGCCCCAGATTTTTCCGTCTTTGGTTTCGTAGAGGCAGGTAACATCCCGCAAAGTATTACTATAGCATATGAATTTATTTTGCTTTCTGTCAAATTGATATAATGCTCCGTTGTTAGTAATGGCAAGCCACAGCGTTTTTTTTGAGTCTAAAAAAAGCAGCCATGATTCCTGTTCTGCTTTTTTCGTGAATTGATTGTAAACGGAGAAATTCTGAATTGCTTTGGATCTCGGATCGATACGGCAGACACCGCCTTTCCACATAGCAACCCAGATCGCATTATCAGAATCCCTGACGATGCTGGTAACAAAATTACTCTGGATTTTTGTGCCGGCAGATGCTGTTGTCGAATAAACATCGTAAGTGTTTTGTTTTCTGTTCCAGTATCGCATTCCGGCACCATCAGTACCAATCCATATATTTTTATTTTCATCTTCGCAGAAAGAAAGCATGAAGTTGGCAGCAGGATCTTCGTCTTCTTTATTCGTTAGCGGATCTTTACTTTTAAAATGGTTAAAATCAAGCGGTTTTTGTCCAATCATGCTTACGCCTCCGCGCAGGGTTCCGAACCACATTTCTCCGTTTTTGCTTTGGAATATATCATACAGAGATTTACTCTTAAGCAATGAAACAGGACCGCTGGCACGATATAAAACAGGAGTAGTCTGATTTTTGGCAATAGTGTAAAGCCCGGCTCCGTCAGTGGCAATCCAGAGTCTGTTTTCCTGCTGAAAAAAATCGCGTACAACAGTTTTTTCCTGAAAGTAATTTTTAGAATAGGTATTCAGGCTGTCATCATATAAGTAGGCGCCTTCGTCAGATCCAACCCAGAGTCCTTCATTGGTCAATTTAATGCAATTTGCACCTGTAATTGTATTGTTTAGAAGCGTTAGTTTTTTTGATTTAATATCGTACTGGCAAAGCCCGGTTCCGGTTATAAAAACATAGAAAATTTGTTTTTTCGCATTATAAGATATTGATCTTGCGATATAATTTAATTTTCCTTTGAAAGGAATTGCTGTTCCAATTTTCTCTCCTTCTTTGTAAAGTACAATTGCTTCTTTTGCAGCAACGAGAATGATGTGTAGAGAGTGTATAGCAATTATTTCGTAAGCAGTTACGTTTAAAGGTTTGATTTTTTTACTCGTATCATAATATTGCAATGGACTAAAAGAAGATCGTTCCGAATTAAAAACTACAGGTCCGGCAGTTGTTCCTATCCATAAATTATTTTCAAAGTCACCTTCTATACAGCTAATGGCATTTCCCTGAATAGAATTTGGATCGGTATGAATATGGCGGTAAATCTTAAAATCATTTCCATCATATCTGTTAAGTCCATCAAAAGTTCCAAACCACATATAACCATTTTGATCCTGATATATAGTTGCAACAGAATTGTTAGAAAGTCCTGATGAAATATCAAGATGCCTTATCGGATAATTCTGCCCGAATGTATGTAGGTATAGAAAACTAATAACAAGAAAGAACTTTAACTTATTCATAGAAAATTTTTTAAAAAGTGCTGTTCTTTGATATATGAAAATAAAAGGATGTGATCAGAAAGCGGATCAATTTTTAATGTAAATATATTTGATGTCTGTATACTTTGCGAAAATAAAACAATTAAGTAATGTTTTAAAAAAATGACATTTGTTTTTTGAATTAACTGGCGGTTTTATTTCTATGTTTTTTATCTTATTAAAGATTAAAATTTAGATATTCTTAGTAAATGTTTGGGAAAACAGCCATTAAAAAGCATAATCTACTGGATTGTCAAATGTATTATTATAATGATCTATTATTGATTTTGTCGTTTTTTTTAGAATGAAAAATTGAAGAATGTGTTTTTATTAAGTATTGTATGTATGATTTTACGAAATTGTCCCCTTTTATAAATGAATTTTTCCCTGTCTTAAAAACTTACTGTAGTCTTAATTTGCAATTGAGTTGATGAGCTATAACGTTTGAATAATAATATTTCGTTTTTTGTTCAAAGCAGGTCAATGAAAACAATCTAACCAATACTAATTAACAAAAACTAACTTAAACCAAACCCATTAAAAAGTATGAAAAAAATTCACAACAGATTTTTACTTTTATTAATGCTGCTCCCGTTTTGTGTTTTTGCACAGAACACAATAAAAGGAGTAGTTCTGGACAAAAGTTCAGGACAACCCATACCGGGAGTGAACATAAAAGTATCAGGAGGAAATTTAAATGCCTCAACAGATTTTGACGGAAAATTTGAATTTTCAGGTGTAAAACCAGAAAACCAAATTACGTTCTCTTACACAGGTTACACCACACAGACTGTAACTATTGGAACACAGAAAAACTTAACTGTTTCTCTTCAGGAAGACACTAATTTACTTAAGGAAGTAGTCGTTCAGGTAGGATACGGATCTGTTAAAAAGAAAGATGCAACGGGTGCGGTTACTGCACTTACAACAAAAGATTTTAATAAAGGAAATAACATCACAACTGAAAACCTGCTTAACGGAAGAGTAGCCGGTTTAACGATTAATTCTTCCGGTGCTCCGGGCTCATTATCCGAGATAAGAATCAGAGGTGGAAGTTCGCTTTTCGCCAGTAACAATCCTTTAATCGTTATTGATGGGTTACCGCTTGAAAACACAACGAATGAGGGTTCTGCTTCATTTTTGGCTTCTTTAAATCCGGCTACCGTTGAATCGATGACCGTTTTAAAAGATGCTTCGGCAACGGCTATTTATGGTTCCCGTGCATCAAACGGTGTGATTATCATTACAACAAAAAAAGGAAGTAAAACATTATCTGTTGAATATAATGTACAATATTCTGCAGGCCGACTAACTAAAACTGTTGATGTTTTTAGTGCTGATGAATTCAGAGCACTCATTGCTCAAAAAAGATCTGATGATCTGGATAAATTAGGGACTGCAAATACGGACTGGCAGAAAGCTATTTACAGAAATACAGGATCACTTGATCAGAGTGTGGCTGTTAGAGGATCATTGTTCGGCATTATTCCGACAAGCTTAACTTTAGGAAATACGGATCAGCAAGGTTTACGATTAACCAATAGTTTTAAAAGAAACACTGTTGGCTTAGTAATGAATCCTTCGTTCTTAGAGAATCATTTAAAAGTAAGGTTATCTGCCAATTATGCTTATGAAAAAAATAGATTTACAGATGGAGTTGAGGGATCTGCCATTGGTTTTGACCCAACTCAGCCTATAAAAGTTGATGGTGCGCCATACGACGGCTATTTTGAATACACGACGGATATGGATTCTAACGGTAATTATCCATTAGTTTCAACAGCTGCCAAAAACCCGGTTTCGCAATTGCTAAATACAAACGATACAGGAACAAACGACAGATTTTTCGGGAACTTTGAAGTGGATTATAAATTTCACTTTTTGCCTGAATTAAGAGCTGTTGTTAATGTTGGTTTCGATGAATCAAACGGAGAAAGAACAAGATTGGTTGGTGCAGATGCCGGTTCGGCCCCATCAAATGAGAATATTCCTTACGGGACTGATCAATACACCAGAGCAAGAAGACAAAATAAATTATTAGACGCCTATTTAGCATATAATAAAACGTTCAATTCTTTAAATTTTGAGTTCACTGGAGGATATTCATATCAAAAATTTGAAAGTTCAAAATTTGAAACCGGTAATATTTTAAATCCGGATCTGCCGTCAACGTTTCCTGAACCAACAACGGATACAGATACCTTTCTAATTGGATTTTTTGCCAGAACGAACTTAAATTTCAGAGACAAATATTTGCTTACGTTATCTTTTAGAAGAGATGGTTCTTCAAGATTTGAAGAAGCAAATCGTTGGGGGAATTTCCCTTCGGCGGCTTTTGCATGGAAAATAAAAGAAGATTTCCTAAAAGACAACAACACAATATCTGACTTAAAACTAAGATTGAGTTATGGTATTACAGGTCAGCAGGATATACCGGAACCAAATGGATATCTTCAAAAATACCAGCTTGGAGCAGGAAATTCAGAATACTATTTTGGAGATACACCAATAGGTGTTGCGCTTCCGTATAAAGTGACTAAAAACTTAAAATGGGAAGAAACTACAACGTATAATGCAGGTGTTGATTTCGGATTTATAGACAATCGCATCACGACGTCTTTAGATGTTTATTATAAGGATTCTAAAGATTTATTAGCCAATGCAGCTGCTGCAGACGGGAGTAATTTTTCGAACAGGGTATATCAAAATATTGGTAGCTTTACCACAAAAGGTATAGAATTTACAATTAATGCCAATGCAATTAAAACAAAGGATTTTAACTGGAACGTGAATTTTAATGCTTCTAAATTCGAAAGAAGAATTTCGGAATTAGCTTTTAATTCGGATATATTTTTAGGTGATGATATTGCAGGTAAAGGAACTCCTGGACAAATTTTCAGCGAAGGATATACACCTTATTCTTTCTACGTTTACAAACAATTGTATGATACTGCGGGAAGACCTATTGATGGTGCTTTTGCTGATTTGAACGGAGATAACATTAAAAACGACTCCGACAAATACATTTATAACAATCCGGATCCAGACTTTACTTTAGGTTTTGCATCGAATATGAATTACAAAAAATTCGATTTCTCTTTCAATTTAAGAGCAAGTATTGGTAACAGGGTTTTTAATGCCGTTGATGCTTCAAGAGCGCAATATGATTCTATGGAAAATGGAGGTGTTTTAAGCAACATTCCTACTTCTATTTTGGATACAAATTTCCAGACAGCTTCAAATGTATCGCTATCAGATATTTATATTGAGAATGCTTCTTTCTTAAAAATGGACAACATTACTTTAGGATATACTTTAGAAAACTGGTTAAATGATAAAGCAACATTAAGAATCTCAACAGGAATTCAGAACGTTTTTGTACTGACCAAATACAGTGGTTTAGACCCGGAAATTACAAACAACGGTGTGGATAAAACTATTTATCCAAGACAACGATCTTTCTTATTTGGTCTTAATCTGAAATTTTAAAAAAGGAACCATGAAAAAATATATTTTAATAACAATTGTATTATTGACTGCTGTTTTTCATTCTTGTACGGATGATTTGAATGTAGTCTCTGAAGACGATGATGTACTTTCATCTGATGTCTTATTTTCTACTCCGGAGGGATATAAAAAAGCTTTTGCAGGAGTTTATGGAAACTTAACTTTAACTGGTACTTCAGGACCTGATAACTCTTCATTAGAAGGTGTCGATGCAGGGACAAGCCAGTTTACAAGATGTTTATTGTACATGCAGGAATTAACAACAGACGAATTGGTCTGGAGTTATGAAAATGATGGAGGAACTGCCGAATTACAGCGAAATATCTGGACACCTGCTAATCCTGTTATTTTGGGAATGTTTAGTAGAACTATGGTATCTGTATCCTATGCGAATGAATTTTTACGTCAAAGTACGCCGGAAAAATTAAGTGCCAGAAAAATTACCGATGCTGCAGCTGTTGCCGATATTGAACTTTATAGAAAAGAAGTTCGTGTTTTAAGAGCGTATGCTTACTACAACATGATGGACTTATTTGGAAAAGCGCCCATGTATACTGAAAATGATCCTGTCAATTTCGCAGGTCCTCAATATGACAGAAAACAATTATTTGATTTTATCGAAAGTGAATTAAAAGCTGTTTTACCGGACTTAAAACCGGCAAGAACGAATATTTACGGAAGAGTAGATCAGTCTATGGCACGTATGATTTTGGCAAAAATATATCTGAATGCTCAGGTATATACACAAACCAATCGATTTGATGATTGTGTTAAAATGTGTAATGAAATTATTGACGGAGGTTATACATTAAAACCGAAATACCTTGACAACTTTAAAGCAGACAACAATACATCTGAAGAAATTATTTTCGGAATTCAGTCTGACGGTACGGTAT
>Ga0247810_10000580_pt1 | contig 35852 bp, 32 predicted proteins | sample UWRJL119311C1_FD_179918 | JGI IMG/M metagenome (GOLD analysis project Ga0247810, IMG submission 179918) | Plant litter microbial communities from Arlington Agricultural Research Station in Wisconsin, United States - UWRJ-L119-311C-1 | ecosystem: Environmental > Terrestrial > Plant litter >... | reverse complement strand
TCACCGGCCCGGTGAACTGAGCCACCAGGAACGCTGACTCCCCAAGAAGTCAGACGAGCCCGAAGAACCCCAGGATCTCGCTGGTCGCGTCGTAGGCGAGGTTGGTGGGCTGCGGCCACTCGTGGCCGCCTTCGCTGATGGTCACGACCTCGATCCGGCTGCCTCCGTCACAGTCGAGGTAGGTCTCCGTGGTCACCGACTCCTCGGTGATCGTCGTCGGTCGGCGTTCGCACCCGTCGCGCTCACGCCAGAAGTCGACGGAGTCGGCGACGGAGGTGTTGGTCCAGGTGCCGAACCGTGCAGCGGTGCGCGCTGCCGTCTCACCGCCCGCGTAGGGCACGACGAGGTCGGCGGTGCCGTGGATGACGAGCAGGTCGATCGGGTCCGGGGCGGCGCACTCGGGGACGTTGAGGGCCCCGGACACGACCGCGATCCCCGCGATGCGATCCCCGAGTTCACAGGCGAGCCGGTAGCTGAGCATCCCGCCGTTGGAGAAGCCGCCGATGTAGATCTGCTCCGGATCAACGGGGTAGGTGGCCGCGATCTGGTCGAGCATCGCGGTGATGAAGGCGACGTCGTCGACACCCGAGCGGGCCGGGACTCCACAGCAGACGCCGGCGTTCCAGGAGAACTCCCCCGGGATGTTGGCGGCCTGCGTACCGTAGGGGTAGGCCGCGATGAACCCGTTGGTCTCGGCGATCGCGGTGAGTCCGGTCGCCGCCTCCGCTCGCTCTCCGTTGCCTCCCGCTCCATGGATCATGACGACGACGGGCATCGGTTCCCGGTCTTCGGCGTCGTCCGGCGTCCGGAGCAGATAGCCGCGGGAGACTCCTCCGACCTCGACCGTCTCGAGCGGAGTGGTCGTTGCCGTGCCGGTGCCGGTCGCCCCCGCATCGATCGGCGCTGTGCAGCCCGTGACCACGAACACCGCGAGCAGGCCGCCGATCAACGCGGTGGCGGCCCGACGTGACATGCGAGCAATCCTAGGCAGATGCCACCAGTTGCACGCGCATCGAGTCGACGCGTGACGCGATCAACTCGGACGTGCTCCAGCGTTGCTGGACACGGCCGAGGAGGTCTGCGAGGTCTTCGCGCGTGAGACCCGGTGCGAGTTCGAGGCGGACGACCAGCTCCGGTCCGGCCAGGCGCGCGTCGGGGTCCCCCGGCACGAGTTCGACCGAAGCCACCGACGGCTCCCCCGAGACCCCCTCGACGAAGGCCGCGAGAACGGCGGGGTCCTGGTGGCTCGGTGCCCAGGGGGTCCCCTGCGCAATCGCCAGGATGGTGGGACGGCGGAGGACGAACTCGGTCTCCGAGGTCGGGTCGACGACGACGAGGTCGGTGCCTTCGTGCACGGCGGCCGCCGCGACGCGGACGGCGCCGGCCGGGATCGGCCGGGCTTCCGGGTTCCAGGCGCGCATGGCATCCACCGACGTGAATGCGGGAAGCACCGTGCGCCCGTCGGGTCCGGTCACCGTGACGATCGCCAGCTCCTGCGACTTGTCGATGCGGAGCCCGTTCACGCCTTCGTGCTCGTGCTCGGAGGCGTGACCGTGATCGTCCGCCTCACCCAGGTGGGCGACGAGAGGGATGAGGAGTCGCGCACTTCGGATGGCGTCGACGACCTCGATCTCGCCCAGCTCACGCGCCCGAAACCGCCGGATCGCCTCAAGAAGGTGTTCCGGTGCCGATCCGTCGTCATCGGCCGCATGATTGGGCTCGAAGGTGCGCCCCTCCCACGGCTGGCCCGCGGAGTCAGTCCCCGGCAACGTCCAGCGCCTCGGCCAGGGTGAAGGCCCGCGTGTACAGCGCCTTGCCGACGATGGCGCCCTCGATGCCCAGCGGCACCAACTCGCGCAGCGCGGCGATGTCGTCGAGGCTCGAGATCCCACCGGAGGCAATCACCGGCTTGTCGGTCTTCTCGGCCACCTGGGTGAGCAGTTCGATGTTCGGGCCGGCGAGCATGCCGTCCTTGGTGACGTCGGTGAGGACGTAGCGGCTGCAGCCGGCGCGCTCGAGGCGCTCGAGGACGGTCCAGAGGTCGCCGCCCTCCTGGGTCCAGCCGCGGGCGGCGAGGGTGGTGCCGCGGACGTCGAGGCCGACGGCGATCGCCTCGCCGTACTCGGCGATGACGTGGGCGGCCCATTCGGGGTTCTCGAGCGCCGCGGTGCCGAGGTTGATGCGCTTGGCGCCGGTGTGCAGCGCCGCTTCCAGCGAGGCGTCGTCACGGATGCCACCGGAGAGCTCGATGTTCACATCCTTGGGCGTCGAACGGACGACCTTCTCGATGACGCCCCGGTTGTCTCCTCGACCGAAGGCGGCGTCGAGGTCGACCAGGTGGATCCACTCGGCCCCCTGCTCGACCCACTCGCGCGCCGCATCCTGCGGCGAGCCGTAGCTCGTCTCGGTGCCGGCGGCGCCCTGCGTCAGCCGGACGGCCTTGCCATCGGCCACATCGACGGCCGGAAGCAGGGTCAGCTTCGGGGTGGTGTTGAACTCGCTCATCATCTGCTTTCGTGCTGGAGGGGTCTAGAGGGTGCCGAGCCAGTTGCCCAGCAGGCGGATGCCGGCCTCGCCGGACTTCTCGGGGTGGAACTGCGTCGCCGACAACGGGCCGTTCTCGATCGCGGCGATGAACCGGCTGCCGTGCTGGGACCAGGTGACCTTCGGGGCGGTGAAGGGCGGCTGCGGGTCGAGTGACCACTCCTGCGCTCCATAGGAGTGGACGAAGTAGAAGCGCTCGTCCTCGATGCCGGAGAACAGGCGTGTGCCCTCCGCCGCCTCGACGGTGTTCCAGCCCATGTGCGGGACGACGGGGGCATCGAGCTCGGTGACCGTCCCGGGCCACTCGCCGAGGCCCTCGGTCTCGACACCGCGCTCGTCGCCGTGCTCGAACAGGACCTGCATGCCCACGCAGATGCCGAGGACCGGCTTGTCCGCGATGAGGCGCTTCTCGATGAGTCGGGCACCACCCACCGATGAGAGCGCGGCCATCACCGCGGAGAAGGCACCGACGCCGGGGACGAGCAGGCCATCGGCAGCGGCGACCCGATCGCGGTCGGCTGTCAATTCGACCCGGGCGCCTGCCGCCTCGAGGGCCTTCGCCGCCGAGTGCACGTTGCCGGAGCCGTAGTCGAGGACGACGACGGAAGGAGCTGACACGACTACAGCGCGCCCTTCGTCGAGGGGATGCCGTCCACCTTCGCGTCGCGGGCGACGGCGAAGCGGAGGGCACGGGCGAAGGCCTTGAACTCGGCCTCGGCGATGTGGTGCGGGTCGCGCCCGCCGAGCACCGTCACGTGGACGGTCAAGCCGGCGTTGAAGGTGATGGCCTCGAAGACGTGACGGACCATGGAGCCGGTGAAGTGACCTCCGATGAGGTGGAACTCGAAACCGGCCGGCTCGCCCGTGTGCACGAGGTAGGGACGACCCGACACGTCCACGACTGCCTGGACGAGCGCCTCGTCGAGCGGGACGAGGGCGTCGCCGAAGCGGGAGATGCCGCTCTTGTCCCCCAGCGCCTGCTTGATGGCCGCCCCCAAGGCGATGCCGATGTCCTCGGCGGTGTGGTGCACGTCGATCTCGATGTCGCCCTTGGCGGTCACGTCGAGGTCGATGAGCGAGTGCTTGGAGAAGGCGGTGAGCAGGTGGTCGTAGAACGGCACGCTGGTGTGGATGTTCGACGCACCGGTCCCGTCGAGGTTGATGCGGAGGTCGATGCTCGACTCGCTCGTCTCGCGCTGGATGTGCGCGGTGCGGGGCTGGCTGCTCATGAGGCAATCGTACCGAGCGCGCGGAGGAACTCCGTCGTCTCGGCGCGGGTACCGGCGCTGACGCGCAGGTGACCCGGGATCCCGACGTCACGGATGATCACGTCGTGTTCGAGCAGCGCCTCGAAGGTGGCATTCGGGTCCTCCACTCCCCCGAACAGGACGAAATTCGTCCAGCTCGGAAGCGGCTGGAAGCCGAGCGCGGGCAACTCGTCGATGATGCGGTCGCGCTGCTCCCGGATGTCGTCCACCATCGCGAGCATCGCGGGGGTGTGTCGCAGTGCGGCGCTGGCCGCCGCCTGCGTCAGGGCCGACAGGTGGTACGGCAGACGGACCAGACGGAGCGCGTCGACAACGGCCGGGTCGGCAGCGAGATACCCCACCCGCGCGCCGGCGAAGGCGAAGGCCTTGCTCATGGTGCGGCTCACGACGAGACGCTCACGCCCCTCCAGCAGGGTGATCGCGGACGGAGCGTCGTCCGGCATGAACTCGGCGTAGGCCTCGTCGACGATGAGCATGCCCGTCGTCGCGGCGTAGGCGGCCTCGATCGTGCCGATGGGCAGCGGAGTGCCGGTCGGGTTGTTCGGAGCGCAGAGGATGACGAGATCGGGCTTCTCCTGCTCGATCCAGCGCGTGACCGTCTCGGGACTGATGCCGTAGTCGGCATCACGCTCGGCGCGGATGACCCGTGTGCCGGTTCCCGACGCGAGGATCGGGTACATGGAGTAGGTCGGCGGGAAGATGAGGACGGAACGCCCGGGACCCCCAAATGCCTGGAACAGCTGCTGGAGCACCTCGTTCGACCCGTTGGCCGCCCAGAGGTTCTCGCGCGTGAGGTCGTGTCCGAGGTAGTCGGCGAGTCCCTCCCGCAGGTGGGTGAACTCGCGGTCGGGGTAGCGGTTGATCGTGAGGATTGCACCGGCGAGCGACTCGACGATGTCGCGAGCCACCTCTTCGGGGATCGGATGCGTGTTCTCGTTGACGTTCAGCGCGATGCGCGCCGGCTTCTGCGGGGCGCCGTAGGGGGACTGTCCGCGGAGATCGTCGCGGATGGGCAGGTCATCGAGAGATGTCACCTGACAAGCCTAGAGCGACGTGCGGACTGTGACGCCCGACCGGGCATCGCAGTCCGGGTGCCGAGATCAGTCGGTGTACGAGGTCGGGAGCGCGAGACGCTGACCCGGGAAGATCTCGGTCGACGCCAGGCCGTTGAAGGCGAGGACATCGGAGATGAAGTCGCGCGGGTCGGCGTTCGGCGCGACCTGCTCGGCAACGCCCCAGAGCGACTCACCCTGCTCGATGGTGACGTACTCGTACTCGACGCCGGCGATCGGCTTCTCGGAGGTCGCCACGGCTCCCCCGCCGTTCAGCATCATCACCAGAGCGATAGCGACGAGCGGGAGGGCGGCCAGGGTCGTGAGGACGGCGCGGCCACGGGTGGTGAGACGAAGGCGTGACCGGACGGGAGCGGCAACGGGGGCCGGGGAACCCTGAACGAGACTGGCGTGGGCGCGGGCCGAACGGGCCGGGGCGAACGCGAACTCGGTACCTGCGGTGGTGGTTGCTGCACTCATGTCCAACTCCTTCTCTCGTACCGCCCCTCGGTGAGGAGTGGTATCGCATCCGGCCCTCGGCCGGGAGGGCCGGATGCGAAGCTGTGTTCCGAACATATATTCGACTGGATCGAAAATCAAGTCCGATATTCGAACATTCGTGCCTTTTCCCGAGAGACACGCTCGAACAGGTGTTTGTTCAGGCGGCATTTCGCGGATACAGTTTCGAATGTCTGGTTCATACGCAACCAGCACCCACCGACATTCGGTCGATCACAGGAGGATCCCCATGGCAGAGCAGGACGGCGGCACCCGCCGACGCACGAGCCTCAGCGACAAGCAGCTGGCGATCCTCGACGTGATCCAGCGCTCCGTGTCCTCCCGCGGTTACCCGCCGAGCATGCGCGAGATCGGCGACGCAGTGGGCCTCTCCTCGCTGTCGAGCGTCACCCACCAGCTCAACCAACTCGAGCTGAGCGGCTACCTCCGTCGCGACCCGAACCGCCCGCGTGCCCTCGAGATCCTCATCGAGCTCCCCGGAGCGACCGAGGACGCCGGCTCCGCCACGCCCGTCGGCGACGCCGCCATGGTCCCCCTCGTCGGACGCATCGCGGCCGGTATCCCGATCACCGCCGACGAGCAGGTGGACGAGGTCTTCCCGATCCCCCGCCAGCTGGTCGGCAAGGGCGACCTCTTCATGCTGAAGGTCGTCGGCGAGTCGATGATCGACGCCGCCATCCTCGACGGTGACTGGGTCGTGGTCCGCAAGCAGAACACGGCCGAGAACGGCGAGATCGTCGCCGCGATGCTCGACAACGAGGCGACCGTCAAGGTCTTCCGTCAGCGCGACGGCCACACCTGGCTGCTGCCACAGAACTCCGCCTTCGAGCCGATCCTCGGCGACTACGCCGACATCCTCGGCAAGGTCGTGGCGGTCCTCCGCTCTCTGTAGGCCTTACGGCGCGCCGGTGGTGTCTAGCCATGCGACGAGCGCGGATGCGATCCCGTCAGCGTTTCCGGTGTATCGGACCGTGAAGACGAGCATGTTCGGCCCGGTGAAGGCGTAGACGAGCGACTGGCCGTCACGGTAGGGAACGGCATACGCCGACTCGACGCCGGTGAGCTGGAGCGGCGTCGCATCGGAGCGCGCCGCCGTCTCTGCTTCGCGCCATCGGGAGCCCCCGATGGGGACGAACTCGACGGTCGCCGACTCGCCGATGATGAAGCAAGTGGGGGGCATCCAGTTGCCGAAGAGTGTCCTCTCCAATTCAGGCGTCGTCTTTCCGTAGCCGCCGCCGTTGTCCCCGGTCGCTGAGGCACCGAGCCCGGGCACGGCGCTGAGATCGGCGCCGGAGACCACGGTCACGCAATCGACCGGCAACGACCAGGCCCCGACGGCGGGAATGGGCACGGGAACCGGTTCGGCGGCAGCGGCTTTCGTCGAGAAGATGTCGGTGAACGCCTGAGCCGCAGTCGTCGCCGTCGCCTCGTCACTGCCCACGGCCACCAGGCCGGAGATCCGGCTGCCGTTGGTGACGGCATCGATCGGGCAGGTCATCTCGTCGAAATCGTGCCCGCCGTCGCTGCATGTCGTCCAGGAGGCCACATAGCCGGGCGTCGCCTCCTCCGGGAGCACGAGCGCGATGACGGCCGCGCCATCCCCTCTCCAGGTGCACTCGAGGCCGCCTGCCTGGTCGATCATGCCCTGGCCACCCCACAGCTCGGTGAAGTGGTTGGCCACCAGGGGCGGGGTCTGTCCGAGCACGGACGAGAGCTCGGCGTCGGTGAAGAGTGAGTCGCACTGTCCGTCGAACACCAAGGCGGGGCGGGTCAGCCCGGTCTCGCGCTGCTGCTCCGGCTCCGCGGTCGGGCTCGTCGGCGGAGCGGTCGGGGTCGGGGTGCCGCCGTCGGAAGGGCTGGCGCACCCGCCAAGAAGGAGGACTCCAGCCAGGAGGATGATCGGGACCCGAGATGCGCTCATGGAGACATGATGCAGGCGCAGCCGAGGCCGTCGGGTCATCCGAGCGGATGATCTCGGACTCGATTCGATAACGGGCTGTCGCGTCAGTCGGTGTCGACGACGACGCCGCGCGTCCGCAGCTCCGCGAGGCCGTCCGTGCCGTGGGTCATGGCGATGGTGAGGCTCCGGAGGTTGGGCAGCTGCAGCAGGTCGCGCCACGACCCGACGCGGAAGGTGTCGTCCTCCCCATCCCAGTAAGGCCAGATCTCTCCGAACGCGGTGTTGCCCCCGTCAGCATCCAGGTCGGTCACGAGGTCGGCGAGACGGGCCGGGATCTGCAACTCCTGGAACCAGGCCGCCGCCTCCGGAATCACCTCACGGCCCTCGCTCTCCGGGTCGATGGCCCGGAGCGGATACCAGGCGACGAAGTCCTGGATGTCGAACATCGGCTCGAGCACCTGCTGGTGGTACATCAACTCGTTGACGACGAGCAGCTTCGCGTTGGGGTCGCTGAAGGTCAGCACCGGCTCGTCCAGCGGCTGGTGCGTGTAGTCGTGGAGCGGGGTCAGTGCCGACGCGGCTCCGCTCGTCACCTCGAGAGTCGAGGCGGCTCCGCGCTCGGTGCGGGTGATCTCGTAGGGGCCGACGGTGAGCGAACGGTGGGTGCGGCTCCCCTCCCCCGACCAGTCGACGCCTGCCGGGTCCACCCCGTCGATGAGGACCCGGATGCGGGAAGGCTTCGTCGGGAGACCGTCGGCGTGCACGTCCGGGTCGAGGGCGTCGTGGAGGACCAGCCGGCCGATGCGCTGCGGGTCACGCGTCGAGGCCCGGATGCCGTGGGCGTCCCAGATCGAGCTGATGAAGGGGCGCCCCCCGGACACGGTCGACACCACGCGGGGCCTGCCGAGGAGCACGCCCAACTGTTCGGCGGGTGCGGCAAGGTCGAGCGGGACGCCCGCGAAGGTGATCCCCTTGGATCCGACCTCCAGGGTGTAGCCGAAGCCGGGCGGTTGCGACCAGGTGACTTCGAGACCCGGGGCGTCCTCGGTGTCGGCCACCGCCTCCTGCACCCTTTTCTCGTTCGCCGAGGGATCCGCGAAGTAGTTCGAGCTGCGCCAGGCGATGAAGCACTCGTAGTAGAACTCGCGGTCGCTGAGGATGAAGGGGCCGACCTTGTCGTAGAGCTTCCCCTCGTCCCACCCCGGAAGGAAGTCCGTCGCCCGGATGGGCGCGCCCTCGCGCAGCACGGTGCCGGTGAAGCCCTTGACGGGGTCGTGCCCGTTGCCGGGGCGATCACGCCGGTACACGTGCGCCGTCTCGATGAACGGGATGCCCTTGCGCGCGAAACCCTTGAATCCCTCGCCGTCCCAGGTGTAGATGTCCCACTCGTCGGTGACCGTCTTGCGAGGCTGGCCGAGGATCTGCGAGACGTGTTCGACCATCATCGGGAAGCCGACGAACTGGCCGTCCAGCTCGATGCCGTCGGTCGTGAAGTCGATGCGATCGACCATCAGCTGGCCTTCTCCGGCTGGGGCGTGAAGTGGTCGGTGCCGACGTTCGGGATGTAGAGCTCGTAGTAGTCGCCCTGAGGGGTGTCGAAATGGCGCGCGAGCACGTAGGGGCCGACCGGGGCGACGATGAGCGTCTTCTTCCAGCCGGGGGCAAAAGACACCTCCTCGATGGGACGGCCGGAGACCGTGATCGTGCCCGTGAACACCGAGACGGGGTTGTTGCGGTACGCCCTGTACTCATCCCGGCGGACGTGCACCTGGAACCAGGCCAGGTAGGGGCGCATCTTGTCGCCGAAAGCCTTGAAGCCGAACTCGTCCCACGTGTACACGGCGTTGTCGTCGTTGTACTCGCTGCGCAGGTAGCGGGCGCCGATGCCGGCATGGACGGAATCGACCATCGCGGGGAAGCGGTAGAGGCGCGCGTCGAGACGTAACCCCTCGGGGCTGAAGTCCACGTGACGCACCACGGCAACAACCCTAGACGGATCCGAGGATCCGTCGATTGCAACCCTCAGCCCTCACGGAATATAGCTGGTAAACTAGGGGTCTGCTTTCAGCGCGTTGGCACAACAACACACGAGGGATACGACCAGAATATGAAGTTTGTCATCGGAGAAACCCTCGTCTACCCGCACCACGGTGCTGTCACGATCACCGAGCTCGAGACGCTCACGATCAAGGGTGTCGAGAAGAAGTACATGACGCTGATGGTCCACACGAGCGAGCTGACGATCCGTCTCCCCGTCGAGTCCGCCGAACTCGTCGGTGTCCGCGATGTCATCGACAAGGCCGGCGTCGAAGCCGTCTTCGAGGTGCTGCGCAGCGAATTCGTCGAGGAGCCGGGCAACTGGTCGCGCCGCTACAAGGCCAACCAGGAGAAGATGGCCAGCGGTTCCGTCTTCCGCGTCGGCGAGGTCGTCCGCGACCTGTGGCGTCGCGAGCAGGACCACGGCGTCTCCGCCGGCGAGAAGCGCATGCTGCTCAAGGCCCGCCAGGTGCTCATCTCCGAGCTCGCGCTCGCTCAGAAGGTCACCGACGAGGAGGCCTCGGTCGTCCTCGACAAGGTGCTCGAGGGCACGGTCAAGGCCGCGTAACAGTTTCGCGAAGGGGGCGTCCTGCGGGGCGCCCCCTTCGTCGTGTCCGGGGTTGCTCAATGCTGCGCGTTGTGGAGCCCGCGCTGGTTTGCGGAGCGCGCGGAGGTATGAACCCCCGCGCGCTCATCGAACCTCAGCGCGCTCAGCGACGCGCAGCATGGGGCTACCTCAGGCGTGCTCGGCTCGCACGGCCTTCGTGGCGGCGACGAGGTTCGTGAGGGAGGCGACCGTCTCGTCGTAGCCGCGGGTCTTCAGGCCGCAGTCCGGATTGACCCAGACCTGGCGCTGCGGGATCTCGGCCACGGCGAGCTGGAGCAGGCCGGTCACCTCGTCCACGCTCGGGACGCGCGGCGAGTGGATGTCGTAGACACCCGGCCCGATCCCGCGCGCGAACTGCGACGACTTGATGTCGTGCACGACGTCCATCTTCGAACGGGCTGCCTCGATCGAGGTCACGTCCGCGTCGAGCTTGTCGATCGCGTCGATGACGACACCGAACTCCGAGTAGCAGAGGTGGGTGTGGATCTGGGTCGCTGCCTCGACGCCGGCCGTGGCGAGACGGAAGGAGCCGACCGACCACTCGAGGTAGTCCGGCTGGTCCTTCTTCTTCAGCGGCAGCAGCTCGCGCAGCGCGGGCTCGTCCACCTGGATGACGCCGATGCCGGCGGACTGCAGGTCGGCGATCTCGTCCCGCAGCGCGAGCGCGACCTGGTTGGCGGTCTCCGCGAGCGGCTGGTCGTCGCGCACGAAGCTCCACGCGAGGATCGTGACGGGCCCCGTCAGCATGCCCTTGACCGGCTTCGCAGTGAGAGTCTGCGTGTACACCGACCAGTCGACCGTGATCGGCTTCGGCCGCGAGACGTCGCCCCAGAGCAGCGACGGGCGCGTACAGCGCGACCCGTAGGACTGCACCCAACCGTTCTGCGTCACCGCGAACCCGTCGAGGTTCTCGGCGAAGTACTGCACCATGTCGTTGCGCTCCGGCTCGCCGTGCACGATGACGTCGATGCCGATCTCCTCCTGCAGGTCGACGACGCGCTTGATCTCGGCCTTGAGGTAGTCGTTGTACTCGGCCTCGGTGATCTCGCCCTTGGTGAACGCCGAGCGCTGCTTGCGGATGTCTCCGGTCTGCGGGAACGACCCGATCGTGGTGGTCGGCAGGAAGGGCAGGCCGAGGGCGGCCTCCTGCGCGGTCTGGCGCTCGGCGTAGTCGCCGCGCGAGAAATCGGATGGGGAGAGGGAGGCGGTGCGGGCACGCACGGACCCGTCGCGCACGCCGGGGGCGTCGCTGCGATCGCGCAGGGCCTCGGTCGCGGCGTCGAGCTCTGCGGCGATCGCCTCGCGCCCCTCCGCCAGCCCCTTCGCGAGCACGGCGACCTGCGCGACCTTCTGGTCGGCGAAGGCCAGCCACGACTTCAGGCGCGGGTCGAGCAGCGGCTCGTCCTCGACGTCGTGCGGGGTGTGGAACAGGTTGGTGCTGGTGGCGACGGCCGTCGCGCCCGCGGCGGCGAGCTTGTCGAACGCCCCGGCGAGGTCACCGCGCCAGATGTTGTGGCCGTCGATGACGCCACCGACGATGGTCTTCGTGGTCTCGACCGTCACGGGAGCACCCTTGACCAGGTCGACCCCGATCGCCTCGACGGGGCTGTCGAGCAGCACCGGAAGCGCGTCGTCGAGGGATCCGTAGGGTGCCGCGACGAAGAGCTGCGGGCGGGCGGGAACGGAGCCGAGCGCGTCGTAGGCCTTCTTCGTCGCCGCGAGCACGAGCTCCCGGTCCACCTCGATCGACTCGGAGACGAGCGCGGGCTCGTCCAGCTGCACCCACTCGGCGCCGACGGCGGTGAGCCCGGCGATGAGCTCGGCGTAGACGGGCAGCAGGTCGTCGAGGCGGTCCAGCGGCTGGTAGCCCTCAGGCGCACCCTCGGCCGGCTTCGAGAGCAGGAGGAAGGTCACCGGGCCGACGATGACCGGGCGGGTGCGGAAGCCGCTCGCGGTCGCCTCGGCCACCTCACGCAGCAGGCGGTCGGAGGCGAGGTGGAAGTCGGTGTCCGGCCCGATCTCGGGCACGAGGTAGTGGTAGTTCGAGTCGAACCACTTCGTCATCTCGGCGGGGACGTCGTCGCCCTCGCCACGTGCGATGGTGAAGTAGCCGGCCAGGTCGACGGTGCCGTCCTCCTGGACCAGGCGGGAGAACCGCGTCGGGATCGCCCCGACGGTGACGGCGGTGTCGAGCACCTGGTCGTAGAAGCTGAAGGACTCCGGGATCGACGAGTCGGTGGCGCCCAGGCCGAGCGACACGAGCCGCTCGCGGGTGGCTGCACGCAGGTCACGCGCCGTGGCCTCGAGCTCGTCGGCGGAGATGCGACCGGCCCAGAAGGCCTCGACGGCCTTCTTGAGCTCGCGGCGGCGCCCGATGCGCGGGTAGCCGAGGATGGTGCCGGTGGGGAACGGGGTGGTGCTCATGCTGTCTTGTCCTTTGCGAAGAGGTCCAGGCCGTCGAGGACCCGGAGGACGGGCTCGTGCCTGTTGAACGTGTAGAGGTGCACGCCGGGTGCTCCGCCTTCGAGCACCTCCTGTGCGAGGTGGGTGGCATTCTCGATGCCGATGGTGGCCTGCCCCTCGGGGGTGGTCTCCGCCTCGAGTCGGCGGAGCAGGCCCTGGGGCATTCGCTCCCCCGTGAGCTCGATCATGCGGTGCAGCCGCTCCGGGCTGAGCACGGGCATGATCCCCGGCAGGATGCGCATGGTCACCCCTGCAGCCCGCGCCTGCTCGACGAAACGGAGGTAGTCCTCCGGATCGTAGAAGAGTTGGGTGATCGCGAGGTTCGCGCCGGCGGCCTCCTTGGCCAGGAGCGTGTCGAGGTCCTGCTCGACCGAGCGGGACCTCGGGTGTCCGTTGGGGAACGCGGCGACCGCGATCGTCACCTTCCCGCCCTTGCGGAGTTTCTTGGCGCCCGGGAAGCCGGGCACGTCCTCCTGGGTGAACGGCACCCGCTCGGCCTGCACGCGGTGGATGAGCTGGACCAACTCCCCCGCGCTGCCGAGGTCGCCGAGGAAGACGTCGTTCTCGGTGAGCCCGGCCGGCGGGTCGCCGCGGAGAGCGAGGAAGCTCGTCACGCCCGCATCGAGGAACTCGCGGATCAGGCGGTTCGCCTCGGCATAGGACGAGCCCACACAGGTGAGATGGGCCATCGCCTGCGTGTGGCCGAGGATGCGCTGCAGCACGTCCAGCGAGGCGCCCCGGGTGCTGCCGCTCGCGCCGTACGTCACCGAGATGAACTCGGGACCGGTCGCCAGCAGGTGATCCAGGGAGGCCAGGAGCGAGGCCTCGGCCGCCTGCGTCCGGGGCGGGTAGAGCTCGAAGGAGAACGTGGGCGCAGACATGGTCGCACCCCTCCCCTCGATCAGCCGGACCCGTCCACCCTACGACCGCGTCTCGGGGTGTGTCCGCGTGTTACACGAGGCGTCTCGACGGGCTCGACGACCGGTGTCCGGTGATCGAGCCCGTCGTGATCAGACCGCGAACTCCTGCAGCTCGTCGACCTGCCGCGGGTGCACCATGGCCACGACCTTGGTGCCCTCCTCGACGTAGTTGGTCGACTTGACGCGCCCCTGCAGGTGCAGCTTCGAGATGACCTCGCCACGGTCGTAGGGGACGAGCAGCTCGAGTTCCACCTCCGGCGACGGGAGGAGCAACGCGATGCGCTCATCGAGCTCCTGGACACCCTCGCCGGTACGAGCCGACACGAAGATCGCGTTCGGCTCGAGGCCGCGGAGCAGGATCCGCTGGTCCGCGTCGAGAAGATCCGCCTTGTTGAAGACGATGATCTCGGGAAGGTGACGCGCCTCGACCTCACCGATGACATCGCGCACCGTCTTGATCTGCGACGCCGGGTCGGGGTGGGCGCCGTCGACGACGTGCACGATGACATCGGACTCGCCGATCTCCTCGAGCGTCGACCGGAACGCCTCGACCAGCTGGTGCGGCAGGTTGCGCACGAAACCCACGGTGTCGGTCAGCGTGTACGGACGGCCGTCCGGGGTGGCGTTCTTGCGCACGCTCGTGTCGAGGGTCGCGAACAGCGCGTTCTCGACGAGCACGCCCGCCTTGGTGATGCGGTTCAGGAGGGAGGACTTGCCCGCGTTGGTGTACCCCGCGATCGCCACACTCGGAACCTCGAAGCGGTTACGGTTCGCCCGCTTCGCCTCGCGAGCCGGCGCGAAGCCCTTGATCTGCTTGCGGAGCTTCGCCATGCGGGTGTGGATGCGGCGGCGATCGAGCTCGATCTTCGTCTCACCGGGGCCGCGCGAGCCCATTCCGGCTCCCGAACCACCGGCGCCACCGCCCTGGCGGGACAGCGACTCACCCCAACCACGCAGGCGCGGCAGCATGTACTCGAGCTGCGCGAGCTCGACCTGCGCCTTGCCCTCGCGGCTCTTGGCGTGCTGGCTGAAGATGTCGAGGATCACCGCGGTGCGGTCGATGACCTTGACCTTCACCATGTCCTCGAGGGCACGCCGCTGGCTCGGGGCCAGCTCCGTGTCGGCGATGACGGTGTCGGCACCGCTGGCCGCGACGATGCCCGCGAGCTCGGCGACCTTGCCCTTACCGAAGTAGGTGGAGGGGTCGGGGTGCGCGCGCTTCTGCAGCAGGCCGTCGAGTACTTCGGCGCCCGCCGTCTCGGCGAGGGCGAAGAGCTCACGCATCGAGTTCTCCGCGTCGACGACGTTGCCCTGCGTGTAGATGCCGATCAGAACGACCTTCTCGAGGCGCAGCTGGCGGTACTCGACCTCGGTGACGTCCTCGAGCTCGGTCGACATGCCGGCGACACGACGGAGCGCATCGCGCTCCTCGCGCTCGAACTGGTCACCGTCGCGGTCCTGGTCATAGGCGTTGTCGGACTGGAGGGCGAGGGCGCGGCCGAGCACGCGGTCGAGCATCTCGTCGTCGGACTGCCGGCTGTTCGTCGGAGTGTGATTTTCAGTCATTGGTATTCACCCTGGTTCTCTGGGTTCGATAGGTTTTGGGGATGGCAAACGAGCACTACTTCTCTGCGAACCCGGAGAGTGAGCTCAAGCTGCGTACGATCCGCACCAAGTTGGCGGGACGCGATGTCGAAGTGACGACGGCGAATGGTGTCTTCAGCCCTGAGCGAGTCGATATCGGGACGCAAGTACTTCTTTCATCGGTACCCGCACCTCCCCCTGGTGGACATCTACTCGATCTCGGGTGCGGCTGGGGCCCTATTGCCCTCACGCTCGCGCTCGAATCCCCTCACGCTACCGTATGGGCCGTCGATGTGAATGAGAGATCGCTGGACCTCGTTCGACGGAATGCGGCTGCCTTGGGGCTCACGAATGTCAACGCCGTGCTGCCCGAAGATGTTCCCGCCGACATCTCCTTCATGACCATCTGGTCGAACCCGCCCATCCGCGTGGGGAAGAGCGAGCTGCACAACCTGCTCTCGACCTGGCTCCCCCGGCTGGATCAGGCGACCGACGCGTGGCTCGTCGTCGCTCGCAACCTCGGGTCGGACTCCCTGCAGCGGTGGATCGAGGCGGAGTTCGCGTCGGTGCTCCCCGTGACGCGGGTGGCGTTGAACAAGGGGTTCCGGGTGATGCGGGTGAGGAAGCGCTAGCTGCACCCCAGCTCGTATCCATCCGTTTAGACAGAAGGGCTTCACGTGAGCGCAGATAGCGAACCATTGGACACAGAGGTCCCGATCTGGCCCGCGCTGGTTTCACCGGTGTTGGCAGCGCTCAGCGACGGTGCCACTTATCACCGAAAGGATTTGTTCGATCGCGCTGCGGAACGCGCCGGGCTGAGCTCGACGGCCCGCGAAGAACGACTTTCGACCGGTGGATTGCGATATGAACAAAGAATGGGCTGGGTGCTCAGCCACGCTGTCAAAGCAGGATGGGCGATCCGCCCCAGTCGCGCACACTATGCGATCACCGAGCTAGGGCAGGAGTGGCGGCTCAAGCTCCCGGGTGACTTCGGCTACACGACTGCGCGAAGCTTGTTCGCAGAGTTTTGGGTCCAGTCGGGTAGTGCATCACCACGAGCCACGGCCGGAGAAGAACAGCGAAGCACACTCGATCAGATCGAGCCTGTGGAGCAGATTGAAGACGGCATAGCGAGGATCCGCGAGGAAGTCGGAAGCGATCTGCTTGAAAGACTGCGCGTCAGCCACCCGGATTTCTTCGAACGAGCAGTTATATCGCTCCTACTTGCCATGGGATATGGAGGGGCCGACAAGCGCGGCCGTCGCATCGGTGGAACTAACGACGGTGGCGTCGACGGCGTAATTGATCAGGACGCCCTCGGGCTCGATCGGATCTACATTCAGGCGAAGCGGTACAAAGAGGGCTCGAACATCTCGCGCGAAACTATTCAAGCATTTGTCGGCGCGCTGCATGGCGTTGGGGCGAGCAAGGGAGTGTTCATCACGACCAGCGACTTCACCGCGAACGCGCGCGAATATGTAAAAGCGATTCCGTCCCAGGTGATCTTGATTGACGGCGGACGCCTCGTCGATCTCATGATCGAGTTCAAGGTGGGTGTCCAGAAGGTGGCTACCTACGAAGTGGTTGACATCGACGAGGATTTCTTCGAGTAGGCGTCACGCTGCAGGCCGATGGCACCTGAACAGGTGATTTCATGTCGTGTTCGCGCGTGGAACGATCAGTTCATGCACCATACCTCCGGGCGCCGGGTCTGACTCAGGTCAGCAGGATCGTCAGCAGCCCAGCAGTCTCAGCGACTGAGTGCGATCGTGCGGAGCCACCAGCAGGAAGCGCAGCGCGCGGCCGACGAAGCCGGCCGGTACGCAGCGGCCGCAATCGCCGAGAGTCGTCTGGCCACGCGACTCTCGCCGATAACCGCTCATGGGTACTACATCCTGGCTGATAGGCAGTGGCCTGGATCCAAAGATGCTCAGCTCGATGTCATCGTCGTCGGGCCGTCAGGCGTGTGGATTATCGACTCGAAGCACTGGAAGGATTTTGAAGTTGCCGCTGGTCACCTCTTCCGTGGCCAGGACGAAGCCGTGGCTGTAACAGACGCAGATACTCCCAAGGGTCCTGAGCGGCACGGTGGACGCCCTCGACAATCCACGTTCGCCACCAAGCGCGAGTACGACGCCGCCTTGATCGCCCATGTTCGAGCGCAGGAGTCGCGAGGTGACGTCGCAGTCCTCTGCGATACGACGTGGTAAGCGACCGAGGCGATGCGCCTTCTGAATGCGGCTGGCATTTCCACCCTGAGTCTCATGGACTACACCGGCACTCCCGTCGATAGCGTGAAGGTCGGGACGATCAAACGAGCCAGGGGTTTGGAGTTTAAACAGGTTCTGCTTCCATGGACTCCGGTCGGCGGGCGTCGCCTTGATGGCGAGCGGGCTGCACGGGGAGCTCGTGAGCGTTATGTGGCCGCCACTCGCGCACGCGATGGGCTCTGGGTCGGTTCCTGCCCTCTAACAACGTCGCTCACGCGATGAGGTAGTCCTCGGCGGCGACCCAGCGAACACCCTGACTGTGGGCGAGGAGGGGACCCCGCAACGGGATCTCCTCCTCGGCACACGCGTCGTGCACGAGGCGAAGCCACTCCCGATCGGCCTCGGTGACGGCGTCTCGACCTCGGCGCTCCAGCACCACGATCATCGAACTGGCATTCGCCTCATCGAAAGAGCCGCGGAAGAACTCACTGACGACCTCGAACGCGGCGTCAGCCGGTCGTCTGGGCACGTCGCACGGCATCAGGAGCGGAAGCTGCCTACCTTCGCCGTCGAGAAACATCAACCAGATCTGCCGTCGGAGCGCTCTATCGATGAGACCGGCGACACGTTCCAGGATGTGCTCGTCGGTGAGAAGGGAATCGAGAGTGTCTTCGTAGTGGGGCCGGGTCATGGTGACAGGGTGAGGGACTCGGGGTCGTGGGGTCAGCGCACCGGCTAGATCGTGGATAGCCGGGACCTGTGGGCGAGGGGGTCTCGACAGGCTCGACCCGCAGGGGCGTCAGCGGTCCAGCAGGTGGATGAACGTGCTCAGCTCTGCGACGCCGGCGGGCGTCGGGGGGAGGTACTCGGTCAGCTCCGGGGAGTGGACGAGGTAGGCGGCCCACTGGGCGCGGGAGATCGCCACATTGAGGCGGTTGCGCATGATGAGGAACGACATGCCGCGCGGGACGTCTGCTGCTGATGACGCGGCGAGCGTCACGATCGCGATGACGGCCTCCTGACCCTGGAACTTGTCCACGGTTCCGACGCGGACCTCGGGCAGGCTTGCCGCGTCGAGGGCTTCGCGGACGAGGGCGACCTGCGCGTTATACGGGCTGACCACGATGAAGTCGTGCTGGTCGAGCGTGCGGGTATCGCCGTCCGTCCATGCGAGGCCGAGGTGGTCGCGGACGAGAGCGACGACGCGGTCGGCCTCCTCCGGGGACTCCACGTTGTTGCCCACGTCATCGACGGGGACGATGTGGAGGCCCGGCTCCACGCCGTCGAGGCTGCGCAGGGATGCAGTCGGGTGGGAGTGGAGGGCTCCCTCGTAGGAGAGTTCGGACACGGGGGCCGTCATCGCCGGGTGCATGCGGCGACTGGCGGCGAGGAAGTAGCCGAGCTCGGGCGGGAGCACGTCGTGATCGGCGCTGATCCAGCCGAGGGCGGAGCCGTCGATCGGCTCCGGGTGCAGGCCCTGGCTCACCTGCGGGAGCTGCTGGGGATCGCCGAGGAGCAGCAGGTTCTTCGCAGCCACGCTCGCGGCGATGGTCGACGCGAGGGAGAACTGGCCTGCCTCGTCGATGACGAGCAGGTCGAGGGCGCGGCGCGAGACGCGGGCCGGGTTGGCGAAGTCCCAGGCGGTTCCGCCGATGACGAAGCCGGTGGTGGCGTGGTCGAGGGCGAAGACCTGGTGGCCGTCCTTCGGCAGGGGGGTGAATGCGGGGTCGTCGGCTCCGGTGACCTTGGCAACCAGGGCTGGGTCGAGGCCCGCCTTCACCACGCCGGTGAGGAGGTTTTCGACGACGGCGTGGGATTGGGCGACGACGCCGATCTTCCAGTGGTGGTACTCGACCAGGCGCTTGATCGTGTGGGCACCGAGGTAGGTCTTGCCGGTTCCCGGGGGGCCCTGGACGGCCAGGTAGGACTTGTCGAGGGTGAGGAGGGAGGTGGTGACCGCGGTGACGTAGTCGTCGGCGAGGACGGGGGTGAGCGTGGAGGTCTCGACAGGCTCGACCCGCTGATGGGAGGCAGCGGTCTCGACGGGCTCGACCCGCCGGAGGGTGTGCGGGGGGATGCGGCGGAGGATGTCGGTCGCGGGGTCGCGGGGCCAGGCGGGGGTGGCGTCGACGATGGTCTGGGCCCATTCCTCGATGGCGGGCTTCTGCTGGCCGGCCGGGGGCGGCGAGGCGGGGGTCAACGCCATCGGGAGGAGATCGTGTTGGGGGACGTCGGCTCCGAGCGTCTCCTCTATGAGAACACCGTCGTCAAACACCTCAAGAACGGTGACCTGTCGGGTGGCGCGCGCGCCCGGCTCCGCGCGCGGGTCGTCGAACGGCGTGGGGCCGTCATAGAGGACATAAGGGCGGGAGATGCCGCCAGGCTTCACGGAGGATCCCGGTGCCCAGGTGCCGGTGAGCCGCACCTCGCGGCGGTCGGAGCGTTGCCGACCCTCGCGGTACCAGCCGCGGGTCACGCGGGCGTGGTCGACCACGAGGACATCCCGGGTCTCCGCCCACTCGTCCACGTGCTGCACCAGCCGGGAGAAGTGCCCCCACCAGAAGCTCTTGTGCTCGCGGCGGTGGTAGTCGAGCGCGGCCGCGGCGAAGGCGGCGGCGGTCTCGTCGGGGGTGCGGTGCTCGGCAAGGGGGTTGCCGGCCCGGGCGATGAGCTCGGCATGGAGCGGGGTCTCCTCGAGCTCGACGAGCTCAGGAGGGGCCTCGACAGGCTCGACCCGCTGGGTGGGGGCGAGGGAGAGGAGGTAGTCGCGCAGGCGGAGGGTGGAGACGCAGTCGTAGCGGTTGTAGTCATGGATCTCGTCGAGGCGGGCCTGCCCACCGGGCGCATCCCCCGCCTCCATCTGTTCCATGGCCGCGGCGTACTCCTCGATCGACGCCGCCGCGTTCTGCACGTCGGCCGTGCGCACCTCGGCGCCCATGTAGAGCGGTTCGAGCTTCTTGATCGAGTAGCTGTGCGAGCCGACGCGCAGAGCCTTACGCACGATCGGGTACAGGTCGACGAGCACGTGCTCGCGCAGCAGCTGGTCGATCTGCTCCTCCCCCACACCGTGGCGGGCGGCGAGCGACAGCAGGTGCGTCCGCTCGTAGGCGGCGTAGTGGTAGATGTGCATGTCGGGGTGGTCGGCGCGGATCGCCGCGACGTGCGCGAGGAAGTCGATGAGCGCCTGCCGCTCCTGGGCGAAGTCATGCGCCCAGAAGGCCGTGAACTCCTCGGTCGTGGAGACCATGCCGAACAGGTAGTCGAGCCCCCACCGGGTCGCGTCGCCCTCGGTGTAGAGCGGGTCGCCCTCGAAGTCGAAGAACAGGTCGCCGGGGCTGGGGGCCGGGATGGCGGAGAGAGCGGAATTGTCCACGCGTTCCACAGGCGGCGGCTCGCCCGCAACAGCGGCAAGTTGCAATCGCGCCTGGGCACGCAACCCGGCCAACGCGGACTCGCCGATGCCGTCGACCGTTCCGGACGACGCGGCCAGCTCGTCGATCGTGTGGACGCCGACCGCGGCGAGCGCCAGCTTCTGGGCGACCCGGAGACCGGCGACGAGCAGTACGTCGCGCGACGCCTCGATCTCGGCCGTGCAGTCGGCGCAGTGGCCACAGAAGGTGTAGCGGGGGTCCTCCCACGCAACGACGTCGTCGGCGGCGAACCGCTCGCGGATGATGCGGTGCAACCGCGCCCGGCGATTGTGGAAGACGGGGGCCACGTCGCGGAGGCGGTGCTCGCTGACGCTTCCGTCGCCCAGCAGCAGTTCGACGGTGTCCGCGACCGGGATGCCCAGCAGGTCCAGCTGCTCGGCGTAGGCGGCGAGCTGCAGGAGGGCCGTGACGCGCGGGCTACGAGCCAGTTTCGTGTCCTGGACGACATAGGCACCGTCCCGCAGCACGATGAAGTCGGCGTAGCCGAGGAACGCGATCTCCAGCCCGTCGATCGGCTCGGTGCGCTGGTGGAAGGTTGCCTGGAACACGACGGGTGCCTCGGCGCGGAAGGCGGCGAGCGTCTCCGCGGCGGCCTCGTCGAGCGCGACCCGGTCCCGGGCATTGCGGCGCTCGATCTCGACGACCGGGCCCTCCTCGCGGTATCGCTGCAGCCTCCGGTCCTCGTGTTCGTCACCGAGGCGACCCGACCGCACCAGCATCGGGTCGTCAGGCTGCGTCACCGCCTCGATGCGTCCGAGCTTGGCATCGAGGGAACGGAGGAAGGCGAACTCGCACTTCGAGGCCGTGGAGAGGTCGGAGGCGCTCGTGTACAGGACACCCGGCGAGGCGAGGAACATCAGGCGTCCTGCACGATCTCGCTCCAGCCGCCGTCGGCGACGCGGATCGTCAGCTTCGCGTGGATCTGCTCCTTCATCGCGTCGACGTGGCTGATGAGACCGATCGTGCGGCCGCCCTGCCGCAGGGAGTCGAGGGTGCCCATCGCGATCGACAGTTTGTCCGCGTCGAGCGAACCGAAGCCCTCGTCGACGAACAGGGTGTCGAGGGTGATTCCGCCGGACTGCGCCGTCACCACGTCGGCGAGCCCCAGCGCGAGGGCGAGCGAGGCGAGGAAGGTCTCGCCGCCGGACAGCGAGTGCGGCGGGCGGGCACGACCGGTGTGCTGGTCGAGCACGGCCAGGCCGAGGCCCGACCGGGCACCGAACTTCTGCAGGGCGTCACTGTGCTGCAGCTCGTACCGCCCAGCGGTCATCGTGGTGAGGCGGGCGTTCGCCGCGGCCACAATCTCTTCCAGCTGCGCCGCGAGGACATATGTCTCCAGACGCATACGCTTCGCATTGTCCCCCTTGGCGGCGGCCGCGAGCGACGCGATCTCCTCGTGTCGGGCGCGCAGGGCGGCATCGGCGGCGGCCCGTGCACGCACCTCCGCGAGCAGCTCCGTGTAGTCGCGATGGCGCTGGGCGATCGCGCCGCGTAGTTCCGTCAACTCTGAGAGCCGAGCGCGCGCTGCTGCGACAGCGTCCTCGGCGGTGGTGATCTCGACGAGCTCGATCACCGGTTCGGCGGGCAGTTCCGCGAGCGTGGCCTGAGCCACCGCCGAGCGCTCCTGGTGGGTGCGGATCCGCTTCTCGAGGGCGGAACGCTCGTGGGCGGGCAGCAGGTAACCGGAGGCGGTGGCCGGGTCGTCGAAACCGTGCTCGGCGAGGGCGGCGTCCCGGGTGGCGATCGCGTCGGCCACCGTCTCGCTCCTCTGCTGGAGCGTGGCCCGCGCAGCCTGCAGTGCCGTCGCCGCGGCGATCGTCTCGCGCAACGCCGCTGCCCGCTCTCCGACGCTCGCGAAGTCCCCGCGGTGCCCCGCGACCCGCTCGACCGTCGAGTCGTGCAGCGAACGCGCGGACGCCACGGCGACCTGTGCCTCACCGAGGGAGGACTGCAGCGCATCCCGCTCCCCCGCCAGCTCGCGCTGTTCCGCCTCGAGCTCCTGCACCTCCGTTGCCAGCACGAGGACGCGGGTCTGCGCGACCATGGCCGCGTCCCGCACGATCTCGGCCGCCTCGACCTGCTCGGCCGTCGTCGTCCCGGCGGAGGCCGCGGCGGCCGCGTGCTGCTCGGCCAGAGCGCTCGCGCTCCCGCGGGCGCGGGTCAGGGCCGCCCGTGCAGCGTCCACCGCCGCATGCGCGGCGTCCACATCGTCATCGGTGACGGCGTCGTCCGTGGGGCTCGCGGGGGCCGGGTGCTCGGTCGAACCGCAGACGGCACACGCCTCCCCCGGCTGGAGCGAGGCGGCGAGCACGGCCGCCCGACCGTGGAGCTGGGCGGCGAGAGTGTCCCGCAGTGACGCCGCGGCCTCGGCATCGGCACCCGCGGCGGTGAGTTCGGTCTCACGGGCCACCTGCAGCGCGTCGGCGAGGGTGCGTGCCTGATGAGCGGCAACGAGTTGCTGGCGCAGGCGGGTCACGGTCGCCTCCGCATCGTCGAGCTTCGCGGCCTCAACACGGGTCGCGGTGAGTTCGGTGGACAGCTCGGCGAGGAGGGCGGGAAGGGCCGCGATGCGCTCCGCGCCCTGCTGCAGGGAGAGGGTCAGCCGGGCGACATCGGCCTCGCGCGCGGTGACGTCAGCGGCGAGCGCCGGCAGGGATGACTCCTCCGTCAGCGCCTGGTCGAGGGCGCCGAGGGTGCCGCGGTCGGTGTCGATGCGCGCGGCGAGCGCGGCGTCGTCGACGCCCGGAGGACCGAAGGCCGTGAAGCGCTCGCGCGCGGTGCGCTCGGAGGTCTCGGCCGCCTCCTGATCCCTCTCCGCCCTCGTGACGGCGGAGAGCTGGGGTTCGACGATCGCGGCGCGCTCGGCACGGACGAGCCGGTCGCGGGCCGCGTCGATGTCGGGACGCTCGGCGTCGAGGGTGGCGAGGGACTGCTCGGCCTGGGCGCGACGGCGGTGGCGGTCGGCGCGCTCGGTGAGGGTGGTGAGGGTGGTGGTCGCGGCGTCGGCATCTGCGCGGGCGGAGTCGGCGGCCGCCGTGGCTTCGGCCAGGTCGGACTCGAGGGAGGTGAGGCCAGCGGTGAACCAGGCGTCGGAGGGTTCTGCGGGGGCGGTCTCGACAGGCTCGACCCGCTGGGTCGCGGGGGCGACCAGAGAGAGCGCGTGATCCGCGTCGCGGGCGCGCTGGGCGTCCGCCTCGACGAGACCTTTCGCGAGTTCGGCGGCCCGCTCCACGATCTGTCGCTCGTACTCGGCGAAGCGCTGGGTTCCGAAGAGGGCCTGCAGCACCGCCTGGCGCTCGTCGTTCTTCGCGAGGAGGAACTCCTGGAAGCGGTTCTGCGCCAGCAGGATCACCTGAAGGAACTGATCCTTCTTGAGCCCCAGGATGCGATCGAGCTCGTGGCCGACCTCGCGCGGCATCGCGGCTAGCACCTCCCACCCCTCCGGACGCAGGATCGACAGCTCAGCGGCCGCCTTCGCCTTCACCGGCCCTTTGCCGACCCGCTTCGAGGGGCGCTCGTACTCCGGCGCTCGGACGACCCGGTACCGCTCACCGCCCACGGTGAACTCGAGCGCGACCTCGGTGGGGTCGCCCTCCTCCGCGTGGTGGCTGCGCAGCTGCTTCTCGGCTCCGTCGTAACGGGGAACCGCGTCGTACAGGGCGAAGCAGATGGCATCGAGGATGCTCGACTTGCCGGCGCCCGTGCGACCGGCGATGAGGAAAATGCCGTCGTCGGCGAAGGCGTCGAAGTCGACGCGCTGCCGCGTCTTGTAGGGGCCGAACCCGGCCACCTCGAGGGTATGGATCCTCACGAGACGACCTCCGCGATCGCCGCGCGCTCGGCCTCGGTCGGCCCCACGCCATTGCGTACGTGGGAGAGGAAGTCGCCGACGATCTCCGCGTCACTCCGACCGCGCATGCGGGCGGCGTAGCTCTCCGCCTCGGACTCGGCGACGATCGCCGGCCGGAACTCGAGGTTCGCGCAGAACGGGAAGCGCGATTGCAGCCGCCTCATCGCATCCAGGGGGCGCGCCTGGTCGGTGAGCGTCGCCTCCACCCAGTCCTGCTCGAACTCGGCGTACTGCGGGTCGGCCAGCAACTCGTCGATCCCGCCGCTGAGGCGGGTCAGGCGCCGCGGCACCGGCAGGGCCACCCACTCGACACCCTCGAGCCCGCCCGCGCCCACCTCGACGAGCCAGGCGCCGCGCTCCTTGTGCGCCTCCTTGAAGGAGTAGTGCAGCGGAGCGCCGGAGTACCGCACGTTCGGCGCGAGCTCGGCCCGCCCGTGGATATGCCCGAGGGCGGCGTAGTCGACCCCGTCGAAGGTGGCGAGCGGCACGACGTCGAGGCCGCCCGCCGTGATGTCACGCTCGAGCCCGTGCTCCTGCGTCTCGGCGACGTTGGCCACGAAACAGTGGGAGATGACGACGCTGCGCGCCGGCCGGGTCGCCAGGTCGGCGCGGATGTTGTCCATCGCGAAGGCGATCGCCTGCGCCTGCGTCCTCAAAGGGACTTCGGGCCAGCGGTGCCGGATGAGCGCCGGCTCGAGGTAGGGGATGCCGTAGACGCTGACCGGCCCGTGCTCGTCGGACAACTCGATCGGGGTCGCGTGCGCCTCGGGCCGCGTCACCACGTGGATGCCCGCGAGACTCGCGAACTCGGACTGGAACCCGAGCCGGGTCGCGGAATCGTGGTTGCCGCTCGTCACGACGACCGTTACTCCCGCCGCCACCAGCCGCCGGAAGGTCGAGGTCAGCACCTCGAAGAAGTCCGCAGCGGGGGTCGCCGAGTCGAACACATCACCCGCCACCAGGACGACGTCGACCTCGCGCTCGACCGCCGTGTCGACGAGGGCGTCGAGGACCTGCCGGAGGTGCTCGACCGTGGAGTGTCCGTGGAACGTGCGACCGATGTGCCAGTCGGACGTGTGGAGCAGCCTCATGCAGCCACGGTATCGGGCGGAGGCGACATCAAGGGGCTAGAACCACACGCTCAACCACGGTGCGGCGGCGGCTGCGAAGGCGCGGTCGAGCGCGGCGGCCGCGCCCTCGGTGTGCGCGGTGAGCCGCCCGGCCCGTTCGAGGGTTCCGGCGGAGACCCCGCCGAGGTAGAGAGCGCCGAGGGCGTTCACCGACAAGGTCACGTCCGCGGTCGCAGCCGCTTTGCCCTGGAGCGTGAACGTCCCGTCGGCGAGGCCCAGCTCATCCGTCACCTTGATCGTCACATCGCCCTCGAGCGAGCGCGCCGACAGGGCCTCCGCGACGTCGAGGATGCGCAGCCAGAGGTGATCGTGGTGGCGGGCCTTGACCGCGCGCTGGTCGACGACCTGCCAGATCAGCGGCTCGTCGACGGAACGCAACGGTGCCACGACGGTCGACGTCAGGTCGAGTTCCAGCAGGTAGCGCCAGAGAGCGGCATAGGCGTCATCGGTGACCGCGGCCAGGTGGACGACGGTCGCGGTGTGACGGGAGTAGTCGCTCTCGTGCTCCGTCATCTTGTAGACGGCGAAACCGCGCGCCGTGCCGTCCTCGTCGTCATAGCGGACGGCGCGCAGCTTGTCTGCTGCACCCTTCTCGCCGATCAGGCCGAGCATGCGGTCCCAGAGGTGCGGCCAGGTCTGGATCTCGCCGGCCGACTGCAGCCGCGTCTGCTCGATGATCGCCGGAAGTTGCTCACGGAGCTGCTCGATCGACACGAGGTGCAGTCGACCCGGGACGGTCGGGCCGGTCCAGCGGGCGCGGCGCGCGTCGATCTCGAGGTCCGCCGCGAAGGCGGCGGGAGCGAACCCGAAGCGCTCGTAGATGGTCGCCTCGGAGACGGTGAGAGCGGCGATCGGCAGCCCGAGCTCCTTGGCTGTGCGCAGTTCGGCCTCGAGCAGAGCGCGCGCGATGCCGCGACGACGGTGCGTCGGCGCGACCGTCACGGCGCTGATCCCCCATGCCGGAACCGAGCGTCCACCGGGAAGGGTCAGCGGGGTCGGGAAGGAGTTCACCGTCCCGACGGGAGATGCGGCATCGTCGGCGCTGTCGTCCCAGACAGCGGTCGTGCGACGGTACGCCACGGCGTCCATCGTCTGGCGCGTCTGCTCGGACGGGGTGCGGGGGGCGTGGAAGCCGCGGTTGTCCGCCTGCACCCAGGGCTCGAAGGTCGCGGCGTCGCGGGTGTCGACGAGCCCGAGACGCAACCCGCCCTCGGCGAGGCGCTCGGCGGAGGTCGGGTCGATCGGGTGGGTCTGGTGCTTGGAAGGCATGCTCCGAGACTATTGCGGGTTGACCGTGAATCGGGCGGGAAGACCTTGCATCGCGGTCCGGTCCGGCGTGGACTCAACCCATGAGCGACGCGACGAACAACGATCCCACCGAAGCCATCGACTCCCCCACCCTCTCGAAGGAGACCGTCACGAACGACGCGGTCGCCGGCGAGACGGTGATCGACAACGGGCACTACGCCGGGGCGACCGGATCGGAGCCCGAGGAGATCGAGCCGGAATCTGCGGGGAACGACCTGGAGAACTCGATCATCGACCTCGAGGACCTCCCCTGACCCCGCTTCTTTTCTTTCGTAAAACAGGAATCTCGGCCTTTCGGCACCCAAAAAGAGTGCTTTTCGCCCTTCGAGTGCCAGGGATTCCTGTTTTACGAAAGCAGGTCAGACGCTGAGGGAGCCGCTGAAGACGAGTTCGGCGGGGCCGGACAGCGCCACGTGCTCGCCGTCCTCGGTCGCGAACATGCGCACGCCCACGGTGCCACCGGGCACCTCGACGCGCCACTGGTTGGGCGCTCCGGCCCCGGCCCAGTGCCGCACGGCGAGCGCCGCCGCGGCCGCGCCCGTCCCACAGGAGAGCGTCTCGCCGCTGCCGCGCTCGTGGACGCGCATGCGGATGCGCCCGACGCCGTCCTTGACGAGCGGGTCGGCCGGGACGACGAACTCGACATTCGCGCCGTCCTCCGGTGACGGGTCGAGTTGCGGGATGTAGGCGAGGTCGGCGGAGTCGAGCTCCTCGTCCGAGGCGAGCGCGACGACCACGTGCGGGTTGCCGACGTTGATCCCCAGGCCGGGGCGCTGGACGCCGACGCCCTTGGCGCGGACGAGCGGCTCGCCGCCGTCCAGCTTCCAGCGACCGAGGTCCACCTGGAAGCCGGTGAGGTTGCGCTGCACATCGCGGACGCCGCTGCGAGTGCCGATCGGGAGGGTGTCACCGTCCTCGAGCGTCGCGAGGCCCTGGTCGATGAGGAAGCGGGTGAAAACCCGGATGCCGTTGCCGCACATCTCCGAGATCGATCCGTCGGAGTTGCGGTAGTCCATGAACCACTCCGCGTCGGCGTCCTCGGCCAGCGCCTCCGCGCCCTCCGGGATGTGCGTCGAGCGGACCGCCCGGAGCACCCCGTCGCCGCCGACGCCGAAATGGCGGTCGGCGATCGCGGCGACCTGCGCCGGGGTGAGGTCGATGGTGCCGTCGGGGTCGGCGAACAGCACGAAGTCGTTGCCGGTGCCGTGGCCCTTGGTGAACGCGATCTCAGTCACGGGTCAAGCCTACGGCCGCGCGCTCCGCCAGCGCGGCGAGGTCGTCTCCGCGCAGCCCGGGCCAGCCGTGCACCTTCGCCCGCCACGCGGCCGGCAGTGCCGACTCGCCGTGGACGGCTCCGATGAGCCCGCCCGCGATCGCCGCGACGGTGTCGGTGTCGTTGCCGGCCCGCACGATGATCTCGAGCGCATCGACGGCGTCAGCCCCGTGGCGGATTCCGGACCATGCCGCCTGCAGCGCGTGCACCACCCAGCCGTTGTGCGGGAAATCGATCGGCATGCGCTGCTCCGCCTCCGCCAACCGATCCGCCCAGACCGGCGAGACGTGCGCGAGCGCGGCAGCAGGATCCAGGGAACCGGTGAGCACCGCCCGCCGGATCAACACGGTCCAGAGGACGCAGGCCTCGACCGCGTCGGGATCCGGGTGCGTGAGCGAGCTGGACGCGCGCGCGGCTTCGACCGCCGCTCCTTCATCCGAGAGATATCCCAGCGCGACGGGGGCGATGCGCATGAGCGAGCCGTTGCCGGCCGACCGCTCATTGCGGGCCGTGAACGCGTCGGCCGAGGCCCGGAGCGCGCTCGCCGTCGGCGCAGTTGCGGCGCCCGTGACAGCGCGCACCTGGTTGCCGACGTCTTTGGCCGTCTGCGCCCAGGAGATCCAGGCGGAGGCGACCCGGTCGAGAGCCGCATCGTCGCGCAGGTCGTTGCCGGCCGCGAGCTCCTGCAGCAGGGGGATCGCCATGGACGAGTCGTCCGTCCACTCCCCCGGCGCCCAGTCGAAGGGCCCTCCGCCGTCCATGACGATCACCGTCGACGGCGGCAGCGCGGGGCCGAACTCGTAGCCGGCACCGAGGGCGTCGCCGCAAGCCATTCCGAGCACCGCTCCTCGCGCACGATCGAGGATCTCCGGAGTGATCATGAGAGCTAGCCTAGGCGGGTGCGTCGCGCCCTCACCCTGGTCTATGTCTCCTCCTTTGCCGCGCTCACGAGCTTCTATCTCATGCTCGGCATCACCCCGCTTTACGCGATCTCGGGCGGCCAGGCGGAGCTGGGCGGGGCCCTGACCACCACCGTGTTCATGCTCGCAACCGTGGCGGCCGAGCTGGTCACCACGGACCTCATGCGCCGGATCGGGCAGCAGGCGACGCTCGCGATCGGCATCGTGCTCCTCGGGCTCCCTGCCTTCGCCCTGCTCATCTCGGATGCGCTGGCGCTGATCCTCGCGGTGAGCGCCATTCGCGGGGCGGGGTTCGCGCTCGTCATCATCGCCGGCGGCGCCATGGTCGCCTCGCTCACCGACGAGTCACGGCACGGCCGCGGGCTCGCGCTCTACGGGATCGCCGTCGGCATCCCCTCGATCGTCGCCCTGCCCTTCGGCGTCTGGCTCGTCGAGCAGGTGGGCTTCGCACCGCTGTTCGTGGTCTCCGGTGTGGTGGCCGTCCTCGGCGTGCTGGTCCCGCTCGTCCGCATCGAGATTCCGCGACCCGACGAGGTGCACGGGCTGGTCCGCACCCTGCGAAAGCCCGGGGTCCTCCGCCTCGCGATCGTCTTCGGCGCGACGACACTCGCCGCGGGCGTGTTCCTCACCTGGGCGCCGATCACCGGCGGGGACGCGCACGGCTCGCTGATCGCGGCCCTCGCGCTCCTCGCCTTCGGACTCGCGAGCACGATCACCCGATGGGTGGCCGGCCGCATCGGCGACCGGACGTCGCCGACCGTGCTGCTCGTCCCCGGACTCCTCATCCTCGGCGCGGGGCTCGCCCTGACCGCTCTCGTGCCCGGCGCGATCCTGCCCGGATCGCTCGTCCTCGGAGCGGGCCTCGGCCTCATCCAGAACGCGACGCTGCAGCTGATGATGAAGAGCGCCGGCGCCAGCGGCTACGGCGCGGCGAGCGCCATCTGGAACATCGCCTACGACATCGGCCTCGCGGTCGGGGCCTTCGGCTTCGGTCTCCTCGCGGCGACCTACGGTCTGTCGCTCCTCGTCTCGGCGGCCCTCGTCGCCTCGGCGATCGCGGTCCTCGCGTTCTGGAGGAGCCCCGCATCGTCGGCATCCAGCCAGGTCACCCGCGGATAACGCCGGAACCAGCCGACCTGCCGGCGCGCATAGCGGCGCGTGAGCTGCTGGGCCTGTTCGATCGCCTCCGCCTCCGTCAGCTCACCCCGCAGTTGTCCCAGTGCCTGGGAGTACCCGATCGCCCGGCTCGCGGTCGTCCCGAGCTCCCCCAGCCCTGCCGCCTCGTCCACCAGTCCGTCGGCCCACATATGTTCCACGCGCCGGTCGAGGCGCTCCACCAGCACCTCCCGGGGAGACTGCAGCGCCAGCACGATCGTCGGGCGCCAGTAGGCGGTCTCGTCGGGTAACCCTGCGCCGAAAGGCTCACCCGTGATCTCGATGACTTCGAGCGCCCGCACGATGCGACGACCGTTATGGGGTCCGATGGCCTCGGCTGCAGCCGGATCGCGTTGGCGGAGTTGCTGGAAGAGGAGACCAGGGCCATGCTGCTCCAGCTCCGTCTCGAGTCGGGCGCGGACCTCCGCGTCCGTCCCCGGGAACACGAAGTCGTTGATCACGCTCGACACGTAAAGGCCCGAGCCGCCGACGAGCAACGGCGTACCGCCGCGCGTCTCGATCTCGTCGATCACGCCGCGCGCGCGTACCTGATAGTCGGCGACACTCGCCTCCTCGATCGGGTCCAGGATGTCGAGCAGGTGGTGCGGCACATCGCGACGGTCGCTCTCCGGCAGCTTCGCGGTGCCGATGTCCATGCCGCGATAGAACTGCATCGCGTCGGCGTTGACGACCTCACCGGACAGCTCGGCGGCGAGGTCGAGCGACAGCGCCGACTTGCCGGTGCCCGTCGCGCCGACGATGGCGACGATCATCAGCGCAGGTCGTCGCTCGTGCTGTAGATCGGGATGGTGGCGACCCCGGCCGGCGGGCCGACGCGCAGGGTGGGCATCCCGAGGGATGCCGTGCCCGGCTTGGCACCGGACGGTGCGGGCACGGCGCACGACTCCGCCTCGGCGCGGTCCCAGGCGTCGCCCGACCGAGTACGGCGGACGGACAGTGGAGCGCTGCCAATGACATAGAACGTGGACGCCTCGATGATCTCGACGGTCACGACATCGCCGGGACGCGGGACCTCGGAACCGACGGGCACGTCGAAGTGGACGAGACGCGAATCCTCGGAACGCCCGCTCCAGCGGTCGCCCTTCTTACCCTTCTCGGCGCTCACCAGGACCTGTTGGATCGAGCCGACGAGGCGCTCGTTCTCCTCGCGGGTGATGCGGTCCTGCAGGGCGACGAGACGCTCGTAGCGTTCCTGCACGACGGCCTTGGGCAGTTGGTCCGGCATGGTCGCCGCGGGAGTACCCGGGCGGATCGAGTACTGGAACGTGTAGGCCGAGGCGAAGCGGGCCGCCTCGACGACACGGAGGGTCTCCTGGAAGTCCTCCTCGGTCTCCCCGGGGAAGCCGACGATGATGTCGGTGGAGATCGCCGCATTCGGGATCTTCGCGCGCACCCGGTCGAGGATGCCCAGGAACTTCTCCGAACGGTACGAGCGCTTCATCGCCTTGAGGACGCGGTCGGACCCGGACTGCAGCGGCATGTGCAGCTGCGGCATCACGTTCGGCGTCTCGGCCATCGCGTCGATGACGTCGTCCGTGAAGGCGGCCGGGTGCGGGCTCGTGAAGCGGATGCGCTCGAGCCCCTCGATCTGGCCGGCCGCGCGCAGCAGCTTGCCGAATGCCTGGCGGTCGCCGAACTCGACCCCGTAGGAGTTGACGTTCTGGCCGAGCAACGTGACCTCGATGGCACCGTCGTCGACGAGCGCTCGGATCTCGGAGAGGATGTCGCCCGGGCGGCGGTCCTTCTCCTTGCCGCGGAGCGCGGGCACGATGCAGAAGGTGCAGGTGTTGTTGCAGCCGACCGAGATCGAGACCCAGCCGCTGTACGTCGAGTCGCGCTTCGTCGGGAGCGTGGACGGGAAGACGTCGAGCGACTCGAGGATCTCGAGCTGCGCCTCCCCGTTGTGGCGCGCGCGCTCGAGAAGGGTCGGCAGGGAACCCATGTTGTGAGTGCCGAACACGACGTCGACCCACGGGGCCTTGTCGAGGATGGTGTTCTTGTCCTTCTGGGCGAGGCATCCACCGACGGCGATCTGCATGCCGTCGCGCTTCTTTTTGATGGTGCCGAGGTGGCCCAGGTTGCCGTAGAGCTTGTTATCCGCGTTCTCGCGTACCGCGCACGTGTTGATGACGACGACATCCGCATCGCCCTCGGTCACTTTGACATATCCGGCAGCCTCAAGCGAGCCGCTGAGGCGCTCGGAATCGTGCACGTTCATCTGGCAGCCGAAGGTGCGGACCTCGTAGGTGCGCACGCGATCAGACGTGGCCGTGGCGTCGGGGACAAGCAGGGTCATGGTGAGGTCCAGTGTAATTACCGGAACCGAGGACCGCCGCCCGATCGCCCCGGCTCGTAGCTGGGCTTGTCGTAGCTGGGCTTGAGGGCGGCGTTCATCGCGGCGCTGAGCACGCTGCCCGAATAACCACGGCGCTGCAGGAAGGCGCCAAGGCGCCGCTTGGCCGTCTCGGCGTCATAGCTGCGCAGCTGCTGCGCCCGCTTCGTCGCGACCTCGATGGCCCGCTCGAGCTCGTCGTCGGGGTCGATCGCTTCGAGGGCCTCGGCCACGGCCGTGTCGTCGACCTTACGGCGGCGCAGTTCGGCCTTGACCGCCTGGCGGCCCATCCCCTTGCGCTCGGTGAGCGTGCGGACCAGGTTCTCGGCGAGCAACTGGTCGTCGAGGAGCCCGACACGGGAAAGCCTCTCGACCTCCGCCTCGACCTCCTCCGGCTCGATCTCGCGCTTCTCCAGGAGGTCGGTCATCTCGGCGACGGACATCCCGCGGCGGGTGAGCGCGTGCATCGAGACGTTCGCCGGACGGCCGAACTCCTTCTGCGGCGCCGGCTCGACGGCCTGCGCCTCGATCTCGGCGATACCGACACGGAGTTCGTCGACCGACGGGGTCTCCACGTCGGGAACGACGGTGAAGCGGGGGGTGGTTGCCGGAGCGGCAGGGGCCTGCGATGCCTCGGTCTCGACGGGCTCGGCTGCCGGGGTGGGCTTCCGATCGAAGAGATTGGTCACCGGCGCGAGGCCGTCCTGCCGCTCCATGGCCATTCCTACTGTCCCGACGCGACGCGCAGCTTGGGCTCAGCGGCAGGGGCCTTCTCGGCCTTCTCCGCAGCCTCGGCTGCCTCCGCAGCGGCAGCGGTGGCCGCGGCCAGTGCCGCCTTGCCCTCCGCACCGATGCCGAGCTTCGCCATGATGCGGCGCTCGATGTCGTTCGCGATCTCCGGGTTCTCGAGCAGGAAGTTGCGCGAGTTCTCCTTGCCCTGGCCGAGCTGGTCGCCCTCGTAGGTGTACCAGGCGCCCGACTTGCGGACGATCTCGTGCAGAACGCCGTAGTCGATCAGGCTGCCCTCACGGGAGATGCCGATGCCGTAGAGGATGTCGAACTCGGCCTGCTTGAAGGGCGGGGCCATCTTGTTCTTGACGACCTTGACGCGGGTGCGGTTACCCACGGCCTCCGTGCCGTCCTTGAGGGTCTCGATGCGACGGATGTCGAGGCGGACCGACGCGTAGAACTTCAGCGCCTTACCGCCGGCGGTCGTCTCCGGGCTGCCGAACATCACGCCGATCTTCTCGCGCAGCTGGTTGATGAAGATCATCGTGGTGTTGGTGGAGCTGAGGCCACCCGTGAGCTTGCGGAGGGCCTGCGACATGAGGCGGGCCTGGAGGCCGACGTGCGAGTCGCCCATCTCGCCCTCGATCTCGGCGCGGGGCACGAGCGCCGCGACGGAGTCGACGACGATGAGGTCGATCGAGCCGGAGCGGACCAGCATGTCCGCGATCTCGAGCGCCTGCTCACCCGTGTCTGGCTGCGAGACGAGGAGGGAGTCGATGTCGACGCCGAGCTTCTTGGCGTACTCGGGGTCGAGAGCGTGCTCTGCGTCGATGAAGGCGGCGATGCCGCCGTTGCGCTGCGCATTGGCGATGGCGTGGAGGGTAAGCGTGGTCTTACCCGACGACTCCGGCCCATAGATCTCGATGATGCGGCCGCGGGGAAGTCCCCCGATGCCGAGCGCGACGTCGAGTGCGATGGAGCCCGTGGGGATGACGGCGACGGGTGCGCGCTCGTCGCTGCCCAGGCGCATGACCGTGCCCTTGCCGAACTGCCGGTCGATCTGTGCGAGTGCCGTGTCGAGGGCCTTCTCGCGGTCTGCTGCTGATGCCATTTCTGTGTCTCCCCTTCGTGGAGTCGTGGGTTGCCGCCCATAGGCTGTCGCTCCGCTGCGGGCCGATGCTGCAGGGCCCCCAGCCTCCCGACAAAGGCTGTTGTTGCGTTACAGGGACCGTACGTCTCGCCGCCGACATTCCGGCGGAGCGACCCGGTCACTGTGCACAACTCGTCTTCGAAAGACGATATGAAGGAGACTACAGAGATTCGAACGGATATTCGATATCCGCGCGGCGTGTCACTTCCGAGGTTCGCGCAGACCCACGCCGTATCGACGGGAGGCGGGGACACCCTGGACCTCGCAGATGGCGAGCCACACCTCGCGCGCCGGGACGCCGGCCGACAGCGCCTGCTGCCCCGTCCGTCCGCCGAGCGCGTCGATCACCAGGTCGGTCGCGACGATGCGGGAATAGGCCTCACCGAACTCGTCTGCCATCGCCAACCAGAACTCACTCACACGCACAATGTCACGGTAGCCCACCGAGTTGGGCAGAACTTCGTGAGGATGGCTAATCTTGGTTGTGGCTCCCCCGAACGCGGGGCAGGCCGGAGGGAGATAGCGTGGCGATCGGTTCAGGCGGCACCCCGGCGATTCCCGGATTCGAGTACCTGAGCGTCCTCGGATCCGGCGGCTTCTCCGACGTCCTGCTCTACCAGCAGAAGCTTCCCCGCCGCCGCGTCGCCGTCAAGGTGCTGCACGTCGACCAGCTCGACCGACAGGCCCGCCGCCAGTTCGTGGCCGAGGCCAACCTCATGGCCCAACTCTCGAGCCACCCGGCGATCGCCACGATCTACGCCGCCGACATCACCAAGGACGGCCAGCCCTACCTCGTGATGGAGTACTGCTCGGGCGGCAGCCTCGGCTCCACCTATCGCGCCGCGCCGCTCGACGTCCCCGAGGCGCTCCGCGTCGGCATCCGCCTCGCCTCCGCCCTGGAGGCGGCGCACCGCCTCGACATCGTCCACCGCGACGTCAAGCCGGCCAACATCCTCATCACGGACTACGGCGTCCCCGTGCTCACCGACTTCGGCATCTCGGTCGGCGACGACGGCGTCGCCGAGGCGAGCATGTTCGCCGACCAGCTCACCGCGACGGCCACCTCGGTCGGCTCGAGCAGTTCGCACGGCATGAGTGTGCCGTGGGCACCGCCCGAGGCCTTCGAGGACGAACCCATCGGCGACGAGCGCAGCGACATCTACTCGCTCGGCGCGACGATCTTCAGCCTCCTCGAGGGCCGGACGCCCTTCGAGATCACCGGCGGCAAGAACGGCCCTGTCCAGCTCAGCCGCCGCATCGAGAAGGGCGAGATCACCCCGAGCACCCGCACGGACGTCCCGGATGCGCTGCGCGCCGCCATCGCCAAGGCCATGGCCGTCTCCCGCGATGCGCGCTACCCGAGCGCCCTCCAGCTCGCGGAGGATCTGCAGAGGATCCAGGAGTCGCTGGGCGAGCCGATCACGCCGATCGAGCTTCCCGTCACCTCGA
>Ga0247810_10000579_pt1 | contig 35948 bp, 26 predicted proteins | sample UWRJL119311C1_FD_179918 | JGI IMG/M metagenome (GOLD analysis project Ga0247810, IMG submission 179918) | Plant litter microbial communities from Arlington Agricultural Research Station in Wisconsin, United States - UWRJ-L119-311C-1 | ecosystem: Environmental > Terrestrial > Plant litter >... | reverse complement strand
GAGAGGCACTCACTACGGTAGACGGCGAAGATCAGGCTGTTCCGGTTGGGAATTCAAGCAATATTTCTCCGGATTTCAGAGTTGGGATTTATTATACAACTCCATATTGGTACGCAGGTATTTCAGCACTGGACCTGATGTCGAATGCTAAGTCTGTAGACGACTATCGCAGAAGTGCATCTTTTGATGATAATATTGTACGTGCAAGACATTTGTATTTTGTTGCTGGTTCGTTGATCAATGTAGCGTATAATTTTAGGGTGAGGCCAAGTGTAATGATACGCGAAGATTTTAAGGGCCCTACAAATGCTGATTTTAATGTGATGACTATTTTTAGTGACCGGATTTGGCTGGGTGCAGGGTACCGCACCAGTCTTAAGTTATTTAAAAAAGAATACGAAAATACCGATGTAAGCAGCCAGGCTGCAATTATAGGAATTGCCCAGTTTTATGTAAATGAGCGTTTCAGGATAGGTTATTCTTATGATTATGCGGCTTCAAAACTGAGTGGTTACCAAAATGGTACGCACGAACTTACTTTAGGAATTTCTTTTGGTAAAGCGCCTAAAGCTTCGATCTGTCCGAGAGTTTTTTAAGTTAGCTATTCCTGTTTTTTCCTGGCAATGAAAGACAAAAGTTAAATAAATTTTGTAATCCCAGTGTCATCAGTTACTTTTGACTACTAAATCCATAGATATTATCTGTTTAACAATCTCGATACATGAAACAAATCTACTTCAAGCGTATTTTTTCGATAGTCTTTCTTTTTACTTTCTTCTACCTCCAACCGCTTTTTGCACAGGAAAGCCAGCTTATTGAAGTTTCAGGTAAGGTTGTTGACCAGGAATCCAAGGCCCCGCTGGTTGGGGTAAGTGTTGGTATTAAAGGCACAATTGCGGGTACAATTACTGATCAGAACGGTGCCTTTAAATTGCGTTCTAAACTTAAATTCCCTTTTAAATTGGTTTTCACCAGTATTGGTTTCCAAACACAGGAATTTGATGTGAAAGAAGCAGGTATGCAGCTGAATATTGAACTCGTTACGCAAACATTGCTGGGGAGCGAAGTAGTAATTACAGCATCCCGCGTCCCGGAAAATATTCTTAAATCTCCGGTAGCTATCGAAAAATTAGATATAAGAGCCTTGCGTGAGTCGCCGGGACCAAGTTTTTATGATGCGCTCGAAAATGTAAAGGGAGTACAGATGACTACTGCAAGCTTGACGTTTAAAATCCCGAACACCAGGGGGATCAATATCCCAAGTAATTACCGGTTTATGCAGCTAGTGGATGGTATTGATATGCAGGCTGCAACTCTCGGTGTCCCGCTTGGTAATGCAATCGGGCCAACTGAACTGGATATCGCAAGTATAGAAATCACACCCGGGGCGGCTTCTGCACTTTATGGCATGAATGCGATCAACGGAATGTCTAACCTGATTACGAAAAGTCCTTTTTTGTACCAGGGGTTAAGTTTTTATCAGAAAAGCGGACTCAACCATTTAGGCGGTACCGGGCGTGATGTAAGTAATCTTACAGAAACAGCTATCCGTTATGCTAAGGCTTTCAATAATAAGTTCGCGTTTAAAGTTAACCTAAGCTATTTGCGCGGAACCGACTGGCTTTCAGATACACGCACAGATCAAAACCCTAATAGTCTGAAGAGTGCCAACCCTTCATTTTCTGCGTTAAATGGTGCAAATAATGTAGCGTTTGATGGATGGAATAAATATGGTGATGATGTGCTTGCAGGGAGTAATACAGTTTCTGTAAGTGGTTTAAATATCAACGGGCAAGCAAACCAAACGCTCAATGTGGCGAGAACTGGTTACTGGGAAAAAGATCTGGTTCATCCGAATGTAGATAACCTGAAATTTGATGCAGCTGTTCATTATCGCATAGGTGAGTCTGCGGAGTTATCTTATGATTACCGTATTGGTAAAATGGATGGGGTCTTTCAGCGTGGAAATAAAATCCAGCTGGACAATGTAGTTATACAGAACCATAAATTGGAGCTTAAAGGGAGTAATTTCTTAGTGCGCGGTTATGTTTCTCTGGAAAATTCTGGTGATTCATATAATGTAAAACCACTGGCTGATAACCTTGATCTTGCCAGCGGTGGCAGTGGAAGTATATGGGGTGCTAAATATAAAACGGCTTTAAATGCTTATGCAACGGCTAATGGCGGTTCCTTAACAAATGCTAACCTTGCTGCTGCAACTGCATTTGCAAGGCAACAGGCAGATGCAGGTAGGGTAGAGCCCGGAACCCAGGCTTTTGAGGATTTAAAGAAAACGATTATCGGTATCAATAACTGGGACATCAAATCATCTACTATCCCTGATGCAACTACTACGGGGGGTGCGGCATTGATTCAGAAAAGCCGGATGTACCATGTTGAAGGTCAGTGGGACCTGTCTAAGCAGGCTAAGTATTTCGGTTTACTGGTTGGTGGTGATGCCAGGTTATATTCTATTATTCCAGATGGAAATAGCTTTGTTGATTTTAGCCGTCCTATTGCCGATCGTGGAAAACAACTGGAAGATGGTTCTTATGGAAAGAACATCCATTATAAAAAGATAGGTGGCTTTGCTCAGGTTACCAAAACATTTTTTGACGAGAAGCTGAAGGTTTTTGCTTCTGCACGTTATGATTATAATCCGGAATTTGATCCTAAGCTAACTCCTCGATTAGCCGCTGTGTATTCGCCTGATAAACACAATAATTTCAGAGTAACTTATCAGCAGGGATATCGTTTTCCGGGATTGTTTGAAGCGCTGTCTTATGTGAATAACGGAAGGGTTAAAAGGGTAGGTAGCCTTTCTTACATCAATGAAGGTTTAGGCTATCTGGATAACAGTTACACAAGGGCTTCTGGTGTACTTTTTAATTCTGCAGTTAATGCCGCTGTTGCAGCGGGATCTGACAGAAATGCTGCAGCACTGGCTAACCGCGATTTACTGGTTAAGGCAGATTTGCCTAAAGCCAGCCCTGAGAGGATAAATTCATTTGAGATAGGTTATAAAAGTGTTTTATTAGAAAATACGCTGTTTGTAGATATTGATGCCTATACAAATACATACGATGGCTTTTTAGGTCAGGTGCAGGTAGATGTTCCTAAAGGTGCAACAGTTGGATCTGATGCAGCGGTTTTGGCAATGCTCGATGTAAACCGCGATGCGGGTCAGGACCGCTACCGTGTATATACCAATGCAAAAAATAAATACCGGAATTACGGTTCTGCACTCGGTATCACTTATAACTTTTATCAGAAATATACAGTTGCTGGCAATGTGAGCTACAACAAAATTAAATCAAATGCCGCGAACGATATTTTTGTTACCGGCTTTAATACACCAGAGTGGGCAACTAACCTAACTATCGGTAATAGAGAAGTCGTAAAAAACCTTGGTTTCAGTATCGTTTACAAGTGGCAGAATTCTTTCTTGTGGGAAAGCCCGCTGGTTACAGGTACGGTTAACGCAATCAACACTTTTGATGCACAGGTTTCTTATAAAATACCGGCGTCAAATGCAGCGATCAAGATTGGTGGGACGAATATATTTAATAAGCCTTTTCTGCAATATGCAGGCGGACCAACGATTGGTGCACTTGTTTATGCATCGGTATCTTTTGAAGGTTTGTTAACTAAATAACCGGCAAGTTCAAACTTTTCACTCATGATAAGAAAGCAACTTCAGTGCAATGGAATCTACCTCTGCATTGGAGTTGCTTAAAATTACAACACCTCTGTTTCCTTTTTTTACAAATCCACAATAACTTCTGAACCCAGCGGTTCCGCCATTATGCCAAATCAGGGTATCATTCTTCATCGGCTCTATCATCCAGGCAAGACCTCTGCTAAAACCATCCTGCTGGTTGGTCGGAACCTGACTCAAGGCAATGTCTGGATTCGTCGCAGCAATATTTGCACTTAAATAGAGGAGCATATCGTGTAAATCCGATTTGAGTCCGCCACAAGCTTTAAAATCTCCAAAATTCCAGTAACCCGCTTCCTTACCATTCATATTATCATATCCCGTTGTAAGGAACTTTCTTTGTGTTGCCGTCAGATCATAGCTGGTATTCTGCATTTTCAATGGATTGGTGATTATTTGCTGCAGTAGTCTGTCCAAACTCATGTGATAATTGTTTTCAAGGATGATACCTAAAATTCCAAATCCAAGATTGGAGTAGGCAGCTTTATAACCCGGTATCGTATCGGGTTTAAATGTGCTTAAATATTGATAGATCATTGCCCGGTTATAATGAAGATAAGGGTTGGCAGGATCATAATCGGGCTGTTGCTTAAAATTTGCGGGTAAGCTTGGCAAACCGGATGTATGATTGCTAAGGTGCACAATTCTTAATGGCTCATCTTTAAATTGCAAATTGGCATAATTGCCGGGAAGATATTTTTCAATCCTGTCGCTGAGTGCTAATTTACGCTGGTTAATTGCATGAGCGAGCATGATACCGGTAAAGGTTTTTGAAATCGATGCGATTTCATATAACGATTTGTGATCAGGTAATTTATTTGTCCCCTTTTTTGTTTCTCCATAGAAAAACGTTTCTGTTTGACCATTGGTAACTAAACCAATACTCAGGCTGCTGTTTCCCGGATCTGTTAAATATGCTATAGCAAGTGAATCTACAAATAGCTGTATTTTAGTTTGTTTAGGGTTGGTTGTTTTAATCGAAGCAGGGTCTTTCCCTGCTTTTTGAGGGCGGCTCCACAGCATGCCATCAATTTTCAATTCATCGGATACCACTATTTTTAATTCCTGACTGCCACGTTCAAAGTTAATGAAGTACACAGCTGCGCTATTCTGCATCTGCTTATACTTCCATTCTTTGATTTGTCCTAATGGCTGTTTAAGCTGGCTTTGATAAAACGTGATAATTTGCTGATCCGTCGCTTGTTTTCTGAAATTATCGGAGAGCTGGTTATACAGTTCGTTGTACTCATTTTTATTATAAAACTCAACAAGTTGTTTAACAACTAAATCACTGTTACTTTGCTTTTGCGCAAATAAAGTGAAACTGGACAGGCATAAATAGATGAAAAGAAGATTCTTCATTGAATTGATTTGTATTCTTTAAATATAAAAAATACAAATTAATATTATTCGTGGTAGTTGTAAAATTCTATAATAACGACTGAAGGATTTTCCAAACGTTTTCTGCAAGTATTTTATGCCCTTTCGCATTCGGGTGTAATCCGTCTTCCTGTATTAAAGCTGGAATGCCACCAACACCATCAAGCAAAAATGGGATATAACTCATCTTGTTTTCTCTTGCGATAACAGGGAATAAGTTTTTAAAATCTGTAGTATATTTCTGTCCCATACTTGGTGGCATTTGCATTCCTGCCATAACGAGTTTTGCTTCAGGGTATTTCTTTTTAACCCGATTGATCAAATCCTGCAAGTTGGCTTTGGTTTCTTTTACAGGAATACCCCTTAGCCCATCGTTAGCGCCGAGTTCCAGTATGAAAATATCTACCGGCTGTTTGAGTAACCAGTCGATACGGTTTTTCCCTGCGGCAGAAGTCTCCCCGCTTAAACCAGCATTGATCACTTTGTAGGGGAGCTGTAATGAATCAATTTTATTCTGAATGAGTGCCGGGAACGCCTGCTCAGGATCAACACCCAGTCCTGCTGTAAGACTGGTGCCGAAGAACAAGATGTTTTTAGTAGCCGCCGTCGGTTCCGCTGTGCTTACCCGAGTTGTATCATTTACTTGTTCAGTCGATTTTTTATTTGTTGTAGGATTATTGTTACCCCCGCAACTGGAAGCAAATGCTGCCAGCAATACAAGGATCAGGTAACGGTAACGTGACATATCTGCTCTCATCTCTAATTTTAATGGTTTTACGCTATATTTAACACTATCAGCTAACTTAAAACAGTAACAAGTGTTCATTGTTTAAGTCAAATATCCACAAATTAATCCCATTGCTTTGGAAACTATTTTAAATATCAGGGAAGTCAGTAAACAATATGCAAGCGCAGGTTCCTCCCTCACCATATTAGACCATATCAACTTTAGTATTCTTAAAGGATCTACTGTTTCTATTACCGGCCCCTCCGGTAGCGGAAAAACCACTTTATTAGGTTTGTGCGCTGGCCTCGACCGCGCCAGTTCTGGTTCTATAGAGCTCAACAATGTGAAGCTGGATAAGCTGTCTGAGGATGAAAGGGCTGCTGTGCGTAACCGTTATGTAGGGTTTATATTTCAGAATTTCCAATTGCTGCCTACGCTTACTGCTTTAGAAAATGTAATGGTTCCCCTGGAGCTCAGGGGAGAAAAAAATATTCGTCCGCGGGCAATGGAATTGCTGGAGAAGGTAGGCCTTTCAGATCGTGCACATCATTATCCGGTACAATTATCCGGTGGTGAGCAACAGCGGATCTCGCTGGCAAGAGCCTTTTCTAATACACCGGCAATTCTATTTGCAGATGAACCAACAGGGAACCTGGACGGAGAAACTAGTGAGAAAGTAATTAAATTGCTGTTCGATTTAAATAAAGAAGCAGGCACAACACTGGTAATTGTAACGCATGATCTTGATCTTGCTTCGCGGACAGACAGGATTATCAGGTTAAAGGGTGGGGTGATTATCGGTGATGAACAGAAAGCTTATGTCTGATAATAATTTTGTATTCCGAAAATCTGCCCCGGTTTCCTGGCTGTTTAAAATGGCATGGCGTGACAGCAGGAAGAACCGGTCAAGGCTGTTGCTGTTTACCTCATCAATTATATTGGGTATTGCGGCCCTGGTTGCTGTTTATTCTTTCCGGGATAATTTACAGCGTGATATCGACGATCAGGCAAAAACACTTACCGGTGCGGATTTGATTATTGATAGTCAGAAGGCTTTCAGTAAACCTGTTACAGCGATGCTTGATACACTGGGCACGGAGCGTGCAAAACAGCTTGATTTCGCGTCTATGATTTATTTTGTCAAAAATCAGGGTATCCGTATTATGCAGATCCGGGCACTGGAGGGAAATTATCCTTTTTATGGGGAAATAGAAACAACTCCCAAAGCTGCGGCAAAAGCAATCAGGACTGGCAGAAATGTACTGGTTGATAAAACCGTCATGATACAGTTTAACGCCAAACCGGGCGATTCTGTGAAAGTTGGGATGGCAACGTTTGCTATTGCTGGTTATCTAGAACAGGCGCCTGGCCAAAATGGTGTGGCCGCCGCAGTAGCTCCGATTGTGTATATCCCATATAAGTATTTAAAAGAGACTGGTTTAGCCCAGTTCGGCAGCCGCTTCCATTATTCTTATTTTTATAAGTTTAAGAGCGAACCGGCAGTTGATGCGCTAATAAAAAAAATAAGACCAGTGCTGGATAAAGAAGGGCTGGATCATGAAACGGTAGCCTCAAAGAAAAAAAATACCAGCCGCGCATTTGGCGATTTAAGCGATTTTCTCGCCCTTGCAGGTTTCATCGCGTTACTATTGGGCTGCATAGGTGTGGGAAGTGCAATCCATGTTTACATCAATGAAAAGCTGGCTTCTATTTCTACTTTAAGATGTTTGGGCGTCAGGGCCTGGGAAGCATTTTATATTTACCTCATACAGATTTTTTTTATCGGAATGATTGGCGCAATAGCGGGGGCTGCTTTAGGAACAGCAATACAGTTTATACTTCCTGTTATATTAAAGGATTTTCTGCCTGTGGCATTTACTGTGCATATTTCATGGACTGCGATTTTACAGGGAATCGTTACGGGTGTTTTTGTAGCTGTCCTTTTCGCTTTGCCATCTTTATTAGGCGTACGCAGGATATCCCCGCTCAATGCGATCCGGTTATCATTTGAACCTGCAACACATAAGCCAGAGCCTTTAAAATGGCTGGTCTACCTTGTCATTTTTGTGTTCGTTGTAGGTTTTACTTATCTGCAAATGGATAGTTTGATTAAAGCGTTGATTTTTACAGGCACAATCATTTTCGCAATACTGATCTTTTACGGGCTTTCCGTACTGCTTTTATATGTGGTGAGAAAAACCCTGCCTGCGGGACTTCCTTATGCATGGAGGCAGGGATTTTCCAATTTATACCGGCCAAATAATCAGACCATGATGCTGATCGTATCTATTGGATTGTCTACCGCGCTGATCGCCACGCTTTATTTCGTGCAGGGTATTTTGATTAATAAGGTCTCCTTGTCTTCTGGTAAAACGCAGCCGAATCTTGTGCTGCTGGATATCCAGAAAAACCAGGATGCCAAAGTGGATTCACTGGTTAAGGCTTATAAGTTACCGTTACAGAGCAAAGTTCCGGTGGTAACAATGCGTTTGGTTTCTATTAATGGTAAAACTGCTGCGGAGCTGGCAAAGTCCGACAGTTTAAAGGGCCGTCCGCCAGGAGATAACAATAGGAGGGAGCCATCGGGACGGGCTTTTAAAAGTGAAATCCGTACTAGTTTCTATAGTAAGTTAACGGATGGCGACCAGGTTACTGTTGGCAGATGGATTGACCAGGCGAAACCAGGTGACACGGTTTTCGTATCCGTCGACGAGTTATATGCTTCCCGTATCAATGTGAAGATAGGAGACAAGATGCAATTCAATGTTCAGGGAATGATAATCCCGACTGTTGTTGGGAGTTTAAGAAAAATAGACTGGGGCAGAACACAGCCAAATTTCCGCGTGTTGTTCCCGACAGGTGTTTTGGAAGAGGCACCCCAGTTCCATGTGGTGATGACCAGGGTTCCTGATGACGCGGTATCTTCCCGGTTCCAGTCGGCCGTTGTAAGAACTATGCCCAATGTTTCGGTCATCGATCTCGGTCAGCTCCTAAAGCTACTCGATGAGTTATTAGGGAAAATTAGTTTTGTGATCCGTTTTATGGCGTCCTTCAGTATGATTACCGGGTGGATTGTGCTGGTCTCTGCAGTAAGAAGCAGTAAAAATCAACGCTTACGTGAAATTGTTTTATTGAGGACCCTCGGTGCCAGGGGGACGCAAATCTTATCAATTACAGTTATCGAATATCTGTTTCTGGGAATGCTTTCTGCTGCTGCGGGACTGTTAATGGCAATTGCCGGCAGCTGGGCCCTGGCAGAATTTAGTTTTAATACCGCATTTAATCCTGGCTGGCTGCCCTCAGTAATTTTATTTGCAGCCATTACCCTTATTGTAGTAATTACAGGAATGGTAAGCAGCAGGAGTATACTTAATCATCCTCCCTTAGAAGTCTTAAGGAAAGATAGTTAGGATAAATGTTAAGTTAAACAACAATTTCGGAACAATGTTTGCGTATTGCCCATTGATTTTAAAAACACACCATTAAAACCTAATATGAAGAAGAGAATACACGTTTTAGAAGACGACCAGGATATCAGATATATTATTGAATTTTTATTGAAAGATGAAGGGTACGAATTACAATTATCTTCTACTTTCGCGGAGCTTAAAAGTAAATTAAATGATGCGTTGCCAGATTTGTTTATTATTGATGTAATGTTGCCGGATGGTAATGGAATTGAGATTTGTGATGACTTAAAAACAGATATGTTCACTAAACATATTCCTGTTATTGTAATGTCGGCAAATCCGGGTAGTAAAGAAAAAAGTGTAACAGCATTTGCTGACGATTATATCAGTAAACCATTTGATCTTGATTATGTTGTAAAAAGGATCGAAAGATTACTTAGCAAATAACTGATGATGTTTTAAAAATCCTAATTTTAGCCCATGATCTTACTGGAGAACGAAAACATAACGGTCACCTTTGTAGCTAAAGGCGCAGAATTAAGAAGTATTACCAACAAGATATCTGGTTTAAGTTATCTGTGGAAGGGCGACCCGGCTTATTGGGGGAAGTTTAGCCCGGTACTGTTCCCTATTGTAGGAGGACTTAAAAACGATACCTATATTTTTAAAGACAAGGAATACCATCTTCCCCGTCACGGCTTTGCAAGGGACCACGAGTTTGAGTTTCAGCAGATCAGCGACGGGGAAGTTTTGTTTACGCTTTCCAGTAATGCTGAAACGTTAAAGGTTTATCCTTTTGAGTTTAAGTTGGGCTTACGGTATACAATTTCTGGTGCTACGCTCGCCTGTAGTTACGAGGTGAGCAATGAAGGACCTGATGATATGCTGTTCTCTATTGGCGGGCACCCAGCCTTTGCGGCTCCATTAACACCGGTAACTGAATATGAGGATTACTACATTGAGTTTGCGGATGACGAAGCTGTAACTTATCATAAAATAGCGGATAACCTGATCAGCGATCAAACAGAAACTATTACGCTTAACAACAGAAAGCTGGCTTTAAAACACGAGCTTTTTTATAATGATGCATTGGTTTTTAAATCGTTAAAAAGCAACGTCCTTCATTTAAGAAACACGCAAAATGAGCACGGGCTTGATTTTAGTTTTCCCGATTTTCCTTATTTCGGGATTTGGGCGGCTAAGGATGCTGATTTCGTTTGCCTGGAGCCATGGTGCGGTATCGCAGATGGTGTTGGGCATAACCAGCAGTTGGGCGACAAAGAAGGGATTACTTCTTTATCGCCTGGTGCTCACTGGAAAAGAACCTGGGAAGTCACAGTTTTTTAATCTGCCCCAAGCACACTTACTTTCAGGTGTGATGCCTGCCCGTTTTTAAAATATACACGGTGGGTCGCTTTCTGGAAATCGGCCTCCGTGGCTTTATAAATGTTTACAAATTTCTGGGGGTTACGGTCCACTAACGGGAACCACGAACTTTGCACCTGCACCATAATTTTGTGCCCTTTCTTAAAACAGTGGGCGGCATCCTGCATATCAAATTTCACTTCTGTAACCTCTCCGGGAACCATTGCTTCTGGCTCAGAAAAGCTTTTTCTGAATTTTGCGCGCATTACTTCGCCACGTACCATTAACTGGAAACCGCCCATTTTTGTCCCTTTAAGAGGGCTGTCGTTTGGTGCATCGGGAGGATATACATCAATTAGTTTTACAACAAAATCGGCATCTGTACCTGTGGTGCTTACAAACAGATCAGCGAGTAAATTTCCTGAGATCAGTACATCGTCCTGCAGCACTTCTGTCTGGTAAACCAATACATCTGGTCTTCTTGCGGCAAAACGCTGGTCTTCATACATATAATCACTTCCACGGTCGATACGTACCTCACTTGTATAAGGAACAGGTTTGTCCGGGTCACTGATAAACTCATCATATCCGGTACTTTCTGTTGCTGGTGCCTCGAAAGATAACTTTCCATTAGCGTGGAAATACAAGTTTTTGGCCTTCGCTTCTGCCGGAGGCCATGCCGTATATTTTTTCCATTGGTTAGAGCCTGTTTCAAAGATCGTAGCTTTTGCTAATTCAGGATCTGCTGTTCCTTTCAGGTAATGGTTAAAAAAGGCGAGTTCTACTTTTTCACGGAAAAACGGTCCGGTTTCAGAATAAAACCTGATGTTTCCTAAAACATCGTTATTACCCCTTGTCCAGCTTCCATGTGTCCACGGCCCCATTACAAGATAATTGGGGGCCTTCGGTTTATTTTTTTCGATTCCGCCAAATGTTTTTAAAGGACCGTACGGATCTTCCTGATCAAACCATCCGCCAACGGTCATCACTGCGGGTTTTATGTTTTTTAGATGCGGTACAGGGGTCCGCGATTGCCAGAAAGAATTATAGGTGTCATTTTCCATCATCTCGTTCCAGATCGCATTTTTGCCTTTGAAATACCGTTCATTAAGATTTTTTACCGGCCCTGCATTTTTATAAAATTCATAAGCATCCGGTGTGCCATAACCCATAAAAGAAGAGGCATGGTCTGGCGTTGGTTCTGGTCGTGCTGCACCATAATAAGACAGGAACGAAAAGGTACCCATCAGGAAAAATGCGCCATTATGATGACGGTCATCACCCATAAACCAATCTGTAACGGGCGCTTGCGGTGAAGCCGCTTTTAACGCAGGATGGGCATCGATGGTGGTCATCGTCGTATAAAACCCAGGTGCCGAAATACCCCAGGTACCGACTTTTCCATTATTATTAGGGATGTTTTTTACCAGCCAGTCTATCGTATCATAACTGTCGGAGCTCTCGTCCACATCCGTTTTTTTCTTCTTATTCGGAATATACGGACGTGTTGCTACAAATTGACCTTCAGATAGATAACGCCCTCTGACGTCCTGATATACGAATATATATCCTTCTGTTGCAAAAAGCATAGAAGGGCCGAGGCTCATTTTATACAGTCCATCTCCATACGGACCGGCGCTGTAAGGCGTGCGGTCGAACATAATAGGGTACTTTTTAGATTCATCCTTCGGAACATAGATCACAGTGAAAAGCTTTGCGCCATCACGCATAGGGATCTGTTTTTCAATTTTAGTATAGTTGTTGCGGATATAAGCCGAATCTATTTTATAAGATGCCGGCCGCTGCGCAAAAGCACCAAACGAAAGCATGGAAATTGCTGCCGAGAGGATATAGTTTTTTCTAACTGAAGAATTCATACGGACAAAATAATCATATTGTTAGCAATTTGGAGCGCTGCGGGTAAAAAAACTAATGATGCCCGTGTGTGCAGGTCCGGTTTAACCGCCAGTTCACCACATGTGCAGCGGCCACAATAATTCCTCCTATAGGGATCAGGATAGGTTCTAATTTATGCAGACCAGAAAAATGGCCGGTGCCAATTAATAGAAAACCTGCAATCAGAACGATGAATGGCAGTAATTTATGATGCTGTTTCCTGTATGACAGGCTTAAAGAAAGGGTACCTAAAATTGCAGAAACAATGATCATGGATATCTCCACCCATTCATTGGCCAGAAATTCTAAGCCGAGCAGGGGTAAGGCAGTAATAAATATAGGTACTAACGCACAATGCACGGCACACAAAGTAGAGGCTGTTACGCCTATGCGATCGAGATTTTGTGTGGTTTTTGAGATGGCCATAAAACAGGTAATTGATAAGTTGCAAATATAGAAGCAACACCATTGCATTTGTGTTGTTGTTCCGTCATATTCATATTTAATATTTGCTGCAACTCAACTTTATTACACGAAGCAGGTGTTATTCTTTTAGATAATAGCCAACGTTCATGTCCGTGTTAGGCGCAATATTGTTCCATATCATCTGGACGCCATCAACACTGTTTTTATGTTTATATTCAATTTCTCCTCGTAACTTATTCACTGCTAAACACTCTGCGGCAGACAGGTAGAAGTCGTGTTCCTGGAAAAATTCCATTAAGCGGTTAAAGCTCCTTCGAAGAAATTTATCGGTTTCCATTAGCTTCTGCAGGGCACTGATATGCCGTAATATCATAGAATGTTTTACCTGTGGTTTCAGATTAGGTATCAAGTCTATCAAGCCATCTTCTGAAATCACTACCAGCATAGTTTTTGCTTTATTTTCCATGTATTCATAATAGCGGATAGCAGAGTTATATCTTGCGCCCCTGGATGAATCTCCATTTCCAGTGGCAATGCCATCCAGTATTACGCCAATCGCATGGCATATGCAATCGGTGTCTATCAGCACTGCACCATCAATAGAAGTAATCTGATGTATGATATCCTTATTGATCCTGATAGGCTTGATTTTAAAACATTGGCTGCTCAATCGAATAGCTTCCTGCTCTGCCTCAGAAGAGATTGCCAGTATCGTTCCGTGTTTTTGTTTTGTAGCCTCCATGGTAATATCCCACAACGTATGCAGCCGTGCTTTGTCAATACCGCTAAATAGCCTTTTGAGGCTGCTATAAAACTTCTCGCGGCTGATCCTCTCATTGTACAGGTCTGGCATCCGAAAGGCGACAGAGACCATGATTTGCTCATGATGAACAACCTCCCAGTGAAAATGCTTGGTAAAATGAACGATAAACAGGGATTCGTCATGATAGTTATATTTACCGGAGAGCTGGCAAAGTCCGTAAATCAGCACGGAGTCCGACAAGATGAGTTGTTTATGGTCTGCCAGTTCCAGAAATTTGCGCACTTTCCTGAAATCTTTGATATGGATGGGGTTTTCTAGTTCCATAGTCAGCTTAACATTGGGATGTGACTTTTGTGCAATCACCATCTTGCCAAAACCTTCGGCCCCTTCATATTTTAAAGAAGAAATTGTGTTGCAGGCATCGTACAGTACATGTAAACCGTTAGGGTTTTGTCCTGCCATCGAGACAGTGATCATAAAATCGTGCCCCGCTTTACTCACCAGCTCATCACGGCTTTTGGTCAGCACATTAAAGTCGGCCTGTGATTTCGCTTTTAATGCATTGCCACTCGCATCAAGATAAACTTTAATCACACTTTCTATAAACGAGCGGCTTATTTTTTGACCGCTGTAGGAGCGGTCTTTACTTAAATAATAATAGGTGTTTAAAATCTTTTTATTTAATTCTATGACCACATACACCAGGTAACCGTCTATATCAGCCGGGGCAGATATGAAATTTTCATTGTTCTTTCCATTAACGTGTGTACGGAGTATCCGCTGTATTTCTGTAGTATAAGCTATGCTTAGGCGCTGTGTATTGATCTTCTCGTCGATATGCCTGTCTGGCAGCAGGCTATGCTGTATGCCTATAGGCTTCAGTGTAAGAAAATCAGCTGCACAATATTCACAATCCGGGCATTCCAGGCTGATGAAAGGGCGGTTTGTTACCGGGGTATGGAGTATGGCAATCAGGAAAACCTTGGGTGCAAGACGTTCATCCAATGAATTAAAAAGTTCTTCCGCTGCCAGTTGCAGAGAGATCTGGCAGTGCTGCTGATGTTCCCAAATTATATTTTTGCAGGCCTTCATAGCTTTTATCGTAATTATTCTAGTAAATGATCTCTGCTATATTATCCCGGGTTTAATTAAAATTGCTTGAATGTGGAGCAAAGATATTTGAACTTTCCTTGCAAAAGTGTTAAAGAAAGTTAATTAGGTAATGATAACTTTACTACATTAGGTCTTCAAATTTTTAAAGAACCAGATGCAAACGAACAAGGTTTCTACAGCTGCTCTAACCGCAGCTATTCTTGTAGCCTCTTTAGGCTACTTTGTAGATATATATGACTTACTGCTTTTTAGCATTGTACGTATTCCCAGTTTAAAATCTTTAGGCCTCAGCGGTACCGCACTGACTGATACCGGAATTATGCTGCTCAATGTCCAAATGATTGGGATGCTGATTGGGGGTGTTTTATGGGGGATGCTTGGGGATAAAAGAGGTCGTCTGTCGGTTTTATTTGGTTCGATATTTTTATATTCTACTGCTAATATTGCAAACGGATTTGTCCATTCTGTAAATTCATACGCCGTGTGGCGGTTTATTGCCGGCCTGGGTCTTGCGGGCGAACTTGGTGCGGGGATTACGCTGGTAGCAGAACTGATGCCTAAAGAAAAACGGGGTTATGCAACTACTATTGTTGCTTCCGTTGGTGTTAGCGGTGCGGTAGTCGCCTATTTTATTGCGCAGGCTTTTGATTGGCGCACTTCTTTTTTTATTGGTGGCGGATTAGGTTTGCTTCTGTTATTGTTGCGGATAGGGGTTGCCGAATCAGGTATGTTCAGCGAATCTAAAGAAGCAAATAACAGGGGTAATTTCTTTGCATTATTTAAAAATAAGGTCCAGTTTTTAAAGTATATCAGGTGTATCCTGATCGGGGTGCCGCTTTGGTTTGTAGTAGGGATTCTGATTACGTTTTCACCGGAATTTGGAAAGGTACTGGAGGTGCAGGGAGAAGTAAGTGCGGGTGCAGCGGTAGCCTGGTGTTACGGAGGGATCGTAATTGGTGATATTGCGGGTGGCTTATTAAGCCAGCGTTTAAAAAGTCGTATCAAGGTAGTGTATATCTATTTAAGCCTTTCCGTACTGGGCATAACGGCTTATTTTATGCAGCATGGACTTACTATACAGCATTTTTATTGGTTATGTGGTGCAATTGGTTTAACTGTGGGGTACTGGGTAATATTCATGACTATTGCTACCGAGCAGTTCGGTACAAATATCCGGGCAACGGTTACTACTACAGTGCCTAATTTTGTACGTGGTGCCGTTGTACCGCTGACCTTGCTTTTTCAAGCTTTAAAACCTGTGTACAATGGTTCTATTGTTTATTCTGGTATCACTGTCGCGGTAATCAGTTTAGCAGTAGCATTTTTTGCATTAAGCAAAATGAAAGATACGTTTTCGAAAGATCTGGATTACGTAGAAGAATTTTAAGAATAGTTGTATAAAATATAATGGAATATATACTGGGGATTGATATCGGTACGGGCAGCACTAAGGCCGTTGGAGTAGGACTGAACAAGGTGGTTTTGGATAGCAGCCAGTTTTTTTATCCCACGGCTGCACCTAAACCAGGTTATAGTGAGCAGGATCCTGAACTGATATGGGAAGCTTGTCAGCAAAGTATTACGGAGGTTGTGCAGAAAATTGGCACAAATCCGCTGACGATCAGTTTAAGCAGTGCAATGCATAGTCTGATCGCTGTTGATGAAAATGGAACGGCGCTGGCACCAATGATCACCTGGGCAGATAGCCGGAGTGCTGATGTTGCGGAGCAGTTGTTATCATCACCTTTAGGGATGGAATTGTATAAGCTGACGGGCACACCTATTCATGCGATGTCGCCCCTGTGCAAACTGATATGGATCAGGGAAAATCAGCCGGAGCTTTTTAAAAGTACTTTTAAGTTCATTTCCATAAAGGAATACATTTGGTTCAGGTTGTTCAATGTTTTTGAATGTGACTATTCCATAGCTTCCTGCACAGGTTTGATGGAAATAGAAAAGTTAACCTGGTGCAGCAAGGCGTTGGAGGCTGCAGGGATTAGTACTGCACAGCTTTCGGATCTCGTACCTGCAACGCATATGCGGAAGGGCTTTAAGCAGAATTCGGTATCGTCTTTCCTTGGTGAAGAAACGTCTTTTGTAATCGGGGCCAGTGATGGCTGCCTTGCTAATTTGGGAACAGGTGCAATCAAACCCGGGATGGCTGCGCTGACAATTGGAACAAGCGGTGCATTACGGGTGGCGGGCGACCGGGCTGTGTTTAATGAAAAAGCAATGACCTTCAGTTATTTGCTGGATGAAAATATCTTTATTAATGGGGGGGCGATAAACAATGGCGGCATTGCTTTAAAATGGCACCTGAAAAATATTTTTAATAAGGAGGAGCTTAATGGATCAGATTACAATATAGCTTTTGGTGAAATTGAAAAAATTGCTCCTGGCGCAGATGGATTAATCTTTTTGCCTTATCTGCAAGGGGAGAGGGCGCCGATATGGGATTCGAAAAGCTGCGGGACATTTTTTGGGATAGGTTTAAAACATCATACTGAGCATTTTACACGTTCTGTTGTAGAAGGTATATGTTATGCACTTAACGATGTTTTACAGTCGCTGGTTGCATCGGGACAGGAAATCGATCAGCTTAACGTCAGCGGAGGTTTCGTTTCATCGCCGGTATGGCTGCAGATCCTGGCTGATATTACGGGTAAAAAACTTGTGCTGGCCTCCACAGAAGATGCTTCTGCTGTCGGTGCTGCTTACCTGGCTATAAAGGCAACGGGAATATCATCATCTTATCCATTGCCCGAGTTGGACGGGAGTAAGATCATCATGCCTATCGCTGCTAACCATACTGCTTACCAAAGATATTTTACAATATACCAGCGATTATATCAAAACTTGAAAGGCCTGATGCACGAATTAAACGAACTGAACTAAATTTATTTCTGATGAACTGTGTTGTAAGCCTTAACGAGTGACTGGATGGTTTTTGCATCAAAGCTATCCATCCCTTTAACACGTTCTGTTAAATCGCTGTCATCAGCGAACTTAGCTAACAGGGTGTTTTTAATATATTGTGTGTTGGCATCAGAGTTATCTGCGTCTGGAGTAATCTCCAGCATATCACCTGTGCCAGGTTTTTCAATGTAGTATAACCCCGGGCGTACAGCCTCAGTTTGTTCGTCATCTCTTCTGCCGCCGCCAAAACTAACTCCGCCCCCGAATCCGACACCGCTATATCCTCCGCTTCCAATGCCTATTCCAATAGAAGGCATAAACCGCAGGCGGCTTCGCTTTTTCTTCTGACTGCCAGTGCTGCCGCCCATAGAGTAAAGGTTTACTGCTCCCGCTTCAACTATTTTAAAAAAACGGTAATCTGTGCGTTTATTGGTCACAAAGGTTTTGCTTACATAGGTTTCTCCGTTCCACATGAACTCTTTAATGTCCTTCGCTTTAAATTGCTGAACTTCACCGTCGTCAGTTTTAATTCCTACAGTTTGAAAGTCAGTTCCCTGAACTGTCCCCCTGATAAAATTGCCATCAGAAATGATCACTGCATCTTGTGCAGAAACCTTAATTGTAAGTATAGATAGGAGCAGAAGTATTCCAAGATATTTTATCGCTTTCATAACAATTCAAATAACGTGAATTCTTCGGTAAATGTTGTCATCTATAATTCAGATATTCCTTCAATTTTGTTAAATCTTGTTAAAACTAGCATGAACCTCCCAGGCAGCCTTTAGCTCCGTAAAGTAAGCCGGCCTGCAGATTAACCTATTGCAGCATAAATATTTTTGTTAACAGATATCTCGCAAACAAACCTATTTATATATACGTTATCTTTTTATGCTTGAAAAATCTTATCCTAATGGTCTCTTCAAAAAGCCCGGTTCAAAATGGATCGAACGTCTGGTTTATTTAATGGATGAGCAGTTCCGTATACCGGGTACCAACTTCAGATTTGGATTTGATCCACTGATGAACCTATTTCCTTTTGTAGGAGATATGACCGGATTCGTGATTTCTGCTGGTCTGTTATTAGCAATGGCCAAAAAAGGGGCTGGTAATAAATTAGTAGTATTAATGTCTATCAATATTTTTCTTGATGCAACAATTGGTGCTATTCCTGTAATAGGGCAAATTTTTGATTTCTTCTTTAAATCTAATAGCCGAAATCTTAAGCTCATGAAAGAGCACTATGTTGAAGGCAAACACGAGGGGAGTGGTAAAGGGACAATCATTTTTGCTTTAGGGACTATGATACTAGTTCTTGTAATGTTGATTTTTCTTTTATGGAAAATGACCGAATGGATTGTACATCTTTTTTGATTGTTTTATATCATGTTAATATTTTATGTCTGGTACACGGATTTGTAGGATTTTTTTATATTAAAAGACTAAAATTTTAATAAAAACTAGTTTGTAATTCATTATTCTCTGTATTCGTGGAGATATTGCGGCATAAAATTTTATTTCAATCATAATAGTGTGTTTTGTATGTGGGTTTTTGATGATTTTAGTTATTTTTTTTAAACTTTTATTGTCAATTATCTGTTTTAGTAGCTTTCTACCTCTTAATAATGGTTATTATTGCTGATTTTTTCCCTCTAATCTGATTTTTGTGTTGTTATTTATTATTTTTTAGTCATTATTTTGCTTTAAAAATTACCATTTTGATAATTTTTGAAGCTTTATTGTGTGTTTTTCTTGTTTCAATAGGATTTTTTTATCATTCTATTATCTAATTAATAAAAGTTGATTGATTTTGGTTTTTAAAAGTATAATATTTCTATCGGATGTAATTTTTTGTGATATTGCACGTAACTAAAACAATTTATTAACTATTAACTTGAATGTATGACAAGAAAACTACTCACTTTGTGCGTTTTTTTACTATTCGCAATGTACGCCGGTGCTCAAAACCGAGTCGTTACAGGTACAGTGACAACAAAAGATGATGGCTTACCTCTACCGGGGGCTAGTATTAGAGTTAAAGGCACTAAAAATGGTACGCAAACGGATGCTGCCGGTAAATTCACATTAAATGTTTCTGGATCCGATGTTACCCTTGTAATTACCTCACTTGGCTATAAAGCTATAGAGACAGCAGCAACATCAGGGCCTGTTAATGTTGCGCTAGTTAATGATGACAATCAGTTAACTGAAGTTGTAGTAACTGGTGCATTTGGAACTACACAGACTGCAAGATCAACTACTACCAATGCACAGGTTGTACTTGGCGAAAAATTAAACACGATAAGACAAACTGATCTAAACAATGCACTTGCTGGTAAAGTAGCAGGTATTCAGGTAAGAAGTCAGTCAGTAGCTGCATTAGGTAGAGAAACCGAAGTAAGGTTACGTGGAGCTTCTGGTTTTGGAACTGGTAATGGGGCACTATATATAGTAGATGGAACAATTCTTCCTACAGTAAGTGATCTTAACATGGATGATGTTGAAAGTGTTTCCGTATTACAAGGGCCAGCTGCTACAGCACAATTCGGGTCACAAGCTGCAAACGGTGCAATTGTAATTACCATGAAAAAAGGCAGAAGCACTCCGGGATTAGGAGTTACCTTAAATATTGGGGCTCAGTTTGATAAAGTAAGTGTACTGCCTAACTACCAAAACTCTTATGCAGGTGGTAGTGCTGCTGATTTAACAAAATATACCTGGAAAACTGGTGATCCTGAAGAATGGAAAGCATTGGATGGAAAATATTATCCTGATTATGCAGATGATTCAAGTTGGGGACCAAGAATGGTTGGACAGGAATATATTCCTTGGTACGCTTGGTACCCTGGTTCAGAATATTCTTACAAAACGGCTTCATTGAATCCTCAGCCAAACAACTCAAAAGATTTTTTTAACACTGGTGTTACTTTGAATAACTCAATCAGCATCAGTCAGGCAAAGGAAGGTTTGTCTTTCAAGTTTACTTATGGAAACCAGGACGTTGTAGGTTTGATTCCTAATTCAAAGCTGAAAAAGAATACAATGAACCTGATCGCTTCTTATGATCTTAACAAACACCTGAACATTTCTGCAAATATTAATTATATCAACAGAGTTCTTCATGGTACAATCAGTGATGACTACGGTAATGCATCCACAGGCTCATTAAATTCATGGTTTCACCGTGACCTTGATATGGGTATAATGAAAGAGTTGAGGAACCTTAAGTCGCCTCAAGGTGAATTTGCAACATGGAACCACGCAAATCCAAATGCGTATGATGCATCTAATCCAAATGCATTTTATGGCGCAAATTACTGGTATAATTTCTATACGGTATTTGATCAACAGAATAATGTAAACAACCGTGATCGTTTGTATGGAAATGTAACAGCAACTTATAAAGTAAATGATGCTTTAACATTTTCCGGAACTTACCGCAAGCAGCAAAATACTACTTGGTACGAAGACAAAATAAGTACTTCTCTTGAAACAAGTGCGGTACAAACAGGTGTTAAAGGTTCGTATGGAACTGGTACTACTTACTCTAACAGAGAAAATATCGAGTTTCTAGCAGTGTATAAAAAAACCATCAAAGATTTCAATATTAATGCAAATGCCGGTTCGGATTTCTTCAACTATACAGCTAAAACAAATTATTCATATACAAACCAAGGGTTAAGTATTCCTGATCTTTATGTGATTTCTAACTCTGTTAATGCTGCTACTATTGGTAACGACAGAACTGAAGAAAAATACAGAGCTTTATTTGCGAAGGCTTCAGTAGGTTACAAAAACTTCTTGTTTTTAGATGGTACAATACGTAAAGACTGGTTCTCTACTTTACCACAGGAAGATAATGCTGTTATTTCCAAATCAATCGGTACCTCATTTTTGTTTAGTGATTTGCTTAAACAATATACTTGGTTATCTAGCGGTAAATTAAGAGCATCATGGGGAGAAACTCCACGTGCGATCGGTACAACCAATGAAACTTTCGGTGCATACAGATATCCAGGGTTGTCTTATAACATCAACCAATTTAAATGGGGAAGTAATTTCCTGATGAGCAGTCCTGATGCGGCAACAGATCCTGCAATTTCCGGTGCTGTAACCACGCAACAGGAAATTGGTTTAGATTTGGCTTTTTTCAAAAATAAATTTACTGTGTCAGCTACTTACTGGGAAGGAACAGATAAAAACTTTCCTTATAACTTAGCAGTTAACGGAGCAAGTGGTATCACTTCATTGTTAACAAATATCGGTGAGATCAAAAGATCTGGCTTTGAGTTCCAGTTAGGCGGTCGTCCTTTTGAAAGTCCTAATTTCACATGGAACATCAATGCAACTTATTCGCCGTTGATCAAAAATGATATCGTAGAATTGAGTAAAAAATATGGTATTACTAATACTGGTTCTATTGCTAGCGTATGGGGTAGTACAATGCCTACTTTACAGCATGTTGAAGGTAAAAGATGGGGACAAATTGTCGGCAATGGTATCAAACGAATCAACGGACAGCCAGTTCTTGATAGCGATGGTACATATGTGAATGATCCGAATGTTGATTTTGGCAGCGTACTGCCTAAACATACCGGTGGTTTGCAAAATACTTTCAATGTATACAAAGACTTCACAGTAAGTGCAAATATTGACTGGCAAATAGGTGGTAAATTCGTATCTCTTTCTAACATGTGGGGATCATATAGCGGTTTAACTGCACGTACTGCTGATCTTAATGATAAAGGAAATCCAATCAGGGACGCGGTTGCTGATGGCGGCGGTAAACACGTATTTGGTGTTAATGCCAATGGTGATCCTGTTGATTATTATGTAGAAGCAAAAACGTATTACCAAAGTCTTTACAGTAAAAAAACTTTTGATGAGTTTATTTACGATTTAACATATGTAAAACTGCGTGAGATTTCAATAGGTTATAATATCCCTGTTAAAAAGCTTAAACTGGGATTTGTACAAAGTGCTAATTTCTCGGTCGTAGCTCGTAATCCAGTTTTAATTTATGCAAAAACAAAAGATTTCGATCCATCTGAAGTAGATGCGTTGGTAGGAGAAACAGGTCAGTTACCTGGTACACGTGGCTTTGGTTTTAACTTGAAGATTGGATTCTAATTAAGTAATTTATAACGAAACTGAAATTAATATGAAAAAAAGATATATATACGCATTTGCTGGTCTGTTCCTTTTAGGGCTTGGCGGATGTAAAAAACTGGATACTTTTGGGGACACCAATGTGGATCCTTCAAAACCAACTACACCGATTCCTTCTGCATTGTTTACAAATGCTTGTGCTTCAATCCCTGGTTTGGCTAGTACTGGTGTCTTAACGCCAGGATTTTACGGACAATATTTTTCAGAAACACAGTATAACGATGTTTCCCTGTATAGTTTACAACAACTTGGTTTTACTGGCTCTTACACTGGAGAATTATATGATTTACAAACGATCATTAACCTGAACACGGATAATAACCTCACACAGGCCTCCATCATTCTTCAGCAATATATTTTCTGGACAATGACTGACCGTTGGGGTGATATTCCTTATAGCCAAGCGCTGAATGCATTGCTTAATCCAAAACCAAAGTATGACAAACAAGAGGACATCTACAAGGGTATGATCAGCAAAATTGCTGCTGCTGTAGCTGCTTTTGATGGTGGTACAATCAATGGTGATATTTTGAATAATGGAAGTGCGGATTTATGGAAACGTCTTGGTAACTCACTAAGAATGATGATGGCTCTTCAGTTATCAAAAAAATATCCTGCTGCCGGTGGTTATGCTGCTACCGAATTTAATGCTGCACTTACTAATGCTGCAGGATATATTTCTACTAACGATCAGAATTTTAAAGCTGTGTATCCCGGTGGTAATTTTCAAAGCCCGTGGTATGGTACTTATAATGGACGTAAGGATTTAGCGGAAAGTAAAACAATGACCGACTTAATGGCTAGTTTGATTGATACCCGTCAAAATGCTTATGGTGGTGCTTCTGAGCAGCCCACAGGTAATAACGCACTGGTTACTTCTAACATCGGAGTACCTTACGGTGTAGATAGAACTGCAGCTTTGACATTTACTGATGCGAACCCTACCTGGGCACGTGTTTTACGTGGCGATTTAAGAACCCCTACAGGTACGGTAGTTATTATCAGTGCTGCTGAAGTAGCATTAGCAAGAGCTGAAGCTGCTGAGCGTGGATGGACAAGTGAATCTGCAGCTGCTGCATACAGTGCAGGTATCGATCTTTCTTTTGGACAATGGGGAATTACTGTTCCGGCAAATTACAAAGCCCAAAGTGGTGTAGTTTTAGGTGCAACAGGATCAGCCGACAACATTGGTAAAATAGCAATCCAGGAATATATTGCTTCTTATCCTGACGGGCTCAGAGCGTGGAATATTTACCGCAGAACAGGGTTCCCTTCGCTGTCTCCGGCTCCGGCTGCAACTAATTCACCGAAAGCAATCCCAAGGAGGTTCGCTTACTCTACTGCAGAATATACTGGTAACCCAGAAGGTATTGCAGAAGCTATCGCGGCCTTGCCAGGTGGAGATTTGCAGAGTTCAAAAATTTGGTGGGACCAATAGGACCGATTTATCTAAAATAAAAGCATTTATATGAAACGTAGAATTTTAACATATATAACACTAAGCTTATTACTTTCAGCGAGTTTCACGTCGTGCGTGAAAGATAGCTTTACGAGTGATGATACAAAGCTTAAAGATCAAGGCGCCACTTTTCTCCGTTTTTTCGACGGACCTGAAAAGGCGACTTACAGCCTACCTTTTACAAATGTAAAAACGGTAAAATTACTTGAAGTGAGAAGAGATCCGAATTCAAATGCAAGTTTAAATTCGACGATTAGCTTCAACTTGGTTAACACTCCAGCTTTATTGGATACTTATAATGGAGACAATGAAACTGATATTTTACCTATGCCCTCAACACTTTACACGCTGACTCCAGGTCAGTCTGGTATTGCGGCCACAGATGCAGGGTACACGATTACTTTCGCCAGTGGTGAGCTTGTTAAAGAGGTTTACATAAACATTGATGGCAGTAAATGGGCTGATTTCGGTCAGAAATATGGATTCTCTTTTGCTTTTGGTGGAGCTACAGGCGTTAGTGTCAAATCGAGTCAGGCCACTATCGTATCTTTTTTTGGTATCCAAAATATATATCAAGGTACTTATGCGTCTGTTGGATTCTTTACTCACCCTACAGCTTCTTCCTCAAGAGCAATTGCAAGAGATAAAGACCTTGTTACAGTTTCTGCAAACAGTTGTTCAACTGAGCTTGGCGATTTAGGTACCAGCGGCTATCAGATGTTGCTTACTGTGAATGCTGATAACTCCGTTACTATCTCTCCATTAGGTGCTACACCAACAACAATGAGACAAGATGGAGTTAATGTTTATGATCCTGTTGCAAAAACATTTACATTGAATTACTACTACCCTGGTAGTGGTGGTAACCGAGTAATAACTGAGGTGCTTACACTGAAATAGTACTACAATCTAATATTTGGGTGGACAAATTGGTTACGCCTAAGAATAATGAATAAATAGAAAGGCACTGGATATTTCCGGTGCCTTTCTATTTATTCATTATTTTGAAACGTTCTGACTGGGAATTTTCTAGGTTTTAGCACCAATATCGCCTATTGCCTAAATGTTATGTTGTATTCTTGTGCAGCCATTGTCTCTTTATACTACTAAACAGTTAGACGAATACGTTAATTAGCTGTCAGCCTTTTACGATATTCTTTGATGGCATTGGTGATATTATTTACGATCTCCTGTTTTCCGGCAGGGGAATTCATATATTCTTCTTCGGATGGATTGCTGATAAAACCGATTTCGGTAAGTACAGCTGGCATCCCTGCTTTTGCTAATACCGCAAGGCTTTGCATTTTTACATCACGGTTTACCCGTCCGGATTTAACATATTCATCTTGTAAAGAGCGGGCAAATCTGATGCTTTCTTTACGGAATGCGTTTTTATATAATGACAGCAGTATAAAACTTTCTGGGTCATTCGGATTGTAGCCCTCATAATTGTTCTTGTAATCTTTTTCGAGTAAGATTGATGCATTCTCGCGTACGGCAACATCTTGTTCATCTACTCGTCCGGCACCGGATACAAACGTTTCTACACCTCTGCTCTCTGTTCTGCCCCTCATATTAGACGGCATAGAATTGCAATGTATCGAAATAAACAAATCTGCCCTTGCACGGTTCGCTATTTCTATACGTTCGTATAATGGAATAAATATATCTTCAGTACGTGTATAAATTACTTTTATATTTTCACTCTCTTTTTCTATATTCTGACCCAGTTGCAGTGCTACCGCAAGCGCAACATCTTTTTCTTTCGAAAATAGGCCGTGTGTAGAACCATCTTTACCACCGTGTCCCGCATCTATAACAATGATAAAAGGTTTTACTGGTGTTGGCGGCGGGGTAGCACTTACAGGTGTCTGTCCGTTAACGTATAAACATGGAAATATAAACAGGACAGACAATATGATTTTAAATGAATTTTTGTGCTTTGTATAATGCGGCATGTTGATGTGTTGGTTTTGTCAAAAATACAAAGATAACGCAGAAATTTTAAACTTAGTTTAACACCATTTTGCGTAACGCGTAATTACTGTGGCAGCACTGGCGCGAAAATATAACGGCCAACCAGTATTTATAAATCTCTGTTGCTCAGTACTAACACATCAACTGTTGTAGCGATCATCTTATAGTATGCCGATGAGCATTGTTTATAGGAAGAGTTTTTAATACATTTACAATGTATTGTTGTATGAATTAACTTTTTCTATGGAAATACTTATCTATGATGATTTAAATGTTGGAAAACTTGGTGCTAAGGTAGAAAAAGTTACCAAATACCTTACTGAAGGTGATTTTCCAAGTGCCGATGTCAAGAAAATGAACAATGGTTTTTACCGTGCCAAGCTGGATGATACCAATCGTTTGTTGTTTTGTTTTGGGCGGTATGAGGGGCGGACTTATATATTTATTCTGGAAGTAATCCATAACCATGCCTACGAAAAATCCAAGTTTCTTAACGGGGCTGTTATTCAGGAAGAGAAGTTACTGCCTTTACAGTCGGCCGCTGAAGTAACAGAACAGGAGTACACAGAGGTGAGTTATATCAACCCGCATAAAAATTCATTTCATATTCTTGATAAGATCCTGTCATTTGATGATCAGCAGGAAGAAGTTTTGTTTCTTCCCACACCGAGCATTATCATTGGTTCTGCAGGCAGCGGAAAAACGGCGCTGACACTGGAAAAGCTTAAAATGCTGAAGGGGAATATACTATATATTACGCTTTCACCTTATCTTGTAGAAAATGCCAGTCATCTGTATTCCTCTTTTGGTTATGAAAATAACAAGCAGGATGTAGCCTTTTTGTCTTTTTATGAATACCTGTCAACGATATCAATGCCAGCAGGTAAAGAAGCCGATTTTACTAGTTTTGAGCGCTGGATATCACGCTATACACAAAGTCATAAGATAAAAGATGCTTACCGGATTTTTGAAGAAATTAAGGGGGTAATCACAGGTTCGGCTATCGACAGGGCCTTTCTTTCGCTTGATGAATATATTGCCCTGGGAATAAAACAATCTATATTCTCTGTTTCAGAACGCGCACAGGTATACGATCTTTTTATCAAGTATAAAAACTGGGTTGCAGAAGATGGGTATTTTGACAGCAATATGGTTGCCTATGAGTTATTAAGTAAGGTTCGTCCTGTATATGATTATATAGTAGTCGATGAGGTGCAGGACCTGACCAATGTACAGCTTACACTGATTCTGAAATCACTGATCAATCCATCAAATTTTGTGCTCTGCGGAGATTCTAATCAAATCGTACATCCCAATTTTTTCTCCTGGTCACAGATCAAAACCCTTTTTTATAAACAAGAGCTAAAGGCAAGCATTGTTCGTGTCCTTGCCACAAATTACAGGAACACTCCGGAAGTAACTGCAATCGCTAACCAGCTTTTATTAATTAAGAATGCACGTTTCGGTTCTATTGATAAGGAGAGTACTTATCTGGTGGTGCCTAATTCCAACCAGAAAGGTGAAGTCGAATACCTCGAAAATAGTCCTAGGATCAATGCAGATCTAAACTCAAAAACCAGTTTGTCTACAAAGTTTGCTGTGCTGGTTCTCAGAAATGAAGATAAAGCTGCGGCCAGAAAGTTTTATGCCACTCCCTTGTTGTTTTCTATACAGGAGGCGAAGGGTCTGGAATACGAAAATATTATCCTTTATAATGCAATTTCTACTTATGGCAGCGAATTCGCAGAATTAACTAACGGGGTAACGGTCGAAGATCTGGAGCCGGAGTCGCTGCAGTATTCCAGGGCAAGGGATAAAGCAGATAAATCTCTCGAAGAATACAAGTTTTATGTTAACTCGTTATATGTAGGGATCACCAGGGCGGTAAAAAACCTGTATGTGATCGAAGCAAATAAAAAGCATGCATTGCTTGCACTGTTGGGACTGGTTGATTTTAAAGTTGGGTCTTCACTAACCAATCAAACTTCTAGTAAAGACGAATGGCAAAGAGAAGCCCGGCGGTTGGAGTTACAGGGTAAGCAGGAGCAGGCAGATGCCATCAGGGAACAGATTTTGCAAGTTAAACCTGTGCCATGGTCTGTTACAACAAAAGAACTCTTTCCAGAGCTTTTAGTGCAGGGATTAAATCCTGAATCTTACAACAGGAAAGCAAAAGACCGTTTATATTATTATGTCCTTTTTTATCAGATGGACAAATATCTGCCGAAATTAGCGGAATTAAAATATCGTCCGGCAGAACGGTACGCGAAATTAGGATATGCAGAAATTAATTTCGGCCTGATCAATACCTATATCCAGGATAACCTGAAATTGCTGATGCCGTATTTCTTAAAACATGGTGTCGATTTTAGAAATGAGGTGAATTTTACGCCGCTGATGTGCGCTATGATGTCCAATGCTGGTAAAACCGCTGATTATCTGCTGGAAAACGGGGCCAATATCAATCTTCAGGAAAATTCCGGTAAAAATGTTTTTCAGCGGGAAATTTCCTGTGTTTATGAAGATCATCCGGGCAGTAACTTCATCAAGGAGTTTATGTTTAACCCTTATTACAGCAGGATAAGGCCCGAGAGCATCAAAGTGAGAATTCATAACAAGCTAATCAAGGTCAATTCTAACGAGGGGGAATTCTTGATATTGAATATTATGCTGGCTGTTCTTTATGCACATCTGAACCGTGGTTGTAAACTTGAGGTCTTTGATACAACAGTTTTTGAATTGACCGGATTGCGCATGAGTAATCAGCCGGGATTTCAAGTAGTGGATTTCGTCTATTTTTACAATGAGCTAGCAGAACACATTTTGCCCGAATACCGCCGTAAACCAGCTTATATAAGTTCCATTTTGAGCAAAAATGAAATAGCAAAGGCCGGGCCGGGTAATAAAAAATTATTTTTCCGATGTAACAGAGGAGAGTACCTCCCACACCCATCAATGGAAATACAGGTTGGTAACGAGTGGGTAAATGTTTATGATAATATAGATATGGAAAATATCGAGGAGTCTAACAAAGAACATGGAAGGACCTGGATTATACCTATGATCAGAAGATATCGCCTTGAGTTGGAGCGTGATTCGGAAGCTACGCTGGCAGTAGAATACGAGAGGTTTAAATAAGAACAGGGGCTCATAATTAAATTATGAGCCCCTGTTCTTATTAAGCTATCCCTTTTTAATTGGGTTGTTTAATATTGTTTTTTAAAGTATTAATTTCAATTTTCAGCTGTTCTATCTCCTTTTTGTTATCACGGTTCTCAATGTATAACAAAATATAGAGTATCAAAAATATTTTCCATAACGCAAAAACAGCAATAAAAATCCATTGCCATATTTTATGAACCCGCATTTTATTTGATGCCGACTCTACTTCAATGAACTGACTGCTTTTTCTGGATTTTGATTTGCCGTTGTTCCCTGGTTTACTAACTGTTAAAGCATCGGCCTTCGGGGTTTCAACAAGCTCATTTATTTCTGCTTCAATCCTAAACCAGAATCCAGGCGGGGGCGGTACGGCCATATGCTGTGCGATCCGTTCCATATCTACTTCAAGGTCATCCAGGGCTGTCTGTATCTGTGGATGCTTTGTTTTTAGATATAATAATTCGTTAATTTCCGCTTCTGAGGCAGAACCTAAAACATATGCTTCCAGTATTCCGCTTTCAATGTATTCGTTAATTTTCACCACCTTTTCTCATTATAGCGAAAGCCTCCTTTAAAGTCTTCCTGATTACATCTTCTGGTTTGTTTAATTCTATTGAAATTGCAGTAGTTGATTTACCCTGATAATAAACACTGCAAAATACAACTTTTTGTTCATCTGTCAATCCGTCAAGATATTTATTACGTCCGCTATGCATCACTAACCCCGCCGGGGCATTAGCTTCTGCCTGTTTTTGTGTAGTATTAAACTCAGCCAGCTTTAGCTTAGCAAACCTTTGCAACTGGCACCAGTTGTTACTGCCGTCCCAATTCATTTCATTGAAATGAAGCGATAGTTCGTGGAATAGTTTAACAAGCCATTCTTCAGCTAGTTTACGGTCCTTTACAACTTCAATAATATACCCTAATAACATACCTGCATGCCTTTCATAAAGGATGCGTAAGTTTTCAGGAATACTTTCAATTGATCCTGCTCGATTGATTTTTAACATAAAATATACTGCTACGTGATAAATTACTGGCCGTACATCAATCTAATGCCGGTCAGTAGCTTAATTAAGTAGTTCTAAAAGTATATAAAGTTTATAAGATTCAAAAATATACGGGGATTTTTGATAGAAATGAAATCAGACGATATAAATCAAACCGCTTGGCAATCGCCGGGTTATTCATTAAAACCCGGCAGTCTGGCAAAGAAGATTGGACTGATATCGCCAATAGAAAGTTAAATCCCGGTGCCAGCGCGTTAAAAGGCAGACAGCGGGATTTTTTATAACGACCGTACTGGTTGTTTTTCGGTATAGGTTTGCGGATTGGCTTTAGAGGCCAGTCCATTAAAGTCAATTACGATCTGTCCGGCCTCAACTTTAAGAAAATCCAGGTCTTCACCTTTTGGGCGGCTTTCGCCTTTTTTAAGTATTTTTAACCCCAATGCCGCACGTCGGAGATTGTTTCTTTCAAATGATTTTGCTTCATCTGCATTCCGCTCTTTTTTTAATTCGGCCTCATTTAATGTAACGCTTTTTTCTGTTTCACGTTTTTTAAAGTCGGCTATATCTTCCAGCAGGTATTTATAACCTGCATTTTTGCTCATACGGTCGTCGTGCATTTTGCGCAATTGCGGTAATACATTGGTTAGGTTAGCCAAAGGGGTATACGTACTTTTTTTAATGATATCAAATGGTAAAGCCGAAGGCTCTGTATCTTCTCCGTATTTATCCAGTCCGATAATCGCAGGAAATTCGATATCCGGGGTTACACCCTTGTGCTGGGTAGAGCCACCACTGATACGGTAAAATTTAGCGATAGTCAGATTAAGCTGACCTAACTGATCTGTTTTAGGCTGCCCTTTCGCTTTTATAGCGCTCAGGAACCTTTCTTTGATGGAGGAGTTGATCACATCATTCAGGTTGTATACCGTTTGTACAGTGCCCTTGCCATAAGTCTGGGTACCAAGTACCAGTCCGCGGCCATAATCCTGTATGGCAGCAGAAAAGATTTCAGAAGCCGAAGCACTGAACCTGTCTACCATTACGGCCATCGGTCCGTCCCACGCTACTTCAGGATCTTCATCCTGATCAACTTCCACACGGTTCCTGGTATCACGTACCTGCACCACAGGACCGGTTTTGATAAACAGGCCAGTCAGGTTTATCGCTTCTACCAGGGAGCCACCGCCATTCTGGCGAAGGTCCACCACCACGCCATCAACTTTCATCTGTTTTAATGTATCCAGTATCAGTTTTACGTCTTTTGTCGTACTTTTATAATTAGGGTCTTTCGCGTTATACGCTTCGAAATCAAGATAAAAAGCAGGGACATTGATAATCCCTATTTTAATTGTTTTACCATTTTCCTGGTAGGTACGGATTTCTTTCTGGGCAGATTGATCCTTAAGAATAATCTTTTCCCTCACCATTTCCACAATTTTTGGTGTCTCCGATGCTGCTTTGCCTTTGGCCAGGATTTTTAACCTCACCACAGTTCCTTTTGCTCCCCTGATCAGCGTAATTGCGTTGTCCTGTCTCCAGCCCACAATATCCTGAAATTCTCCCTTGCCCTGCGCTACCGCTACAATACGGTCATCAATATTGATTTGATGGCTCTTATCTGCAGGCCCGCCTGCAATGATAGATTTGATGGTTACATATTCATTTTCTGTAAGCAATGATGCGCCAATACCTACTACCGAACGCGACATTTCAATATTAAACTGTGCTGCGTTAGCAGGGTTAAAATAGTTGGTATGCGGGTCTATTGAATTTGTCAGCGCATCCATAAACGACTGGAAAACATCCTGATTAGAGAGCTTGTTTAACTGCGAAAGTAAGTTTTCGTAACGTTTTTTTAGCGTCTCTTTGTTCTTGGCCATATCTGGTGTCGCAAGTTTCAGGTTCAGCATATCATATTTAACACGTTTAGACCAGAGGTTATCCATTTCTGCTTGTGAAGCGACCCATGGGAGGTTATCACGGTCAAAAATAAATTCTTCCTTTTTACTGAAATCAAAAGGCTTATTCAATTGGGTCAATGAATATTTAACATGTTCATTAAATCTTTTTTTATAAGTATTAAAGATAACAAACGCATTTTCAAGTCTGCCAGCCATGATATCATCATCAAGGGTTTTTCTGAAAGGCTCAAAGCTTTTAATATCCGATGCCAGAAAATAATTGTGGTTTTCATCCAGACCTTTAATATAACGGTCAAATATCACTTCGGATATGGAATCATTGAGCGGGACCTTCTTGTAGTTATAATTGGTGATCATCTCTGCAATTGTCTTGCAAACAATGCTTTGCTGTTCATCAGGCTTTAACTCTCCGGGAAGAGTGGCAGGCTGCGCAGTACAAGCTATTGGTGTGCTGAGAGCAAAAGCGATATATAGGGTTTTGATTATATTTATATTCTTCATCAATCAATGTGTTTTAAAAAGATCAGTTTAGCTGGTAATTTGTGAATGGATAAATATAACGTAAAAAGCGTAACAAAAAATGTAAGGACCTGTCCTTAATTTCGAAGTTTAATTTATTTTACGCCGGGGTTACCCGGCGACATGCAGGTAGTAATTTGTAACTGACAAAAGAATGACTAAACGCAGCTTCAAATCCCCCAATTGGGTCAATCCTGCAATCGAAATCTTTAGGGAAAGTCATTTCTCTGCTCTTAAGTTTTATTCAATATATTAACCGCTACCTTGTAAAAAAGGCTCTACATCTTATAAAATATGATGGCCTGTTAGATTTTAAATTATGAGCGATACTATAATCAGGAAGGCATCGGCCGATGCAACCGCGCGTATAGCGGAAACAGCATATTACGAATTGAAGGTTTATACTTTTAAGAATGAAATACAACAAAAACTTACAGAAGATTTTTATCATACTGCAATACCAGCATTAAATCGCCTTCGCGTAAAAAACGTGGGCGTTTTCACCGAATCAGAACCATCCGGGCCGTCTAAATTATACGTCTTTATTCCCTATAGCAGCCTGGAACATTTTGCGCAGGTAAGTGAAGGCCTCGAAACCGATCAACTTTACCAGGCCGATGGTGCCGCTTATTTAAATGCCCCGGCAGCGGCTCCAGCTTATGAAAGGATAGAAAGTTCTCTGCTGAAAGCTTTTAAGGGCTTTCCGGAAATGACGGTGCCGCAAAAAAAGGAGCGGATCTTTGAACTGCGGCAGTATCAAAGCCCGACTGAGGCAGCAGGAAAAAAGAAAATTGAAATGTTCAATGACCAGGGCGAGATCGATATATTTCAACGTCTGCAGTTTAATCCTGTTTTCTGGGGAGAAACTATCATCGGGCCCGAAATGCCTAACCTGACATATATGGTAACATTCGATGATCTGGCAGCGAAAGATGCGCATTGGAATACATTTTTATCAGATGAGCAATGGAAAGAAATTAGCGTTGTTCCGGGTTATTCCAACGAATCGCTGATTAATCTGATCACCTCAACAATATTAGTTCCAACCGCTAATTCACAGATTTAATTTATTTACCACACAATTTTATAATCAATATCACGGCTTTATGAGTGAATTTAAAATAGCAGTTTTAGATGACTATCAAAACGTTGCGCTGACGAGTGCAGATTGGTCAGTTTTAAACGGTAAAACAGATATTACAATTTTTAATGACCATTTATTTGAGGAGGAACAAATCATTGAACGATTAAAACCGTTTGACGTGATTTGTGTGATGCGGGAACGTACTCCTTTAAACAGGAGCGTGCTTTCAAACCTTCCGAATTTGAAACTGATCATTTCTACCGGTTTCAGAAATGCTTCGATCGACCTGGCCGCTGTCGCGGAGCTGGGAATTGAATTACAGCATACAGGATATGTAACCAGCGGCGCGCCGGAATTGACCTGGGCATTGCTGATGGCTGTCGCAAGAAATATACCGGCAGAGAACCAGCAGGTTCGACAAGGCGGATGGCAAACAACGGTAGGTGTAGATTTAAGAGGAAAAACTTTAGGTCTTTTAGGGCTGGGCAACATCGGCCAGAAAATTGCTGCTATCGGAAAGGCTTTTGATATGAATGTGATTGCCTGGAGCGAAAATCTGACAGAAGAAAAAGCTTCTTCCCACGGTGTAAAATATGTAAACAAAGAAACCCTGTTTAAAGAAGCGGATTTTCTTACCGTCCTGTTAGTTTTAAGTGCAAGAAGCAGGCATGTCGTAGATCTGGCAGATTTACAATTAATGAAATCTACAGCTTACCTGATCAATACTTCCAGGGGGCCGTTAGTAAATGAAGCCGCTTTGATCGAAGTGCTGGAAAAAAAGCAAATCAGCGGTGCCGCCCTTGATGTTTTTGAAACTGAACCTCTGCCGTCCGATCATCCTTTCAGAAAACTTGATAATGTATTGGCCACTCCTCATATTGGTTTCGTTACCGAAGATACCTACCGGGTATTTTATCATGATATCGTGAAAATCCTTCACGAATGGATTGGAAGACGCCGTTAACCCGAGTTAAAGGAAATAGTAAAGCCAGACTCTCCAGTCTGGCTTACAAACAAAACTTAGATCTATCAAAATCTACTGGAAGACATACAGAGAACTGCATTTGTCCTGACGTCAGGGGTGGATTCGAACCACCGTTACAGGTTTATGAAACCTTCGCCTCGCCACTCGGCCACATGACTATCTATTGGATCATTTTTGAATTTTGTAACTCAAATAATGACGACAGGACAAATGTAATAAAGTATACTTAATTAGTAGTATTTATTTTGTTATTTTTTGCGGATCTGCAGAAATATCTTTTGCAGGCCTGTTTTAGCCGGGTATCAGCTGTAATCCTGACAAATCAATTACTAATCCGAAAAGAATTTTTTTTGATTTGGAGGATACGTCCGTTTACAGACACCTTATACTATACCATCGGGTTATTTAACTAATTGCATTAAAAATGAAGCGCATTATATTCATCTGGTCCCTTTATCTGTTCAATTACTCCACTGTCGTATTTACGCAGCCACCCACAGAGCGGCCTAATATTGTTTTTATTCTGGGCACCAGCGATCAAAAACTTACCGAAGACCAACGCAGTACCTGCATACTTTGCAGATATAATACCCACTTTCGCCCCAATCGCTGGCAAATCCGGCGGATTTAAATCGCCGAAAATTGTGACCCAAGACCGGTTTTTGTACTGGGAGTTTTTTGAACTGGGTTTTAAACAGGCCGTACGTTATGGCAAATGGAAAGGAGTAAAGCGCAAGAATAAACTCGAACTGTACGATCTGAAAACAGATATTGGTGAAAAACACGATATCGCGGCAGCAAATCCCGGTATAGTAAAACAAATAGAACATTATCTGTTAACAGCACGTACAGCCTCACCTTACTGGCCGGTAAAATAACGATACCCGGGAAATGTGATTTGCTATTGCAGGGTGTTAAAGAAATGAATTGATTCCGCTACAGCGTGTTTA